>MDTF01017110.1_pt1 | contig 15114 bp, 15 predicted proteins | sample 811191 | NCBI WGS metagenome assembly MDTF01 (sample SAMN05326649, study PRJNA326480) | marine metagenome | isolation source: seawater | place: Southern Ocean | collected 2011
GATTGGTCTAAAACGAGCATGAAAGTCATTTGTATGAAGTATTGTTAGTTTTAAAACCTTGTGACTAGCTGCTATTGAAGATTGACTAAAAAAGCCCAATGCAACAACAAAGCTCAAAAGTATTCCTGGAATTATTTTTTGCAACCCAGTTAATCGCATTTTGTGTATTTGTTTCAAAATCACTCCCCTCTAAAATTAAAAAAATTACAAATTACTACAAATCTATTGTAATCTTATTTATAAACAAACTATAAATATTATTAGTTACATCATAAATATTATGTAAAGTATAAATTTAAATGCGCGCAAAGTGAAATATAATAAATTAGAGATTTAAAAATAATAAGTACCCTATGAAATTAAGTCAAACTCTATTAATGTCATTAATTGCAGTTGTTTTTACAAAGCCTATTTTTGCTGATTTTAATGATGGATGGAATGAATATTCAAATGGCAATTACAATCAAGCGTTAAAAGAGTGGATGCCACTTGCAAATCAAGGAGATGGTCTTGCGCAATTCAACTTAGCAGGACTTTACTCTAAAGGTTATGGTGTCAAGATTGATGATGAAGAGGCGTTTAATTGGTTCAAGAAATCAGCAGAACAAGGCATTGCAAAAGCGCAATACAATGTTGGCGTTATGTACCTTAATGCAATTGGAGTTGATAAATCATATTCTGAAGCAAAATATTGGCTTAATCTATCTTACGAAAATGGTATCAAAGACGCTGAAGTACTTTGGAATAAACATAAATTATGGAACCACTAGCTGACTTGTTATATTCTAATATAATGGCTCAGAATAAAAGGTATACTTTGGACAAATTTATTGTTTTTTAAAGGAGAATCAAATGTTTAAAGAGAATATAAAAGGAATGATGAAAGGATTTACACTAATCGAACTTTTAATTGTAGTTGCTATTATTGGTATTTTAGCTGGTGTTGGAATCCCAATGTATAACGGCTATATGTCTAGTGCTAAAATAGAAAGTACAAATACAAACCACTCAAATACCAAAAGCTTCATAGCAGCATCATTTACTAAATGCTCTGCTGGATCTGCAAAAATAACGCTAGGTACAACTGCTGTAGCTTGTAGCTCAGGCACTATTGCAACAAGCTTTGCAACATATTTTAACTCAATAAATAAAAATCCACATGCATCGGCTACTCCCGCTGTTGCTGTAAGTGGGAGCAGTACTCCTGCACTTGGGGTGTCTCATATTAATTACTCAGGAAATACTATGACAATCATTACAAATATTGGTAGTGAAGATGGTAGCAATAAGTACACCTCCAAGGAGTCAATTGTTAAAGAGTAATCTTCTTAGTGATCTAATTATTAAATGTAAAACCCGCTTAAAAGCGGGTTTTACACTTATAGAGCTCTTAATAGTAGTTGCTATTATTGGAATCCTTTCTGCAGTTGGTATACCAATGTATAACGGCTATATTCTTGATAGTAAAGAATCTGCGGCTAAGAATAACTTAAGATCAATCTCACTTATGGAGTCTGACTACTTCTCTGAAAACAATAACTTCTATATTAATGGATGCAGCAAGCCTGATGTCAGAACTAATCAAATTAACACCTACCTCTTTGGTGGCAAAAAAACTTTAGAGGAAGGTGGTCCATATAACTACTGTGTAGATTTTCATGCTTCTGGCTTTGTGGCAAAGGCCTTGCCAAGTGATCCAAACAGTGGACTTAGTAAGTACTGTTTTAATAACAACAACGAAATGAAAGAAAAAGGACAGTGCTAAAGTATATTTAATTATTATGCGTATTAGATCAAAAAAAAGCTTTACTTTAATTGAACTTCTAATAGTTGTTGCTATTATTGGTATTTTAGCTGGTGTAGGTATTCCAATGTATAACGGCTACATGTCATCTGCAAAAATTAGTGCGGTCAAAACAAATGAGGCTAATATGAAATCATATATGGCAGCATCATTTACAAAATGCTCATCTGGCTCAACTTCCCTAGAAATAGGTGTGTCCACTAGATCATGCTCTTTGACTACTAGACAGCTGCTGAAGGAATTTATAAGTTATTTTAATACAATAAATAAAAATCCGTATGGATTAGAGGGTGTTGCAAGGCACTCTGGGTATGCTGAACCTGATCTAGGTTATACAAATTTTCGAGATTATGGAAATCGTATCACCATTATTTCAAACATCGGCAAAGTAGATGGAGGCAATGAATTTACAACCCTTGATTCTATTTCTAGAGAGTAATTATTAAAAAAGCTTTCACACTAATTGAACTCCTAATAGTCGTTGCTATTATTGGTATTTTAGCTGGTGTAGGGATCCCAATGTATAACGGCTATATGGAAGATGCAAAAAAGAAAGCCACAGAAGCAAATCATAATATAATTTATCAATTCACACTCAGTGAGACCACTAAGTGTGAAATAAATTCCTCAGCAGAATTATTGAATCTTAATGGAAAATATTTATTAAGGTGCTCTGATTTTTTTGGTTCTGACGTCAGCACATCAAAAATTAATCACGCGATGAAAAATTACTTTAATGCACATATTAAGCATTCCTACCGTGATGAAGTTCTTATATTTCCTGGCCCATATCAAGGCTCTTGTTTTCCTAGTGGTAATAGTCCAGGAGACTCGGGGTTAAATGAACAAGGAACCCACCATTTAGCAGTGGGATGGTATCCTAACGAAAAAAGGTTAACTCTTTATCTTGATACATGCCTAGAGTCAAGCGGTAAAGCACTAAGTAAGGTATATCATATTAGAGGAAAAGAATAAATTACAGTACCTCTCCCATTTGAAACATTGGGGTGTACATTGCAACTAAAATACCACCAACTGTTATACCCATAAAAACCATCATTATTGGCTCTAGCATGGATGTAAGTCTTGCAATGGTAATATCCATTTCACCCTCATAATAATTTGCAATGGACCCATACATTTCTTCCATATTTCCCGTTTTTTCACCAACTGAAACTAAAGCAATAAATGAAGGGGTAAAGATTGATGGTGATTTTTCAAATAATTTTGACAATGGTTCACCAGAGAAAACACCTCTCTTAATATCAATCATTGCTTCTTTTATAACTAAATTAGTACTTGCATTTGCTGCAATATCTAAAGCCTCCATCTCTGGAACTCCCGCAGCTCTTAAATTACCTAAAATCATTGATATTTTAGCTAACGAGGATTTGTTTATTAATCCTCCAAAAAGTGGGATTTTGAGGACAATACTATGCCACAAGCGCCTAAATTTATAACTCTTCTTAATTGAAAAGGATAATATAAGAAATATTGCTATCACAGAAATGGCTAAAGCCCCTCCTTTTAATGGGTTGCGCATAAAGTCACTTATGTCAACAATCATTTGAGTACTAGCTGGAAGTCCACCAGGATTACTAGAAAACATATCTTGGAATACCGGAACAACAAATACCATCATAAGAACTACTACAGCAGTAGCTACAATCAAAAGTATAGTTGGGTAAGTCAGAGCACTTTTAATTTCACTTTTAATTTTTTGCTCTTTCTCCATATTTATAACTAGCTTTTGGAGAAATAATTGGACTTTACCACTAGACTCACCCGCTCTAAGTAAATTAATATAAACAGTATCAAAAGCATCTGGATACTTCTCAAATGAATCGGACAAGGTACTCCCAGATTCAACGGAGTTGTGAATATCTTTAATTATTAAACGAAAACCCTTATGTTTCGTTTGTTTTTCTATCATATCAATAGTTTCTAAAATTGGTAGGCCAGCCCTGACCATAGTTTCAAACTTTTTAGTAAAGACTATGACCTCATTAATAGGTGCTGCTTTCGATACTTTTTTTCCTTTCTTTTCTTCTTTCTCTATCACTGGTTTAGCTTCTTTGCCAGAAAGCTTAATTAGTGAAGTAATAATTATTTTATCTTCCTTAAGCTTAAAAGCGGCTTCATCTTTATTAATTGCAGTAATTTCTCCGTCAGTATACTTATTATCCTGAATGCCTTTATAAATGTAAGTAACTGCCATAGTTCAATAAAATGATTAATCTAAAATGAGAATTCTTTTATATTCTTCTAAGCTGATATTGCCCTGCTGAAGAAACATTCTTCCAACTTGCTGCATTGTAAGAAAATTATCTTTTTCTTTTGCTATTTTTAAGAGTTCTAATGTGGTTGACTCCTTTAAAATTCCTTCAACAATATTATCAGTGATTCGTAATACTTCATAAATTCCTTTACGGCCTTTATAGCCAGTATTATTACATTTTTTACAGCCTTTTTCTTTTCCTCTATAAAGCGTAACTCTTGAGGCTTCTTCAACTGAAAAGCCAACTGCCCTTAACTGGCTTTCAGTAACGTTTAAATCTTCTTCAAGACAATCAGTACAATTTTTCCGAGCTAGCCTTTGTGCAATAATTAAAGTCAATGAGGATGTTATTAAATATGGCTCAACACCCATATTCATTAATCGTGTAATTGTACTAACTGCATCATTTGTATGAAGTGTTGACAAGACTAAGTGGCCAGTTAAAGCAGCTTTGATAGCAATATCAACAGTTTCTTTATCTCTAATTTCTCCAACCATTACAACTTCAGGATCTTGTCTCAAAAAAGATCTTAGTGCCGAAGAAAATGTCATTCCAAAATCTGGGTTTACATGAACCTGTCCAATGCCATCTAGAACGTATTCAACTGGATCCTCAGCAGTAAGAATATTTTTTTCTGGATCATTTATAGATGTAAGTGCAGCATATAGGGTTGTTGACTTACCTGAGCCAGTTGGTCCAGTGACTAGAACCATTCCCTGCGGTGAATTAATTGCTTTTTTAAATGCTTTTTCATCATCTTCTTGGAAGCCAAGCTTTTCAATTGACAAATCAATTGAGTCAGTATCTAAAATACGCATTACTACTCGCTCACCATATTTAGTGGGCATAATTGAAATTCTGAAATCAACCTCTTTATTGTCAAATCTAAGGTTAATTGCACCATCTTGAGATAATCTTCTTTCAGCAATATTAAGCTTTGCCATAATCTTAATTCTAGTAACAATTTTTGAATAATTATCAAATAGTAATTTTGATGATTCTTTTTGTTCTTTCAATACACCATCAATACGCCAGCGCATGGCTGCAGAACTCCTAAAAGCTTCAATATGTATATCACTCACCCCTTCATTTATTGCATTTTTAAGGTTTTTATCAATGAAGTCAACAGCTACTGAATACTCTTTACCTTTAACAAATGCCGTGTTTTCTGAATTTTTTAGTTTTTCTTTGACAGAAGAATTTACATTTGAAGTCATTACATTATTATCTATATTGCCATTCTTTTTAGTTGTTATATTTGACAATGGGGCTTGAATATCACTATTTAAACTAGTTATAATTTCTTGAATTTGACTAAAAGTAACAAGATATGGATTAACTTTTTTATCAATTAGTAAGGCAACACTCTGGAGTTGGTTTAGTGCTGAAGGCTCTGATAAAACAACATCTAAACCATTTTCAGTCATTCTAATTGGCGCAACTCTATTTTCTGAAATATATTGCTTAGTTAGCATCCCTGAAGAACTTAATTCATAAAATTCTGGTGTAAGTTCTTCGATGCATTCCAATTCATAGCTCCCAGAAAGTGCATTCCTAATGATTTTTTCATCAGTAAATCCAAAGTCAATAAGAGTTTCAACCAGGCATTTGTCTCCTTCGCTACTTGAAATACTTGCAGAATTAAACTGCTCTTCATTTAATAGTCCAAGACTAAGAAGAAGTGAGGCAATCTGCTCTGCTGAATCTGATGGAACGCCAAGTGACATAATAATATTAAATAATTCTAGGGGCTAAGAAAACTAGAAGCTCTTTTCTAACATCAGAAACCTTCTCATAACGAAAAAGCCTTCCAACAAAAGGTAAATCACCAAAGAATGGCACTTTATTTTCCGCATCTGTCGTTTCTTGAGTAAATACTCCTCCAATGACAACAATAGTGTCATCTCTTATTAGGAGCTTAGTTGTAATTTCTCGAGTAGTGATTGGGGGGTTTGCCTCATCATTTTTAGCTGTTTTCTTTTCAACTTTGACTGAAAGGATTATATTTCCATCACCAACAATGGTTGGGGTGACAGTAAGTTTAACACCAGCTTCTTTAAACTGTATGTCAGTACCTCCTCCTTCTGCTTCAGTTTTGTAAGGGATTTCTTCGCCCTGAATAATTACAGCTTCTTCACCATCAAGAGTAAAAACTCTCGGATTGGAGAGGACTTTAGTAATTCCATCTTTTTCAGACGCTGATAATTCGAATTTTAAGTTTGCAGTAGAGGTTCCAAGAATAAACCCAACTCCACCTAAGGCCCCAGCAACTGCATTACTCGCCAAAAGTCCAGTAGTATCACCAAGAGCTAAAACTCCAGGTGTTGTAGCCTGAGAACCAACAATTCCTGCAGCCTTAACTGTATATTTATCTCCTCCCGCTCCAAAAACTTTTTGAATATTAGGCGTATCTATTCCAAATTTTGCTCCTAGTTCTTTACCAAAATCATCTGTTGCTTCTACAATAAAAGCCTCAATGAGGATCTGCTTTGTACGAACATCGACCTCACTAATGAGTTTAGAAATCAAATCAAGCTCAGCTTTAGTAGCTTTAATAATTAAAGAGTTAAGTCTTTTATCAATTGTGATACGAACTCCATCAGATTCTGAATCATCTCCTCCAGAGCTCATAATACTTAAGATCTCACTACTAACCTCGGTGGCTTCAGTGTAATACAATCGAAAAATTTCAGTATATATTGGCTCAATTCCACGCTGAGCATCTCTTGCTTTTTGTAAATCACCAATACGCTGTAAATCAAATTCTTCTTGAGCCAATAAAACATCTTGACTATGAATTCGAATAATATTTGCGTCTTCATCAACATATTTTGCTAGTTTCTTAATTTTAAGTAGAGAATCAAGAGCCTTATCCCAAGGAACATTTTCTAGCTTTGCAGTAACCTTCCCTTGTACTTCTTCTCCAATCAGAATATTTCTATTTGTTATCTCAGAAAACATAACAGCCATATCTTGAATACTAATATTTTCAAAGTTAATTGTTATAGGAAAAATTTCATTTTGATTATTTGAAACATCCATATAGTTATTTATTTCTTCTTTATTAATTTCTCTTCGTTCATTTGTTAATACTTTTTTCTCTTGACTTGAGTTGATAGTTACTTTTGGACCAAGAGCAACAGTTTCCTCTATAACTTTTTTCCTTTCAGCTATAAAGCTTTCTGGTTCTAATAAAGATGATTTATTGTTGTCTAAGACCATAGTGCTACATGATGACAATAAAATTGTCCATAGTGCCAAAGAAAATAAACTATTGTGTGTTTTCATTGCTTGCACTCCTATTTCTAACATTTAACAAAACTATTTTATTTTTTTCAGTAACCTCTATTCCTTGCCCATTAATAGCAGTTATTTGTCCCTCATATTTACCCAAAAAATCTCCAGTTCTAATAAAGTACTCACCACCATTATTCGCCCTAATTAATGCAAGCTTTGTATTTTTTGATACAATTACTGCCATTAAAATATAATTTTGAACTTCATGTTGAAGCAAAGGATGTACCTCCATATCAACGTCTGAAACATTGACAGAAGTTGTAACAGCGTTTACAGCCTCAGGACTATTGAAAAGTGGTGTAAAGGCATTCTCTGCAATTGATTTACCTGAAACAAAAGGAACCAAAAGTACAATTAATAATAGTTTAATTTTCATATCCAAACTCCTAATTAGGATTAACATATTTTTCAAAATCACTAGAAGGGAAGCGATAAGTTGCTATTGAACTTGTTACTCTAACCTCTCCTCTTTTTGTTTCAGAATCCAAAACAACAATAGACTCATTTTTTAAATTTATAATTTTTTCTAATTCAGCTAATCCTTTTCTAAAATTGGTGTAATTGCTGTAGTTACCACTAATTTCAAAGTCGACAATAAATTCATAATAAGCAACTTTTTTTCCAGTCGATTGATCGTCGTTATAAAAATCTAAGTTTTCTTCAAGCTGATCATTATCAATCTCTAAAACTGGCTTCTCACTACCTTTTTCTATTTTTGAAACCATTAAATTATTTCTTAGAGCAAGCATACTAATATGCCGATATAAATCTTCTAACTCCTTATCGGTATGAAATAATTTAGTTAGTTTTTCATAATCTTTTTGTGCAGTCTCTAAGTCTAATTTTGTTTTATCAATTAAATCATTTAAGTCGGAAATTTCAAGCTTTAAACTTTCAACTTGAGAAATTTGATGATTCTTAATCCTCAAATCTTCTTTTGTTGGTAGGTAATGAAAAAATATATAAGCACCTATTAATGTAACTAGAACAAGAACAGCAGTTATTATTTTAAGATATGGATTTGCAGGCTTATTGCCCCCTTTATCTTTTGAGAATAGCCCTTTTATTAATGCACCAACATCAACATTCATGTCAATTGCCATTAGCCTTCTCCTTGCTATTTATAGTGTTCTGTTCAATCAAAGTACAACTAATTGTGAATGATTTTGCACTTTGCTCTAAAATTATTTCAACAGACATAGTTACTAAAGAAGCTTTGTCAATAGATTGAACGTTTGACAGATTATCAATAAACGAAAGAATATTATTATCACTAGTTGTTAGACCATAAATAGTCACCTCAAGAGTATTTTCGAAGTCTATTTTGCTTAGTTTTAAATACTGATTTGGAATTGAGTTATTAATACCCTCTAATACTGAATACATAAACTCTTGGTTAGAGGTCATATTTTCAGTAGCCTTTAATGTTCCACTTAGAACTTTCTTTTTATTTATAAGGTTATCTAATATTATTTGCTTTTCATTTTTATCAAATATGAGAGAGTTGTATTGAATTAAAAGCCTGTCAATTCTTTTAACCTCATCCTTATTAATTAGAAAACTCCAGGCCCCTAAAGATATTGTAACAATAACAAAAATAACTACCCCCCAGCGAGACAGAAATTTAAATTTTTCTTGAGTTTTAATATTCTCTCTATTTGGAAGTAAGTTAATATTATTGGTTCCAGTGACATATTCATAATATCCAAAAACATCTAATTTTCTTGTTGCAAGTCCTAATGCTGATGAGAAAATAGAATTATTAAGCTCAGCATTAGACTTTTCACTTAAGTTCTCGGGGACCGTAACACTCATTAATGGATTAAAAACTTCAACACTAATACTTGGCATTGCTTCATTTAAATGCAACAAAATACGATCAATAACAGGCATCGTAGATGAAATTAAAACTGACTCTATTGGATTTACTTTATATTTTGTTTGGTATGATGAAATCATCTGTAAGACCTGCATTGCAAATCTTCCACTTATTGCCTTCAAAGACTCTTCACTGACATCATTATCCAGTATAGAGTTGCGATCTTTTTCTGATAGGTAAATGTCAGAAATAAAAGGAGAATCTTCATGGAGAATCAAAATATAATTTTCAAATGCCCCAAACTCAACAATTGCTACAGTTGAATCTGTTTTTGTAAGATCACTTCTAAGAGTCAGTGCATTTCTAGTTGCAAAGCAACGAACATCGACTACAACTGGATTTAATCCTGCTTGCCTAACAATATTTAAATAATAATCAATATCATCTAGTTTAGAGGCTACAAATAATATATGCATTTGGTTTTCAGAAGGCTCTCGCTTGAGGACTTGCCAAAAAATCGAATACTCCTGAAGATCTTCAGGAAGTTGACCAGCATTTTCCCATAGAGAGTCAGTTGCTACAGCCTCTTTAAGCTCCTCATCCGTCATCAACGGAAGATGTATTACTTTTATAATAGCACTACTGACTGGAATGGAAACTGCAGCACTTTTTGTTTTAATTTTGTTAGATGAAAGTAATTGAGAAAGCTTGTTTACGTAAAGATCAGGATTATCAGTAATAGAATTAAGCGAAACACCGTCAATATACTTATAGCCAAGCTTAGTAAGCGTCCATTTCTTTTTTGATGACTCTAGTTGGGCAATACGAATGCAGCTTGGAGAAATATCAACACCAACAACTTCCTCCTGCTCCACAGTTAACTTGCTAAGATAGTTTAGTAAGAGCTTAAGAATTTTTTTAAACATTTTTTGTTAAAATAAAAATATATATTTCAAATTATAAGTTTTCGATTGTATATCAAAATATACTCTGAGTTTAAAAATTTAGTATAAAAATCAATGTCCTTAATAAATCTCCCTCCAAGATTCAGAGATAAGGGTGCCTTTATTAATTTTTTTCACGTCTGATTTTTTAGGTGTTAACACAATTAAATTTTTCTTTCGTTCGCCAATTTCCTCATCACCATCTTTAATTTTTCCAGACTCATTTCCAGTAATAGCAATATATACCTTATCTTTGAAAATTACCGCCCCAGTTGCGACACCTTGGCCTAAGCCTGTCTCTCTTTTTTCATTACCACAAAGGTAGCTGTGTTCTGATAGAGAGGCATTGCCAGTCTTACAAAGTTCTTTAGTATTTGGTATATATCGAGAGGCAAATATAGTTTCTTTATGAACGGCTATTTGTCCAGTAATTCTTTCATTTTTCTCGAGTTTAAAGTACCAGCCTGTATCGTTATCAGTTGGACATATAGCACCAGTTAGAGTTGTATCCTTGAGCTGACTGATAGTTGGTGAAGGATTAATCGATTTAAAAAATGGAAAATCATTATCTTTAATGCCATAGATCCTATTTTCAATATTATTGGAAATTCTGTGAATTTTTTGCTGATTACCAGTTCCGTAATAGAGCCACAATTTATTATCACTACCTATTGACGCAGTTACCTGAAAAGATTCCATGCGGTCATTATCAAAAGTTGAGTCTGCTTTAAATATTTGCGTTAAATCAAACAATGTACCCTGATTAGTAAGATTAAGCTTCCATAGACTACCCTCTAAATCTGCAAAATATATCATTGCTCCTTTATAATTTGCTACGGAAGTACTGTCAGGTGTTATTGCAACAACAGGGGCCGGTATAGAGTTAGCAATATTATTTCCTGGGATATCAGGAATATCAATTCTTTTGAGAACTTTTCCTTGATTTTCAAGGTCAACAATATATATTGATGCACCATAAGTATTATTAACACCACCATTATATCCTGCTCCAAAAATAGAGACCCATTTCTGTCTTCCTTGATATGGCATAAGAATAATTTGAGGCGTTGAGGTTGCATCTCCAATTTTTGAATATGCGAACTCAGAGTTGGCATCTCCTGCATACCCTAAATCTGTTTTATGGCCTGTTGAGTCCCAATGAGATACAATTTTGTTTATAAGGTCATTGCTAAATCCAAATAGAAAAGAAGGGCTATTTGGATTGGTAACATCAAGCGCAAAATATCCTCTTCCACCCATTCCTAGTCCAGACATCAAAATAGTTCGCCATTCATTGTTTAGAAAAATATCTTTAATTATAGGAGAGCCATCAACCCCATAAATTGAAACACTTTGTGAGTTTTTACTTGATATAGTTGTTCTTATCTTAGTCAACATCATTGGTGGCAGAAAAGCCCATAACTCTTCACCATTCTTAGCGTCGAAAGCATGAAGCAAGCCATCATTTGCACCAACATATATCATCTGCTTTCTTTGTGCACAATATCCACCACAATTATTTCCATATTGGAGTCTTGAACTATATGCATTCTTATATCTATAAAAAGCTTCAGAATTAACGTTTGAGTCAGATGATGTAGCAGATGGAACTCCAATAACTTTTAATTCAGAGTGATATATGTCCCCTAGCTTCCATCGCTCACCACTTAATAGATTATTTTTTTTCTGATCAGCAGCTTTGACCTCATTATATGAATCAACGCCTCGTATAAAATTTATTAATTTAGTTGCATCAGATGAAGTAGGCTCTACAGGGGCATTCTCCCATAATAAATATTTTAATTTATCTGCATTAGAGCTGTTAAAGTTATTGATACTTGTAGGGACATTAAAGTCAGTCGCAATAGTCCAAATATTTCTATTTGCAGCAGGAGTTTGATTTAATTTCTTAGCCGCATCCCAAACTGGGTCATCCTTTGGAACTCCTTTAACAAGTTGGTATTTTTTTAAGTCACCCTGCCATTGATGACTTTTAACATATTCAAAAGTTGATTGATAAACAAAGTCCTCAGATTCAGACTCCTGCTTAAGAACTGGCTTTGTAAAGGTTGATCTATTATTGTCAACACTTACTCGTATAAATTCTAACAATGCATCAATAATTTTTTGCTTGTGTGTCGCCGCAACTGGCGAGTAATCATTAGTAGCATCACCATCATCTGAATAGGTTCCTCCAGCCTCAGCTAGATTCTTATGCTGGTTTAAATTACCATCTGGGCTCATTGATACTACAAATGTTTTAATATCTCGTTTAGTAAATAGCTCTTTAGCCCTTAGATTGCCGTAATATGCATGATTATCTCTAAAAGCACCATCGGTAATTACAACAAGTGTAGTGGTCTCACATTTGGCGGCGCCAGGATACCACTTCTCTCTCTCTGCCACTTTTGTCTGTGCTAATTACATTGCTTTACCTATATCGGTACAACTAGGAAATGGGCAGTTTGCTGTAATTCCATCAACTATGTTAAAAATTTCCTGTGCACCAGAAGGTTTAATTTCTACTAACATTCTCGCTGAAGAATCCCAAGTCATTAATCCAAAGTTTGCACCTTTATTGAGCTCAGTATTTGAGACAATCCACTTAATTGATTCCTTAGCAATGTCTAATTTTGATTTACCACCAATATAAGAAATAAAGTTGCCATCTTTATCAAACTTTTTAATAGCATGATTGTAGCGATCTACAACATACACATTTCCAGCTTTATCAATGCTTAGGCCTGATGGGCTTTGAAATTGATTGGCTGCAGTCCCTTGTGTTCCCCAAGATTTTTCTAAAACACCACTATGTGAGAATCTTTGTACTTGATGGGTCGCCCAATTTGCAACATAAACTCCATTATCTGAGACTTTAATGTCCCATGCATAACCTGAAGTTGGGAACATTTTAGTATATGGACCATCCCAAGGGTCTGGTGGACCAGGAAATCTTGCTAATTTGCTGATCTTACTATAATATTTTATATAGGCGTGAGCAATGTATAAATCATCGCCATGAATTGAGAGTCCAAATGGATAATTACCCGAAGATCCTTCTATTAAATCTTGAACTCTCTGTCTATAAATCAACGTATTTTCTTGATTAATTTTAAATACCTCTTTATTCCAATAAGAAACATAAATATCATTATTTTCACGATCAATAGCTAGAGCGTCTGGGTACTTAAGCCTCCCACTTCCATTAAAAGACGAATCGCAACATTTAATAATGCCATTGTTGTCAAATTTATCAACACGGTGATTCAGATAATTAGATGCATAAACATTATCATCAGAATCAACATCAATTCTAAGTGCATATTTAAATTGTCCAAGTCCACTTCCCCAGCCTCCCCATGATTTAATAAAATTACCATTGGCGTCAAATTTCTTAATTAAATGATGCCCAACTTGAGCTACAAAAATATTACCATTTGAATCTACTGCAACATCAAGAGGAGTCGATAATGGACTTGCTGCTGCACCATTATTCATGCTGGATGACACATCAAGCATTATTAAAATATTAGCTGGTAAATCTGAGCCCAATCCAGGTGGGGGTGATTTGGCAACAACGCTAGTTGTGACAAGTAAGAGTAGTAATATTTTAAAAAGTATTTTCATAGTTAATTCCTTAATTATTATTACTTTCAAGCTGTCCTGATTGCTCCATTATCAAAGCTGAATGTGCTTTTGAATCAATAAACATACCTTCTGCAAACCCTGATTCATCGCTCTCAACAACATAGCGAATAGAGGTATTTACATCTTTCCAGCTCCAATCTGCACTAGGCCTTATATTAAAAAAACTCTTTGGTTTTTTTATCACGCCATAAATAGATTCTGCCCATTTAATCAATGATGGAACTCCCCCTTGCATTGTGTATCTAAATATTTGAATTCTGACTAACTTATCCTCAACAAAATGAAAAAAAACTGGGGAACCTTCAAATACTTTCTCATTCTTACAAACCCACTCTCCTGGAACAAATAGTAATGTGGGTGATGATGCACTCATCATTGGCATATCTTCAGGAAATTTACCTCTAACTTGTTCATAACTGGAGCCAAACCCAAATGCCTCAACATTGCATCGTGCATATGCGGAATTTATTAAAAAAAACTGAAGAGTTAAAATTAAATAAATATTTTTTCTCATAAAATAAATCCTTATTCTTATAAAATTATTGAGACAATTACTTCGACTGAAGTTTTGTCATTTCCTCCAACATCAAACCCATTGGAGTTGATTTTAAAGAAATGCTTTTTTAAAGTATCTTCAGTCTCATAGTTGTCATTTTGACCTACATTAAAACCTTCACCTCCAGCGTTAAGGCTTTTTATTTTTATTTTTTGAATCTCACACTGATAACCTTGCAAGTTCATTTGTATTTTTCGTTTATCTGATTCTCCAATATCCCATTTAGCCATACCATTGTTCGATTTAATTGTCTTACAAACAGAGCCTATCCCGCAACCACTATAGTTATCCTCCAGCCAATGTATCGCCTCTGTAATACAACTTTCAGCATTAACTAAATAGTTTTTTTTATCAACATGTGAGCTAACTTCTTTTGCAGCCTGTTTACTGGAATAAAAAAGCCCAACTCCCATTGTCGTCATCACCAACATTAACACCAAAGTAATAACAATAATAAACCCTTTTCTAGATCCTGGTTGTGTAGAAATACTCATAACATCAAGTTCCTCACTAAAACCTTTAATGAAAATGTATCTCGCTTGTATTTATCATTTTTGTCAAATTTAAAATTACCTCCATGGTAATCCTTCTTTTTAAATTGTTTATTTATGCCGTACTCGTTTCTGGTTCTAAGAGTTAAATTAATGCTAACCAATGACTCTTGCCCAGTTCTTTTAATTTTGAACGCTAGCGCATCAATGTAACCAGTATCATATATAGTGCCCACTTTTTGTTGCCTTCTGGGTTTGCTCGGGTCAAAAACTTGA
>MDTF01013722.1_pt1 | contig 15104 bp, 15 predicted proteins | sample 811191 | NCBI WGS metagenome assembly MDTF01 (sample SAMN05326649, study PRJNA326480) | marine metagenome | isolation source: seawater | place: Southern Ocean | collected 2011
AGTACCCATGCATGGAGCAACAGTGGGTAAGACCTTTGGGCGAGACCGTTTCGGCGCTATTTTGGGATTAATGCGGCCTGCAATGCTGCCTATTCAAATTCTCGGGGTGCCCTTTGCAGGGTGGGTATACGACGTTACAGGCTCTTATGCCAACGCTTTTGAAGCCTTTCTGTGCATCTACGTTTTGGCAGCCATCGCGCTTTCGTTTTATCGCCAGCCTCAGACTAACGTTCAATAGGTAAACCGGCTTTGTCGGTGGCAGCTCTAGTGTGTGGGATTTAAAAAAAGCTCGAATTTAACAGTTGAATTTGTACGTCGCCATCTCCCTCGCAATGAATACGCACAGCGTCAGCTAGCACATGGTCTGCAATGTAGGGCTCAAAGCTCACTCGGTTAAACGGCGTTATGTCGTTAATTTCCAAATCTACAGAATAGCCCTGAACCACCGGCAAAACTGTAATAGCGTCAGCATTGGGGAGTAGGTCTTCAAGCTCTCGGGTCAATTCTTGCTGGCTGTCTCTCGACGTATAGATACCTTTAATGAGGTATCTAAGTTGGCACTGAAGTCTCTCGTTTCCGCTCTCTGTCAATCCTGACTCCGTATCTGGTTTGCCGCAAAACTTGTCACTAACGACGCAGCTAAATGCCGGAGTTCTGGGCTATGGATTGTGCCGGTTGTTGCCCGACGTCTTTTTATAAGGGTCCCATTAAACCAGCTACTCATTAATGCAAGCAACGAAAGATTGGGCAGGCCAGCAAGTTTGCGTAGAGATACGGCGGTGGGGCTAGCTATGTAGGGGTATTTATATTTTGCTCAATCGTTAACGAAGGGCAGATGAGGACGGATCCGCATAGCCAGATGAGGCAGCCTGCTCGGGGGCAGCGAATAAGTCATAGGGCGGGGAAAGAGCGCCCCGTAGTTTTGCAGATTGTAGACACAATTCATGTCGGACTTTGAAAGTCAGGAGAGCGATCGTACGATTGTCCTGACGCTGAACCCTCCGCGAAGGGTTAATTCCGCGATTATACCTTTTGAACACCGGCAATTGAATAAATGGGTCAGCGCTTGTAGCTAAGGCTTGTATTGTCCAACAAGACCGCAGGTCATGAGCTTCTTGTGTCGCGTGCAGCGGTAATATTAACAACTAACTCGGGCTTCAGTGTTAGGCCGCCACTTTGCTAGCCCGTACAGCATCTAATTCGCCGACTGAGAAACACAGTAGTCAGCAATTCTTCCATTGGGGTGCGCGCTTTTCTAAAAATGCGTTAACCCCTTCTGCTTGATCTTCAGTGGTGAATAAATCGACAAATTTTTGTCTTTCATAGGGCAGAGCGTCGCCCACCGCATTATCTCGGGCTTGGTGGATAAGTTCTTTGCAGTAGGTCACAGCGATAGGGCTCTGCTGGGCAACTTGCTCGGCTAGTTTCAGCGCGCGATCTTTAGCTTCACCTTTGGCGACTACTTCTTCGACCAAACCAATGCGCTCTGCGGTTTCTGCATTTATACGCTCGCCGCAGAGAATCATTTTCTTAGCCCAACCCTCGCCAACTAACCAGGACAAGCGTTGTGTGCCGCCCGCGCAGGGCAATAGGCCCACTTTGGGTTCGGGTAGTGCCATTTGAGCGTGGCTTTCGGCAATGCGAATGTCGCATGCTAGACAGGCTTCTAAGCCGCCTCCCATGGCAAACCCGTTGATAGCAGCAATAGAAACGCCGCGAAAATTAGCTAGGCATTCAAAACCTTTGCCGAAAAACTCTGCCATTGAGCGCGCGTTTTCAGGGTCGCCGTCCGCAAAGAGATTGAGGTCTGCCCCAGCGGAAAAGAACTTTTCTCCTGCACCGGTGACTACTATTGCAAAGATGCTTTTCTCTGCGTTTAACTGTTCAACCAAGTTTGCTAAGGCGGGTAGGCTCTCGGTGTCCCAGGTGTTTGCTCCCGGATTGTTAATAGTAATTAATGCCGTGTGCTGAATAATTTCAACCTGTAGTTTGTCTGATGAACTCGTAATCACTGAATGACCTCCAACGCGCCAGCCATAAGCATTTTTCGTGCAATGATGACGCGCATAATTTGATTTGTACCTTCCAAAATTTGATGCACGCGTGTGTCGCGCACATATCGTTCCATTGGGTATTCCTTTAAATAGCCGTAGCCGCCAAAAAGCTGCAAGGCGTCATTGCAGATGCGAAAACCCACATCTGTAGCAAAGCGTTTTGCCATTGCGCAATAAGTGCCGGCTTGACCATCTTTAACATCTAGTTTGTATGCTGCTAATCGCACCATTTGTCGGGCTGCTACCAACTCAGTGAGCATATCGGCGAGAGAGAATTGGGTCGCCTGGAAGTCGGCGATGGAATTACCAAATTGATTACGCTGCTGGGTGTAGTCCGCGGTGTCAACGATGGCTTGCTGTGCTGTGCCAACACTGCACGTAGCGATGTTGATGCGACCGCCATCTAAACCGTCCATGGCAATGGCAAAACCTTGGCCTTCCTCTCCCAGTCGATTTTCAACAGGCACACGCACATTGTCGAAGTTAATGGCTCGAGTGGGTTGAGCATTCCAGCCCATCTTCTTTTCGTTTTTACCAAAGGATATGCCCGGTGTATCTGCTGGTATAAGCAGAGCTGTGATGCCTTTAGGACCGCTTTCACCGGTTCTTAACATAACCACTAAAACGTCTGTTTCACCGGCACCTGAGATAAAAGACTTGCTGCCGTTGACTACATATTCGTTGCCATCGCGCTGGGCTTTTGTGCGCAGTGCGGCAGCGTCAGAGCCAGCTTCGGGTTCAGTTAGGCAGTATGAGGCGAGTTTTTTACCCATGGCTAAGTCTGGGCACCACTTATCAATAACGCTGGATTGGCAGTAGCGACCCACCATGCTGGTTGCCATGTTATGGATAGTTAAAAACGCTGCGGTGGTAGTGCAGCCTTTAGCTAGTTCCTCAACAATTAGGCTGGCATCTAATCTAGGTAATGCTAAACCACCCGCATGTTCCGGCGTGTACATGCCCATAAAGCCAAGGTCCCCTGCTCGCTTGAGTGCTTCTTTAGGAAAGAAGCAATCTTCATCCCATTGCGCTGCGTTAGGGGCTAAGACGGCATTGGAGAAAGCTTGGGCGCTGTCTACAAAGCCTTGTTGTTCTTCGGATAGAGTAAACTCCATGTGCTATCACTCTTGAATTATTGTTTAGATTTTTTTTACAGCTACTCTAGGTTTGCTGATGATCTAAATTATGGCAAATCAGGAAACCATTCAAGGTTTTAACTATGCTCTTAAAAGGGTAGGACTTTTGCGTCGCGTATCAACTTAGGCGGCTTGGCAAACAAAAAACAGAGGCCGCCGCTTAGGGAAAAAAAGGCAATAACTGTGAAAGCCAGTTCGTAATTGCCATACATATCGTAGAGCACGCCGCCGGCTATTGGGCCTGCGGTCATGCCTAGCATCACGATTAGAGATGAAATGCCCATAATGGTACCAAAGGATTTAGGCCCAAAATAGTCTGCTCGCAAGGCCACCATGAGTGGGCCGCGCACGCCCCAGGAAAGACCGTGAAAGATGGCAAATGCCAACACCCAACTAAAATCTGTTGCGTAAGTAACAGCTAACAGGCCTAAACAATGACCGGCCATACAAATTGTGCAGATAACGCGTTTGTCGTATCTATCGCCAAGATAACCGCCTAAGAATAATCCTGCGGTTTGAATTCCGGTCATTAGTGCGAAGACAAATCCGGCTTCAACCGGCGTGTACCCTAAGCTGCGGGTTAAATGTGGTATTAGGTGTGCGAGCATCGCAGAAACGGTCAGCAGTGACAGTCCATGGCCTGCTGAGATCATCCAAAAAGAAGGTTCTCTTACTGCTTGCCGCCAAGTCAGACTGATTTGCCTGACACGTTCATTGTTGGTGTCAGATTTTTCAGTGCTGGGATCATATCGAATTGAGATGCCATCAGGTATCTCTCCATAATCCTCGGGCCGGTGTCGAACGAGTGAGACCAAGGGTAAGCCCAAAACTAAAACCATGATGCCAGAATAAAAAGCCATATCGCGCCAGCCAAAGGCCTCTAGGCCCATCATGACAAAAGGTACGCACAGTCCGCCGAATGAAAAGCCCAGTTGTGACCAGGCAATGGCTTTGGCTCGGTGTAGATCGAACCAACTGACAATAGACACCATCAAAGTGGCAAAGCCTCCGAGGCTTGAGCCTAGGGCAATTAAAATGAAGGCCACAAAGTAGGTGGTAATGGAATTTACGTGGCTGAAAACGAAAAACCCACAGCCGAAAATCAGGGTGCCAATGATTAAAATAAGCCGAGGACCGTATTTATCTACCAGCCATCCTTGCAAAGGCCCCAGTAGGCCACTTTCTAGCCGAGTGAGAGCAAAGGCAAGTGATAAGATGGACATGCTCCAGCCGAATTCTTCTTGCAAGTGAAGGGTGTAGCCGCCGTATGAGTGCATCCAGGTGAGCGCCGCAAGCCATTGCACACCTGCGCAGGCGAGCACAATCCACCAGCCGTAGAAGACCTTACCACTGGGACGAAACAAGGCATTCATCCGTGGTTTCACTAGAGCAAAACGTTGAAACATTGTTGCATCATACGTGATGGGCGCTAAGCACTGATACAATTAACCCTAAACTTCCCGAACAACTGTCTATGAATAAAGTTGATTTCCAACAATCTATGTCTTTTCACGGTCTGGTTTTATCTGGTGGCGGCGCGCGCGCAGCCTATCAGGTAGGTTGCCTACGGCAGCTATCGAGATCTCTGCCGGATTATCATCCGCAGATTCTTACTGGTGTCTCGGCGGGCGCGATAAACGCGGTGCATTTGGCCGCCCACCAAGGTTCCTGGCAGGACAGTGTAGAAAGCCTGAACCAAATTTGGCGCAGTTTGAGCACCTCTCAAGTTTATGAAACCGGACTTATACAGCTGTTAAAAAGAAGTATGCATTGGGGTTTGCGGCTAGCCAGTGGCGGTAAGCTTGGTGCAAAGGATATTCGCGGTATGGTGGATAACCGGCCTCTTGAACAGTTCTTAAAAGCTAACCTCGGGCACAGCCATGGAAGAGTAGGCGGCATTGCTGACAATTTGCAGGCAGGTGTGCTTCAGGCTTTAGCGATTATCAGCACCAGTTATACCGATGGTCGATCAGTGGCTTGGTTGGAATCTAATGCAGCCGAAGTAAATATGGGCAGTCAAATATCGGCTAGGCCAACCAACATTTCGATCGAACATATTATGGCTTCAGCGGCTCTTCCGCTGTTTTTTCCTGCGGTTTCTGTAGACGGGCAATGGCATGGAGATGGTGGCGTGCGCTTGGCGGCTCCCTTGTCTCCTGCGATGCACTTGGGCGCCAAACGTATTTTAGCAGTATCGCCTCGGGCTCGGCCGTTGCAGTTGCCGCCGATAGCTACCAACCAGAGCTATCCATCTCCAGCTCAGGTTGCTGGCGTTATGCTCAACGCTATTTTTCTTGATTTGCTCGACTATGATGCGATCCAAATGGATCGGATTAATGGCTTACTAGCGAATTTGCCCGAGGCGCACTGGGGCGGTTACAGCCCAGTAGATGTAATGGTGCTCAGACCTCAGGAAGACCTTGGTCATGTTGCTAGAGATCATGAAATTGAATTACCTAAGGCATTTCGTTTCTTCAAGGGCGGCTTCGCAGGAAAAAATGAACCAAGTGGCGATGCTCTAAGTATGGTCAACTTTGAGCCGGAATATATTGGTCGGCTAATTGACCTTGGAGAGAAAGACACCGCCGCGCGCATAGATGAAATCAGTGGATTTCTGCGCGGTAGTTCTGAGTTTGTTTCGGCACAAGGTGGAAGCCGGCTTTATCAGCCTGAATAGCAAAATTGCAAAGTCTCATTGTAAAATTAAAGCAGAGAAGGACGTTACTTCTTAAGGCGGCTAGACAGATCGTTTGTGCAGTTGGCGTAATAAGTGATGGTGCCAGGCCAGTCGGAAAAAATGCCGCGGACACCTACCTGTTGTGCCAGCACATCTAGTACCTCTAGCACCCGCCCGGGCTTATCCATGATGGATGCTATGTTGGCGTAGAGCCAATTTTTTGGGTCAGTTGGCTCGCCAGTCTCCATTGTCCAGGTGATGATATCTAGACCTGCTTGTTTCGCATATTTTGCGTAGTGTGACGGTTCTAAGTCGCCAGCGTCATTGAGTTGAATTAGCATTGGCATAGGTGGACTGATGATCTTGATGCCTTGAGCTTTAATGGCCAGCATCTCTTTTAGGTTGGTTGTGAAGTTTTTTTGCCGCCCTCTGGGGTCTAACCAAACTGTTTGCTCTGCAAACTCAGGGTGGGTCTTCAGCCAATAATGCACGACTCGTAGATCAAAGGATTGGGGAAATACACGCATTGGGTCGATACCAAGATCCGCATATTCTGCGAGCATCTTGTCTGCATAGGCGTTTTGGTCAAATCCGGGCGCAAAGGGCATAGCAACTTCTGGCCGCTTTAGCTCAGGTGTGAACTTTCGTCCTAGTTGATCGATAAGCACAATACTTTCTTTGTGGCTGACAACGGTGCCGCAGTCCAAGGGTGAATCTACAACGGGACTTTTTAGCGGGATTAAGTATTCGTCTATGCTGCTGGCTTGTGTATTACGTTTGTCAGATCTGGCACATAGTGTTTTGAATTCTTTTAGGGTGATGTCGCTGGTGCAGCATTTTGCGCTGGCGGGGCTGTCTTTGCTTGCTGGTGTAAAGGGTGTTCTGCAACTACCGGCTAAGTTGGTTTGGAGAATATTAGTGCTGGTTGCTAAATCACATTGGGAATGCCGGCACACCAACTCTAAATCTTTGGTAAAGGTCACGTCGCATTCAATAACTCCAGCGCCTTGGCCAGCAGCAGCAATATAACCCTCGCGGCTGTGCTCTGGATAACCCAATGGTGCACCACGGTGAGCAATAGAAAAATCTGTGGCGTAAAAAGGACCGCTGGCACAGCTTTGCAGCCGGCTTTGTAGTTCACTCGTTGATAAATCTTTGCTGAGGTCAAAGGCTCGGGTGGTTGGGTTAATAGTCTCCGCAACAGCGCCTGTACTAATCAGCGTAAATAAGCTCAACGATAGGTTCAGCGATAAATACAGAAAATATGTGGTAGCTAACTGTCGTTTTGGTGCAGATTGCTGTTTGTTCATCTTTTATTTGTCTGCAGTATGTCTTCCTACGATAGCATGCTGCCGATGTCAGAATGACTGCCGATTTTCGAAGAGATATCTATTTATAAAAAGAGACTTATGACAAAGACTTTGGTTTTGCAAAGCGCACCGGCCCAACGCGCCCAGTGGCTAGACACCTGCCTGGCGAGTGTCGAAGCTTGGGCTGCGCAGGCCGGTTACGCCTATCGGTTTATTGGTGATGAATTATTCGATCAAGTGCCAGATTGGTACATGCTTAAAGTTGCAGGGCGTATGCCCATTGCCTCAGATTTAGGTCGGTTGCTGTGGATTAAACAACTGTTAGACCAAGGCGAAGCCGATACCGTGGTTTGGCTAGATGCAGATGTGTTGGTGTTTGCACCATCGTTGTTAACAATAGAACCTGTGAGCTCTTGCGTATTTGGCCAAGAACTCTGGATTCAAAAAAAAGCGCATAAAGTAGCCCAAAAGGGTAGTGGGCAACCCCAAAGTCAGAAGGGTACTTGGCAGGCGCGCAAAAACGTTCATAACGCATTGGCGGCATTCGGCAAAGATTGCCCGGTGTTACCGTTTTTGATTGAGGTTATTCAACGCATGATGGGTCGCGTGGACGCAAACTTTATTGCGCCGCAAATGATGGGCCCAAAATTACTTTCCAATCTGCATAACTTGGCCGATTTTGAGTTGCTGCCTTCGGTAGGTGCGCTGTCGCCTGATGTGATTTTAGATCTTGCAGGTGGTTCATCGAAAGCCCCAGCGGGTAGAGAAGAACTCGCCCCTGAAAATTTCCAAGGGGCCGGTCAGGGCGCCCTGCAGGCCCTACTCGCCAAGCAATCGGAGCCGTTATTAGCCGCCAACTTATGCGCCTCATTGCTTGGAGATTTGTCGGCAGATGATCAAGCACAAGAAGACCTGATGATGGCCGCCATAGCAGCATTGAACGCTCATCCACAGGGTTTAGCGCTTTAAGATTTAACCGTTGGCGCATATTTTACTTGATACTCTTTGCCTCCATACTTTAGGGTTCTGGGTCCGCAAGCTGGCTGATTTAAAAGTCGAGTTGAGCAACAGATTTATTCACAAGAAGGAAAATTAATATGTCAGATTCAGAACTACAAAACGGTCTTGCCACACTAACTGCAACAATAGGCGTGGCGTCAGAGGCAACAGATTGGTACGAGATTACTCAAGAGCGCGTAAACATGTTTGCTGATGCAACACTGGACCAGCAGTGGATTCACATTGACCCTGAGCGCGCAAAAGACGGCCCATTTGGCGCGGCTATTGCTCACGGTCAGCTAACGCTCTCTATCATGAGCTTTTTGCCCGGTGGTCAGGGTGTTGGCTTACCTGCATTAGATGGTATGAAGTTAGGCATTAACTATGGTTGGAACAAGGTACGCTTTATGTCACCTGTTCAGGTAGGCGCAAAAATCCGTACTCGCGGCAAAGTTATTTCTGTTGAAGAAAAGGGCGGCATGCTCGAAGTCGTTAACGAAATGACAGTAGAGATTGAAGGTACTGAAAAGCCAGCTTGTGTTGCGCAAAGCGTATTGCGGGTGGTTTTTTAGGCTTTTTAGTGGCTTAAAGTTTCTCTGTTGGGGAGCAGTCTTAGGGCTGCTTCCCTGTTTATCTACTACCCTTTGCTCATCTCCACTGATCTTCGGCTCCAGCTTTTCACGACACCTATTTACTCCGTCAAACCTCCTCAGCCGTGCTCTGTTATTTGGTGTTCGTTATTTGATTTTCTTAGGGTTGTCTGTTCCGATGAGGGCGGTGGTTTAAACTTGGGGACTGGCTAATGGATATGGGTATTTGTGCGGCGTCGCACATTGGTGACATTGATTATGTGGTGCGCGCTGAAGAGCTAGGCTTTAGTCACGCTTGGATGGCAGATTCGCAAATGCTTTGGTCGGACTGTTTTGCCACCTTGGCTTTGGTGGCTGATCGCACCTCAAGAATTAATGTAGGTACGGGTGTGGCCATTTCAGGCACTCGTCCAGCGCCAGTGAATGCGGCTGGCATTGCTACAATCAACGCGTTGGCTCCGGGGCGTACTTTTTTTGGTGTTGGCGCGGGCAATACTGCGCGGCGAATTATGGGCCTTGCGCCACAAAGAATTGCAGAATTTGAAACCTACCTACAAACCTTAGCGCCATTACTGCGGGGTGAAGAAGCCATTTATCATCATGAGGGCAAGGCCATACCTATTCGGCATGTTATGCCAGACAAAGGCTTTGTTAATTTTGACGACCCCATTCCCCTTTATGTTTCAGGCTTTGGCCCTAAATCTCTGGCCCTTGCGGGTCAATATGGCCACGGTGCGGTTATGAGCGCGGCATCTTCCGCTGCAGTTACAGCCAGTTGGCATAGCCTTAATGAAGGTGCTAATAAGGCCAATAAAATCCTGGCTCCTGGTGGCGATTATTACACCACGGCGTTAACTACTATGGTGGTGCTAGAGTCTGGCGAGGCTGCGGATTCGCCTCGTGTGAAAGCTGAGTGTGGGGCTATGGCTATGGCCAGCGTACACTATGCCTATGATCAGTTTCGTAATTTTGGCCATCAACCGCCTAATTTCTTAGCCGAAATATGGCAAGACTACACGGCGTTGCTAGAGACCTATCCTGCCGAGCGTCGACATCAGCGTATTCATGCGGGTCACAATTGTTGGGTGCTTGAGGAAGAGGAAAAATTTCTTACACCCAAGGTTTTGCAGGCCTCAAGTATGATTGGCACTCAAGATCAGCTAATTGAAAGGCTTCAGGTTTTGGGTGGGGCCGGTCTGAATCAGGTAATGATTCTGCCCAACTTTGATACGCGCTTTGACGTGATTGAAAAAGTCGCAAAAGATATTATTCCATTTGTCTGAGTAAACGACGCAATAAGACGCGGTAAAATACGGAAAAATATAAGCGACAACAGAGCGAAAAATAGACAGCCAAAGTGACTTGCTTAGAAATTGTTCCTTTAGCCGAGTAGGCATAGGCAGCGGGTAGAATCTTCTGCAACCGTCTGTCAAATCAGGCATTATATCGGCCATGTTTACATATCTAAATCCTGAAATTCGCCGACGGCTAATAGAACAAGAAAAATTGGTGCGGATAAATGCCGAAGGCCAAATAATAGATGTCTCTAGCCCTGAGCATCCCGGTGAGTTAGCAGTTAATGTTATGGGTCCCATTCCCATGCCGATGTCATTGCCTGGCGTCGACATTACCGTTCAATGGTACGCCGCGGTGCGTAGTACAGAACTCAACGGTGTAGAAACCTTGGCTTCTGATCTTATGGCCCGGGGCGGGCAGCACTTGTTTGCTCACCTAGTATCGCCTTTGGCGGTAAACAGCGTACTTGTAGTGGGCGAGCCAAAAGACAATCCATTGGTCCGCGTGCATAGTAACTGCTTAACCGGCGATGTCTTTGGCTCCCAGCGTTGTGACTGTGGTCCGCAGTTGGCTCAGTCCATTGCGCGCATCAGCGAAGATCCTGCTGGTGGGTACTTGGTCTATATGGCGGGTCACGAGGGTCGTGGTATTGGTTTGTGGGCGAAAGCTGCCACCTATCTCTTGCAAGATGCAGGCGAAGACACTTATGAAGCAAATCGCTCGTTAGGTCTGCCTGACGACTGTCGCGATTTTAGCGACTCAGCTATTTTGCTTAAACACTTTGTTGGCTTAAAGCCTTTTCGTTTGCTGACAAATAATCCAAAGAAGATTGAGGATCTTGCTGCTCATGGTTTGCATGATGTGACGCGCCAAAAGCATGTTACCGGTGTTAGTCAATTCAATAAGCGTTATTTGCATGCAAAGCAAAATTGGGGCCATGGCCTAGACGATGAGGATTTTCAAACTGGCGGCTAGTTTGTGAGAATTTTACTAGTGATCTGTGGTTACTTAGCTTTTTTGGGTTGTCAGCCCAGTGCTCTGAGTGCAGAGAGCGACCAAACTGAAGCGGATGCGCACAGCTTACACAGCAAACAGCTTCATACGCCCAAAGAGGGTGAAGAACGCCTGCAAACCCAACGGCGAGAACGTCCATTAAAATCCGCCCTCCAAACCGCAGTTGGCAGTTCTGGTATCTATATCAATCAAATCCAATTTGTTGGAAGTCATAATAGCTATAAGCAAGCTATGCCAGAGAGCTTCATAAAGCAGTTGCTGCAACTCAACCCCAAAATTATTGAAAGCCTAGAATATGAGCACGGCCCTTTAGCGGAACAACTAGACCTAGGTATCCGCAAACTCGAATTGGATGTTTTTTACGTCGCAGATGAAGCTCACTTTCTTGTGGGGCATGTGCAGCAAATTGACATGAATAGTAACTGCGCCACTTTGCGTATTTGTCTGACACAGGTCAGTGATTGGTCAAAAAAAAACCCCTCTCACGCACCTATATGGATTAGTTTCAACGCCAAGGATGAATATATTCTCGGCTTACCAGCACCTGAGCCCTTTACCCCTGAGGCCTTCGCGTTGATGGATACAATCATTGAAGAGGCGCTAGGCACTCAACTCGTTCGCCCAATAGAAGTAGCCGGCTTAAACTGGCCGTTACTCAGTGAGGCTAAGGGCAAATTCATTATTATTTTGGACCAAGATGGCAGCAAGCGGGATATGTATTACCAGGGTTGGCAACAGCGCCCAATGTTTACCAATGCGCCAGAGGGCCATCCGGCTGCGGCAATAATGATACTTAATGAGCCGCTCGAACAATTCAATGAGATCCAACGACTTGTGGCTGCGGGCTATATGGTACGCACCCGGGCTGATGCAGATACGCAAGAGGCGCGAGAAAACGATACACAACGCAGAGACGCAGCCTTTGCCAGTGGTGCTCAAGCCATTAGTACAGACTATTATTTACCTGCGACACACTTTGGTAATGACTATCAGGTTATTTTGCCACAGGCCATCCGTTGTAATCCGGTTACGGCTTCGACAAATTGTAATGTATCTGAGTAGTGAATTGATTTGGAGGGAAGGGTAAGTGAGAAAAAAAGTTTGCGTAATTACCGGTGTTGGACCCGGTACCGGTAGTGCGCTAGTTCGGCGCTTTTGTGAGCATTATGAAGTGGCAATGCTGGCGCGGAATGCTCATCGATTAGTCACGCTTGCGAAAGAGATTGAGGGCGCACACGCCTACACCTGTGATGTTAGCGATACTGAGCATTTAAAACAAACATTGGCCTCTATCGTTACTGATTTGGGCGCACCCTCAGTGGTTATTCATAATGCCGTTGGCGGCGCTTTTGGGAACTTTTTAGACATTGACCCTGATGTTTTAGCGCGTAACTTTAATATAAACACCATGGCGTTGTTGCACCTTGCTCAGAGTACAGCGCCGGCGATGATAGATTCTGGTGAAGGGGCGATTATTTGCACGGGCAATACTTCTGCCTTTCGCGGTTCAGCAAACTTTGCTGGATTTGCGCCTACCAAAGCTGCCCAGCGGATCTTGGCCGAAGCCATGGCGCGAGATTTGGGTCCTAAAGGCGTGCACGTGGCATATGTGGCTATTGATGCCGTCATAGATCTAGCCTGGACACGAGCGCGTTATCCAGATAGAGATGATAGCTTTTTTTGTCAGCCTGATGATATTGCTGAAGAGTGTTATCGATTGGCCCATCAAAAAAAATCGGCGTGGTCTTTTTCTTCCGTGATTAGACCTTTTGGAGAATCTTGGTAGCGCATCGAGCAAGTGTTGCGGAATAAGTTTGGCCGTGCGGCAACTACGTAAGAAATCAAGACTCTTCCAGATCTATTAACCTGAAGATCTTAGAATCTAAGTTGGTATAGGTTGTTTCAAACGCAGCGAAGACGTCACTGTCTTTAGAGCTTTCGGTGGACGGATTTCCGTTGGCAGGCATCATAGGTGTAGGTCCTAATGACAGTAGGATTGCTGTTTGCGTCACTACTGGTCTCATTATGTAAGAGTTTGCCTATATATGGGCAGGTAGGGGTGTGGTCACCTGCCCCTCCCCTGAGATTGATTTAAAGAAAATCTTGTTACATAGTCGAGTGGCTTAGCACGGATATGTCTGAGACAGTGCACAAGCAATCACCCGTCTATACGCGTCATCAGAAAAACTATAAAAAGAGAGAGATGAAAATGAATATTATAAAACTTGCAGTCGCTACGTTATTCTCGCTCTGCTTTAGCTCAGCTATAGCGGAAAACGATAAGACCACTATTGGAGATGTCGAGATGGCGGTCAGCAACAACAGCCCCGCTTTTGAGGCAGTAAAGCAAAAGCTGGGGAAATGGGAAGGTCGGATGACTCAATCCTTAGATGGAGCAGTATTTGATGTTTCTTATGAGTACAAGCTCACTTCTGGCGGTAACACTATCACTGAAACCATTGTTGAAGATGGCGTTGAAATGCTGAGCACCTATAGTGACGAAGACGGCAAGCTAGTGGTAAAGCACTACTGCGCCCTTGGCACAGAGCCAGTATTCAAAGTGAGTGGCATAAGCTCATCAAGCATGAGTATTAGTCTGGACGAAGCGAAAAATGATCTGCACAAAGGGCATCACAGCTTTGTAACTGGAATGACATGGACTACAGATTCGCAAAACCCAAACTCAATGGTCTTTGAAAATTCAGTAAGCCTTGACGGAAAACTAACGACCAACACAGCGACCCTAAAGCGCAGCATGTAAATAGTCCAGAACACCAAGAAGAATGTGAAAGTGCGGGGTAGTGAAAACTGCCTCGCCTTACAAACCCAAGATTACAGTAGGAATTGCGCTCACATCAGATCCTGATTATTCTTAAAGAAAAATCTATCTCCCGCAAGCATATGATTTTTATGTATTATTTTTATAAGAGAATGAGGGAAATGAACAGACGCACTGATTACGAATGCGTGGGAGGGCATTTTGGACGGTATTCATGATTTAGGTGGCAAGCAGGGTTTCGGCCATGTTGAGCTAGATGCTTCATCGAAAGAAGGGCGGCATATCCACGGCTTTAACGAGCGTTGGCATGCGGCTGTGTTTACTATTATCAATAGCCTGTTTGCTAATGGCGCGGCTGCGAATACTGATCATTTTCGCCATTCGGTTGAGCGCATAGATCCCATCAACTATTTGAATGACGGATATTATGGTCGGTGGCTTGGCGGCGCTGAAACGATGTTGGTAGAAGCTGGTCTGCTGTCTCAAGATGAAGTGAATAACCGCGTATTAAATAGGGGCTACGCGCTTTATGAAACTGTAGCGGCCAGGCCTTCGGCGGCACCAGATAAATTTTCAACGCAAGAGCGAAATTTTCAACCCACAGCCCAGCGGCTTGTTGCAACCGAGCCACGTTTTGGTTTGGGCGATAAGGTCACTGCGCGCAGCTTGGGTGGCGCTGGCCATACGCGTTTACCTAGTTATGTGCGCGATGTTCCCGGCCAAGTAGTTGCCCTACATGGTGCCTGGGTGTTTCCCGACACCAATGCGCACGGCAGGGGTGAAGATCCTAAACACCTATACACAGTGCGTTACCAAGGCGCAGATTTATGGGGCCCCAGCGCAGAGGACTGCGTGGTACTTAATATTGATCTTTTTGAACCTTATTTAAGCGGCGCGTCCAAGGACTAATGCGTGAGTCAGCAAATTGAAAGAATGACTTAGCAGAGTTGAGATAGGATTAAGACAAGCGTCAGACGGAGATAACACATGAGTGAAAAATCAGCGGCCATCAGGGCTGAAGCATTAGAAAGTTTGTTAGTTGAGAAGGGCATATTAGATGCCGCTCGCATTGATGATGTTCTAACTTTATACAACGAGCGGGTGGGGCCAATGAATGGCGCTATGCTGGTGGCTAAGGCTTGGCGAGATGCGCAGTTTAAGCAGCAACTGTTAAACGATGGCACTGCGGCAATTGCGCAATTTTCTTTTGAAGGCGGCCAAGTGGATAAGTTGGTGGTGGTGGAGAATA
>MDTF01010157.1_pt1 | contig 15103 bp, 12 predicted proteins | sample 811191 | NCBI WGS metagenome assembly MDTF01 (sample SAMN05326649, study PRJNA326480) | marine metagenome | isolation source: seawater | place: Southern Ocean | collected 2011
CAAGGCAAGATGAAATATTGGTTGTCGATAAATTACAAGAATTTAGTCCAAAATTTTTAGAAATTTATAACAATATAGTTGAAAATGATGGATTGCATTTACTTTATTCCCAATTTAAAACATTAGAAGGAATAGGAATTTTTAAATTAGTATTAGAAGCAAATGGTTATGCGGAATTTAAAATTAAAAAAAAGTCAGGTATATTCTCTATTGATATTTTACCAGGTGATAAAGGTAAACCAACGTTTGCATCATATACAGGAGATGAAACTATCGAAGAAAAGGAAATATTAAGATGGATTTTTAATGGTGAATGGAATAAAATTCCTGTTAATATAAAAAAGGATCTGGAAAAAATGAGCAGAAATAATAATCATGGTGAAATAATTAAAGTATTTATGATTACCGCCTCTGGAGCAGAAGGTATTACCCTAAAAAACACCAGATATGTACACATAATGGAACCCTATTGGCATCCAGTACGAGTTGAACAGGTTATTGGCAGAGCCCGTAGAATTTGTTCACACGAAGCTTTGCCTGAAGATGAAAAAGTAGTGGATGTATATATTTACTTATCCCACTTCACAGAAGAACAATTGAAGACAGAAGGGAAAATCAGTCAAGAATTACAAGTGAACGATTTAAGTAAAATAGATGGAAAAACAGTTATGACCACAGACGAAGCTTTATGGGAGATATCAAATATTAAAGAATCTATCAATAAAAATATATTAATGGAAGTCAAAGAATCATCTATTGATTGTCAATTACACAATAATGCTGATAATGCCGAAAAACTAAAATGTTTTTCGTTTGGTAAAACATCGAATCAAAATTTTGGATCAGTACCATCTATTGATAATGAACCCAAGGACAATGTTCAAAAAATGAACAAAAGGAAATCTCTCTGGAAAGCCACCAAGGTTACGGTTGGATCTATGACATATGCTGCCAAGTTACCCGCTGTAAACGGTAAAATAGAACTTTATGATTATGAAAGTTTTAAATATGTTAAAAAACATGGTATTGGTAATACTATTTTTATTGGTTATTATGATACAAAGACAAAACTTATTTTAGATGTTTAAAATTGAATTCATATTTATTTTTTTTAAGAAAGAAAATAAATTAATAGAAAAATCAAAGAAAATGACTGACAATAAAAGTAATTACAATAAAAGTAATTACAATGAAAAGTGCACTAAGTTAAAAGCAGAATGGTTACAATGTGAGATGTTGGAAGCAGAAAAAAATATATTAAAAAAGGAAACATACCGTATAAAATGCGAAGAGAAATACAATAAATATATTTATGAATGTACAAATGAAAAAAAAACTTTGTGGTGTTCTATATTCTCAACCCATTAGTTGTTTCAATTAGACGTTTATACAGACGTTTCAATAGCATTAATACAATTTACTAATATTTTTTCCATTGGAAGCTCGGGTGTAAAACGCTCCCACCTTGAATAAATAGTATTAAAACAATTACACATTGGACATTTACACGTACTTTCTTTAAATTCTTCACATACTTCATTGTCGCGATCTTGTTCAATATATATTTCTTCACCATTCTCTTCCTCGTCCTTTATAATATCCTTTATTTTTTGTTTTATTTCCTCACATTGCTCCAATATATCAGGTCGGTTTTTCATGAAAAACACCTCTAACATTAAACCTCGCTTAATGTCCTCAGGAGTGATTTTGACTCTTTTAGCATGCTTAACATAAATATCCGAATTTTTCATCCCATTTTGCATAAATGTTACCACAATACTAGCCGTATTTTCAACCGTTTCATCCTCACTTTCCAAGTTATCAAACCCACTTTTCATGAAAGAATAGTCCATCTTTTTGTATTATATTATAATATAATATCTATATTTATATATGAATAATTCAATTTTAATAATAATTATATTAATCTCTTTCTTACAATCTGTTTCTTGGATAGTAAGAAAGCAATTTACACAAACTTGTAAACTAAATAAAAACACAATAATAGCAGCAGAATCTTTAATGATATCGTTGTTTTTATTCACATATATATTTTTTAAAATATCCCCCCAAAAATTAGTGGGCGAATTTAAAAAAATTACAGGTGTACAATACATATACTTAATTTCAACATCTATTTGTGTAGTCGCTACTTTAATATTAGTATATGATTTAATAAAAGATATAGATATATCAACCTTGGGACCAAGTATAGATATTATTCGAATTTTAATGTTGACGGTATTTGGATTTTTATTTTTAGATGAGACTATAACCTTTCGCAAGGTTATGGCTTTAATATTTATGACAATTGGTTTATCAATGCTTATTAATTAAAATTGATTTAATAATATATTATTAAACTAATTACAAATATACAATGGTAGTTAAATTAAGATTAGTTGATTTTGTGGTGAAAAATAGTAAAGATGAAGATTTTACAATTCAATTATTTGGTTTAGATAAAATAGGAGAAGTCACTAGTGTAATTGTTACAGGGTTTAAACCGTTCTTTTATATAAAAGTAGATGATACTTGGAATACAAAGGATATGATAGATTTAACAAATTATATATTAATAGAATTAGCAAAAAAAGAATTAAAAAAATTATATAAATTACAGGACCACGATGAAACACAAAAAATGTTTATTGAAAGAAAACTAATGGAAGGTTATGATAAAACCATGTCAATGCGTGAATTGTTTAGTGTTGATAAATGTAAACTTGTAGATAAAAAAACATTGTATGGATTTGATTGTGGTAAAAAATACAAATTTGTTAAATTAGTGTTTCGAAATACATGGATGTTTAATAATGTTAAGAATTTATGGTATAAAAATCCCCAAAATTTTAGAAGGAAGAAATTGATTGAAGGCGGTATCGAGTATAAAAGGAAAAACAATATTGAAATGATCGAATTATATGAAGCAAAATTACCCTCGTTGTTGAGATTTTTCCACATACAAGACATTAGCCCATCTGGATGGGTAAAACTAATTAAACCAAAAAGGAAGAAAAGCGAAACCTTATGTAAAGTTGAATACAAAGTTCATTATAAAAGCATAGTACCTATTAAAATGAAGGAAACCCCTGTAAAATACAAAATATGTAGTTTTGATATTGAAGCGAGTTCAAGTCATGGTGACTTCCCATTGTCAAAAAAAACATATAGAAAATTATTGGGTGAAATAATTACATATTGGAAAAAAAACAAATCAAAGGTGTCGAAAATGGAAAGAGCACAAAAGAAGACGTTGTTTAAAAGATTGGTATTAACTGCTTTTGGTTATGATGTTATGGAAAATATAAGTGTTGTTTATCCTAAGAAGAAAATAAGCGAAGAAAGGTTGATAAACAATATATACAATTTACTGGATTTAAAAGCAGATGGTTCCTCGAAATACCCAATAGGTAGATTGGTTAAAAAAAAACCAGATGTTGAAAAGAAGGATAAAGAATTAGATGAGGATGATATAGAGGAGGAAATTATGGCTCGTAAAAAGAAATGGCATCCAATATGTCCACCAGTTATATTTAAAAAGGATATATTATTTTGTTTAGGTCATAATTTTGATCAAGGAGATAAATTGGGGATATTGGATCGAGCATTGGATAATCATGAAGATAAAGTCATTTCGGGAACAATGTTCTTACCTGATTTGGAAGGTGATAAATGTACATTTATTGGATCTACCTTTTTAAGAATGGGAGATAGTGAACCCTATTTAAACCATTGTGTTGTATTAAACAGTTGTGATGATACAACCGATGTACCTAATAGTGTCATAGAACCTTATAAAACAGAAGCAGAAATGATGTTAGGATGGCGGGATATAATCCAGAAAGAAGATCCTGATATTATCATTGGTTATAACATTTTTGGTTTTGATTATAAGTTCATGCACGAGAGAGTTGAAGAATTGGGATGTGAAAAGGAATTTATGTATTTGTCCAGAAATAAAAATACAAAATGCAGGTTAATAAGCAAGCAAATTAAAATAGCAAGTGGTACACATGATTTAAAGTATATAGAAATGGAAGGGAGAGTACAAATCGATCTATACAATCATTTTAGAAGGGAAGTGAATTTACCGTCATATAAATTAGACTATGTTGCAGGTCATTTTATAGGTGATTATATTACAGAGGTGACATATGATGAAAGTACTAGATTTAAAACACATAATCTAACGGGTTTACAAAAATATAATTTTGTAAGTTTTGAATTAATAGGTCATTCATCAGATACTTATAAAAACAAGGGTAAAAAGAAATTCAAGGTTTCTAATATGAATGAGGAAGAGGGGTGGTTTGAAATTGATGATAAATTTGAATTTGAAAAAGGGAAAAAGATAAGATGGGGGTTGGCAAAGGATGATGTAACACCGCATGATATTTTTAGATTAACAAACGAGGGTCCAAAGGAGAGGGCGATAATTGCGAAGTATTGTTTTCAGGATTGCAACTTAGTGCATCACATTTTCAGGAAAAATGATGTATTAACAGGTTTTATTGAGATTGCGAATGTTTGTAGTGTACCAATATCTTACATTGTGATGAGGGGTCAAGGTATTAAATTATTGAGCTTTTTGGCGAAAGAATGTAGAAAAAAGGATACATTTATGCCTGTGATGGAAAAGGTGGAAAATGATGGTTCTTACGAAGGTGCCATTTGTTTACCTCCAAAATGTGATTTATATTTGGATAATCCTATTGCTGTTGTAGATTATTCATCTCTATACCCTAGTTCGATGATTAGTGAAAATATTTCCCATGATAGCAAAGTATGGACGGAGGAGTATGATTTAAATGATAGATTATTGATAAAAACAGGAAACGATGAATATGATAACTTACCCAATTATAAATATGTGGACGTAACATATGATACTTATGAATGGAAAAGACCTAGTGAAAAAAAGAAAGAAGTAAAAATAAAAGTGGGGTATAAAGTGTGTCGATTTGCACAGTTTCCTGATGATAAAAAAGCTATTCTACCCGATATTTTGACGGAACTATTGGCTGCACGAAAATCAACCCGAAAAAAGGGTAAATACAAAACAGTGACCACAAACGATGCCGAATATATTGGTTTATTAAATAAAGGAGATGAAATATATAGAATTATAACAGAAAAACAAGGGACAGTAGAAGTAAATAAAGAAGATGTATTAAGTGTTGAAGATACTTATGATGATTATATGAAAAATGTTTTTGATAAAAGACAACAAGGTATTAAGGTTACCGCAAATTCTATGTATGGTCAATGTGGTGCTAGAACTAGCGCATTTTATGAAAAGGATATTGCGGCATCTACAACAGCAACGGGTAGAAAGTTGTTGTTGTATGGAAAGCAAGTAATTGAAGAGGCATATGATGATGTAATTTGTGATACAAAATATGGTAAAGTTAGGACGAAGAGTGAAGTGATATATGGTGACAGCGTGACACCAGATACACCGTTAATGCTAAGAAATAAAAAAACAGGTAATATTGAATTTAAACAGATTGACAATTTATCAAATGAAATGTGGAGACCTTATGAAGGATTTAAAGTAGGTGAATCAAATAGAAAAGAAAAACAACAAAATTATGTAAATAATTATGAAATTTATACATCAAAAGGTTGGTCAAATATTGTGCGTGTTATTAGGCATAAAACAAAGAAAAAAATGTTTAGAATTACAACACATACAGGTATGGTCGATGTAACGGAAGATCATAGTTTATTAGATGAAAATTTAAATAAACTAAAACCAAAAGATGTTGAAATTGGTATGAGTTTATGTCATAATTATCCTGAATTTGAAAAATGTGATACAAAATTAAAAAACATTATAGATTTTATTGAAACTATATGTAAAAAAACATTTGTAGAAAAGAGGGCGTTTTTATGGGGTTTCTTTTATGGAGATGGTAGTTGTGGTAAATATAATTGTCCATCTGGAACAAAATATAGTTGGGCATTAAATCAAAAAGATTATAAATTTTGTTCAAAACTTAAAATGTTATGTATAGATGTATTTGGAGATTATTTTAAAATAAACAATACATTAGACAGTAGTGGTGTGTATAAAATTGTACCAAATTGTGGAAATATAAAAAAATATGTGAAATTGTTTGAAAAATGTTATAATAAAGATAAATTTAAAATTATACCAACCGAATTTTTAAATTCAAATAAAAAAATAAGATTTGCTTACTTATCTGGATATTATGCGGCAGATGGATCTAAATGTAAAAATGAAAAAACCAAATGTATTAGAATGGATAATAAAGGAAAAATAGGATCATCAATGTTATATTATTTAAATAAATCATTAGGGTTTAATGTTTCAGTAAATACAAGAAAAGATAAAAGAAGTATTATTCGTTTAACTTCAACACACTCAAAGCAACGGAAAAATCCAAATAAAATTAAGAAAATAGAGGAAATTGGTATTTCTACAGGTTTTGTATATGATATCGAAACTGAGGTTGGTAATTTCAATACGGGATTCTCTTTGATTGTTTCGAATACGGATTCTGCGTTTTTTAGCTTCAATCTAGAGGATTTAGATGGAACTAAAATCAAAGGTAAACGGGCGTTGGAATTAACAATCGAGTTGGCAATAGAGGCTGGAAAAGTAGCAACAAAGTTTTTAAAAGAGCCGCATGATTTGGAGTATGAAAAAACGTTTATGCCATTTTGTTTGTTATCAAAAAAGAGATATGTTGGAATGTTATATGAACATGATCCTAATAAATGTAAAAGAAAATCAATGGGAATTGTGTTGAAGAGGAGGGACAATGCACCAATAGTGAAAGATATTTACGGTGGTATTATTGATATATTGATGAATGAACAAAGTATTGAGAAGGCTGTTAGTTTTACAAAGGATTTCTTGGACAATATAGTGAATAAGAAATTTCAATTGGAAAAATTAATTGTGAGTAAGTCGTTGCGCAATTTTTATAAGAATCCGGATAGTATAGCACATAAAGTATTAGCTGATAGAATAGGTAAAAGGGATCCTGGTAACAAACCATCAACAGGGTCTAGAATACCATATGTTTATATACAAACAAAAGGTAAAGTGAAATTACAGGGGGATAGAATAGAAAACCCAGAGTATGTAAGAAAACATGGTTTAAAGCTGGACTATCAGTTTTATATTACGAATCAAATTATGAAACCAGTACAACAAGTGTTTGGTTTAGTGTTAAATCAAATAAAGGAATTTGATCCAATGAAAAACGAATTTAAAAGACAATGTCGTATTATAGAAAATAAATTTAAGGGTGATGAATCAAAAATTAAGACGAAAAGGGATGAATTGAATGGTAAATATGTAAAAAAAATAATATTTGAAAATTCATTAAGAAAAGCAACGAATATGAAAAATAATCAGAATACAATTAAAAGTTTTTTCGGCAGTTAATATAATTATGGACAATTTAAATGTTACCAAAGATTTTGGTGTGAATAGTAATATACCTGTTGTACCTGGTATTTATACTTTTTCTTTATCTTTACCAAAAAAAAATTACGAAAAAACTTTATATCTTGTATTTGATGATCCCAACAACGAATTAATAAATATAAAAAAAACTTTGAAAATAAAACATTCTTGTAATAAACATGTTGATGCCAATAAAAAAGATTTTTTTAAAAACCATAAGAAAGGATTAAAATTTTTTAAAATAGTATCAAATGGAAAGGCATGTGATATATCTATATATTTAAATGTTTTAACAACAAGAAAGCCAGCCTCTTTATGGTTAACTAGAAGTATGGATACTACATCATGTTTTGATTCACATAGTGGAAGAAGCGACCCAGGTTTAGGAGCTTTTCTTTTAGGAGACCGCTGGGATGCTGGATTTAAAAAGGGACAAGCGTGTGGTCTTTTAATTAATAAAAGAAAAATAATGTTGCATCACATGGTTTTAAAAAAGGAAACTGATATTTATATGTGGGTAAAAAATGGAAAAGAACGATCATCCAACCCATTAAGATTAAAAATAACATTGGAAACTCCTGATATTGAAGCTTTAAAAAATATGAAAAAATTATTTATTGAAAAACCGCAAAATGATAATAATTCAAAAAATCATATGCAGAAATGGCATAAGAGTGAATTAAAAATTCCTCACGTTCATAGACTACCAGAAGGTATCGATAATATAACTGATGCTGGGTTGCGTTTAAGATACACGGATACATATGGATCCAAAGCAAATAAGTCAAATATTATATTCGAACCATCTTTAACGAAACAACCATTTAGGGAGGTAAAGATTATATTAGAAAAAAATACAAACACAAACATTGAAACGCAATTTTTAAAAATTAATATCGGTAGAAAAATAGAAATGTATAAAATATCGACATTAAAAAAAAGTGAATTAATAATTCCTTTGGGTGAAAATGAAAATAAAATGTTTATTTCAATTGTAAAATCTAAAACACATAATGGAGAGATGGTTGAGTATATATATACTAAAGGAACTTCAAAAAAAATATTAAAATTTGGTGAAAATGTTTTAAATTTATCTTTGGTTGGTAGCGATGGGATACGAAATATAATGTCAAAAGGTAATAAATTGGGATTTATAGTAAAACACTATAAACCAAAAAAAAAGAATTTATTAAAATCGAAAAGGACAAAGAAATCCAAAGGTGGTACGAGAAGATACGGTGGTACGAGAAGATCCAAAGGTATGAGAAGATCCAAAGGTATGAGAAGATCCAAAGGTACGAGAAGATACAGTGGTACGAGAAGATACGGTGGTACTAGAAGATCCAAAAGGGGATAAATGGACATATTTTAATATATAATTAAACAAACTATGGAAGAACAAATCATAACTTTAACAAAACTCATAAATATTCAGTCAAACAAAATAGATTCTCTAGAAAAACGTATAGCTATTTTAGAAGGTTTAAAAAAACCAGCATTAGAAGGAAACACATTGTATAACGCTACATTATTTAATAGACTTGGTAATAAAAGGAGAGGTAGACTGTCAAAAAGTGTTACAGACGCTTTAGGACATCTTTGATTTTGTATATAACAAAGAAGTATAGATCTATGTTTAAAAAGATAATCTAAGTTAAAATTATAATGACAAACATGATGGATAGACTATTTGGACCAATAGATGTAGAATATTGTAATTATTTCTATATTTCGTCAATAGCAATGTTTACATTTTTTTGTTTTATAGCATTAAACTTAATATTATCAACATTTAAAACAAAAAAGCTTGATATTACATTGTTCGTATTGATGTTTCAAAGTTTTTTGTTGTATTTTGTAAATAGATTATTTTATTCAATGTGTTTGGGTGGACTAAAATAAATTGTATATTAAAAAATTTAATATACAATACTTATATCATATGGATGTATTTGTAGATTGGTTAGTTGAAAACGATGTAAACATGGCAAATATAGAAATAATAGAATTAAATGATAATGAAAGAGGTGTGAAGTCAAAATTTAAAATGAAGGAAGGTGATGAAATAATGTTAATTCCCAGGAAACTATTAATATCCAGTATTGACGTAGATAAAACCGAAGCTGGACAAAGAATAAATGAACATTTTGATAAGGAGACTTTTTTATTAAAATCAATAATAAACATGTCTGTTTTTTTATTGTTTTCAATGATAGGACATGAAAAATACAGTACATTTTGGGATCCTTATTTTTTAACTTTACCAGATACTCTAAAACATATACCTTTATTTTGGACAAAGTTGGAATTAGGATATTTGAAGGGTAGTAGTGTATTGGATGATATAATGGTTAAAAACGGAATTATAAAAAAAGAATATTTACAATTAAAACGTTTATTAACAACCGATTTCAATATATTTACACTAGAAGAGTATAAAAAAATAAGATGTTTAGTATCCTCCAGAAATTTTAGATTAACCATAAATGGAAAAACATCAACAACACTAGTACCATTAGCAGATATGTTAAACCATAGTTTATCAGCAGATACACGATGGACATACGACAATACACAACAAGGCTATCAAATGGTATTGTTGAAAGACATAGGAAGTTGTCATGAAATAACAGATAGTTACGGTAGGAAATCTAATAATCAATACTTCATACATTATGGTTTCGTTTTAGACGATGGAATAACCACCAAAATAACATTGAAAATAGATGGATTAAAATTCGAATTAACGACTAATTTTAATTCAATAGATTCAAAAAATGTGTTAAATAAATTACGAAAGTCAAACCCAGATTTTGACAAAAATACACTAGAATTAAATGCATTGATAGAATATAAAACTCAATTGTTACAAAAAAAAGACAATTATCCCAAGAGTACAAACTATTATAAAAAAAACAAAAACAAAGGTTCTTTGAATAAGAGAAACGCGTATTTATTATTGTTTAAAGAATTGGAAATAATAGAATTGAATTTAACAAAGATAGAAATAATAAGAAAATCAATAGTAAGTGGAAACAAAGAAACAGAATATAGTGATGTGAATGACTATTTAAACACGTTATCGTAATGTCATATTCGAGTTAGGCATTGTAAATGTGTATTCAAACTGCGCAACTGGATTATTCGATAGATCAATTCTTGTATTCAAGACTTGTTCAACAGAGTTTGTTAAATTATTAATAACAACATTACTAATATTGTCTAGTATTTGGGAAAAAGGGTTTGGTAAAGAATTATTCGATAAATCTATCTGGTCATCAACAGCATTATCAGCATTATCAGCATTATCAGCATTATCAGCATTATCAGCTGTTGTTGAGGTAAAGTTATTGTTAGACAAGTCTATTCGTATATTATGTCTACAAATTGGACAAATAGAACTAGTATCAAACCATGCTAATAAATTTTCCTTTTTAAAAATATGACCACAATGATTGATTCGTAATATTTCGGTTGAATTTGTGAAAGTTTCCCTGGAAATAACACAAGTTTCCTGTTCATGTGTATTTAACGTGTCCCCAAATATAGAAGATGTTGTTGAACGTATGATTTCATTGTACGTTGGGTAATTTGACCTAGAAGGTGTGTAAAGTGTATTGTTGATAAAACTGTTAATATTTTCATTCGTAGGTCTATTTATAGGTCTTAAAGGAGTTGTAATAGGTATATTTTGAAATGGAACAAATGGAACAAACGGTCTTGAAAACGGTCTTGACAACGGTCTTGACAATGGTCTTGAAAACGGTCTTGACAACGGTCTTGATAATGGCGTTGACAATGACGTTGACAATGGGATTGACCATACATTTGACGGCCTTCGTCTTAGAGGAGTGTTATTTCTAATAGAATGTAAATTATCAAAATAGCGAGAATTCATATTGTCAAGTGTATAAACTAGGTTATCAACCACCCGTAAAAAATCAATATTCGAGCTCATATATATAATAAACGCCAAATTTTTTATGTTAATTTTAATAGATAATATATAAAAAAATAATATAAAAAAAAAACAACACTATAATTAAATGATGTCGCAAAAAGAAGTAATAAAAAGAGGAAAAGGTAAGACTGGATTAGATAATTTAGGCAATACTTGTTTTATGAATTCAACGTTACAATGTTTATCACATACTGGTATATTAAATAATTTTTTGGATACAAAAACGTATAAAAGACGATTAAATAAAGTATCAGATTCACTAATTTTACATGAATGGGACAAATTAAGAAATTTGATGTGGAGTGAAGATTGTATCATCTCTCCTGGTGGATTTTTTCAATCAATAAGAAAGGTAGCAAAATTAAAAGATCGTGTAATATTTACGGGATTTGCTCAAAATGATTTAACCGAATTTTTAAATTTTATAATAGATTGTTTCCACGAGTCAATAAAACGGGAAGTAGAGATGGATATAACCGGAAATGTAAAAACAAAAAAGGATAAATTAGCTATCAATTGTTATGAAATGTATATACGAATGTATAGTAAAGAATATTCAGAGATTTTGAATATATTTTATGGTATACATGTTTCAAAATTATCATTCGAAGATGGATCACATCAAAGTAGTAGTCCCGAACCATTTTTTAACTTATCATTACCAATTCCGGATAAACCAAATGTAACATTATTAGACTGTTTTGATGAGTATACGAAAGAAGAATTAATGGACAATGATAATAAGGTTATAAATGAAAAAACAGGAAAAAAGGAAAATTGTAAAAAACAGTTGTTATTTTTTACATTCCCCGAAGTATTAATAATAATTTTGAAGAGATTTGATAATAATGGGAGAAAGAAAAACGTTTTGGTGGATATACCTTTAGCAAATTTGAATTTGGAGAAATATATGAATGGTTATAAAGAAACAAATACCGCTTTTGAATTATACGGTGTTTGTAACCACATGGGAACTGCTATGGGTGGTCATTACAATGCTTATGTAAAAGTCGAAGATGAAGGTTGGCATTTATTTAATGATAGAGACGTTGAATTATATACAGGAAATGTTATATCGAAAAATTCATATTGCTTGTTCTATAGAAAAAAAAAACTAATTTAATATTATATATATAATGAGCGGAGATTTAAACCAAGCAGAAATTAATATATCGTCAACATCGGGATTATCAGACATGTTCAATCCTGTTAATAATTATTTACAAAAAGGAAACCCAGTAGTGTTAATAACATTAACGGTTGTGATGTTAATTTACTATCTATTATTTAGAAGTTTAGGATCTGGTGAACAAATAGTAGACACACCGATGCCAGAAACACCTGGTACAACCTTTTTAGAAATATTAATGTGGGGTGTTTTTATATTTTTAGTTTTGATAAATGGATTACAATATTTCTTTTCGATTGACGCAAAAACGGCTATTAAAAATTTGTTTTCTGAAAACCCTGAAATAGACATAACAGTAATGTCGGAAGAAGAGATAAAATCAAAGCCGATCTTAAAAAGAGAAGAGGTGTTTCATGTACCAAAAAACATTTATACATATGATGACGCAAAGGCTTTATGTAAGGCGTATGATACGAGATTGGCCACATTTGATGAAGTACAAAAGTCTTATAATAATGGTGCGGAATGGTGTACTTATGGTTGGAGTGAAGGGCAGATGGCTTTATACCCTACTCAAAATGATACTTGGAAAAAGTATCAAAAAATTAAGGGACATGAACATGATTGTGGAAGACCTGGATTAAATGGTGGTTATATTAAGAATAAGGATGTTCGATTTGGGGTGAATTGTTTTGGATCAAAACCCAAAATTCGACCAGAAGAGGAGGCTAACATGGGTCAATCACCCTTTCCATTGTCACCTGAAGATAAAGAAGCCGATGCCATGATTGAGTATTATAAAAAACATATACCTGATATAGTTCTTTCACCCTTTAATTATGATAAATGGGCTTCATTATAGATGATTATTAAAAATATAAAAATTTTTAATAATCATATTTTTTTTAGAGATGTTTTATACCAATTTAATGAATCTTTTAAATTTTTCTTATGTTTTATATGGTTCCTATTTGGATGTAAAAAATTCTCCCTACCAAATATTGGTTTTTTATTCAAGTAAATTTGAGAGTACCAAACCGCGAGATTTCTTTTTGTAATTTTATTTAATAATGTCCAGTGGTCGTTTTTATTTCTATCCTTACAATAATCATTAATATTTTTAATACATACATCTGGTAGATTTAAATTTTTATATATCAATAAAATTTTAGGCTTTAAATAAAAATTATTTTCAAATATAGTACCTTTAGTAATTCTTGTATACATTAATTTATACGCATGAATGTAATTTATAAAATCCTCTTCATATGGTTTAAAATGTGATTGAACAATTGAATTATTGATATATTCATTCACAAATTTAATGTGATATTTCATTGTATAAAAAAAAAATATATAGTTTTTTTTTATTCAATTTTAGGAATTAAAGAAGCTTTAGGAATTTATGGATTTCATGAAATTTTATTGTTTATTATATTTTTTTCATATGTTTTTTTTCTATACATTACTTATAAATGCCCGTAGCCAAACACACAATTGTCTTTGCTCGAATTGTTCCCTCGGAACTTAATATTGTAACAACTGAAAACAACAATGTAATTGATTTAGCTTTAGGAATCCAATTGAGAGATTCTGAGACAGGTAACGATATCTGGCAGAATAAAGCTAGTATGGCAAATATTTTAAATTGGAATTCATTCATAGAATCCTTCTATGGTGGTGGTGACGGTGATTTCGGCGTCTCACAAGTTGCCGGTCGTCAACTCACTATGATTGGTGTCTCTGGAGAATACGCCAATGGTGTTCCACAAGCAAGTTCCGCTCTTACTCACATGGGTGATCGTGGTAGAACTGATAAAGCAACCGCACAAATTGTTACCGCTACAACAGAAGTAAAAAGTACGGGAGTCGTCACTCTTACTGCTGCTGGTGATACAGATCATCAAGTTACAGTTACAGTTCACAATAGAAACGGGCCTTCTACCTCAGCTCCTATTTTTTTGGGGGATGACAGGTTCTGGGATCTTACTGTCACTTCAACAACCATAACAGAAAGTGTTGGTGCTACTATAACACAAGGAACAGGTACTTCACAAGTCGTAGGTACTCTCCGACAGGCATTAACCGGTGCGGGTATGACAAATGTATCAGTTCAAGTGACAACCGGTGTAACTTTTACAACAACAACTGATTTGGTTGTTGGTGATACTACATTTGCTGCTACTGGTGTCACAAACGCCACACTAACAAATAACACGGGATCAGTGTCATCAAATACTGCCGACATCGCACGCTATTTCACTACTGGTTCTGGTTTGCTCGACGATATTGGTAAGAACTTTACTGTAACCGCCTCTGCTGGTGGACTTTCTACGTCGTCGGTGACATTCACAGCTAAAGCTGGTACAGCCGGTGTAATGACAACATCCATCTTTGCGACTGACAACGTAGTCCTCACAAAGGTTGTCGGTACCACTATCACACCTCTCCTTGGTGTCCCTGGTACAACAGGTGTTGTAGCAATTGCCGCTCACGATGCCAAGGGTTGTTCTATTTCTGGTGTCTCAGTCCTTAACGACGTTATTGACTCTGTTGTCTACGATCTCGG
>MDTF01002756.1_pt1 | contig 15098 bp, 12 predicted proteins | sample 811191 | NCBI WGS metagenome assembly MDTF01 (sample SAMN05326649, study PRJNA326480) | marine metagenome | isolation source: seawater | place: Southern Ocean | collected 2011
AAATATTTAAGTGAGGTTTTGAAACTTCTTTTAATATGCTGTAAAGAGTTGTTGTTTTACCTGAACCTGTTGGTCCAGTTACTAAAACTAAACCTTGTGTGGAATGAATAGCTTTTCTTAAATTTTTTAAATCACCTTCTTCAAAATTAAGCTGTTCTAAACTTATATCTCCAGCATCTTTATTAAGAACTCTCATTACAATTCTTTCATTTGAAGCTGTAGGCAATATTGAAAGACGAAGATCGATTACTTTACCATCTATCTTAAAAGGAATTGCTCCATCTTGAGGTAGTCTTCTTTCAGCAATATCCAATTTACCCATAATTTTAAATCTTGTTACTACAGCTCCATAATTTGAATGAAGAAAGCCTGAAAAATGTTCTTGTTCTGAAAGCATTCCATCTAGACGATACCTCACCCTTGAGCTAAATCGATAGGGTTCAATATGTATATCGGATACACCGGCCTTAATAGCTTCTGCTACAACTGCGGTACTAAATTTTATCACCTCAGACTCATTTTCAAGTGCTTCTATATCTTCCTCTGTATCTTCTAAAACTTCAGTATTTTCATCTATCTCGTAATCAAAAGTTTTAGTTTTTTCAAAATTGGCTTTTTTGATTGAACTAATTGTTGTTTCACCATCTTCGAATAAAAGCTCAATAAAAGCTGATATTTCAGATAATTTAGCAGCGTGTAATTCTATATTTTTTTTAGTAATAGTTTTTAGATTTCTCATCAAACTTAATTTTGAACTATCTGGAATAGCAATATGGAGAGTGTCCTCTTCTAACTTAAATGGAGCTATAAAATTAATATTAACATAATTAGAAGGAAGAATAGATCTTAATTCCTCTACAATTTCTATCTCATGCAGGTCAACTATTGAAAGAGATTGTTCTTTTACCAGCAGGTCTAAAATTGATTCTTCATCAGTAAGCTTTAACTCAAATATTGCATCAATTTGAGATTTTTCTTCTTCAGAAGAAATTTTTTTTATATTTATTAGATCAGTTCCAGAAATAATATCTTGGTCTATTAAAATATTAATTAAATTAACTTCAGATTCTCGACTTATTTTAAGCATTATAAAATTCTAGGTGCAATAAAAACCAATAATTCATTTAAAGTATCTTTTTCGGCTTTGCCCTTAAATAAATTTCCAATAACAGGAACATTTCCTATCCCTGGTGTTTGATTTTTTGTTTCAGAGTCATACTCTTTTTTAATACCCCCGATAACCACCACATCACCATCAGCTACTAATAATTTAGTTACTATTTCCATAGTATTAATTGGTATATTCCCATCAACAGGGGTTCCTGCACTGTTATTTGTTACTTTTATATCAAGTAATACATTTCCATCACCAACGATACTCGGTGTGACTGTTAAACTTAAGTCCGCTTTTGCAAATGAAATTCCTCCATCTGCACCTCCAGACTCGTAAGGTATGTTCGTTCCTTGTACAACATTCGCAACCTGATTATTAAGTGTAAAAATTTTAGGGTTAGAAATTTGTCTCACCATTCCTAATTTTTCAAGTGCTGTTATTTCAGCTTTAATTACAGCAGAACTAGTTCTTCTTATAAGTCCAATTCCGCTAGTCGCACCTGTCGCACCAAAATTTGTCATTTTATCTGTTGCAGAACCTAATGCAGCAGAAGTAGCACCCAATGTTGCTGACGAAGTACCTAGCGCACCTCCAGCTGCATCTGAAGCATTGTTTGAGTAACGACCACCTAAACTTGTACCCAAAGCTTTTTCAAATTCTGAACTAGCCTCTACAATAAAAGCTTCAATTAAAACTTGCTGTGTTTTTATATCTATTTCTTTTAAGACCTTATTAACTACATCAAGATCTTTATCTATTCCTCTAACAATTATTGATCTAGTAGTTTTTTCTTCTGTTATCTTAATAGCAGATTTAGAATCTCCATTACTAAATAATTCTGAAATAGTTTTTTTAGCTTCGGTTGGAGTTATGTAATAAAGTCTAAATATTTCTGAATAAATTGGGTCAGTGCTATTCTCTAATTCAAATTTCTGTTTAACTACTGCAGCTCTTGCAGACTTATAACTTTCTTGTTGTGTTAATGTTGAAGGTAGATCAACTCTAATTAGGTTTCCATTAGTATCAATATCTGCTGCATAATTTTTCATATCTAAAAGTGCTTGAAAAGCTTTATCCCAAGGGACATTTATAAGTTCGGCTGAAACTGTACCCGAAACTTCTTCTCCAACTAAAATATTAATTTCACCAATTTTACCCATTAATTCCATGGCTTCTTTGTATTCCAAGTTTTTATATTTCAAGGTAACAATTTGCTTCAATAACGGAAATTCATTAGAAATAGTAAGGTAGTTTTTGCTGACTTCAGAAGATATTTTTTTTCTTTTTTGCAGCTTTATTGTATCGGCTGAAATTGGCTTAGGTCCTAACTCAATAGTTTTAGCAACTTCAGCTTTACCCCGTTTTTTAATATCAGCCTTAATCAAGGGCGTATTATGTTTAAATGGTTTATTAAACTTACCATTCGCACAGCCACTTAAAACTAAAGCTAAAATAAATAAAATAACAAAATTATAAGTTTTTTTAATATTCACTGGTTTCCCTAATTTGGTTATTAAAATCAATAATTATATATTTCTTATCTTCTTTTTTAAAAATTGCCTCTGTTAGTCTTAAATCAATAAGTTTAATTTTTCCTAAATACTGACCAAGTGTTAATGAATGTTTCTCCCCACTAGAATGAACTAACGAAACATAGCTATTATCTTTTCCAGATATTAAGCCTACTAATTTAAAGTTATATAAACTTAATTCATCTTTTTCTTCTTCTTCATTTCCAATTTGTAAATCTCTATTACTTCCAGCGCTTTGACCTGCAAATGGATCATTTAAAGGTAGATCGTCGTCTGTTAAGTTTAATTCCTGATTTATATCTTTTACAGCGTCTGCTAATTTTTTAACATGATTTTCAGCATTGGCATGAGATCCAATAAAAAATAAAATAGTAAAAATAATATTAATCTTAATTAAATTCATTTGGCAACCCCACTATAGTTAACTCACCAACAACGTTTATTTTTCCACTTTGTTGATCACTTATCTTAATTAACTCTTTTTCAAAGTTTAACATTTTTTTTGATTTAGCAATAGCCCTTTTAAATTTAATAAAATCTAAAAAACTTCCATAAATCTCGTATGAAACAGGTATTTTATAATAAGAAACATTTTTTGCTTTAAGAGATTTTTTCTTCTTATTCTCTGTTTTCTTTGATCCAGAAATAGGCTCTGGAGTCTTCTTTTCAATTTTTAATATTTCTAAATTATTGGCAGTCGCAAAAATACTTAAAGTGTTATAAAGATCTTCAACTTCTTCTTTTGAGTGAAATAGACTTGAGTTCTTTTTATAATCTGGAGTTATTTGCTTAATTTTTTTTTTATATGACTTAATGTCTTTTTTGAATTTTAAAATCTCACCTAATTTTAAAATCTGGTCCTCATTTATCATTTTCTTTTTATCAATAATCGGTTTTATGATTGTAAGATAAGCAACCAATAATAAAATTAAAGTTCCAAACCCAATCCCAAATTTAATTAGAGTTGGTTTTTCAGCTTTTAAAATTTTTTCTTTAAGATCACCTATTTTTTCTTTAAAATCATCTATTTTTATATTATTTAAATCCATAATTAATTTAGTCCTAATTTTGAAATAATTTTAAAGCCCTTAAGGACTTTGTTATCTTTCTTCGAATTAACTGAGCTCATTGTTGCTAGTGTTGCTTGGCTAATTAATTTTTTATCATTTAAATTTCTAATTAATTTTAGGATATTTTGATCATTTGAAGATGAGCCCTCAATTATTAATCTTTCTTTTCCATTATAATCTAGGGAACTAAATTTTACACCTCTAGGAACTGATGCTGCAACCTGGGAAAGTACTCTAAAACTTAAGACTTTATTAGACTTTATTGACTTACTAAGTTTCAAAGATTTTTTCATTATACCCAATTCTTTACTAAATTTATTTTTTTCCTTTTCGAATTGCTTGTGCTCTACAACTATCTTGTCGTAATTAACTATTTTTTTATTCAAATTATTAATCTGTAAAAATGAAACTGATAATAAAATTATAAATATTGTAGTAATAATTCCCACTAGACCTTTGAAAGCAAAATTAGAAAATAATTTTGTTTTTTTATCTGAAATGATACTTGCTCTATCTGGGAGTAAATTAATATTTCTAGCTGCCGCAACAAATTTATAATATCCAAAAACATCTAACTTTCTAAAAGCCAAACCAATAACAGCTGTTAAATATGATTTGTTATCTTTGTTTATTTTTGCCTCTATTTGAGCTTCCACATTTAAATCTTTAATTGGATCATAGAGATTAAATCCAGTATTAATTAGATTTTTCCTAAACGATCCTAAATATTTTTCGATATCAAGAATTCTTGAAATGACCTTTACATTTCGAATTCTCTTTTCATATTTGGTTTCAAAATCTTGAATTGCTTGCTTAACTTGATTTAGATATCTACGTACAAATGCTTCCATATCTTCTTGATTATTAGAATTTAACAAAATTTCTCTATCCTGGTTTCTAATAAAAATATCAGTAATGATTGGATTATTATCATAGATTATCATTATGTAATTTTCATCTAATCCAAACTCTAATACTGCAGTTAAATTTTCTATTTCTGATCCTGGTGCAATTTGATTCATTTGGTCTACAGCAGATTTTAATGAAAAACATTTAACATCCACAATTACTGGATTTAGACCACCATTTTCAACTATTGAAGTATAAGTGCTTACATCAGATAATTTTGATGCTACAAATAAAATATCCATAGTGTTAGCAACATCGTCTCTTTTAACAACTTGGTGAAAGATAGAATAATCAGACAGATTGTCTGTTAATTGGACAAGGTTTTCCCAAAGTGAATCTGTTTTTATTGCAGAATTTAACTCCTCGTCTGTCATTAATGGACTTGTTACCACTCTAATTATTGCTGAAGTTACTGGAATTGATACTGCTGCATTTGTAGTTTTAAATTTTGATTTCTCTAAAATGATCTTAAGCTGTTCTGAAATTTTATCTTTATAATCTGCTATGTTTGCATCTATTGGTAAACCTTCAACTGGGTGAATATAGAGTTTATCCAAGTTCCATTTGCTTGAATCACCTTGACTAACTTGAGCTAATATAATTTCTTTAGCACTTATTTCTACACCAATAACATCCTCTCCTTTTACCTTGTTACCAAGTTGCTTTTTAAAAAATTTTTCTAATATCGACTTAAAACCTGTTAATTTTTTTTTTGGAGAGTTGGAATTGACTAATTCATTGGGTTCTTTTTTTTTGAATAAATTAGATATTAAGTTTTTCATTATAATATGACAACTGTTACACGAATTATTACAGTTTGTAAAAATTTAATAGTGTTTCGAATTATTAAGAATATATTTTACTTTAGATAGTCTTGTATATCGTTATGTTTAGGTTTGATCAATATTGTTTATGTGTTAAAAAAATAAATAAAATAATAAAAATTAAATTATGTTTGAAAAATTAGAGGAATTAGCAAAAAATAATAAAAAAATTTCAGATTTTCACCTTAGAGCAGGCTCGACAATGGCTTACAGACAAAATGGAGAAATAGTCAAGGTCAATGAAGTTACTGTAAGCGCCCAAGATCTTAAAGATTTGTTGTCTATGAATTGTAATGAAGTTGAATTGAATAGATTTGAAGAAACTCACGAACTAGACTCTGCGATTATGTTAAGTGGACTAAGATTTAGAGCCAATTTTTATAAAACAATTAATGGCCCAGCTGCAGTTTTAAGAAGAGTTGAAAGTAAAATCCCTAACATGGAAGATTTCAATTTACCACCTGCCCTATATGATATTATAGACTATCATAAAGGATTAGTTTTAATTACAGGTCCAACTGGCTCAGGTAAATCAACAACACTTGCAGCGATCGTGAATGAGATTAATAAAACAAAAACTCATAATATTTTAACGGTTGAGGATCCAGTTGAATTTATTCATAAAGATGAAAAAAGTATAATTTCCCATAGAGAGGTTGGCAAACAAACTAAATCTTTTGCAAATGCATTGAGAGCAGCATTGAGGGAAGATCCAGATGTGATTTTAGTTGGAGAGTTAAGAGATTTAGAGACTGTGAGTTTGGCACTAACGGCAGCTGAAACTGGTCACTTAGTTTTTGGAACTCTTCATACAAGTGGGGCGCCAGCAACAATTAATAGAATTATTGATGTCTTTCCACCAGACCAACAAGAACAAATTCGTGCACAAATTTCTACATCATTAAAAATGGTAGTTACTCAAAGATTGTTAAAAACAAAAGATGGTCAGGGCAGATGTGCAGCCTTTGAGATCATGAAGTGCACTCCGCCAGTTCAAAACTTAATTCGTGAAGCTAAGATTCATCAAATTCCAAGTGTCATGCAAACCTCTGTAAGAGATGGTATGATTACAATGGACAAATCAATAGAAATCTTAGTTCAAAGTGGAAAAATAAATCCTGGTGACGCAAAATCTGAACACTAAAGGTTTTACTCTATTGGAGTTGTTAGTTGTGATTGTTATCATTGGTGCAATATCTGCTGCTGGATATCCAAATTTTTTAAATTGGAGTAAAGATAGAAAAGTTAGAAAAGCTAATGATCAGGTTGCAGGATTAATTACAAGATTAAATACCCAAACCCAAAGAGGAATTTATCCTTTTACTCAAATTTTAATTACACCTACACCACAAAATAATTCAATATTAATTAAGGCTAAAGGTAAAAATAAAAGTTCTATCAACACACTATTAAATGCTGGAAATAATTTAACATGTGATACGGATGATGCTAATTTTTGGGACGAAACTTTAAGCACCTTTACTCTGGGGGATATTTTTGCTCACATTCAAAACGAAAGTGCAGTTTGTTTCTCTAAAAATGCTGACGACTACATGACTACCGATGATATTACAGATAATGCCAATAACCCTCTTCAAACTGATGAAGGAGCCAACATTGTTAATTATATAATTTTTTGCAGTACTAATAATGATTGTGATATTACCCCAAAAATTCCAGCTTATATGGTAGTTTGGTCTAGATTTGGTAACGTTAGTAAGTTTAAATATAATGCAGAAAATGAATGGATAAGACAATAAATTTAATCAGGCAAAAAGGAACAACACTTCTAGAGGCTCTAGTGGCTACTGCAATTATCGGTATTGGTTTTATAGCTATTTTTCAAATGGTTGCTTATTCAGTTAGATCAATTGATATCTCGGGAGAGAGGACAAAAATCAATTATTTATCTGATATGATTTTAGAGGATTTAATGGCTTATAAATCTTCAGCAAAAAATTCTAGAAAACTTTATGACGCTCTCATTGAAGATAGAGATGGTAATGGTGATTTTTGGAAAATGACTGGTTGTACAGATGGTCCTGGGATTACTGCAAATGTTTCGGCTGAAGATAATATTAAAAACAAATGGAACAATAGATTTTCAAAAAGACGTTTAAGATGTATTAACTCAGCAGATTCAAAATCATTAAAAACATATTCAATTTGTAGAGATGCTGCAGTTTGTACAAATCAAAATAACGCCATCTATGATAAATTATATTTTGGTAAAGTAGAAATTTCTATTGGTACTAAATCTAAAAATTTATATTTTAGAATACATTAATGAATAAATTAAAAAATTATGCAGGAGTTACATTAATTGAAATGTTAATAGGAATAGTTATTTCTGTAATAATTATGGCTGCAATGTTTGCCTCATATTCTGCTATAAATAATTCTTATTCTCAAGTTACAGATAAAGCTAAAGCATCTCAATCTGGTAGAAATATTCTAGCAATGATAATGCGAGATACTAGACAGGCAGGTTATAGATATTTTGAAGACAATATCACAAACACTGATGAGCCTATAAGAATAACATTTGGCAAAGGTGGTATGAATGCAAATGAAAACTCCGCATGTGATCATATACGAATAGTATATGGAGATGTTTCTTACGATAATAATGGAGATGAAGTTTATGAAAGGTATAGGATTACTTATTTTTGTAAAGATTCTGAGATTATAGCTCCCAGTGGGGGACTCATCCCAACAAATGCAATTTATAAAAAAAAAGAAAAGCTAGTAAGTGCTGCATGGGTTACCAATGTGTCTGGTTCTTATGATGAACAACTCATAACAGACTATATTGAAGATTTAATTTTTATACCTAAAGACAAAAATGGTGTAGCAATTAATCCCCCACCAACAAATGATGCTGCAAATCCAAATAATTCAAAAATATATGATATAAGGGCTGTAGAAATTTCATTAACCACAAGATCGGTAAAAGATTTTTATAACACAACCACTAAAGCTGATGGTAGCTCTCGAACTATTATCGATTTTGAGAGCGATATTGAAGAAGAAATAAATGATCTTTTTTTAAGAGAAACATTTGTTATGTCAGTTAATACAAGAAACGTTGGATTGGAATGAAAAATATAAAAGAAAAAGGTTTTGCTCTAATTTTATCCTTAGTTTTATTACTTGCAATGTCTCTAATGGGTGGGGCTTTAATTCTCATAACCTCTGAAGATCATAGAAGTAATAATTTAGTTGATGTAAATCAACAGACATTTTATGTTGCTGAGATGGCATTGTTAGAAGGAGAAAGGTATTTAATAAATCAGGCTCAAGGGCCATGGAATACCGCTACGCATACTAGGGATACAGCATCAGCAAATTTACCATTAAATAGCACAGTTGCTTTTGACGGTATTATGGCACCTAATAATAATGGCAGTATTTGTAGGAATAGTTTTAAGGATTTGCCGGAAACACTAAAAGTGACGACAGCTATTAGTTCAAAATTTGGAGATTTTATTGAAAATTCAAACATTCCTGCATCCAGTTCAGACCAAAGTTTTTTAGATAATTTTTTTTATGAATATTTTGTCACAAGATTAGGGGCTGCAGACTTTAAAGGTTCTGGAAGTAGCGCAAAAAGAGGTTCTGGCGGTGCCGGATCAGGAAAAGATGGAATGGCTTACAGAGTATATGGTTGTGGTATTTATAATCCAAATTCAAACTCATCCGATCAAATAATTGTTAATTTAGAGAGTGTGGTTATTCTTCCTTTATCATGATTAAAAATAGAATTTATAAAAGAGTATTTCTTGTCTTGTTGTGGCTACTAGGATCAATAGAGTTAGCAAATGCAGAATGTAATTTTAAGATTAATTTAGGTGAAAATATTTCTAAAGTTAAAAAACTTTCTATCATTGATGAAGAGGTGGGCAGCTCAATTCTTGGAAATTACTATGTTGACTCAAAAAATATTTGTCCAAATGAAGATTTAGATAAAGAAATATTTATTAATTATACCTTTATAGGAGATGAGCTAGCTACTATTCGGATTGTGGTTAAAAATAATATTGAAAACACTATCTCAAATAAATTGCAATTAATGAATTATGTTAAAAAAACATATGGTGATTTTGACACTGGACAAAATCCTAAAATCTATAATTATTTTAATTCATGGAAAAATAATAATAAAATAATTATTTATAAAAGAATTAAAAATTCATTAAACATAATTGAAGAAGAGCTTTTTATCTCAAATGAAAAATATCAAAATAAGATGAGACTCATTAAAGCAAAGATTGAAAAACGGGAGATCAAAGGATAGCTGATAATGAAAGTATTTATTTTTTTAAAAATTATTTTAACTTTTTTAATTTTACATAGCTTTGCATATAGTAAGGGGTTGCCACCTGGAACAGGCTCAAATGATATTCCAGCAAATGTTTTAATACTTTTAGATAAATCAGGAAGTATGAGTACTACTATTTCTACCGGTGGTATAAATAAGCCCCAGGCAATAGCTGTTGATAGCACTGATAGTGCATCTTATGTTGGTATGTCATCTTTTATTGTAAAAGTAGATTATGACACTATGCAAGTTGATGATACTTGGGCTTTTGCTGCATCAGGCAACTGTTTGATGGCAAATATTAAAGAGCTTAGAATTCATAACAATAAATTATATGTAATTGATTATAATTCAAATAGGCTTTTTCGAATTGATTTAACTTCAAAAATTTGTGATTGGTCTGTCTCTATAAGTAATCCTAGGGGAATGGATATAAAGAATAATATTTTGTATACCGCAGGTGGAGGCATGTTGGTTTATGATTTATCCAATGCAACACCTTCACTTATTAATTGTACTTATAATGGAAATTTAAGAAGTGATGGTCTATCTGCAAATTCTTTAGCAATAGATTCTTCTGGTTCTAATTTATATTTCCATAAACAAGGTAAATTAAATAGATATGAAATTCAAGGTAGTAACTGTCCAAACACAACAAGAAGTAATCAAATAACTACTTCGGGTGTTGGCACAACTCATGGATTTATTTTTAAGCCTGGAAGTGACACTGTTATTTATATGCCTGATTATAATGATGAATTTTACAAATTTACTCTAAATTCCTCATTAACTACGGCAAGTCGTGTTAGAGCAAACATCTTTTATAGCGGTACAGCTGCCTCAACTACAAATCCAAACAAAACCAACGTCGATTACCCTTATGGAATTGACATTGATGCTACCAATCAAAGAATTCATTTTGTAAGCAGAGGATGCTGTAAACATGCAATGCATGTCATTGATTATGATATGCAGTTTGTAAAAGAAATTACTGGTGGTTCAGGAACATCGAGAATGGCGGGTGCTGTTGCAGCAATACAGGCAATTGTAACTGACTCTGGTTTAACCTCTCATGTCAATTTTGGATTTGGGGTTTGGTCTGAGTCTGGTGCAAGTTTTTCTGGATGGAATGGTGATATTACTGATGGGACTGCAACACCTTGTGGAAACAAAAACTGTTTAAAAGTTAGAGTTCATAGAGAGGGAGCTGCTAAAATTAATACTGTAGCACCTACTATAAGTGCAAATGGAGGATCTACTTATTCTAAATCTTTTGCTGATTTAGCAGAAGATTATTATCTTCATGGCTCACTATCTCCTGTTGACACTAACCTTACCTGTCAAAATTCACATGTAATTGTTATTGGTGATGGTGATTTTACTGATCAAATTGCTAGTGCTAAAAGTATAGTTTCTAATTTAAATCTTACTCACAGCATTAAAACTCATATGATAGGTTATGGTGGAGGGATTAGTTCAAGTGGATTGCTCAAATTTGAAGAGTTTGCTGTAGCTGGAGGAACTAATGATATAATTTTAGCTAATACGCCTAATTCACTCAAGTCACAATTAAGAGCAAAAATTACACAGTTAATTGCAGATAACTTTGCATTTACAGCTCCATCTATTCCACCAAACAAGAATGAAACTTCTACTGCAGTTTATCAATCTTCATTTAAGCATAAGTCAAATCAAGCTTGGCGTGGAGCATTAATTAGGACAGCTATTGATGCAAATGGAAATTTACTTATTAATGATGCTGATAACTGGAAAGCCAAAGATGTTGTGCCAAGCCCAGATGATAGAAAGATTTGGTCTGTTATACCTAATACGGATTATACTACTGACTATAATAATATTGTTGAAGCAAATTCATCTGATATTACTAATAGCTTAAAAACTTTTGGTTATGACGTAGCCGATTACCACAGTGTTTCCAATAATCCTGCGGCTACAAGAAGATGTGCTGGAAGTGCAGCAGGTATTCAAAATGGAAACGAAGATGACACTAAAGGGTTAATTAACTTTTTAAGAGGAGAGGATTATTTTGATTACGATGGTGACTGTAATTTAACCGAAACTAGGCTTAATGAAGATAGTGAAAAAGTATATTTAGGAGATTTTTACCATTCTGAATTATTAGTGGTTGGTGCTCCAGATGCGAACACTTCTTTTACCAATAAAGCTCAAGAAGCATATTGGAGATCTTCAAAGGGTTATGACAATTGGGCAGCAAGTGCAAATCTTAAAAATAGAAAAGAAATAATTTATGTGGGTGCTAATGATGGCATGTTACATGCATTTAATTCTGAAAATGGTATTGAAGAATGGGCTTTTATTCCACCATTATTGCTTGGTAACATTGCAACGATGACTGATAAGATGCTGAATAAAGCAGCCGGAGGTGGTACACATGCAATTTATGGTGTTGACGGCTCACCCGTAGTTCATGATATGTTTTTTAAAGGGCCATTTGATAATGCTAAAGTTTGGCATACAATTTTATTTGTACCCTACGGCAGAGGAGGAAATGGTTTTTCTATTCTAGATGTAACCAATCCTGACGCCCCATTACATTTATTTTCTGTTTTTAATGACTCAGTTACAAATGATGTTTATGTTATGAACGAACTTGGTGAGACACAGTCATATGAATATGTAGCAAGCTCTTACAATATCAATCAACTTAAAGAAGCAAAAATAGTCACAGGAAATTTTTCAAGCGACCCAAAAGTGGGTAATGAGATCTGTAACAATACTACAAATAATCAATGCTATTTATCAGACACTTGGACTCTAGTAACTAATCCTAAAATTCCTGGACTTACAGATAATGATTTTAGAGTAAGTAAGGAAGGAATAAATTATAATAACTTTACTACAGCTTATGACGCAAATGGAGATATAGTTTTTACCTTTAGTGACACCATGAGGTATGTTGCCTATGATGGTAGTGGCGGTGGTGATACAAATTTAGCATCTACTGATCTATCAATATTCATTGAGACTGCTAGTGCTGCAACTGGCGTTCAAGCAGAACCGGGTTATGATTATAGTAGACTTGGTGAAACTTGGTCTCAACCAAGAATAATAAGAATGCCCAATTTTGGTTTAGATGGAACTGATGTAGAAGATAATAACATTGAGGATGACATTTATGTAGCTGTACTTGGTGGTGGATTTGGTGCCCAAAATCCTGCGCTTGGATCAAATTTATATATTATAAATCTTGATGAAGTAGATCCGGCTGATAATTTATATGGAAAAATTAGAAAAGAAATAAATATTCAAGAGCTAGATAATGATATCATAAATTCTACCCCTGCACTTCCTGTGGTTATAACTGCTGATGAAATTTCAGCCAATTATACTGGAGCATTGGTTTATTTAAATGATTTAGAAGGTAAAATTACTAAGTTTAATTTAACGAATATGACAAAAGATAATCAAGGTGTACCTATAGCAATATACGATAGCACAACACTTTTCAATGTAGGTGCTACTAAAGCAAATGGAAGGTATATGTATCATTCTATGGATGCGGGAACTTTAAAAGGTTCAAATAGGCTTTGGATGTATGTAGGTACAGGAGACTATGAGAGACTAACCACAAAAAGTGCTGATATAGATAATCTACTTCTAGGCATTAGAGATAAAGATTTTCCTTACTATCGAAATGTTAATACTGCGGTTGAAGCTGATGATTTAACCGATTGCAGTGACACAACAGATGATAATAGTGGCAGTAGCTGTCCATCTTCTGCTCAATTAGGTTGGGTAATTCATTTGGATGATTCAGAAAAAGTAACTGCTGAGCCTACATTATCAAAAGGAAGAGTTTTATTTCCTATATTTCAACCAACACAATCTGTTAATGCTTGTAGTACAGGAAAAGCTTTTATTTGCAATGTAGATGCTAAGTGTGGATCACCAAAAAATACAGAAATAGGTAGTGCAAATGATAATGACTGTTTGGAAGTTGGACAGGGTGTTCTTTCAAAAATAATTGTATTTGGAGATAAACTATTTGCTAATATTGCAGGTACAGCAAATGAAGATAGTAGTCAGGGAGAAAGAACTGACCTAGTATCAATTCCTGCTGGTAACTCTGAAATTGAAAGCTTTAGAAATAGCTGGAGAGAAAATTATTAATAAAATTTTTTATAAAAATTTTGCACCTATAAGCCTGGATTTTCAACTTTACTTTTGATGGTTTCTGCATCAGCTAAATAAGAAATGATCTCAAGGTCATCACCCACATCATTAAAACAGGTCACACCTACTGTTTTATTGACTGCAGCAGTAGGGCTACAATAATTACTATCTGCAAGTGGACGTATTGCTTTTTCTCCACTAAAAGGATTTTTTAGCAGATCATTGTTTAAATCATGGCTAAGTTTATCTGCAATTTGACTAAAATCGCATGGTATATCTGTTGTAGTCTGATCAGGTATATTATCTTCTTCAACCCTAAGAGGTATGCTCGTTGCATCCAAGCAAGACAAGAATTTTATTGTAGATACTTTTACAGCTAAAGCATGATTTGATCTTACGGCTGCTTTTTTTGCACTTGTAGTGTATCCACTATAAGCAGTAACACCAACAGCTGCTAAAATACCAATAATTGCCACAACTACTAAAAGCTCAATTAAAGTAAATCCATTTTTTTTCATTCTTAAGTGTTATATTAAAAAAATCTCAAAATAAAAATAAAGAATCCATAGAAATCCAGCTATCATCGATGAAAAAATTATTGCGAGACCAACAAAAGTATCTTGTTTGATTTTTTTTTTCCATTTTTTTGGGAAAAATTTTAATGAATATGAGTATATAATAATAAATATAGTTAATGCCAAAGATATAATGCTAAAAAATAATAATTTTGTCATCTAAATTTAAAGTTTTATTCCAAGAGCAGTAATATCATCTCTCAACGTATAACCTTTTTCAGTAAGTATTTTTGTTGCATGATTTATAATAATCTCGGGTGAGGTTGAGTTTAGTTTTTTAATCTCATTTTCTAACCCAGCTACTTCTAACTCTTTCCCCTCATTTATATATCCCTCAGTAACGCCATCAGTATAAATTAAAATAGTTTTATTATTGATATTCATAATTGTAGTTTTAAAAAAGGATTCATCTTTAATTGGCATTAATCCCATAGGTGGCAAAGTTGAGTTCACATACTCAAAGTTAAAATTTTTATCTAAAACCATCATTGGTTCGTGACCCATATTAATAAATTCCATTTCTTTTTTTTCTAAATTTATTTTTCCTAAAATTGCTGTAATAAACATTGACTGATAAGAAGAATCTTTTACCTGATTG
>MDTF01003090.1_pt1 | contig 15091 bp, 11 predicted proteins | sample 811191 | NCBI WGS metagenome assembly MDTF01 (sample SAMN05326649, study PRJNA326480) | marine metagenome | isolation source: seawater | place: Southern Ocean | collected 2011
GAGATCTGTTTCCCAGTGGCAATCACAAAATCGTCGGGTTTCTCTTGCTGCAACATCATCCATTGCATACGCACGTAATCTTTAGCATGGCCCCAATCACGCAATGCGTCCATATTACCCAAATGTAAACACGCGTCTAATCCATGGGCAATATTGGCCAGTCCGCGGGTAATTTTGCGTGTTACAAAGGTTTCACCACGGCGCATAGATTCATGATTAAATAAAATTCCATTACACGCATACATACCATACGATTCACGGTAGTTAACCGTAATCCAATAGGCATACATTTTTGCCACCGCATAAGGAGAGCGCGGATAGAAAGGTGTCGTTTCCCGCTGAGGTGTTTCCTGCACCAACCCAAACAGTTCAGAAGTAGACGCTTGATAAAAACGAGTTTTGTTTTCCAGCCCCAAAAACCGAATGGCCTCAAGAATACGCAGCGTACCCAAACCATCAACATCTGCTGTGTACTCTGGCGCTTCAAAAGAGACTGCGACATGTGATTGAGCTGCTAAGTTATAAATCTCATCTGGTTGTATTTCTTTAATCAAGCGGGTGAGGTTTGATGAATCAGACAAGTCGCCATAGTGCAGATAGAAACGATTGTCATGCGCCGAGGCATCTTCGTAGATATGGTCAATACGCTCGGTATTAAAAGAGGAGGAACGGCGTTTGATGCCGTGAACTTCATAGCCCTTTTCTAATAGAAGTTCGGCTAGGTAGGAGCCGTCTTGGCCTGTTACACCAGTAATGAGTGCAGTTTTCATATCAGTCCTTAATTAAAAGCGGTTTTATAAAATTATAATTGATTTTAACTATCTTAGCTGATCAGTTGGGTCGGATAGTCGTTTGATATCAGTTCTATTAAGCAGGAAGCAGAAAATTTATTTTTATGAAATACGAAAACATATTTCTAGAGTATTAGAAAAACCTGACACAAAACAAACATGCGCTTCAAGTTAGTTGTATAGGTAGCCATGTCAAATAAATATACTACTTCCAAAGCTCCAGCCTCACAGCTTGATCTATTTGCTCCCGATGGTAATCCCCCCAATAAATCACGGAGAGGTCAAAAGTAGAATTTTCTCGTAAAATACACGAAGGCTAAGGCCAACAAAAGATTAAATAGTCGCTTCAAACTCGTAGCCCTTCTGCAGCTTTCTTCAAGCCTTCATCGAGTGACAGCGGCGGCGTCCAGTCCAGCAAGCGCCGAGTTTTTTCAATATCCACCTGCAAAGACCCGCACAGGCGCTGCGCCACATCCTGCTTACCCACCATCGCCGCCGCCAGTTTCAGCCAGGTTGCCGGCACCGGAATCAAACACTCCGAGCAACCCAGGGCCTGGCTCATGCGGCGCAACAGCTCGGTGATGGAAACGTCTTCGCCGTCGGACACCAGAAAAATTTGATTGGCGGCAGCGGGGTGAGTGATGCAAAGCTCAATCAAATCCACCAAGTTGTCCAGCGCCACCAGACTGCGCAGGTTATAAATGGCGCCCAACGGCAAGGGCACGCCGCGCTGAAGCCAGCGCATCAGTGAACCAAAATTGCCAGGAGCACCTGGTCCATAGACAAGTGGGGGGCGAATGATAACAACTTCCAATCCTGTTTCAGCGGCCAATGCCTGCAAGCCCAGCTCGGCCTCATATTTTGATACGGCATAGGGTGAGTGTGGCGTCGCCTGATCTTGATCGGTAAATGGATTCTGAAAGGTCTCTGCGCCGTTAACGCCAATAGAGCTGATAAATACAAAGCGTTGCACGCCAGCTGTAGCTGCTTGCCGTGCAAGATTCAAGGTGCCTCGCACGTTCACAGCACGAAACGCCGCCAGCGGATCAGTCGCGTTGTCACGTATTACATGCACACGAGCCGCGCAATGCACTATGATTGAAACGTTTTCTAGCGCAGATTGCCAATCAATTTCCTCCATTAAGTCACCAATTATCTCTTGCTTAACACCAGCGGGTGACATGTTTGTACGACGCCTAACAGCAGACACTATTTCAGCAGCCGGTTTTTTTTCTAGCAACCGCTGTAGCAGTGCAGCCCCCATAAAACCGTTTGCTCCTGTCACAAGAATATGATCTTTACCCATGCGGCGCTCAGAACTGCCGGTACTTGAGCAAGCCGCGTATCGCGTAACGGCTGAAATACCAAAGGGATAAGGGCAAATTCAACTTCTCCAGATCACGATAAGCGCGCCAGACGTGCAGAGCAGAGCGCCTTTTGTTGCGCGATACGGACTGATTCATCACACGGTATCGCATCAGATCTTCACCCAGGCCATGTGCCAAGGTACCACGTTTCAGGATTTGCAACCAGCAGTCAAAATCGTCGTAGTAGACCTTCTTCATCCGAACCTCGCCCACCACATTACGGTCGAGCACCACAGTCGAGGTCGCTATGGCCGTATTGCCAAGCAATTGGTGATACGACAGAGTGCGTGGCACGTCGACATACCGACCTGTTGAACTTCCATCTGCAGAAATGCGGCGAAATCCGGTGAACACTAACACAGCCTGATGAGCTTTTGCATAGTCGATGGTGCGTTCCAGTTTGTCTGGCAACCATAGGTCATCACTGTCCAGGAAGGCAATCCAACGCCCCTCCGCCAATTCGAGCGCCGCGTTACGTGCCAGCGCCGGGCCACCGTTGTGATCCATCGCAACCAGTTTGATCCGCGGATCAATGAGTGTCCATTGGTGAATGACTTCACGCGTGTCATCCGGCGAGCAATCCTCGGCGATGAGCATTTCCCAGTTTGGGTAAGTCTGTGCAATCACCGATTTTATCGTTTCGCCTATAAACGATGATGCGCGAAACGCTGGTGTGATGATCGATACAAGGTCGGTATGAGCTGGAGGCATATATTGTCTTTATCCGGCAGAGGTCATGACTCCGCGGCCAATCGCGTAGTAAATAATACCGGCGCCGGACATCGCCACCGGATCGTAAAGATTACGGCCATCAACCACAATCGGGTAATTTAGCGCTTGCTTCAGCCATTCAGTATCTACCGTTCTGAAAGCTTTCCACTCCGTACAAATTACCAGCGCATCTGAGCCTTCAGCGGCTTCTTCGCGTGAATTACATAGCCTCAAGTCAGCTCGTTCACCGTAAATTCTCTCACACTCGTGCATCGCCTGTGGATCGTAAGCTTTTACTTTTACACCAGCCGCCCAAAGCGCCTCCATCAGGGCGCGACTCGGTGAATCACGCATGTCGTCAGTATCAGGTTTGAAAGCTAAGCCCCAAATTGCGATACACTTCCCAAGCAACTTTCCGCCGAAGGCCTGCTCCAACTTGCGATACAAAACCTGCTTCTGCCGCTGGTTAACCGCCGCTACTGCGAGCAGCAGCTCAGGCTTATAATTCACTTCTTGAGCCGTCCTTGCCAACGCCTGAAGGTCCTTGGGAAAACAAGAGCCACCGAACCCACAACCAGGGTAAATGAATTGATTGCCAATACGAGGGTCTGAGCCTATCCCCATCCGCACATGCTCGATATCTGCGTCGAGACGTTCGGCAATTTGGGCCAACTCATTCATGAAACTGATCTTCGTAGCCAGCATCGCATTCGCCGCATACTTCGTCAGTTCCGCAGAGCGAATGTCCATGAACATCATCTTGTCGTGGCTGCGGTTGTAGGGGGCATAACACTGACGCATCATTCTAGCGACCTTGTCCGAGTCGGTACCCACCACGATACGCGCGCCCTTGGTGAAGTCTTCGATCGCCGCACCTTCCTTGAGAAATTCCGGATTAGAGCAAACATCAAAATCAAATACCTCACCCCTATAACTCAGTTCTTTTTGAAGAGCTACCCGGACCTTATCGGCGGTACCCACCGGCACGGTAGATTTGTCAATCACAACTTTGTAGCCATCCATGTGCCGCCCTATAGTTCCAGCAACAGCTAAAACATATTGAAGATCTGCCTTGCCATCTTCATCAGGCGGCGTACCTACTGCGATGAACTGCAAATCGCCATGCCGGGCACCATAAGCCGCGTCTGTCGAAAAGCTCAACCGGCCAGCCTTTGCATTATCGAGGATAAGTTCTTCAAGACCGGGCTCATAGATCGGAATAACGCCCTTCTTCAATGCCTCGATTTTCTTTTCATCAATGTCAATGCAAACGACCAAATGACCCACATCTGCCAAACACGCCCCAGTTACGAGCCCCACATATCCACTGCCAAAAACGGTAATTTTCACACTAACTCACTTATTCTGTGCTGCTTCGTTAGAGAGCAGCTTATCGAAATATTCAATCGTCAAGTTCAGCCCTTGGTCCAGCATAACTTCAGGCTGCCAACCAAGAAGCTGCTCGGCTTTGCTGATATCCGGCTTGCGCTGCTGCGGGTCATCCTCCGGGAGCGGCTTGAACACTACTTTGGACGAAGACCCAGTGAGCTCCAAAACACGCTCAGCCAGTTGCCGAATGGTGAACTCTCCCGGATTACCCAAATTCACGGGCCCCGTCATTGCATCGGCGGTTCCCATCAGACGAACAAATCCCTCAATCAGGTCATCGACATAACAAAAACTGCGGGTCTGTTCCCCGGCCCCATACATTGTAATGTCTTCACCCTTGAGAGCCTGCACGATGAAGTTGCTCACCACCCGACCGTCATTTGGATGCATCCTCGGCCCATAGGTATTGAAAAGCCGGGCCACCTTGATCCTCACACCATGCTGGCGATGGTAGTCAAAAAATAGAGTTTCAGCACAGCGCTTGCCCTCGTCATAGCATGAGCGGATGCCAATAGGATTCACCTTACCCCAGTAGCTCTCTGACTGGGGATGAACTTCTGGGTCGCCATAAACCTCACTTGTAGAAGCCTGCAAAATCTTCGCCTTGGTGCGTTTAGCCAGTCCCAGCATATTAATGGCTCCATACACACTGGTCTTCAGCGTCTGCACAGGATCGAACTGATAATTAACGGGGGAGGCCGGGCAGGCCAGATTATAGATCTCATCTACCTCGACATAGAGTGGCGAGGTTACATCGTGTCGAATCAATTCGAAATAAGGATTCGACATTAGATGCGCAACATTGCGTTTTGAGCCGGTAAAAAAATTATCGGTACAAATCACATCATTTCCCTCTGCGAGCAAGCGCTCACACAAATGTGAGCCAAGAAAGCCGGCACCGCCGGTAACCAGAATGCGCTTCAAAAAATACTCCTAAAATAAAACTAAATAACTCCCAGTCAACCTCTCTCGAGTTCGACACCGATTTTCTCAATGCGCCCCAGCACGGCCAACGCCTGAACCTTGACCACCACGGCTTCGTCCCGACAGGACTCGACGTAGCGGCATGTCATGGAGGCGGTGACCTATAAAAACATACCGCAATCATATCGAAATCATAAAATAAAAATATACAAAAACATTAAATACACTTGAACATACCATCACAAGAATGCATAAAACTCGGTTGCAACTCCTTGTTGTTATTATAAATTACAGAAGTCGATCGCCGTCAAGTGCCAAACTCGGATGGACAACCATTCTTCCAATTGGGAAATAGCATGCGTTTTAAAATGATCCTTAGCTCTTTTTAGATCCGTTGGATCCGGAAAATCCATGTTCATTTTTACTTAAAAGTTTTAAAACAAGCTCGTTTCCAAATAGAACTTCTATAATGGATCTAAGAACATAAAAAAACATCCCAAAGGGAACATAATAAAATGGGTACATTTTTTTTACCATAACCATCCTATAATATGGATTGGATGGATTTTTTATTGACCATAATTCTAAGAATCTTTGAATAATATTAGTTTTTTTATCATAAACAGATAGTCCCGTGTTATCCATATCAACGTGTATAATTATTCCTAAATCTACAAATGCTGAGCAACCAGATTTATTCAAGCGATAGCTAAACTCGTAATCTGCACCATAATGCGGCAATTTTTCTTCATCAATAAAGCCAGCAGTTTTCAGACGGGTTGCAGGAAATATGTAGCATCTACCCGGCAAATAGTCTACAGGGCACACCACATTATTCGGCAGCTTTTCTTTTTCCCATCCTGCGTACAGATGTTTGTTAAGTGTTAATGCCCAGCAAACAACGGCCACACCACTTGATATAGCCGTGCCATTTGATAATGCCATTGCTCCGACCTGGCAATTGTCAAGTAATGTGGCCCTGTTTACGAGTGCCGTTACGATATCATCTGTGAATTCAATATCGATATTGTTAATAATAATCCAATCATTATCTGACATTTTTTGTTCCACATGTCGTAATCCTCTATTGACGCTCGCACTCCAGAATTCCTCATTCTTAGCGATAATTTCCGTCAGCTTATAATTAACATTTTGACAATGCTCTTCAATGATTAAAGAAGTTTCATCCGGTCCATTTGCATTAATTATGATTACTTCTAATGAAGGATACTTAACATGGCCCAATGAATCGAGAAATAGCTTTGTTTTAAGTGGCTCACGAAACGTTGGAACACACATAAATACTTTTCCGTTGCTGAGCATCCTAAATAGTGCCTCCATGAGATAGTAAACCAAAGTGCGATGCATCGAATATGAACATCTTCAAGGACAGAGGATAAGTTTTTCGTATAGCGCGTCGCGATGCCGAGCCATCACTTGAGTTGCAGGAATATGTTTTCAACCAGGTGGCCATATTTGTATAAGTCTTTGTCATAGGAGTATTGCTCTTGGCGATTCTAGCGTGGAGGGAAATGCAGTTGGTAGTTTAAGAGGCGCTACTCATTAACCCAATAGAGCATTTAAGCGATGTCCAATAAAAGACTTAAATCCTTCATCATTTTCATACTTACTTCTGATAATTTCGATATTCAAAACAGATTCCTTTGCATCTCTAGGTGGAATAGAAATAGTATGTTCACGAAAATATTCACGATATGAATTGATGAATACTTTATTATAATCATCATTTTTTTTCTTCCTCGAAAGTATAGCACTTACAGTTAAATAACTGTCTTTGAATTCAACCTGCGGCAGGGCTCTATGGTCACTGTAATACTTCAGTAACTCAACATAACCTGCCAAGTCCGCCCATGAATGCGAAAAATCAAATTCACGACTCTTACAATACAAATATTTTAAAACGGGTATATTAAGATGCAATGCTTCATACGTAACATTGCCGTGATGTGTTAAGGCGATATAGTTTATTTTATCAAGGATTGATTTTATGCTTATCCTCGGATTCATTGAAAAAAGATCCCTTGATTTTTCTGATCGATGGATCATCTTGGAAAACGAATCTGTTGTTTTGCGGTAATCTAATCCGTAACCGTCAAACAAATCCATTACATACCGGTCATCGATCAATGTTTTATCTGGGTGTAGTGCACTTTTTATACCAGGATGTGGTTTCAATATGCATTGATAACCAAGAGACAAAACCGTCTTGATTGTAAACTTGTGAAAATCATCTATCGATTTAAAACAGTCCAACCCGCACCTAAACTGGTCGTCGGCCACAGCATGCAAGAACAGTACGGCAACTGGTCTGGCCGGATCAATCATGGTGTGTGATTCTTCATCAAGATGCAGAGTACTATCAATATCAGTTACATTTCCCGTCCACACTGCAATGCCTTCGTAAATTCTTTTATCAAGACTCAGCCTGCATTCTTCAATTTCTTCTTCAGTAACATTCTTCAGTTTTGGTGTGTATTCTAAAACGCTTCCTTGACTGTTACGTTTATATTCGAACAAAACAAGCTTACCTTGGAATTTATCAAACTGGTATTCAAACAATATGTTTTTATTGATAAATATTCTGCGCAGCATTTCGTCCTTGAAAGATGTTTCCTGCAGACAAAACCTAATTTCATGTGGTCTATATTTTTTTAATAAACTATCGAGCGTTTTGATAAAGTTTATGTAAACAATAAGATATTTTATTACCAATATATAAAAACGAAAATTTATTTTCAAATTTCCGTTTCCCTTAGCGGGGCTCCTCAGGTACTCCGCTGCCACAATATCTCCAATTTTAATATTTTTAATACGTAACTTTCCAAGATCCTTAGATTCATCAAACTTCAAAAATAGTTGGAAGACAAAATAGGTGCATTGAAAAAAATAAAGATAAAAAGTTGGGGTTAATAACAAATTAATCAACATGCCCCAAGTAAATTTCCTAGGAATCAATTCCCTACCCACACGTTCTCTTAGCCCAAGAACAGAAGTCTCAAAAAATTTTGCTCCTGGTACGCGACTTGATATTTTATCTCGCAGTTTAGAAACCAATAGTTCAAAAGGGAACCAGGTGATATGACTAGTGATCATTACTTTACACGTATAATCATTATGATGTTTTTTCAAACAATCCGAATACGTCAAATGCATTTTGTCATTACCCACAGCGTTGGCTCCGTCTTTTGAATTTTCACTTTAAGTTTGGTTTTTCCGGCTTCTAATACGTTTAGATTACTCACTGGATCATGGTTTACCCCCCAAACACCCCCATTCAACTTTCTGCAATCTTTCCTTGTCCATTTTTATTAGCCGTTGAGCTTGGAGTTTCTATTACTTCCGTGCCCTAAAAATATTTCTTACCCTGATCATATTAAAGTAGAACATCCTTCCTAGATGACTGTCCGTGATGTTACTGAACCTATCAGGGGTTTGTGGCGGTGACACGACTACCTGGAATATTAACCTGATAAAACCGGGACTTGTGATATGCCCCCCCGAATGAAAGCAATTATAGGTATCGATAGCCGTGAGTTCTTTTTCCTTTAAGACCTGCGCCTGTGGAAGTGCGTTAACAATAAGCGGGTGAAGATCAAATCGACGTTCCTTCATTAATTTTTTTGGATATAGTTTATTGGAGGGCCTTACGTTAGCCCCTATCGAAGTAAGTGGTATAAATGAAAACCCACCGTCATTAAGGTCTGCTCTATAATTGTACGCATAAAAAAGCTTGATCCCCCTGTAAAAGGAATGATAGACATCCCTGTGAAAATTTTGAGAACCCTCTTTCTGGTCGACGCTGTTTTGAGAAGTAGTGTTGCACAACACTGTCAGTTCAAGCGAAAGTTGGGAGATTTCCAATCCAAGATATGACGCGATTTCAGGATTGCTCTGTAATATTGATTGCGTGATCTTAGACAGACTGTCAATTTCTTCTTTGGTAGCAAGAGATTCAAGGCTCATTGGCATGTTGCCCACACTGGAAAGATTGTGTGCAGATTTTTCATTATAAAAATCTACAGCCGCAACCGCATTCTGATACATTTTCGCGAGTCGCTCGTCTAATGCCTTTTTATCATTTTCTAAAAATTTGAGTTTACTGAATCCTGTGATGTCAAGATCACCACCATTGCTTTCTTTTAATTTGGTAAGAGATGCTTTATTCCAGACTGCATAAATTAGGCGGAAGATCCTGTCATTAAAATTTCCACTAAAATCGGTTTGTGTTTTCATAAATAAGATTGATTATCCTGTATTGTTCGCTAATTTAAGAACTAGAGGCGTTATTTATCCATGGCCATTTTAGGTTTCTCGTGATTATATTTTAACATCCACTGCAATGTAACCATTTGAACCGCTTCTAAATCCGCCCGATAATTCGCACTCAACAATTCATACCTGAATATACTGTTGAATCTCAATAACAACGTATTAAAAATATTGGTTATTGTCAATTACTAAAGTCTCATTAGATTGGGTGTGTAACATTTGTGTGACTTTATGAGTGGCAGTGTAAAGTCTATCCCCTGCGCAATGCGCGCTAGCCACTAAGCCATACTCACAAATCCAACTTATCAGCCAAATAAGATCCTACGATCTTACTACCAATGATATTGAGATGGTTATTATTTCGATACAGCACTGCTTCGTCATTTGTCATTGCACAACTTTCTTTTGTACATAGAGGACCACCAATACTCAGATAACGCAAACTGAACTCATCACTCAAACGCGTGAGTATCGCATCATAGACCTTTTTTTGACGATCCACATCATCCATTGACAGCACGCACGACGAAGCAGATTTGGATGGCATTTCATACATACAATAGCCTGGATTTTGATTGAATCTTGGAACATCACCAACCAAAGTTACTATATTCCCAGCAGCCACAAGCGACTTAATCGTCGATGAAAATCCCTCATAAAGTCCCTTTCCTTGCCCATCCAGCCGACTAAAGTAATGGAACGTAAGAAGAATATTTTGAGACTTACGATTAGAAAGAAGTTCTTCAAAAATGGCTTTGAACTCTGGGTTTTCTATGTACGGTTTCCCTGCAAGAATATAGAATCCAACATTCTTGTTTGGTACATACTCAGCCAAACCTAAGAATAAGTGTTCTGCATGGCTGTCACCAAGTAGCACTATATCAGGCGTTCCTTTTTTAGACTGCTTACAGCGAAGAATCCCTTCCCAACTAAGAGCCTTCTCAGCAACTATATTTGGTTCGCAATCAAGATACTTTTCATCAATGTACTGAAAAAAATCAGCATTACCTACGTCCCCATCCAAAACTTGCTCAAAGCGATCCTCAAATCCATTCTTATTTTGACCATGATAGCCAAAAAGAATAAAAAGACTGCTGAAGATAAAGGCCAAAAGGAAAAGTTTAGTACGACTAAAAATCGCTTTTTGTCTGAATGGAACCTCCACAAATCGCCAACTAAAGTAAGCCAATATAAGCGAAAATATTGAAAGCAGGAGGAACTCAAAATGAGTCTCTGCTAAACCTCTATGCCTAACAAAAGCGAATAAGGGCTGATGCCAAAGATATGCGCTGTAACTTATCAACCCAACGCCAACAAACACTTTATTTCCTAAAAACTTGCCGACTGTAGTCTCTTGCGTAGCGAACAAGATAATCAACACCGTACCTAGCGTTGGCGCTAATGCGTAGAAACCAGGAAAAGGAGTGTCTTTAGTGTAGACCAAAATAGCATACATAATTAAAGCTAAACCTAACCAACCGCCTACCTCACTCAAACCTTTACCAAAGTCTTTCCGAATAGCTTTAGACATGTAAAAGGCAGCGAACGCACCAATCAGTAATTCCCAGCCACGTGTCGGTAGAAGTAAGAAGGCTGCGCTTGGCTCAGCGTAAGCTCCCCACTGCGCTAGAGTTAGACTGACAACGAATGCAATACAAAGTAATAGAAGTATATTACGCTTACCTAAGCGCCAGAACATCATTAGAAACAAAGGAAATATGACGTAGAACTGTTCCTCTACTGCCAAACTCCACGTATGTAACAGTGGTTTAAGTTCAGCTGCCGTATCAAAGTAGCCACTCTCACGCCAAAATAAAATATTTGATGCGAAAAACGAAACAGCTACTAAACTTTGAGAAAAGTCGATCATATCGCCAGGCAACAACCAGAACCAAGCGAACGGGATACAACAAAGCATTACAAGGAACAACATTGGTATAATACGCCTAGTACGTCGCTCGTAAAAATTACCGATTGAGAAGCTGCCTTGTTCAAGCTCTGATAAAATGATGGTAGTTATTAAATATCCGCTGATAACGAAGAACACATCGACGCCAACAAAGCCGCCACTAAACGTCTCAAAACCTGCGTGGAAAAGTATTACTGGCACTACAGCAAGAGCCCTAAGACCGTCTATCTCTCGTCTATATTTCATACCGCACCATCTGATCCACCGTATTAATTATAATAACCGCATAATAGTAAATTATTGTATTTTGTTCTTTGAAATCACATCTAAACCATTCGCCCGGTAACATAGGATGCTAGGTATTCCTCACATGACCACATGGCATCAAAAGTTGCGCCGCCCAGGTGGGGTGTAATGATCACATTGTCTTCATTATGTTGTAATTTCCAAAGTGCACTCGTATGAATGTCGTACAATTCATCCGCCAGTACATCTGCAGCTATCCCTTTGATCCTGCCTGTATTAAAAACCTGCACCAGAGCGTCCTCATCCCATATTTTTCCGCGTGAAGTGTTAACAATAAAACATCCTTGTTTTACTTTGGGTAGATTTTTTTTATTGAGCAAGTGATGAGTTTCTTCTGATAAATGTACATGCAGGCTTATGATGTCGCTTCTGGCCAGCAGATCACCGATGGCTTTATAGCGCTGATACCGGTTGTTGCTTACAAGCGGATCAAAATAACCGACCTGCATATCAAAAGCCTGCGCATATTTGGCAACATTTATTCCAACCCTTCCCAATCCGATAATACCGATCTTTTTATTTTTTAATTGATACCCACGAAATTTGTCGCGGTTCCAATTACCCTGTTTAACATCTGCACAGGCAGCAGGTATGCCCCGCATCAATGTGCAGATAAGTGCCCATGTATGTTCAGCCGTCGATGGAACCGAATTCAGAAAATCTGTATGCCCACGTAACGAAACCAATTCGATACCCCTTGGATGCAGCGCATCTAAGTCAAGATGGTCCCAACCCGTCGTTGCACTAATGATCTTACTAAGCCGTGGAAACTTCTTTAAGATTTTTTCATCAACCTTCTTTCCAAGCCTAACAATAAGTATATCAACGTCATCAAATGACTCTTGTAACTCGACCCGGTCCCAGGTTGTCTCCGTATAAGACAAGCCATACTGTTCCCATATATTAATGGCAGTTCGACTATACCCGTCAGGTTCTACATTTAATATTCTCACCATTTGGCGTCTCCTCTTACGTTTGCCGCCGGGTCGGCCGCAAGAATTTACATTAATTCTTGATCAGCTGGATATGACCTTATTAATGTCAACCAAAGAGATAGTCCTAATTCTAGGATTCATCGACGGCACTTTCCGATTGATAATTGTTTTATATATGGCGGCCAAATAAAAAATTATCGATTGTTTAAACTTACTATATTTTAAGCAGTTCCGAGGCGAGTACGTATCAGTATTTATTTGTCCAGCGACTGCCTCAGCATAGGGAATGTAAATCTGTCTATCTATAACATGTGAAATCTCATAACTGGAATGCAAAAGAATTCTGGAATGGGTCAATAACCGGAATCCATGAAAATGCCAAAGAATAAGAGAAGAAGAAGGATATCGACTTGAATTCCAAGGAGCTAATATGTAATCCAAGCGTTTCAGTATATGTACTTTTTCGGGGAACAAAATAGGCCAATGATCGAGGTATTTCTGATCACCGAACTTACCGTCCTCCCATCTATTGAAACACCATTCTAGACAACGATCTTCCCACCATTTTCTTACTGCCTCGCTGCCGCCTCTTTTATAGATTATAAATTGAACACAGAAACGACCAAGCAGAGTCGATTGATCATATTCCTCATCAAAAGCATGCTCCGTAATTAAGATATCTTTCCCGCTTAACTCAAACTCCTCAAATATTAGAGACGGATCTCCGAAAAAAAACATATCTGCATCCAAATATGTTACTCGCTCTATATCTGGATCAGCTTCAAAAATCCACTTCGGCATGAAAGGAGACAACGTCCAAATATATTCAGCCTTACTCCGAGAGCCTTTCAGAGATACAAGCTGATCATTTTCGATGGCTCCGATAAACAGTAGCTTTATTCCAGGAAGAGAATACTCATCTAAAACGTCATACGTTCTTTGATCCAAGCATACAACCCATAAAACAAAGTGCTCTGAATGAATTTTCAATGAGTTATATAACGCGAGCCCCTGTGGTAAAAAATACGAATCAAAACAGGTAACAAATTGCTCAACTTTTACACTAAGCATTTTTTCTTGCACAAATTCGTAAATGCCCGCTTTTTCCTGATGTTGAAACTATCCCCTGTAGAGCCTCCCTATTAACGTCAGCAAAAGGTTTCTCTGAAGTCATAAGCTCATCGAGAAGTTTATTGCCAGTAGTTTCGATTGTACCGCTTAAAATATTAGTACGAATATTGTCAACATCCAAGTATCCAGGCGTCTCGATATCAGTTAATTCATATCCAACATCAGCGAGCAAGGTGGAGAGAGTCGAAGGAGAAAAATAATTCAAATGACTAGGCGGACATATATTACTATGTGCCATACCTATAGTTTCAAACTCAAATCCTTCAATATTAGGGACAGTTATAACGATACTGCCACCATCAGTTGAAGCTCTGTAGCAGGCTTCAAGCGCTTCCCTAGGGTTACTCAAATGCTCAAGAACTTCAAATAAACTGATAAGGTCAAACTCCCGTTCAATATCGAGCAACTCAATGGGCTCTTTGAGCATTGAAACACCTTTTCTCTCTGCAGCGGCTATGGCGGTTTTTTCAAAATCCAGACCTGTGACCTCCCACCCCGTTTTTTTTGCCTCGCCGAGCAAGGTGGCAGATGAACATCCAATGTCTAGCCACTTGCCTTTCGACGGGTATTTTTCATTAATATAAGCTAATCTTGGCCTAACAATTAATCTGATCCTGTTCTCCTCAGTGGGCGCAATAATATCTGTCTGAAAGAAAGCGCTCGCCTTCGAATTAGTATAATAGTTCTCCATGTCTCCGGCACTCGGTCGTGGGTTAACGAAAACAAACCCACATCCGTCACAAGCAACATGATTAAAGTTGTATTTCTCACCGAATAGTTGAAACGTGGTTAAAGAGCAAACGGGACAAGGAATTTCATGCATGCTCGTATTAGTAAACATAAACTCCTGTATATCGTTTTGAAGTAACACATTGTACTTTTCAACAGCCCCAACAGGCTTTAAGTCCACTCTTTTAATTACCAATTGATCCTCAATATTTGTTAAGTTTTCAGCATTTTTCATAAAGTTATACCTTTTCAATTATAAAGATTAAGAGTTTGTGGATAGGGCCGACCGATGAAGTTAACTAAAACTCATATCAGTGTAATGTTTTCTAGGAATCCGACGCATACTTTTTGTAGCTGAACCTATACACCCAAGAATTAGCAGCGGACCCATGTATATGAGAATTACATTAACAGGATAATAAAATCGCATGAAATCGCTTACATAACCGAACCCAAGCACAGAAACATGCGCATAAAAAGCCAACGAAATGATTGTCACTTTATGCCCTCTTAGGAACAAACAATGTACCGTATATATTACAAATCCCACCCAAAGAGGACCGCATATCACACCAATCCATCCAAAATTTGCCCACATCTCAGTAATAA
>MDTF01008124.1_pt1 | contig 15071 bp, 14 predicted proteins | sample 811191 | NCBI WGS metagenome assembly MDTF01 (sample SAMN05326649, study PRJNA326480) | marine metagenome | isolation source: seawater | place: Southern Ocean | collected 2011
AAAGTAGTCATAAATTCCAATTTTTTTTAAAAGATCAATAGCTAAATGCTCTTGTTTATTAGTGCATACTGCCATAGAGATATTTTTTTCCTTACACCATTTTAAAAAATCTTTAACCCCATTGATGAGAGTACTTTCGTTAATAATATTGTCTCCGTAAAAACTGACAAAATCTTTAACCATCTCAGATTTGATTTTTTGATCATCAATTTTTCCAAATTCTTTTTTTGCCTGTCCCCAAATAGATCTGCCAATCATAGCCCCAGCCCCTTGCCCTACAAGGTTTCTAATGTCTTCAGTAGATTTAGTTGGATAGCCATATTTTTTCATCACATGATTGTGAGCATTCATTAGGTCTGGAGCTGTATCGACTAAAGTACCATCTAAATCAAATAAAATTGTGTATTCTTGAGCCATTAATAAAGTATTTTTAAGAAATAATTTGTGAATTAAGATAATTACATTCTTACTATAAAGATTTTTATAAATGAAACAATTAAATTCACAAACTAAACAAATAAAGCTTCGTAATCAGTTTATCAAATCTGGTGTTAAAATGATTGGACCAGAAACAATTTTTTTTTCCGGAGATACTAAAATTGGTAAAAATGTAACAATTAATCCTTACGTAGTTATTGGACCCAAAGTTAAGATTGGAAATAATGTAATAATAAATTCATTTTCACATTTAGAGGATTGTAAAATAATGAATAAAGTTGAAGTTGGTCCTTACGCAAGATTAAGGCCAGGAACTATTTTAGAAGAAGGTTCAAAAATTGGAAACTTTGTAGAGATTAAAAAAAGTATAATTGGAAAAAATTCAAAAGTTAATCATTTATCTTACATCGGTGATAGTGGATTAGGAAAAAATGTTAATATTGGAGCTGGAACAATTACATGTAATTATGATGGAGTTAAAAAGAATAAAACAAAAATTAAAGATAATGTTTTTATAGGCTCAAACTCATCTTTAGTAGCACCAGTTATAATCGAGAAAAATAGTATTGTTGGTGCGGGGTCTGTAATAACTAAAAAAGTTAAAAAAAATTCTTTGGCATTATCAAGACCTATTCAAACTGAAGTCAAAAATTATAAAAGAACAAAAAATTAATATGTGTGGAATTATCGGAATAGCCAGTAATAAACCAGTTTCATCTGCGATCATTGATTCACTTAGAAAGCTTGAATATAGAGGTTACGATTCTGCAGGAATTGCAACATTATCAAATGGAATATTAAATGAAGCTAAATCCCAGGGTCGTGTTGATATTTTAGAAAAAAATCAGTCTGTAAAAAAAATGTTAGGATCAATTGGAATTGGACATGTTAGATGGGCAACGCATGGAATTCCTAATACAGTTAATGCACATCCGCATTCATCTGAGTCAGTCTCTGTTGTTCACAATGGAATTATTGAAAATTCAACAATATTAAAAAAATACTTAATAGGAAAAGGACATAAATTTAAATCACAAACTGATTCAGAGGTAATTGTTCATTTAATTACAGAAAATATGAAAACTGATGAGATACAAGGAGCAATTAAAAAAACTTTAAAGCAACTTCATGGAAGTTTTGCCTTGGGTGTAATTTTTAAAGATATCCCAGATTTAATTGTTGGAGCAAGACGCGGCTCACCCCTAGCTGTTGGGTATGGTCCAAATGAAAATTATTTAGGATCAGATTCTTATGCTTTAAAATCAATGACAAATAAAATCACATATTTAGATGATGGCGAGTTCTGCATAATTAAAAAAGATGAGGTGAATTTTTTTAATGAAGATGGAAAAAAGATTAATAAAGAAGTTTTGGAACTTTCCTTAGATCAAAATAATTATGATAAGGGTGATTTCAAAAATTTTATGGCTAAAGAGATTGAAGAGCAGCCAACAACTATAAAAAACTGCATAAAAGAGTACATAGATTCAATAAATAACGACATTAATATTTATAATTTTCCATGGGATATAAAAGAGATTTCTTCAGTTACTTTAATTGGATGTGGTACAGCTTATCATTCTTGTTTAATGGCAAAATATTGGTTTGAAGAAAATACCACGTTGGATGTCACTATTGATATTGCTTCAGAATTTAGATATCGAAAAAATAGATTCAAAATAGACAACCTTTATATTTTCGTTTCTCAATCTGGTGAAACGGCCGATACCTATGCTGCCTTAGATTTATGTAATAAAAATAACATGAAAACTTGCAGTGTAGTCAACGTTATAGAGAGTTCTATTGCAAGAGATTCTAAATTTGTTCTACCCATTTACTGTGGACCTGAAATTGGTGTAGCCTCAACCAAAGCTTTCATGGGCCAAATGCTAGTTCTTTATATATTAGTATTAAAATTAGGAATTTTAAGAAATGATTTAATAAAAGATTCTTATGTGGATAAAATCAAAGATTTAATAACTTTACCAAAATTAATTCAAAAAACTTTACGAACAGAAACAAAAATACAGACAATTTCTAGCACATTCACAGATGCGAAGGGCTCAATGTTTTTGGGCAGGGGTTTCTCTTATCCAATAGCCTTAGAGGGAGCGCTTAAATTAAAAGAATTGGCTTACGTGCATGCGGAAGGTTACCCGGCAGGTGAAATGAAGCATGGACCATTAGCTTTGATTGAAGACGGCATGCCAGTAGTAGTTCTTGCACCAAGAGATAAATATTATAAAAAAACAATATCTAATATGCAGGAAGTGATTGCAAGAGGTGCAAAAGTATTATTAATTACAAATAAAAGTAAAGATGAAGTTTTTTCAGAAAATATTTGGGAGACAATACTAGTTGAAAGCAGCAACGAAGATTTATTACCATTCTTGCTCACAATTCCTTTACAAAAATTAGCTTACCACTCAGCTCTTAAAAAAGGTTATGATATCGACAAACCTAGAAATCTAGCAAAATCAGTTACTGTTGAGTAGATTTGACTGAGGAAATAAAATTGTTATTATTAATAACAATAAATCATTTTATAAAACTTCATGATGAATATTAAAATTAATCAAAATATATATCTATTAATTTTAGGTATATTTTTTTTACTAATAGTTTTTTATTTAAACCCTAATCTTTTTATATTAGATATAAAATATATAAAACATTGGACGACATATCATCACGACGATATTGTATTTGTTTATAATTCACTATTGTATGCCGAAGGATTAGATCAACATCATACAGATCATCCATCACTGTTTACTTTTATAATTTTTCCTTTTTTTTATAAATTAGCATTTTATTTAGGTTTTATAGATTTTTATGATTTGAGTGGTTTCTTAATTACAAATGATATTAATTTTGCATTAAGTAAATTATTTTTTATTTCAAGATTATGTATTCAACTATTTTCTTTAGGAATTATTTATATTTTTTATAAAATAATAATTAAATATACATCAAATAATATAAGTGCATTTTTTCTTACATTTTGTTTAATTATTTCAACAGGCTTTTCATCTTCTTCGAATAGAATTGAAAGCGGTTTAATAGCTGTATTTTTTATACTTTTAGCATTTTATCTATTTCTAAAATTTTTAGAAAAAAAAGATAAAAAAAACCTGGTTTATTTAATGCTAGTTTTTTTGCTTATCTTCTCTGGCATGATGCAAAAAAAAATTATTTATTTCACCTTGCCATTTTTATTTATTTCTTCATTAATGTTTTTAAAGCAAAATAAGATTGAATATTCAGACTATAAGATTTTAAATAGTTCATTTCTAAATTATAAATATTTTTTGTTCATACCCTTCTTATTAATTTTTTTATTTATCTCCTATAAAACCGTTATTAATAACACCTTTTTTCTTGATAGAGATCTAGATTTTATTTTTTTGATCGCAAATTACAGTGGTTTTAATCTTTTATTTTTTTTATACATTAGAAATTATCAAGATCACTATTATAAAAATCTATTAACTTACAATATATTATTTGGTTGCACTTACTTTCTTTATAAATATTTTTTAATATATTTTTTTTCAGCACCAATTGGTATTTGGTCTATTTCTTTTACTAATTTTTTAGGACATCTGAATATGTTTACTTCTTCAGAAAGTATTAAAGATGAGTTTAATTTTGGAAGTTTATATCTATATTTCAAAGATTTTGTTGAAAATTTAAAATTAGTTATCTTAAAATATTTTTTTACATTGTCATTTCAATCATTGCTTATCTGGCTTAATGCAATTTTATATCTATTTGTATTTAAAAAAATAAAGTTAAAAGTAAAATTATCTATTTACACACTTCTTATTGGGTTTTTATTTATTCAATCTGTAATTTTATTTAGATATGAACAAGACACTTATTTTTTAAATTCAGAATTTTTCCTATTATTCTCTTTAGCTATTCTTTTAAAATATTTTGAAACTAATATTAAAAGTTTAATAATTTCATGTACATTTTTGATATTGTTAATTTTTTCAAATATTGAACATTTTGATAAAATTAAAACTAATAATAGAATAAGTTATTGTTTATCTTTTGAAGATTTTGATAGAACTGATATGTTTTATCAATATTGGACGAGTAAAATTCCTCTTGAAAAAAGAAAAGAATTTTGCAATGATTATTTATATTAACTATTTTTATTATTAAAATAAACATCCATCATAAGTAATTTCTCTTTAACAAATTTTGTTTTTGTAATTGTGATTATTGAATATCCATATTTGTTTAAAAAAAATATGATTTCATTTATATTTGATTTGTTTTCTCTCCCATGAAATGAATTTAATAGTTCTACTTTTATTAACTTAATTTTTTTTGTTTTAAGAAGGTTTACTGCACCTTTTAAGACTTTTAAATCTTCACCTTCTGCGTCAATTTTTAGTAAATCGATTATAAGGTTTTTATTCTTGTTTCGGAAATAAACATCTAATGTTAAGCATTCTATCTCATAAATGTCTGTATTTCTTAAATTTGAATTAAACTTATTTTTTGTATTATGTAAACTTGATTGAGATAAAACCTCACTCTCATAAAATTTACTTTTTTTACTGACATTAGAAACCGCTTTATTGTTAATATAAAAGTTTTTCTTATCATATTTATCATTTAAGTACGTAAAACATTTTTTCGAAGGTTCAAAAATGTGAATTTCTTTTATCTTTGTATTTTTTATTACAAGATCTATGTAGCCACCCAAGTTTGCACCTACATCAACTAAAATTATTTTCTTGTTTCCAAATATGTCTCTCAGAAACAATTTTTCTTTTGATAGATTTGAAAATATATAAGTTACTAAATTATCAATACTTTGAAGTGTTTTTAAGATTAATTTCATATATTCCTCTAAAATTAGTTATTTATTATATATTTTTCATTATTGCTTCATAAATGTTTACATTTGATCTTTTTAAATTATAGAATACATCTATTAGTTGAATATGAAAAATTGGAAAGTAAATAGTTGGAAAAATTATCCTGTAAAACACCTACCAGAATACCCGGATAAAAAAGAATTAAGTGGAGTTCTCAATAAAATTAAAAATTTTCCTCCATTAGTTTTTGCAGGTGAAACAAGACATTTAAAAGATCAATTAGCCGATGTTGTTGATGGAAAAGCTTTTTTATTACAAGGAGGTGATTGTGCAGAAAGTTTTGCAGAATTTCACCCAGACAATATTAGAGATACTTTTAAATTAATCCTGCAGATGTCATTAGTCCTGACATATTCCGCATCTTTACCTGTAGTTAAGCTTGGTAGAATAGCTGGTCAATTTTCAAAACCTAGAAGCTCACCTGTTGAGAACAAAAACGGAATCGAGCTACCTAGTTATTTGGGTGACAATATTAATGGCATGGACTTTAATGAAAAATCAAGAATTCCTGATCCAAAAAGATTATTTAAAGCATATTCGCAATCTGCCTCGACTCTAAATCTCTTAAGAGCATTTTCTCATGGTGGTTTTGCAGATTTAAAAATGGTGCATAACTGGAACTTAAGTTTTATTAAAAGTAGTCCTGAGGAAAAAAAATTTAAGGAACTTGAAGACAAGATTGCTGACTCGCTAGCCTTTATGGATGCTTGTGGAATTAATTCTGACTTTAATCGGAGACTTAAAACGGTAAATTTTTGGACATCACATGAAGCTTTGTTGTTACCATTTGAAGAGGCAATGACCAGAGTTGATTCAACAACAGGTGAATATCATGATACTTCTGCACATTTTGTGTGGATAGGTGACAGGACAAGACAATTAGATGGTGGACATGTAGAATTTTGCCGAGGTATTAAAAATCCCATAGGAATTAAATGTGGGCCAACTTTAACACCTGAAGATCTAATTAACTTGTGTAATAAAATAAATCCACAAAATGAAAAAGGTAAAATTACATTGATATCAAGGTTTGGTCATAGCAATGTTTCAAAATATTTACCTAAAATTATTCGAGCAATTAAAAAAGAAGGATTAAATGTAGTTTGGTCATGTGATCCGATGCATGGCAATACAATTAAAGCAACATCTGGGTACAAGACTCGTCCATTTAACGATGTGGTTAAAGAAGTTAAGAACTTTTTTGCCTGCCACCATAGTGAAGGAACATATGCTGGTGGCCTGCATATTGAAATGACCGGTCAAAATGTGACTGAATGTACTGGTGGAGCTCAAAAAATATCTGATCGTGATCTTTCAGATAGATATCATACTCATTGCGACCCAAGACTTAATGCAAATCAGGCTTTAGAATTGGCATTTATGATTTCTGATGAGATTAAAAAAAATACTAAATATTTCAAAAAAGTTATTTAATTTAGATATTTTTTGAACTTCAAAACATTGATTAAATTATAGAAAAATAATGAAAAAATATTTTTATAATGCATTGCTGCTCTTTAAAAATATAAGTAATTATGGTTATATTGAAGTAATAAAAATTATATTTTATGAAGTTTTTTATACTGTAAAATATAGAGATTTAAGCTCATTAAGTTATGACGATAATGAATCCAGTTCTTATGAAAATGTAAAAAAAAAAAATATATATGATACGCCATATATCCCAACACCTTTTTATTTCCTTAAGATTATATGTTTATTTTTTAAAAAAAGAAAAAATGATAATTTTTTAGTATTAGATCTTGGTTGTGGTTATTCAAGAGTTCAGTATTTTTTTTCATCATATTTCAATTCATTTTTTTTTGGAGTAGATATTAATAAAAAAATTATAAATGAATTAAAAAAAAAAAATATTAAGAAGTCATATTTCTTAAACTTAAACCTAAGAAAAAATGATGATTTAAAAACTTTAATTAAAAAAACAAAATTAATTAAGAAAAAAAATAATTTAGTGATATTTTTTTCAGATTCCTTTGATACTCAATTGTTAAAAAAAGTACTAAAAAGCGCATCTTATGAATTTAGTTTTTATTGCGTATTAATTAATGTTAAAAATACTAAATTTTTATCAAAAAAATATAAGACTTTATTCGTTAAAAAGTTTAAAAACCCACAAAGAAACATAAAAATTTTTAAAATAAATGAATAAGAATCAAATTGAAATATTAATTCCTACTTATAACGAGGAAGAAAATATTAAACTTGTTATAAAAGAATTAAATAGTGAAGGTTTTTCTAATATCACTATATTAGATGCTAATTCAAAAGATAAAACAGTAGAAATTGCAAAAAATAATGGATGTAGAGTAATTTTAGATGGCAGATATGTTTCTGGGTTTGGTGGCTCTGTTATAAATGGTTTGAATAATCTTGATAATGAATATTTTTGTATATTTGATGGTGACAATTCTTTTAACCCAAAAGATATATCTTTAATGATTGATAAAATGGAAAATGGAGCTGATTTTGTTTTTGGAACACGCTATCTTAATGGGGCTAAAAGTGAAGACGATACTATAGTTACAAAGATAGGTAATTCATTTTTCACTTTATTAGTAAACTTATTATTTAGTATTAAAACAACTGATATTTTATTTTTTTATGTACTAGGTAAAAAAGAAAACATAATAAAACTTGACCTTAAAAGACAAGACTTTACCATTTGCGCAGAATTTCTTATAAAAGCTTATAAAAATTTTAATTGCAAGGAGGTGCTTTCTGTTGAAAGAAAAAGACTTTTTGGTCATAGTAAGGTAAATAGAATTGTTGATGGATTTAAAATACTAATTAATATCTTGTCTCTATACTTTAAAAAATGAAAAAAAAAATTGCATTTATAACTGGAATAACTGGTCAAGATGGTTCTTATCTTGCAGAGTTACTCCTTAGTAAAAATTATATAGTTCATGGATTGTTAAGAAGAACAAGTGTTTTGAATATTGATAGAATTCAAGATGTCATAAATAAGTATGAAAAAATTGGAAAATTAAATCTTCATTATATGGATTTAACTGATACCTCAAGTATCAGCAATCTAATTTCAAAATATAAACCGGATGAATTTTATAATTTAGCCGCAATGAGTCATGTTGGAATTAGTTTCTATACAGGTGAGGCAACTTTAAATATTAATACATTAGCATCTTATCGTATATTAGAGTCTATATTGAAAAATCATAAAAAATGTAAGTTTTATCAGGCTTCATCCAGTGAAATGTTTGGTTCAACACCTCCACCTCAAAATGAAAAAAGTGACTTTAACCCTCAAAGCCCATATGGAATATCTAAAGTTTCAGCTTTCTATACCACAAGATACTTTAGACAAGCGCACAATCTATTTGCGGCTAATGGAATTTTATTTAACCATGAGTCACCAAGGAGAGGATTGAATTTTGTAACTAGAAAAATTACACACTCTCTAGCAAGAATTTTAAGTGGACATGAAAAAAAAATTAATTTAGGTGATATCTCTACAAGAAGAGATTGGGGACACTCGAAAGATTATGTAAGAGGAATATGGTTAATTTTACAACATAAAAAGCCTGAGGATTTTGTTTTATCCACTGGTAAAAATTATTCAATTGAAGATTTCTTAAAAAAAGTATTTAAATTATTAAATTTAAATTGGAAAAATTTTGTGACCACAAATAATAAAAATTTTCTAAGACCCTCGGAAGTAAGAAGCCTACAAGGCGATAGTTCTAAAGCACGCAAATTACTTAAATGGAAACCTGAATATAATTTAGACGACTTATGTAAAGATATGCTGGTTAGTGATTTAAAGCTATATGGAATGAGTTTTGAAGAAGCAAAAATTATTGCTCAAAATATTAGTAAAAAATAAACTTGTGATTTATCAAATTAAGCCAGTAATTGGGAATAAAGTTAAACAGAGTGTTATTAACTACATAAAAGCAGATAATTGGATTACAGAGCATAAGGTTACTAATAAGTTCGAAAAAAAATTTTCTAAATTTACAAACTCAAAAGAGTGTATTTGTTTCCCTAATGGAACCATTACGATGGCTTCAATTTTAGATTGCTTAAATTTAAAAAAAAATAGTGAAGTCTTAGTTTCAAATTACACGATGGTTGCAACAGCAAATGTAGTAAAATTTGCAGGTTTCAAGTTAAACTTAGTAGATATTTCAAATAGAGATCTTTGCATGTGTCCCACAGACCTATTAAGTAAAATTAATAAAAACACCAAAGTTGTAATATACACTCAAATGAATGGACGAGTAGGGCAGATTGAATTAATCAAAAAAATATGTAAAAAAAAAAACATTTTCCTAATAGAAGATGCCGCTCATGCAATTGGCAGTTATAACAAAAAAATACATGTAGGAAATTCTGGAATAGCTAGCTCATTTTCTTTTAGCATGCCGAAACTAATTTCTATGGGCCAAGGTGGTGCGGTTATCACAAATAATACTAAATTAGCTTCAAAATTAAGATTATATAAGAATTTTGGAAGAAAGAAGTCCGGTGATGATGTTCACAATTTCTTTGGTTATAATTTTAAAATTACAGATATTCAGGCTTTATTAGGTTTAGAACAGCTTAAAGATATAAAATTAAGAATGGAAAAAAAAAAAGAAATTTTTAAAAGATATAAAAAAAACCTAGATCAAAATTTAAAAATAAAATTTTTTAATATTGATAAAGGAGAGACACCATGGTCTGTTGATATTTATTTGAATGATGTAAAAAAATTAAAAAAACTTTTAGAAAAAAATAAAATATTTACTAGATTTGTGTATCCTCCATTAAATTCACAAAAAATTTATAAAAACTACAAAGGTTTACCCGTTTCAAATTATTATTGTAAAAGAGGATTGTGGCTACCCTCAAGTTTAGATTTAAAAAATAAAGAAATAGACAGAATCTGCAAAATAATAAATCAGTATATTTTCTGATGAAAAGTTTAATCAGAAAAAAATGTCTTTGTTGTAATAATATAAATTTAAACGAAATTATAAATTTAGGACTTCACTCATTTGCTGACAGATTTATACCTAAGAATAAATTAAAAATTAAAGATCCAAAATATCCATTAATTTTAGATATATGTAAAAATTGTAGTTATGTTCAATCTAGATATATAACTGATCCTAAAAAAAGATATATCTCAATAGATTACTCTTATACCTCCTCAAATTCGAACTATTCTAAAAATCATTGGATTGATTTTGCTAATAACCTTGAAAAGAAAATAAAATTACAAAATAAAAAAATTATTGAGATTGGATCCAATGACGGTTTCTTAAGTTATGAACTTAAAAAAAAAGGTGCTCATGTTTTAGGAGTAGACGCATCTGAATTCATGGTAAAATTAAGTAAAAAAAAGATTAATGCAATTCAAAGTATATTTACATTTAAAGAAAGTAAAAAAATAAAAAAGCTCTTTGGTGATGCTGATATCATTATAGCAAATAACGTCTTTAATCACTCTGATAGACCATTAGATTTTTTAGAGGGTGTAAAAAACTTATTAAAAAAAGATGCAATTTTTATTTTTGAACAACCAAATTTTACTCAAGGTGTTTTAAGTTTAAAATTTGATCAAATATATCATGAGCACATTTCTTACCTTACTGTTAAAAATATTAAATCTTTACTTAAGTATTCAGGTTTAAAGACGATTTCTATTAAAAAAAACAATTATCATGGTGGAAGCCTCAGAACAATTGCATCTAATATAAACTCAAAATACAAAGAATTTAATGTCAGTAAATTAATTGAATATGAGAACAAAAATAAAATCTATAATCTCAAATTTTATAAAGACATGATGAAACAAATTAATATTAAAAAAATTAAATTATTAAATAAATTAATAACGCTTACCCAAAAAGGCTATGTATTATCTGGGATTGGGGCGGGTGCAAAATCTAACACTTTTTTAACTTTTTATGGACTGAATAACAGTATTATTAAATTTTTAACTGATAGTTCAAAATTTAAACAAAATAAATATACACCTGTAACTAGGATTGTAATCAAGGACGATAATCAATTATCTAAACATAAAAAAATTGCTTGTTTAATTTTATCATGGAATATAAGTGGTATAGTAATCAAAAAAATCAAAAAAATTAATAAAAATATCAAACTTATAAAAACTTAAATCTAATGAAATTAAAAAAATTAAAAATAAACTTTAAAGATAAAAGAGGATCTATTAGCGATATTTTTTACAATACTAATATTCAACATGTTGCAATAATCAAATCTAAACCACATGCATTAAGAGGAGATCATTATCATAAAAAAACTACTCAATGGATGTTAATGACCAAAGGTTCAATGGAATATTGGTATAAAAAATTAAATTCAAAAATCAAACCAAAGATGAAAATATTAAAGGTTGGTGATTTAGTAGAAACACCACCAAATGAGATGCATGCTCTAAAAATTAGACAAGATGGAAATGAATTTATTGTTTTTACCATAGGTAAGAGAGGTGGAAAGGATTATGAATCTGATACTTATCGTTTTTATCCTTCATTAATTGATTCAACTAAAAAAAATGAAAATTATAAAATTAAAAAATAATTTTAAAGACAAGAGAGGGTCAATTACTGATATATTTTATAACAAAAATTTTAAGCACGTTTCATTAATAGTTTCTAAAAAAAATATAATTAGAGGTAATAATTATTTTAAAAATAATACTCAATATATTTATAATTTATCTTCAGAATTTGAATATTGGTATAAAAGGATTGATTCTAAAAAAAAGCCAAAAAAAATAATTATAAAAAAAGGTTGGATAATTATTACACCACCCAGCGAAGCACATGCTATTAAGTTTAAAGATAATAATGAATTGTTAGAATTTTCTTCATTTACATTAAAAAAAAAGAAAAAAATGAATGACTCTATTAGATTTAAATTAATTTAATAGTTTGTGCGTCATTAACAAAAATTGTAAAAATAAGAAATTTGTAATAATTTGGAATTATGAAAACTAAAGATAAAATAGATTTTATCAAAAATTGGATTTTTAATTATGTTAATTCAATGCCAGTTACAGCTAGCTCTCTTGTTGTCGGTGTTTCTGGCGGTATAGATTCTTCTGTATCAAGCACATTAAGTGCTATGACTGGTTTAAAAACTATTGTCCTATCAATGCCTATTAAACAAAAATCTGATCAACATGACCTAAGCCTGAGGCATCAAGAGTGGTTGCTAAAAAAATTTAAAAATGTTGAGGCTCATACAATTAATTTAGACAAACTTTTCTCAGAGTTTTCTTCAAGTTTATCAATATTTGATAATGATCATGGTATGGCTAATTCTAGAGCCAGATTGAGAATGACGGCACTTTATCAGGTGTCAGCTGCCCATAAGGGAATTGTTGTGGGCACAGGTAATAAAGTTGAGGATTTTGGAGTCGGTTTTTATACAAAATATGGTGATGGTGGTGTTGATATTTCACCTTTAGCAGATTGTAGTAAAACGTTAGTTTGGGAGATTGGAAAAGAGCTTGGAATTTTAAATGAAATTATTGAAGCAACACCTACGGATGGATTGTGGGATGATGCTAGAACTGATGAGGGCCAACTTGGTTTAAAATATCACGAATTAGAAGAAGCCATGATTAATCCCAACTCCCTAAATAGAGCTAAATACGAAAGTATAAGAAAACAAAATTTGCATAAAATGCAGCCAATTCCGGTATGTAAAATTCCAAATTAATCAAATAGATTCACAAATCTATGAATTAAGTATATTTCTTAATTAATGAATAAAGATATTTTTTTAACAAATAATCTAAGTAACAATAAAGAGAAATTTGTTCCAATTGATGAAAATGATGTTGGAATGTATGTATGTGGTCCAACAGTTTATGACGATCCACATATAGGAAATGCAAGACCAATAGTAATTTTCGATATTCTTTTCAAAATATTGAAAAGTAAATTCCCATCCGTCACATATGTAAGAAATATTACTGATGTTGATGATAAAATAATTAAATCATCAAATGAAAAAAATATATCTATTTCAGAACTTACTGAAACAGTAATTAAAACTTTTAATGATGATTGTAATTATCTTAATTGTGAAAACCCATCAGAACAGCCTAAAGCAACTGATCATATTGACCTAATGATAGAAATGATTTCAGAATTAATAAAAAAGGGTTTTGCTTATATAAATAATAACCATGTTTATTTTGAAGTTAAAAAATTTGATGACTATGGGCATTTATCTAATAAAAAACTAGAGGATTTGATTGCAGGTTCACGAATAGAAGTGAGTGATAATAAGAAAAACTCTGAGGATTTTGTATTATGGAAACCATCAAAAAAAAATGATCCCTTTTGGGAATCACCTTGGGGCAATGGAAGACCTGGGTGGCATTTAGAATGTTCGGCAATGTCAAAAAAATTTTTAGGTAATGAATTTGATATACATGGTGGAGGTATAGATTTAATTTTCCCTCATCATGAAAATGAAATAGCTCAATCAAGATGTGCAAATGACACAAAGGCTTTTGCTAACTACTGGTTACACAATGCTTTCATTACAATGTCTAATGAAAAAATGGCAAAATCCCAAGGTAATATTTTAAAAATAAAAGACTTTAGAAATAAAGTTAGTGGCCAAGTTTTAAGACTTGCTCTTATAAGCGCTCATTACAAGCAACCTTTAGATTGGAATGATAAATTAATAGATGATTGTCAAAATACAATTAATAAATGGTACAATGTCTACATGCCTTCAAAAAGTTATTTAGATGAGGAAATATTAGATCCTTTATTTGATGATATAAACACACCCGGATATATTGCTAACTTACATAAACTTTATGAAAAAGCTCTTAAAGGTAACGATGATGAAAAAAAAATTTTTAATTCTGCGTGTAATTTTATTGGTTTGCTTGATGAGACGAAAGAGGAATGGTTAAATTATAAAAAAGGAAAATTAAATATTACTGAGATAGAAATTGTTAAAAAAGTTAATCTTAGAAATAAAGCGAGAAATAACAAAGATTATAAAGAGGCTGATAATATTAGAAATTATCTTTTAGATAAAGGAGTTTTAATAGAAGATAAAGATGGTAAAACAAATTGGAAATTTAAATGAGTAAAGAAAAATTATATATATTTGATACGACACTTAGAGATGGAGCACAAACCCAAGGGGTAGATTTTTCTATTGATGATAAACTAAAAATATCAGCTTCATTAGATAATTTAGGTGTAGATTATATAGAAGGTGGCTGGCCTGGAGCAAATCCAACAGATACTGAGTTCTTTCAAAAAAAACATAACTTTAAGAATGCCAAATTAACTTCGTTTGGGATGACCAAAAAATCAGGTAGAAGCGCAGACAATGACCCCGGTTTATCCGCTATAATCAATTCTAACACTGATTCAGTTTGCTTAGTCGGTAAATCTTGGGATTTTCATGTCGATATAGCTCTTGGAATCTCAAATGATGAAAATTTAGAAAATATTAGCGAAAGTGCAAAATATTTTATTAAAAAAAAAAAAGAATTCATGTTCGATGCAGAACATTTTTTTGATGGATATAAAGCAAATCCAAAATATGCACTATCATGCCTTAAAGCAGCATTTGACCAAGGTGCTAGATGGATAATTCTTTGTGACACTAATGGTGGAACGCTCCCACACGAAGTTTCTAAAATAGTTGCCAAGGTCTCTCAAATAATACCAGGAAATAATTTAGGAATTCATG
>MDTF01002999.1_pt1 | contig 15067 bp, 13 predicted proteins | sample 811191 | NCBI WGS metagenome assembly MDTF01 (sample SAMN05326649, study PRJNA326480) | marine metagenome | isolation source: seawater | place: Southern Ocean | collected 2011
ATCGGAATAATACCAACAAGATGATTTTTAAATATCTTTTTAGCTTGTGACTTATCATCCTCTAGTAGGAATTTAAAAGATTTATTAGTTATATTTAATAAGCTTGAATTAAAATTTACTCTTCTTAGCGCAGCTTTTATTATATCACCTTCACTCACTACTCCTATAACCTTTTTTTTTTTAGTTACTATAATCGTCCGATGAGAATTGTGCGCTATTTTTTCAATTGCTAAAAAAATACTCTGATCACTTTCAATAACAAAATTTTTTATAACTGTTTTTTTATTCTCTATTTTAGTATTTAAATTTTTCATAATTAATAAGTAAGATTTTTTTTTAATAACTTATCATTTATTAAATCTTTTCTCTTTAAAATTTCTAATATTATTTTTGAAGATTTTCCAAATCCATAAGGGTTTTTTACATTTTTTAATTTTTTCTTGAATTTTTCTGTATTTATTTCCTTAAGAGCATTTTGCATTTTCTTTTCATTAACTGTTTTAACATGCACTACATTATCTGCACAAAATCTTTTATTCTGTCTTCTCCCAACATTTATGCACGCTTTTTTATATGTTGCGCTTTCAATTATACCCGAGCTTGAATTTCCAATAATAAATTCACAATTTTTTAAAATATTTAGATATTCGAATCTTGGTAAATTTCCATAAATTATATCATTTGAGTCTCTTAGTTTATCAAATTGATCCTTAACAATTGCAGAACCAGAATCACTATTGGGAGAAATCCATATTCTTTTTGGAACAAATTTTTTTAAAAAATTATGAAATATCTGATAATCTTTTTTTGTACGATTAAACTCTTCCACAACTGGGTGGTAAACACATAATGCATATTTCTCTTTAAATAGCAGGTCACTTTTATCTATCAATTTCTTTTTAAAAAAATTTAATTTTTTTTCGTCATACATGTCGTCTAATTGTGGGGCTCCTACATTAAATATTCTGAACTTTTCTTCACCTAATTTTATCAATCTTCTTTCTGCGTCTTTATTTGATGCAAAATGTAGGTGTGCAAACTTTCCTATTGCATGTCTTGCTTGGCCATCTATATTTCCTGAAAGTTCTCCAGCTTGAATATGTGCTATTGGCAAGTTCATATATGCGGCAATAACAGACGCCATGAATGTCTCTCCTCTATCACCAGCCAAAACGACCCAATCAGGCTTAGATTTATGAAGAATGTCACTAAATGACAATCCAAATATTGATAATGATTTTGCCATTGTCACATCATTATATCCATCTAATGTCATATATATTTCATCATGAATTTTGAAACCGTCATTCAGTATTTCATTTTTTGAATTACCAAATGAATCTAGTACGTGTGTATTAGAAATTACCAATTGATAATTAATTTTATTTTTTTTACAAAGCTCAAGTATAGGCCTAATATACCCCCACTCACTTCTCGATCCTGTAAAAAATAATAATTTCATTTATTAATTTAAATCTTCCCATTTAACTAAGGTATTCTTTTTTAAATTTTTCTTTAATTTTTTACCTAAAACTTTTTTATATAGAAGTGAGGGAATTCCTATTCCTGGTCTTTTAGTGACAATATCATGATATTTAATTATACTTCCTTTTGCAAGGTCCTTTGTTACTACTACACTTCTATGAGCCCAAGCTCTAATTATTTTTTCATCTTGATGAATTTTTTTTTTATTTCCAAGTGCTACTTCGAGTTGCCTTATCGCTGAACTCATTTCACCAAGTTTTTTAAAGCTAATAGAAACATCTTTATCAGGACCATGATTTAATCCATCTAAATGAACATGTTTTTCAATTATTTTAGCACCCAGAGCAACGGCTGCAATAGAGGTATAAATATCATTTGTGTGATCTGAATGACCAATTGTAAATTTTGGAAATTTTTTAATCATATTGGAAATATATCCTATATTAAGGTCTTTAGAGTTTGGTGGATATTCGCTGGTACAATTCATAAAAGAAACTTTTTGTTTTTTACTTTTTAAGCTTAATAATTTTTTATACATATAGTTCATCTCTTTTTCTTCACACATGCCTGTAGAAAAAATTATGTTCTTTTTAAATTTCATAATTTTTTCGATAAAAAATATATCTAAAAATTCTCCTGATCCGATTTTAAACCATTGAACACCAATTTTTATCAACTCTTCTGCAGCTTTAAATGAAAATGGAGTGCATAAATAAAGAATATTTTTTTTTTTGCAATATCTCATCAATTCCTCATGATCTGATAATTTTAAAGCATATTTTTTTAAAAATTTATACAAGCTTATCTTAAAGTTTTTTGATTGGGGTACATTTTTAAGCATCTCTTCATCCGGAAGGTGATGCTGGAACTTAATAACATCAGCTCCATTTTTTTTTGCTTCATCTACCATTTTTTTTGCATTGGTTAATGAACCAAAATGGTTATCACAAGCTTCTGCAACTATTAATGTTTTTTTTATATTAATCATTTTTTTTTAATACCATATGAACTTCTTGACTAACCTCATTTCTATCAAATATATTTTGAAATTCATCTATGTATTTTGAAAACAAAATACCAAACTGTTTATTAAATACATCTTTATTCTTAAATTTATTTGATAAGAGGATGCTTCTGTATAGATCTGGCATATCCGTACCAAACCACCACTCTCCTATAATTTCTAAATTGACCTTTTTAAAGAATAGTAATAATGACTTTTTAGTAAATAGATGTGTGTGAGCTCCTCCTAGTTGTTTGGGAAAAACGTTGGTAAACACATTCTCTAAGAAAACTGTAAAACTAACCAAAGGAACTGATATAAATAAATATTTTGCATTACTAGATGAAAATATTCTTAAAAATTTTGTAGGATCTTCTAAATGTTCCAATACATTGATTGCTGAAACGCAATCAATTTTATTTTTATTTATAAAGTCTTTTAACTTATTTAATTGAATAGAATCTGATGGTAATTTATTTATTTGATTAGATAATTTAATTAATTTTTTGTCTTCTTCAACTCCATAACATTTATATCCTATTTTATCACATGCATTAATAAAATACCCAGCACCCGAACCATAATCAAGTATTGAAATTTTTTTTTTACCGATAATTTTCTTTAAAAATTTTATTTTTGGTAAATAAATATCAATAACTCGTTTATTAAAATTTTTAAGATTATAAACTGAGTTTGAAGATACTTGTTTTTTATCAATTTTGTAAAGTCCATTTAAAAAATTAACAGTTTCCTCATGGTGCCCATTTAAATGTGAACAGAATTCACAAAATGAATATTTAACTCCAAAAGAAATAAAATCATATTCCTTCTTAAATTTTTTCCTACAAATCTTACACTTTTTTCTTAAAGGTAATTTTGTATATAAACTATTAATTTTTTTAACCCTGTTAAGTTCATCTATATTGTTTTCATAAAAACTTACTTTATGCTTAAATATATTTTGGTAACTTTTAGAGAAAATTTTTTTTTTCATTAGTCTGCTAATTCTTTAGCTATCAGTTTTGATATCTTCTTATTCTTAATTAAAAAACAATTATAATCTGGTGAATATATATATTTTTTTTTTTTTAAAATTTTATATTTGAGATAAGTTGGAAAATTCAAAAATAAGTAAATAATGTTCGAAAATAAAAAGGCTCTTTTCTTATCTGAATAAAAATTATTTTTTAGATAAATGGCAATTTCCTTCATCGCATTTAATTTCATGTCTTTTTCATTTCCATAATACTTTCCTTTGGCTTCTTCAAATTCCTGATTACTCTCTAAATTCTTTAAATCTTTTTTATTAATTAGCTGTTTTAATTCATCAAAATTACCTGGACTGTTTATTTTTGTTAAAAAGGGGTTTAACATTTTTTCTACATATGCCCTTAAACTTGTACCTTTAACTATTTTATGTATCGATATAAGTGGTATATCGTTGATTATAGGCTCAACTATAGATGTTGAAGGGGTGCAAATTATCTTGTCATTCTCATACATCCATTCGATAAAATCTTGATCATGGCTGGATATTTTGATTCTATTTCCATATTCTTTTTTTATAACATCGTATGATTCTAATTTTTCATTAGGATGAGGTCTTATATTAATATTATAATTTGTATTTTTTATTAAATACTCAATAATTTCTAAATAACAAAAGAGTGATAATATTTCACCTTGTGCACCCATTTTGAATTCATCTAGAGCAAAAAAGTGCTCCGCTGTATTATAAAGACAAGACCTATCATTAAAATCATTAATAGCACTAAACCGGCACACTAAACCAATATTGTTATTTTTGCTTTCACTTTTTTGTTTCAAAAAATTTTCAGCTAATATTGAAATACTAATCTTTGGTGAACCACATACTATAAATTTATCTTTATTAGTTTCTGTAAATGAGCTGATATAGTTTAAAAAAGTATTGTTCCATAAAAAAATTTTTGTGGCAGCTTTTGTTTGACTCCTCACATCAATGTTATATTTTTCAACCCAGAATTTACATCTATCTTCTGTTTGAGCTCCTTCAGCATCTAAAATTAAAAAAAATAACTTTTTTCTTTTAATTTTTTCTAAAATTTCACTTGGTATGACTTGAAAATAATTTTTTATGAAAATAATTAACTTTGATGGAATGAGTTTTATTACTGACATGTAGGTTTCATTTGATATTAAAAAAACTTTAAATTTTTTACTTTCTAGATATGCTCTTAATACATCCGCAACCAAGTAATCTCTCCTTACATTATCTAAATATATAAAAACTGGAGTGTCTATCTTATTCATTTTTTTATTAGTCTACTTTTATCAATTGTATATATTTCTTCACAATTTTTAAGTGTATTATCTCTGTGAGAAATAAAAATATATGTTTTATCTTTTTTAAAATTTTTATCAAAAATATTATCTAATATCTCATTTTCTGTACCTATGTCTAAATTACTAGTTGCTTCATCAAAAATTATTATTTGGGAATCTTTATATAGAGCTCTAGCAAGAGCTATTCTCTGCTTCTGTCCTCCAGAAATTTTATTTCCCATTTCTCCTATATTTGTCATTAGACCTAATGGCAAACTATTAACGAAATTACTTAAATTACAAATTTTAATAACTTCTTCTATTTTTGGTAAATTTATATCTTCGTCCTCTTCTCCAAAAGCAATGTTATTTTTTAACGACGTATCTAATAAAAAAACTGTCTGAGAAACATAGCCAATTAACTTCTGCCAACCTTTTATATTTTTATTAATATTTACATTATCGATCATAATAGAACCAGAAATTGGATCGATAAGACCAACAATCAAATTTACAAAAGTACTTTTTCCTATTCCTGAACTACCTACAATTCCAATTGATTTACCTTTTTTTAAAACTAAATTATCAATGTCTAAAATTGTGGTGTCCGAGGCAGGATATTTAAATTTAAGATTAGAAAGAACAATTTCTTTATCAAATATTGCATGTGTTTTTTCCTTATTTGGGTCTTCATTATTAATACTTTCATTTAACTGAATATCATTTTTTATTAATATTATTGAAGATTGGATTGACTTTAATCTAGACAAAGAAGAGGACATGGTTGTGAAAACAGGTAAGAGTCTTACACTTACAACCGTAATTAATGACAATATAGCAAATGCTTCAGAGTTTGAAATTCCTAAACTTAAAACATAGAGAGTTACAGAGACCAAGATAATTATAGTTAAACTTTCAAAAAATAACTTTGGTAATAATGCAATGAAAGATGTAATTAATTCAATTTTTAATGATTGATGTGAAATGTTTCTAAATTTTTTTATTATATAATTTTCTTTTGCAAATATTTTCAAATCAATAATTGATCCATAACTTTCTGAAATCAATTTTATTTTAGCACCCCTAATTAATTGATTTTCTTTTCCTAATTTAAATAAATAAACACGAAATACTTTAAAGAAAATTAATAAGATTATACTAAAAAAGGCTATCATTAGAGATGTATACTTAAAGCTGAAAAAAAACATTGTTAAGCAAATAAACAAAAATAATAAAGATTCTTTTAAAAAATTAACTAAAACCCTAAGAAATTCAACTGTTAGATTTACTTCATTAACTAAATTTCGTATTAAAATGTTGGAATTAAGATCTGATAATTTAATTTTTGGTAATAAAATATATGATTTGAATAACCTGGTGCATATTTCTAAATTTATATCTTTTAAAAAAGAATTAAAAGAATAAAAAAAAATTCCAATTAATATATTTTTTAATATAAAAATAGAAACTACACAAATTGATATTATTAAAATAGAATTATTCAAATTAAATAAAAAATTTTTAAAAAAATCATTAGTAATTACAATGTTATTTGAAATAAAATTAGGTTCTAAAATAGTGCCTATTAAAAGGGGTACACTGCTAATGCTAACTAATTCTATAAAAGATAAAATAAACAAGCAAAATAAAAATAGAAAAAAACTAGTTAAATGTTTTTTACCTACTAAGAAAAGAATATTTTTTAAAATTTTATTCATTTAATTAAGTTTAATAAAATAAAAATAAGTAGTAACCAATTTTTTGGAGTGGTTTAAATGACATATCGATTTTTTTATTAAGTTTTTTTCCAATAAAGTTCATAGTTTTTTTGTTCCAGCCAGAGAAATGTTGAGCAGGAACACCTTTTTTCATATCTTCTATCAAAATGCTAAAGCATTTTGAATTTTTATTTATTTTATTAAGCATTTTTAAGGGTTCTGTTGAATGGTCTAGTATTAAAAAAGCACTTAAAAAATCAAATTTCTCTTTTTGTTTACCTAACTCTTCATATTTAGCAACCTTGCAAAAATTTTTAATTTTATTACTACAATTTTTTCCTTTTTTATAACAATTACCACTCCAAAATTCATGCCTTTTAGGTTTAAAGAAGAACAGGTTTCTTTTTTTATTAGATCTTAATTTATCAAAATTTCCCCAAAGAGGGCAACCAATTTCTGCATAATTTAAAATCTTAGGACTAAACTTTTTATAATAATCAATTAATAAATCATTACCAAATCCGGAAAATCTTTTGAAAGGAGATGGGGTGGTAATTAATTTTGAAAATAATAAATTTTTTTTTTTTAAAAATATTCGATTACCTTTCTTAAATTCTTTTATAAAATTATATTTAAATTCTATTTGATTTTTTTTTAATCCATCATCATCAACTGAGTCACACAAAGAGAGTATGTCTCTATATAAGAAATTTTTGTTTAATATATTTAATGTTTTTTCTTTATCCGTATATCTATTTATTTGTTTTATAAAATAATTTTTAGAAAACTTATCAGATAATTTATCCCATCCTTTGGGGTGGATTGGAATATACTCATTGAAAAGTTTTTCTAAGAATTTTTTTTCCAGCCACTTTTTTTTATAAATCAAACCACAATTTTCACATTCAACGTTTTTTAGTTTAATTAGTAAGGTTTTTTCCGATATATTTAGTTTGGTAGAAATTAATTCTGAATATCTATTGGGGTATCCTAATTTTGCTGGTTTACTTAAAGCAGATTTGCATAACGGGCATTTTTTAAAAACTTCAAACATTAAATTATTTTTTTTTGAAAATTTTTGACAAAATAGCTAAATGTCAACATCTGAAAATATTGAAAACTATTTTCTCTTTTACTAGATTTACAGAAAGCGTTAAAATTTTTTATAACGTTTTTTTGATTAAACATTTCAATATTTTTAAAGAAACTAGAATGAAAAGTATCATTAGTAAAGTCTCTCAATTCATTTTTTAACCAAGCAGTTTGAGGGTCAGCTAAAGTTTTCTTAGTTTTTTTAAATGTTATCTTTTTTTTTATCAAACCTGTAATTGATTTTTTAAAAATATACCTGGTGTTAAAATTTTTTATTTTATAACTATTGGGTATATTAAATGCAAAACGTGCAAAATCATGATTTAAGAATGGCAATCTTGTTTCAACTCCAAAATTCATTGAAATTCTATCTTTATATTTCAAGCTTCTTGGTAGTTTTAAATTGTAAATATCTAAATATTGTGAATTTTGTAGATTATTTAACGATGCAATTTTTTTTTGACTATAAAAATCTTCGTCGACAAATCTAGATAAGTATTTAAAGTTAAAATTGTCAATGTCTACATAAGGTGTTCCATCAGAAGTAGATCCATTTTGATGGGATAGACTAATTAAATAATTCATTAAGACACTTTCAAAATTATTTTTTTTATTTTTAAGTTTTATAAATTTTAAAATAGATTCACAAAATATATATGGATTTTTTGTCTCTTTAACTAGATCTAAGGCATAAAATAAAAAATTATAATCATAACCACCAAATAATTCATCTCCTCCATCTCCCTCGATAATAACTTTTAAACCATCTTTTTTTGCTAATTCATATAATTTATATATTCCAAAAATTCTGATCGATGTAAATGGGGATTCCATGATATTTACAAGTTTTTCCATATTGTCTGTTATGTCTTGTGGTCTTACATCAATCGCTGTATTTGAAATCTTTAAATTTTTTGCAGTTTTATTTGCAACTGAATATTCACTAAAAGTTTTGTCATTTGAAAATCCATACGTATAAGTTTTTAGATTATAATCTATTTTTTTTGTCATTAAGTATGCAAGTGCAGTGCTATCAGTTCCACCACTAAGAAATAAACCTATTTTTCTATCTGAAATTAAATGTTGATCCACAGAGTATTCAAATTTATCTTGAATCTTTTTAATTAATATTTTTTCTGATGATTTATTAATAGAATTTTTTTTTTCTTTAATCTGCCAATAGCAAAACTGTTTTAATTTGGATGACTTATAAACAGCGTAATGCCCCGGCAACACGGACCTTATCATTTTAAAAAAGCTTTCATCTGAATGATCCATTGAGCCTCTTAAAAAAAAATCAAATACCATATTCTCATTTAATGAGTGAATATTTTTATATTTAAGTATTGGTTTTTTTTCTGATGAAAATATTATTTGTTTATCATCTTCATAGTAATATAATGGTTTAATTCCAAATCTATCTCTACAAAAAATAATTTTCTTTGTTTCTCTATCAAAAAAAATAAAGCTAAACATTCCATCTATATCTTTTAATGCTTTCTCCCCTCTCAATATTAACAAATTAAACAATACTTCAGAATCTGATGTGCTTTTAAAATCTATATTTAATAAATTTTTTTTTAAAAGATTTGCGTTATAGATTTCTCCATTAAAGACCATAAGATACCTTTTGTTTTTCGATATCATTGGTTGCATACCATTTTTTGATAAATCTAAAATACTTAATCTAAAAAACTTTACCTGCAGCTCATCTAACTCAGCATATCTTGAGTCATCAGGGCCTCTATGTGAAACTAAATTTGCTGATTTATTAAACTTGTCTAGATTTCTTCTGAATTTTTTTTTATGAAAAATACCAAAAAAACCACACATTAAATTTTTTTATCTTCCCAATTGTAAACGACTTGTCCTTCCTTATCTTTACTAGCAAATCTTCCTTGGTAATAATCTCTATTTAACATTTCAACCTTAGATAAGGATCTTAATTTTTTACCTTTCATCATGTTAAATTCTGGTATGTTTTTTTGTATATACTCTTCTATTTCTTTTTTTGATTTTTTTGAATAATCACAAAGTTCTTTTAATTGAGTTGGGTCTAACGATACAACACCATCTTTAGTTTGATCTTTTGGCAAAATCGTAAAATGCCTTTCAATATATTTTAATCCATACAATAAAGATGCAATTGAAGTTTTTAATTTATCTTTTTCACAGTTTGAATGCTCACTTAAACCCACATCTTGATTTAATTCTTTCAAAAATTCTATTCTATCTAAATGAACTTCTTCCAGTGGAGTTGGGTATATAGACACACAATGTAACAGTGAGAATTTCTTATTTTTTTTATTTAAAATATCACAAGTCTTTTTTATCTCATCATCATAGGTACATCCTGTAGATACTATTATCTCTTTAAAACTTGAAACAGATAGTTCTTCTATCATTTGATGTGATGCGCAATCAAAACTGGAAACTTTAATAATATCTATATCGAGACTTTCTAAGAAATTTAACCTTGATCGACTAAAAATTGTAGTCATTGGCTCAACTTTATACTTTTTGCAATAATCTAAAAAAATGAAGTGCTGCTCATCATCTAGATCAAGTTTTTTTAATCTTTCATATTCCGTTTTATAAGGCCTCTTGATCGAGCTAATTTCGTTATTTGTTTTAACACCCTCGTCGAATCTCTCTCTATGTGTCAAATCATCTGATAACATTGACTGAATTTTAACTATCTCCGCACCAGACTCAGAAGCTGCATGCACCATTTCTTCTAAGATTTTTATATCACCGTTATGATTCTGGCATAATTCTGCAATAATTTTTGTCATTTTTTTATATCCTTTAGTATTATTTTTAATAATTGATTTGCTCCATTGCTTTGAAAATGGTTTTTTTCTAAATTTTTCTTTATCGAGGTTACTTCTTTAGTAACAAATTTGTTAACTCTTTTTGTAAAATTGGCTTTCCAATCATTTGTATTCATAAGAGCTCCTAAATTTTTATCAAAAACTATTTTTAAATTTTCTTCAACTTCCGGATTAAACTTTTCATTCATAAATATAGTAGGTTTCTTAAAAAACAAGCATTCTGTGATAGAGTTAAAACCACCTCTAGTAATAATGTAGTCAACTCTTTCAATATAAGAATACATTCCCTTTAGAGTTGTAACTGGGAGCATATTCTCACTTTTTAAGATCTTATCTTTAGCTTTGTCAGTTAAAGATGCAATACCTATATAAAAAATATAATTCTTTAGCTTATTAAGAAAAGGAACAGTTTCAGATATAAGTTTGGATAAAGTTTGCGTTCCATTGTCCATTATTAAAAAAGTTTTCTTTTTATTTACTTTGTTTTCAATCTTATTTGCTTTTATTATAAAATTTATATTTTGAATTTTATTAGCATCACTGATATTTTGATATACTCCTTTTGGTGTAAGTGGTGGTAAAAATATTTTTGTAGCTAGGTTTTCATATTTTTTCATCTTATTGATTATTGCTTTTTTTTTGTTTGAATAGACAGATTTAAAAAACCAACTCCAAGAAAAATGGCAAACACCATAACATTTTATATTCATTTTTTTAGAGTAATAAAAAACCTGAGGAACAAAATCAGATATAATAAAATTAAAATTCTTAAAGTTTTTTTTAAAAAAAACAAAGTCGTTTTTTAAATTTTTATTCCAAACATCTAATGTTTTAATACTCTTTTTTCTTTCAAAATATCCATCTTTTGTTTTAAATAATTGAATATTATTAAATCTCTTAATATAATTAACTTTATCATCAAAAGTATCTTTTAGAATTTCAATTTGTAAGGCATTAACTATTGTTATTTCTACATTTTTTATTTTCTTTAACAATTGGCTTATAATTTCTCTTTGTCGAACCATATGTCCAAACCCAACATCTGAAATAAAAATAGCAATTTTAATTTTTTTCATTTTTCAATTTTTTTAAAACTTTTAAATAATCTTTCTTATTATGTACATCAATATAATTAGTAAAAAATATTCCAACCTTTGTACTTAGTGTTTTTTGAAAAACAGCCTTAAATGTTAGAATGCGAAATGCACCATTTTGGATATTATCTTTATTTACAGAAAACACTTCCTTGATTGGTTTACCAACATAAACTTTAGTTTCAAAAAAATTTATTGCACGATCTAAGTCTTGAACATTAAATTCTGGGGAGTTTCCCTGCAAAGAGATTACAATTTTGGGGATTATATTATTCTTTTTTAGATATTTAACTGCGTGAACTACCACTTCTTGTTTTTCTGTATGATCTAATGATAAATTTTTTGGACGTTTTATAAAATTAAGATTATGAGATCCACATATTTTTTTTACCTCACTTGACTCAGAGCTAATAAATAACTCTAAATTATATTTAGATCTTAGTGCTTCTTTTGCAACAAGAACAAACATTGGCAAACCTCTTACTATTAAAATATTTTTATTTTTAAGTCTCTTAGACCCCATTCTTACAGGCATAATCACAACTATTTTTTGTGATTTTCCTTTTTTCATATATGTGAAAATTACCTTTTATGAGAAAAATTATCTATAAAATTTTTTAAATAAAAATTTAATAATTTATGTCTGCCTTCTTTTTTGCTTTCTTGATAGTAATAAGAATTTTCAAAAACAAATGGTCTAGTAAACTGATACAAGCCAAGACAAAGACATGTCATGTTGGTTTTATCTATAAAGCCAGTTTCATAAAGCATCTTAATTTTTTCAGTCAAGGCAATATTGTCATTAATAATTTTGTCTTTATAGTTAACATCGTATATTTGGTTATTACCTTTAATGGTTTTTAATTTATCTTTAACATCTTCTAAATTTGTAACTTTATCATTTTTTTTTGTAATATAAATTCTGTCTCCACCAATAGAAAAATATGAATGTCCATCATGATTATAATCTCTAAAATCATTATCAAAATTAAACACCTCTCCTCCTACAAGTTTGATGTCATCAATAACATCTTGTGGGTGAAAATTATGTTTTCTAGGTACATAAAAATCATCCATTATTCGTGAAGATTGATAGTGATTAAATTCCCCAAAAGTAAACAAAATTGCATTTATATCTCTTGCACTTGCCATTGTATCATTGCCAATCATGTTTCTTATTGCATCAATTATAAAGTACTTAAACTCACCACTTCTATAAAAACCCATATACATTAAACCATCTTTTTTTAATGCATTAATAAATTTTACCAATGCATAAGCTGGTGTTTTAATATGTTGATAAATTCCAGATAAAAAAATTATATCAAATTTGTTTTCACCAATTTCTGCATCAACAATATCGTTAACTTCTGATTCTACTTTTTTATTGTTGTCTTTAGACCATTTTTTTAATTCTAAAACAGAGTCCTCTCCAATATTAATATGATTAACTATTGCTCCGTGGCTTGCAAAAAATCTACTTTCTCTACCTGTGCCAATATTAAACACTTTTTTATTTTTTAAATCCTTCACGTCAATATTCATTATTTTTAAAGAATCTAGAATATATTTTTCTGCATTGTTATCTGCATCCTTAATAACTTCTCCATCTTTTTTTCTGTAAATATTACCCCAGGCTAAATCTTCATAAATAAAACTAGTTAAGTTTTTATATTTATCTTCCATTATGGACCTCTTTATCTAAATTTTTATTGCTGTACTTATATATGTTTAGCCCACTATTAAAAGACTTCACTAATGTTTTGTGAAATCTTCCTATCAAGCTTATTCTAAATTTATTACTAGAATTATAGCCACTTCTGTGAGCCATATCCATATTCATTATAATCGCATCACCCTTATTTAATTGATCACATTTAATCATTTTAAATTCTTCTAGTTTTTTATTAGGTATCAATCTTTGTTTAGATGCATTTTTGTTTGAACTACTTTTTTGTCTAGGAACCTTTAAGTTGCCCATTGAGAAAGATTTCTCTAAAAATTCTATTCCACTTGTTTTACTGTTTAGATCAATTAGTGGTGCCCACAAAACCAAACTATCAAAACAATTATCATTTTGTCTAAAATAAGAGGAGTCTTGGTGCCATCCCAAAGAATTCTTTTGATCGTGGGGTGGGTCTAATCTTAATGACACATCTGTTAAATTTATTGAATTAGATTTTTCTTTCAAAATTGTTTTACATAATTTGATTATTTTTTTATCAGTTAAAATAGAATAATTTTTAACATTAGTTTGAATTGTATCAAATAATAAACCAAATTTTTCTTGATTATTTTTTCTTAAAAAAATTAGATCTTTATGTAATGAGCCTTTTGTTTTAAATTTCATTACCTTTCTTAAATTTTTAGAAATATTTTCTAAAATTTCTTTTATTGCATATTGATTAAGTAAATTTTTTTTAACCACATAACCAAGTTTATTATATTTTGCTAAAGAATGATTAATTGATTTATTTTTTTTCATATTTTTTACTTATAGAAATTATATTGATTATGCATTCTAGGTATGTATTTATAAATGTTTTACTCAAAACTGACAAGTGTATAAAGTAATAACATTCATAATTATTTTTTAATTTAAATTATATACAATCTAATCTATTAACTATTAATATGTTAAGAAAAAAAAAAATAGTTTTTTTTTCAAGCAAGAAAAATTTATTTAATGCGCTTAATCAAGAGATTTTAAAAATATCTCAAAAAAAAGCAAAAAATATTCTTGTTGCTGGTGGAAATTCAATTAGAGATTTTTATCCATATCTTAATAATTACAAGCATAATTTAATTTTATCCGACGAACGCATTGTGGCCAAAAAATCGAAAAATAGTAACTACAACAACCTTTCTAGGTCGCTCATAGATAAAAAAAAAATCATCTGGCCAAATAAAAATTTTTACCAATTTAATTTGACTAAAAAAAAAATTGAATATTCTGAAAAATTTTTAGCAACAAAAAAAATATCTTTTTCAATTTTGACAATTGGTGAAGATGGCCATATAGCCTCTATTTTTGATAAAAATTTACAAAAAAGTTTAGAAGACAAAGAGATCAGTGTAATGAAAAAAGAAAGTGAAAGATTTAAAAGAATTTCAATTTCTTTAAAGAAAATTAATAAAATAAAAAAAAATTTTATCATTATAATAGGGGGGGAAAAATTAAAATTATTAAATAAAAAAAATTTACCTTTCGCTGCTGTGAAAAATTCAATAATTTTTGTAACGAAGAAATAAATTAATTAAGTTTTTTGAAGATTTTAAAGAAAATTTTTTTATAATCATCTTTTTTAATAAAAGAATAATAGTTTTGTTCTTCATATTTTACTCTTTTAACTTAATAAATAAAATTCGATTGAAATAGCTTATATGATTTCTGTAATTTATAACAAAAAAAAACCCACAATAAAATGTGGGTTTTTTTAATTAATATCAAATATCAAAAATAAAATTTTTTTCAGTGCATAAATCAAGCCAATTGAGCTATTAGTACTGGTCAGCTACACGCATTACTGCGCTTCC
>MDTF01002281.1_pt1 | contig 15064 bp, 11 predicted proteins | sample 811191 | NCBI WGS metagenome assembly MDTF01 (sample SAMN05326649, study PRJNA326480) | marine metagenome | isolation source: seawater | place: Southern Ocean | collected 2011
CACCATAAGGGCTTCTTGGATAAAAAGGAGTTTTTTCATTTTGTGGTACAGTCATTACACGACCAAACATTTCAGAAGTACCTGCCTGATAAAATTTAGTTTTTTTTTCTAATTTATTAAATTTTATAGCCTCTAAAATTCTTAAAGCACCTAAACCGTCTGCATTAGCTGTATACTCTGGAACTTCAAATGAAACAGCTACATGGGATTGTGCTGCTAGATTATATATTTCATCTGGTTTAACATTGTTAACAATTGATGAAACTGATATTGAGTCTGTTACATCACCATAGTGCAAAAAAAAGTTTCTTTTTTTTATGTGAGGTTCTTCGTAGATATGATCTATTCTTTGTGTGTTGATTGATGAAGACCTCCTTTTAACACCGTGAACTTTGTATCCTTTTTTAATTAAAAAATCAGCAAGATATGAGCCATCTTGTCCTGTAACACCAAAAATTAAAGCTATTTTTTTCATAATTGACAAATATATTTATAACTTAATTATTAGAAAATATTATATTAAACAATATTTTTCTTTGCATAATTAGCTTTTTAAAATGACAATTTTTGTATCCTGTCTAGGCTTTATTGTTTTAAGCAATGATGGGCTGTTATTGATCTTAACTTGTTCTAGGAAAACTTTATCCACAATATTTGAATTTGCTTTATATCCAGTTACTAAGTTTTGAAGAATACTTATTATATCATTTATCTCATTATTTTGAGTGAATATTTTAAGTCTTTCTAAATCTCTATTTAACTCATTCCAAGGTATAAAAGGGTCTTGAGCCTTTTTAATTTTGTGATGTTCTGTAGTTTGAGGATTTTCACCTAACAACAGTTCTTCAAATAACTTTTCACCAGGACGCAGTCCTATAATTTCAATTTTTATATCTCCCTCAGAATTTTTTTCATCTATTATTGATAACCCTGTAAGCTTAACCATTTGATTAATTAGATCTTTAATTTTTACTGGATCTCCCATATTAAGAACAAAAACATCACATCCTTTTGCCATTGCTCCAGCCTGTATAACTAGTTGTGCAGCCTCAGTCATAGTCATAAAATAACGCGTTACATCAGGATGCGTAAGGGTTACTGGTCCACCATCACGAATTTGCTTTCTAAATTTGGGTATAACTGAACCTGATGAATCTAAAACATTTCCAAATCTTACTATCGAGAATTTTGTCTTTTTAGTCTCTGAATTATGGTAAAGTGCTTGTAAACAAAGTTCGGCTATTCGCTTAGATGCACCCATGACGTTAGTTGGTCTTACTGCTTTATCTGTTGATACTAAAACCATATTTTTAATATCATTTTCAATTGCAACTTGTGCTGACACAAGTGTCCCAAAAATATTATTTTTAATTCCTTCACAAAGGTTTTCCTCTACTAGTGGCACATGTTTATAAGCAGCAGCATGATAAAAAGTATCAGGCTTCCAAGCTTTAACTATATCGGTGATTCTTTTTTTATCTTGTACTGAGGCTAATAATGAAATTATTTCAATATGTTTTTTTGAATTAGTTTTGCTTTTTAGATCTTCAAGTTCTGAACTAATTTTGTAAAGAGAATACTCACTTATATCTATTAATAAAAGCTTATGTGGATTAAGTTTTAATATTTGTCGACAAAGCTCAGAACCTATTGACCCTCCTGCACCAGTGACTAAAACAACTTTTGAATTTATATTTTTACTTAATAACTCTAAATTAGGCAAAACCTGCTCTCTACTTAATATATCCTCTACATCTAATTCACGAATGTCAGAGGTTGTAACTTTTTGTTTAATTATATCATCAACACTTGGTAAAGTTCTAACTACAACTTTATATTGATTAATTTCTTTTAAAATTTTTAAGCGTAAATTTCTTCTAACTGAAGGAAGAGCTAGTAAGACATGTGTCACATCTTTATTGTCTATTAAGATACCTAAATCTGATGGTGAAAAAATAGTTTGTCCATCAATAATTTGACTATGCAAATTTTGATCATCATCAATAAAACCAGCTACTTTCATTTCATTACTTTTGTTTAAAGCATGTAATAATTCACGACCAGCTTTACCAGCACCATATATGAGTGCTTTAGGGAGAGCAGCTATCTGTTTTTTACTCTTATAAACTCCAGTAAGAAAGTATCCTGCAAATAAACGTGAGCTAATTACAATTAACAAAAGAATGATGGGTTGTAAAATGCCTATGGATCTTGGAATGCCCTTAATCCCATAAATTGAAATAATTGAAAAATATAAAAGTCCATAGACTAAGATTGCAAATGATACCGAAACAGATACCGATGAACTAGAATAACGAAACATAGTTTTGTACAGACCCATTAACCAAAATACTGGTATGGCAATAATGACAGATGCTGCAGAAGCCCATTTCAAACCATCTTTCAAAATAGCAAATTGATACTCATCCAACCTTAAAAACAATGCAATCCAAAGAGCAATTACACATAAACTAGCGTCAGTAATAATGGCAACACTACGTTTTGCAAAACGAGGTAATGATAATACTGATTTTGAATGCTTGTGTATAAATCTTAACATAAAGAATGTTGAATATTTTACTTACTTTACAAAATATAAGAAATAAAACAATCTAATCTTTAATCTTTAAAATTAACCAATTAAAGTTCTAAATAGTTCCAAAACATTAAAATAATTAAACTCACTCGGATGTTTATTATTTAATATATTGGATTAAAAAAATTGTTTAAAAACAGTTGCTAATTATCTTATAAGAAATTTCAATCTTAAAATTGAAAAAATAGTTAATAAAATATAATAAAGATAATTCATTGAATTCATTTTTTTAATCATCGTACGATCAGTTTTGGCAAGTAAGATGGGTGTGGACATATTTATTCCCTTTAGCTGAGACAAACCAGTTATACCAGGAAGCACTTTATAAACTCCACACTTATACCTTTCTACAATTAATTCTTTTTGATTAATCAAACAAGGACGAGGGCCTACCAGACTCATATCTCCATTGAGAACATTTAATAACTGAGGCAACTCATCAATTTTAGTCAGACGTAAAAAATGTCCTATTGGAGTAATAAGAGATTTATCTACCAGGTGTGTTCCTACTGATGTTGTTTTTAATTGCATAGTTCTAAATTTTACTAATAAAAAAACTTTTTTATTTATGCCAACACGTTTTTGATAAAAAAGGGGTGATCGAGTATCTACCCAACCTAGAATGGTAATTATTAAAATAAGTGGAAAAAAAATAATTAAACCTATTATTGAAAAAAAAATATCTAAAACCCTAATCATTTTGATTTAAATACCATTTTATTGTTTCTGTTATAGCATCATCAGGGTTTACTGGTGGCCTCCAACCTAATACTTCAAAAGTGTTATTACAATCTACTTGTAAATTTGAAACTAAACGCTCTATTTCAGAAGATTTTCCAATTACAGCACCTAAAAGTTGTAAAATAAAAACTGGTATTGGTATAAAATATTGAGATTTCCCCATAGCTTTACCTATTTTTTTTATTAATTCAGGAGTCGACATGTCTTTATTGTCTGATACTAAAAAAATTTTACCTGCAGCTGCGGGGTGTTTTATACAGCAAGAAATTAGATCTATTAAATTTTCTATACCTACAAATGATCGGATATTATTAACTCTTGAAATTGGAAGAGGTATTCTACGAGCAGCAATATTTATTAATTTTAAAAAATTTCCTTTAACATTAGGTCCATAAATTAAGGGAGACCTAATAATTACAATTTCTATCCCATATTTTTTTGAAACCTGTTGAAGAGCTAGTTCAGCTTCCCATTTTGAAATACCATAAGCATCCTCTGGCTTAGGATTATCATCGTGTCTAAAAGAAAAAGACTCTTCTGTTTTTTCTCCATTTACTTTAATAGAACTCAAAAATATTAATCTTTTAACTCCAGCCTTAGCACATTGTTCTGCAAGATTTCTAGTTCCATCTACATTAACCTTGCGATAAATTGCAAGTGTTTCTAATTTATTTTCATTCATAACATGTGCTCTTGCTGCACAATGAATAACACAATCAATATCTTTAAGAGAGGCTGACCAATTCGTACTTTTATCAATCTCTCCAACATTAAATATTTCTCTTTTATCAAATCGCTTTTTAGAGCTTGATCTAACAGCTTCTCGAATTAAATAATTGTCTGATATCAATTTTTTGGATAACTTTTGACCTACAAATCCAGTTGACCCTGTTATTAAAATTTTATTCATCTTTTATAAATTGGATAAAATTACTGATTTTAAATTCTGAACAAACACATCTATATGTAAGCGCTTCTTAAGATCTTTCCTATCTACATCTATTATTAAAGAATCTACATGTCCATTTTCTATTTTAAAGAAAAATTCCACTATTTTTGAAACTTTTGGATAGATCACTACTCCAAGATTATTATATTTAACCCATTTAGCTACACTGGTGTGCTCACCACAAATTGCTAAAATTTTTGCTCCTGAAAAAACATATGAAGATGTTTTGCTTGGAAATGCATAGTTGGTTATTTTATCTTCAATTGGAAGTAAGGCCCATTCATATTTTGAAGATAATAATGCTGAATTCTCAGGTGAAATAAATCCTTTATAGCTAATCAAAGAATTTAATTTTGAAAATTTAGAAACTAAGTTTGAGTAAATACCACCACCAGCAAATAAAAAATTTAATCTCCCTCCTTTTTTTCTATAATCTTCAATTGCTTCTAAAATTAATGGTATTCTTTGAAGGCGACCTAAGTTTCCAGTAAATGAAAAACCTCTAATTTTTTCTGTTGAAGGTAAAGATCGTTTAAAAGAGATAGAAGGATTATCAATAATTAATATATTCTTTTTTGTGTTAGATCGATTAATGATTTCAACCCTCATTTCACTAGTTAAGGTTACTAGCAAATTTGCATGCCGCAATGTAAAATTATCAATTATTTTAAGTAAATAAAATATAAGTGAATTTAATTTCATGACAGCATTTGATGCTTCTGGGTGAATATCTTGAACGTGATAAATAAATTTAGTCTTAAAAACTTTTGAATATATTGCAATAACAAATGGAATGATTACAGGAGGATCAGTAGAAACATAAATATTTCTTGGTCTAGTTAATAATAAGCAACCAATTACCCAAAACATAAAAAAAATAGAATCTAAAACTCTTATTAGGATATTACTTGAAGAATTAGATATTGCCCACCCTGGGAAAAAAATTACTCCCAAACCTCTATTTTCACTTTTTAATTTTTTTTTTATTCCTACGTGATCTTGTAAAATAACTCCAACTTTTTTAGTACAGGCTAATTCTTCAGCTAATCTAAGTAAGCCCTCTCCTATTACAGGGTAAATTGGCCAAAAGCTTCTATTGATAATAAGAAAATCATATCTTGCCATTAATATTTTTTCCACACTACACGATTTACATAATCAGTATAACTGTGGATGATACGTACAATTTTTTCACTTACATTTAAGGTATTATAATCATTTACTAAATTTAAAATTCTATCTTTAAATCTGGACTGTGTATTAAGAATTGATAATCCTTGATTAATTCGATCTAAATTTAAACCAACCATCATTACAGCACTTTCCTCCATACCCTCTGGGCGCTCATGAGCCTCACGAATATTTAGAGCAGGAAAGTTTAGAATTGAAGATTCTTCAGTTATAGTTCCACTATCTGATAATACAGCTTTAGCATTTATTTGTAGTTTTTGATAGTCAGTGAAACCAAATGGTTTAAGCAGTTTTACTTTTGGGTGAACTAAAATATTTTTTTTAGAAAGTTGATTTTGTGTTCTTGGATGCGTAGAAAAAATAACAGGAAGATTGTGATCTTCAGCTAAAGAATTCAATATTTTAACTAACTTTAAAAAATTAGTATCAGAGTCAACATTCTCCTCTCTATGAGAGCTTACTAAAAAATATTCTTCAGAATTGATAGATAAATCTGATAAAATATTAGACTTTTGTATTTTTAAGTTGTTGTGCTCTAAAACCTCATACATAGGGCTTCCTGTCTTAATAATTTGATCTGCTGAAAATCCTTCTTTAAGCAAATATTCTCTTGCTATACTGCTATATGTTAAGTTTATATCAGATACATGGTCAACAATTTTTCGATTTATCTCCTCTGGAACTCTTTGATCAAAACATCTATTTCCAGCTTCCATGTGAAAAATTGGGATTTTTCTTCGCTTAGCAGGGATAACTGACAAAGTACTGTTTGTATCACCTAAAACTAAGATAGCATCGGGTCTAACTTTTTCAAATACTTTGTCTACTTCGATTATTAAGTTACCAATTGTATTTGCTAAACTTGAAGAGGAACGAGCTATATCTAAAAAAAAATCTGGTTTTCTAATTTCAAGATCATCAAAAAAGACCTGACTTAATTCATGATCATAATTTTGACCTGTATGAACTAAGATGTGTTCACAAAAATTATCAAGTTTAAAAATTACTCTAGATAATCTAATAAGTTCTGGACGAGTTCCAACTATAGTTACAATTTTTAATTTTTTCATGATAATACTCCGTGTTCTATTGTATCTGGATTTTGAGGATCATAAATTTCATTTGACCATACCATAATAATGACTTCCTCAGTACCAATATTAACTATATCGTGAGCCCATCCCGGTATTGTGTCTACCATTTTTGTATCACTAGATAGTACTTTTATTTCAATAAATTCATCTGTAATTAAATTTTTAAATCTAAAAAGGGCACTACCTTTTAAAACTAAAAATTTTTCTGTTTTAGTATGATGAAAATGACCACCTCTTTTTTGTTTTACATTAATAGTTAAGTGGCTTACTTGACCAAAAATTGAAGATTTAAATACTTCAACAAATTTCCCCCTAGTATCAACATTTTTATGCAATGGATATGAAAATTGATCAGATGGTAAATAAGAAAGGTAAGTTGAATAAAGCACTTTTAAAAAACCAGACCCAACTGAATCAATTCTTAAATTTTCTCTTGAAGATTTAAAAGACTCAATTTGTTTAGCTAATTCTCCTAAAGAAACTGAATATTCTGGCTCAACATTTTTGTAAACCTCATTATCATTTTGCTCTAATGATAAAACAAAATTTTTTAAAACATCATCGATATAAACTAATTTCAATTCAGTTTTTGCATCATCAATTCTTATTGGAATTTCTCTTGCTATATTATAACAAAAAGTTGCAACAACAGAGTTATAGTCAGGCTTACACCATTTTCCAAAAACACCTGGTAATCTAAAAATATTTACCACACAATTTTTTTCATTTGAAAGAGTTTTAATTATTTTTTCTGCTTCTAATTTGCTTCGTCCATAAGGATTGTCTAGGTCAGCCTGAATTGATGATGCAAAAATTATTTTAATAAAACGATCAGGATTTTGTGTTTCAGCTTTAATTTTTTTACAAATTAGTGAAGTAAAATCTACATTATTTATAGTAAAGTTTTTTAAATCTTTTGTCCTATTTTCTCCAGCTAAATGAATAACATAATCTGCTTCTTTTAAATATTCTGAGAGCAATGAAATATCTGCTCCACGATTAAATGTATTTACAGATATATCTTTAAATGTACTAAGTATTGTAACTAAATTTTTTCCAATAAATCCTTCTGAACCGGTAATGAGCAAATTTTTCATTTAAAATATTAGGAAACCATTAACTTTTCTTATTATTATGTTTCAACTTATCTTGAATACAATCTACTTTTAAAAGAATCTTTTTAATTTCAATCTCATTCAATTGCTTGGTATTATGTGATGTATATTCTTTTGAATTAGTGATTTTTGTATCTCCCTTTTCAATATATTTACTGTAATTTAAGTTTCTAAGATCTGGAGGAATTTTGTAATAGTTGCTATAAGTTTTTGCTGAAGCCATTTCTTCTCTACTAACAAGTGATTCATATAATTTTTCTCCATGACGCGTACCAATTATTTTGATTGGATAATTATTGAGCTTAAATAAATTTAAGATTGAGTCTGCCAAAGCTTTTACTGTGCAAGCTGGCGTTCGTTGTACCAATATGTCACCAGTGTTAGCATTTTTGAATGCAAATAATACAAGATCAACTGCATCTTCTAATGTCATCATAAAACGTGTCATAAAAGGATCTGTAATAGTAATCGAAGCACCAGTATTTATTTGATCAACAAAAAGTGGAATGACGGAGCCTCTAGAACCCATTACATTTCCATATCTAGTAGTACATATAAGAGTATTTTTTGACTCTCTTGATTTTGCAACTATAATTTTTTCCATCATTGCCTTACTCATTCCCATTGCATTAATTGGGTACACTGCCTTATCTGTACTTAAACACACAACTTTTTTTACATTTTCTTCTATTGCTGCCTCTAATAAATTTTCAGTTCCTAAAACATTAGTTTTGATCGCTTCTAGAGGATAAAATTCACATGATGGAACTTGTTTTAATGCAGCTGCATGAAAAACAAAATCAACATTTCTCATTGCTGATCTTATTGACTTATAATCTCTAACATCGCCAATAAAAAACTTTAGCTTTGGATTTTTATAAAATTTTCTTAAATCGTCTTGTTTTTTTTCATCTCTGCTAAAAATTCTTATTTCTTTCAAATTTGAATTTAAAAATCTATTTAATACAGATTTTCCAAATGATCCTGTTCCACCAGATATTAATAGAGTTTTATTTTTAAACATAAATTAAAATGAATTTACTATTAAGAAATTAATTAATAAAGCGTAAAAAAAAATTTTTGTTTTGAATTACATCTTTTTTATTAAATAAATGCAATTTAGCAATTTTTTTAGCAGCTAAACTTCTTTTTAAAGAGTAATCTTGATCGTAATCTACCCACTTTTCAATCTGCCTAAGCCAAAGGCTCTCATTAACTGGTGGTAAAGTTATAATTGCTCCACTACTGCTTTTATCCCAGGGGGTTTTATTACTAATGATAACAGGTGTGCCCACCATTAAAGATTCTGCAATTACGTGTCCATAACTCTCACTTAGACTGGGCAACAACATAATGTCATATTTAGAAATTGTAGCATAAACATCATTAGGACTTACAGATCCATTATACACAATAATTACATTTTTTGGCATTGTTTTAATTAAATTCTTACATTGAAGCCAATAATTATTATCATCAATTGGTCCATATATCGAAAGTCTGACTAATTTTTTAGTTTTACGGAGAACTTTCAAAAGAAAGTCTAAATTTTTCATAGGAGTGATTCTTGAAAGAAAAATAGCATTTAACATACCAGTTTTTTTTATATTTTTTTTAAAATCAATTTGCTTTAAATTACTAATCTTGGTTGGTAGATCGGCAGCAATCTTAATATTTTTTTTTTCTATCCGACGTGTAATTAAAATATCATTAAGCTCTTTTTCCCCAGATGCTTGCCAATTCAGCCCTTTATATAAACGAAACATACTGGTAAGAATAATATAAAATTTCTTTTTCCAAAATTTAAGATTAAGTGCTGCATTTGAAAATTCTCCTCTTGGTGCTAATATGCAGGGAGCAGTTAACGAGAACATCAAGCGACGTGCAATCAATGGGAGGGCCGTAAAAGTAAAATCAAAAAAGCTATTTAAATACAATATATCATGTTTAGTTGAGTGAATTATTTTTGCAATAAAGGTAAGTGTTAATTTTGACTTAGGTACATAATAAACTTGAGACGTACCAATTTTATTCCAAGAGTTAATCTTAACTGATGAATATGGTTTTTTATCTAACACATCACGATCAGATGTAATTATAAAAAATTCAAAATTATTGCCTAAATGATTTATAAGATTAAATACAGATTTTGATGGTCCACCAGATCTATAGCCTGGGAGGTAATGTGAAATAAAACACAGAACTCTAGGGCGATAAATAATTTTGTTTTTTTTAGATTTTTTTATATTTAATTTCATTTTTTAAAAGATGAATTTATTTTTCATTCCATGGAGGAATTGGTTGATTATTTGATCCATTGGTAAAATTAATAATATTTATTAGATATTTTGCACCAGCATCTGAGGTAATTTTATTAGACCACTCATATAATTTAGTTTGATCTTTTATATTTAGTGGACCAGCTTTAATAACAGACTTCAGCTGATATAATAAATCATTGACATTGGTCGATTTAAAAACTCCTCCAAAACCACTTGCTTTAACAACTTCTGCAACACCACATGCGTCACTACAGATCGCAGGCGTGCCAACTATCATTGACTCTGAAACAACCGCTCCCCAACCATCATGAATGCTTGGCAAAACTAGACAATTAGCATCTGATAAATTTTTTGGAACATCAGACATTTTTATTATTCCCTTCCAATATGAGCAATTTGGAATTAATTTGTTTGCATATTGCTGCCAACTTTTTTTACATGGTCCATCACCAATAATAACTAATTCAAAAGAGTGATCTTTAATTTTTGAAAGGGCAAGAATTAATAAATTTAGTTTTTTTCCAGGGACTAGTCCTCCAACAAAAATAAATCTAAATGGTTTGGAAATGTCTTTAGTATTAAAAGAAAGTTCACTACTTTGTGAAAGAAAATAAGTGAATGGAAAAATTTTTTCTGCATCAAAACCATGTCTGACAAGCCAACCGGGAGTCTTCCAGCCGATTGCAAGAATTATCTCTATATCCTTCCTATACAATAAAATTAAAAATCGATATAAAGCACGCTTAATCAATCCAAAAAATCCACTATCATTAATAGTTTCCATAATAACCCACTGACGTAACTTATTTTTTCTTAATAATTTTTGAACATATGTTATAATTCCATTATTTCTTATACCCTGACAAATATGAATAGAATCAGCAGGTGCTGAAAATAAAATTGATTTTGCGGTCTGATAGTTTTTAGCATAATAAACATTAATTTTGCCCATTTCAGGAATCTCCCAACCAAGCTCAACTCTCTGTGTTGATAAAGAAGTTTCAGCAACATAAACAATATTATGCCCATTTTTGGAAAGCCTTAAAGCAAGAGATGCTATGTGTGGAGTAATCATTTGTTGCCAAAAATATATTGTACTCATAATTAATTTTTTAGTTAATTTTTGTAATATTTTATATACTTAATAGAGTAATTTAGTAATTTAGTAATTATATTAAGCAGTCACCATCTAAATAAGAAGTACCCCAAGAATTTTTAAAGAAAAATTTAAGTTTTTTTGCTTTTTTTGATCCTATTTTAATTAAATAAGGATTAAAATCATTGTAAGTAATAAAAAAGTTTCTTTTATTTATATATCTCAAAATATTTGGGTGAAGGTTTTTAAAGTAAATAAAAGAGTAGTTATTTTGCTTTGCTATTGTGGTTGCAAAAGAAAAAACATCTTTAATACAAAAATTATACTTGTTAACAATCTTAAAATCACCCAAGAATAATCTTTTATATCCTTGATGACGCTCTCCGATTAAAACTATATAACCAATCATTATTTCATTTTTTAAAATTTGATAAGTATAAGATTTTTTTTTATTCTTTTCTAAAATATCTATATGTTTGCATAACATATAACTACTTCTCTGCTCAAGTGGATAGTTAACACTTGATTCAAATTTTTTATTAAATGTTTCTAACTCAGCAGAATTTTTTTTAATTTTTTTAAAACTAATTATTTTTTTATTAAAAACTATTTCTTTATAGAAAAAAATTACTTTTAAAAATAATGTTATTATATTTATAAATAATTTTGGTATAAAATTAATTTTTTTTTTTTTAAAAAAGTGTCTTAATAAATTACCATAATTTGTTATCTTAAACAGTGTTGATTTACATGATATATTATTAACTTCAAGAGCACCATAAGTCCTCCAAAATTTAGCTGTTTTTCTATTTGCTGTAGTAGTTAAATAAAAATCAGCCTTAAGTTTAAAATACTTATTAATTAAAGACATTGAATTAGATCTAAATTTTTTTGAAACATTCCAGTTTGAGCTGATAAGTACTTTAAATTTTTTTCTTTTAAAAATTATATTTTTGGAAATTACCGAATGATACCCAACCAATTCATTATTATAAAAAAGACCGTCAAGAAGTAAACTAGAATTATTTTTAGAAAAACCACTCAAAAGTTTCCAACTTTTAAAAGTAGGTATTTGGGAATAATTGTTTTTGAGTAATTTTTTAATTTTTTTATAGTGATTGAAATTTAACGTTTTAATTAGCATTACTAATAGTATATATAACCAATCAATGATTTTTGAAAATAAATTACTAACTTTTTTTAAAAAAAAATATGGTAAAAAAATTACATTGAATAGTAATCTATTTTTAGACCTCAATGTTGACTCTTTCGAACTTGTTAAACTTGTTTTTGATATTGAAAAAAACTTTAAAAAAAAATACAGTCCAGGTAATTTTTTAGACTTTGATAATTTAGATATAAAAAAATTTGCAAAACTATTTAAATAATTCTGATACAATTAATTTTAGCTTTTTTCTTAAAACTTTTTTATTTGCAGCCTTGGGTATCTGTTTTATTCCAATTTCATCACACGATAAAATAATTTTTGGAATTTTGTATTTTGATAATTTTTTTGATAAAAATTTGTACATTTCTGCATAGTTGATTTTTTTATTAGCCTCATAAATTAATATGAGTTTATTTTGTGTGATTTTATCTGGTATCGAGGTCACTACTCCTAATCGTATTTTTTTAAACTTATATACAACGTTCTCTATCTCGCTTGGATAAATATTTTCTCCAGAAACTAAGATCATGTTATCTATTCTGTCTTTAATATATAAAAAACCTTTTTTATCAAAATAACCTAAATCACCTGTATACAACCATTTCCCAATTATTGTTTTTTTAGTAGTTTTTTTATCATCCAAATATTCTTTAAATATATTTTTTCCCTTAATAATAATTTCCCCAAATTTGTCTTGTTTTTTTTTTAAGATTTTAATTTCATTATTAAATAATGGTTTGCCTACTGAGCCATATTTGTAAGATCTATTAATTACACTTTCAGTGCAGGCAATGGAAGATGTTTCAGTCAAGCCATAGTTACACAAAACCTTTATATTAAACTTTTTTTCAAAAGTTTTATGATTCTCAATATCTAGTTTTGCACCGCCACAAAATAAAGCTTTCAAATTATGTTTTATTTTTTTGGAAGAGTTAAAATAATTTATATGTGTCGCCATAACGGATGAATAATTAATCTTAAATTTTTTACAGATAGGCCAAAAGTTTATCAGGCTTGAATCTGGACTTATTGATAGTGTTTTACCTCCAATTAAAATTGGTAATAATGTAGGAATAAACTGACCGTTATTATGGTACAGAGGCGTGATAGATAAGAAATTTAAATTTTTACCTTTAATTTTAATTGAATTGAAAATTCCATAAAGGTTATGCAACATAGATTGGTGAGTCAATATTACTCCCTTAGGGTTGCCTGTTGAACCAGATGTAAATAGTATTTGAGATATTAAATCTTTATTTTTTGAATAAATTTTATTTTTATTATGTAGGGTATTTATATTTAATGTCTTTATTTTTTCATACGATTCTATTAAAAATAAGGAATTTTTAATTTTCAATTTTTTTGCCAGAAGTTTATTTGTAATAATTAACTTTGGGTTAGTTTTTTTTAAAATATAATCTAATTCAATTCTTGTTATGCTAGGATTTACTGGAACAAAAATTAACTTATGATATAGGATCGATAAAAAAATTAGCACTAAGTTTTCACTATTATCACAAATAATCATTATTTTGTCTTGAGGATTTAATTTAAATTTTGACACTATTATTAAAAAATTTTTGATTATTATGAGCAATTTAGAATATGAAATTTGTTTTTTTTTAAATTCAGACATATAGAAAATTTTTTCTTTATTTTTTTTTAAATACATATTTAAAAATTCAGTAATATCTGATAATTCTCTTTGTTTGGGGAATGACATTTACTAGTCCTTTATTAAAAAGTTTTGTTTTGTAATACTCAAAGTGAAGAATAAGATGATAATTGAATTAATTCCACCTGTTGAAAAAAATATACTCTCAGTAATGTTAAATAATAATATTATTACAAAGATTGGAATTGATTTTAGTCCTGAAGTTAAAAGAGACTGAAGACAAACTAATAAGAAAATAGTATAAAGAAGAAATCCAAAAAACCCAATTTCTTCAAAAAGTGCTACATAAAATAATCCTTTTTCAAGGGGTGCACTATAAGGAATTCCAAATATAGCGTCTCTAAAAACTTTCATATTCTCATAATCTGATGCAATTCCAAAACCTATTCCAGTCCAAAAGTTTTCTTTGATATTGTTAATCGAATCAAAAATTATAAACCCTCTTGACTCTTTGTAAGAAGACAAGAGAGTACTAGTATCATTTAAACGTCCTGACTTTGTTAAAATGTTATTAATGAATTCTATGTTTGCAAAATCATTTATTAAGAACATTAAATATACTGAAAGAAATATGAAAACAGGAGTTAAAAATAATACTAATAAAATAGTCCTACTATACTTCTTAAGACTATTGATATAAAAAGATCCCGTTATGATGGCCGCAACATAACTGCTTAACAAAGCAAATATTCCAGTACGACATTCACTTAAAACCAACATATAAATTGTAGGGACAGCAACAATTAAATAAAAGTATGAAGGAAAATGTTGCAATGGAAAACGAGTTAAAATAATTATTCCAAATAAAGCCATGATTAGACCAAAAGTTTGTGGATGCACTAAAATTCCTTGAAAACCATCTTTATTTTTTATCCATCCAATTTCAGTATTTATTAACAATAAGCTAAAAAAAACTATTGCAGTAAATATAAGAAATAAATCTTTTGATATTCTTTCATAGGTAACTTTATCAATACTTGACCAACAATTTATCAAAAGAATAAACATCATAGACCAGGAGAATGATTTCAATATAGAAACATCAGGTAGTGGACTTAAGATAATGCTATGTAAAGAAATAAACATAAACATAATTAAACAGATAATATATAAGCTTTTGTTCCTAATGAATGCTTCTCGTTTCAAAAAAATAAAAC
>MDTF01006682.1_pt1 | contig 15060 bp, 13 predicted proteins | sample 811191 | NCBI WGS metagenome assembly MDTF01 (sample SAMN05326649, study PRJNA326480) | marine metagenome | isolation source: seawater | place: Southern Ocean | collected 2011
GCCACCATCTACCAGTAGTTTTTTAATATCATTCTCTAAATCTTGGGTTGTTTTTCCTTTTACAGACAACTCGCCTAATACCGGGAAGTTTATAGTCATCCTTTGAGATACTAGATACCCGTCTAGCCTCATTACATCAATGCTATTTCCTACTACACTACCACCCGTAACATTATTATAAGGGATTGCGGCCTCTGGCACTAATGCGCCTACCGATATTTTTAATATATCATCTACCTGCAAGGTGTTGTTGTTATATGTTACTTCTTGACCACTTACAGCATCAACATCTTGCAGATATAACATTTGCTTTTTGGAAACACAGGATTGTAGAAGTAAAAGGGATAAAATCGATAAAAGAGTAAATTTTATATTATGTATAGGTTTCATGACAGGGCTTGTTTGTTTGTGCGAATTTAAGATAAGTTGGACTTTATCGTTGATTAATTGTTCTTTTTATTTTGGTTGAAAATTATAAAATTCCTCTACCAAAAATTTTAAACCATATAATTTCAAGTAAAAATTTTGGTGTAGAGACTAAATTTCGACTAGCTAGTCGTTTTGGTTCTTTTAAAAAACGGGGTAACCATTCTAAACCAATCGAAATCCAAAAGTCTGATGATCGTTTAATATTACCCGCATAAAAATCAAAAACAGCTCCTATAGATACTATAGTATTTGCTTCAATATTTTCTTTATTTGAATATACCCACTTTTCTTGTTTGGGAGCTGTCATACCCACAAAAAGAATATCTGGCCTAAACTCATTTACTTTTTCTAACATTTGAGTTGTTTCACTATCTGAAAATTGAGGTTTGTAGGGCGGTGAATAACTAGCAACCTGTATATTTGGAAATTCTTTTGCGATTCTATCGGCTATCAATTGCAAGGTCATTTCTGAAGCCCCCAAATAGAATACTTTTTGGTTTTTTAAATCAGCTTGTTGTAATAGATATTGGTGCATATCAGCACCTGCAATTTTTTTGATTGTTTGCTTGTTTAATATTTTTACTGCCAAAACTATACCAATCCCATCGGGTAATAAAATATCTGAGGATTGCAGAGATTTATTAAAAAGGCTATCATTCTTAGATAAACAATAAGAATGAGGATTAATAGTATTAATAATATATTTTCCTTTAATATCCAAATCCTCAAGAGATGATGTGATTTGGAATCCGAGAATATTTGAAAAGCGATTATTCATTATAACTGATTTTTAAATATTCTATTAACTTTTCTGTAATCGTTGACAGCCCAATAGGATTAAAATGAATTGGATCAAAAAACAACTCATATCTGTGAGAATTAAATAACATAATTATTTATTTACAGGTTTAAGGATAAAATTATAGGTTCTCAACAACTCGTTATAAATCATTTTATTATTATAATCTTTTTGAGCCTTCTTTTTTCCTTGTTTACCTAACTCTATACACTTCTTATCATCCTTATATAAGTTTTCTATGGCATTTTTAAGTTGCTCAACATCACCAGGTGTTACCAGAATACCATTTATATTGTGGTCTATAATAGATTGCATAGCACCAATATTAGAGGTAATTACCGGTTTACCGTGTTGCATGGCTCTAGTAATTACGTTTGGAAAACCTTCATACCATTTACTAGGCACCACAACAATTTTAGATTGCTGATAAAACCTATCATAATCTTTACCACTTAAAAATCCCGACCAAAATATATTATCAGGTGTTTTGTCTTTTAATTGTTGAAGTGAAGGATCTAAAGAACCCACAACTGCAAATTGAATATTTGGGAGCGCTTTTGCCACATCAAGAAACTCAAGGATTCCTTTTTCTTTACTTGCACGACCAATAAAGGATACATACTTACCAATTTCATTTGACTGATGACTAACTAATTTTGGCGTTAGACCAGGAACAATAAATAATTTTGAAGCTTCAATACCGTTGGTAATAAATTTTTGTTTTTGATAATTTGACTGTACGATATAAGCATCCATATTCTTAGTAAGATTCCAAATTTTTCTGGCAGTAAAATTTCGAACTGCATAGCCTATTGATTTAAACCAATTGTTTTCACAGTTTTTTAAAATTGCATTAAATTCTCTAGTGCCTTTAAGACATTTTTCACACACATTTCCTTTAGGCCCCAGATGTAACCCTGTAGGACAAAACAACCTATAATTAGGACATCGCATCACTATAGGAATGTTAAGCCTTTTAATCATAGGTAAAATTGCAGGCGATATTAAGGGATATACATTTTGTACCTGAATCACATCTGGCTTAAACTCTAAGATTTGTACTTTGATTTCTTTTACAGCTTTAGGATTATAAATTCCTAGAAAAAACGCTGCGATTTTCATTTTAAATGAATCTTGAATCACATCTGAGCTTTTCCGACACCATTGAACCGTATGCCCATGTTCTTCTAATAGATCGGCTAGACCTTGTGAAGCATGTTCTTCACCACTATTATTATTGCCGTAATTATTATGTACAAAGAGGATTTTCAAATTTCTTCTTTTATTATAAATTTCAATTTTCCTTTTTCTTGTTTAATCTCAGAAACAAACTCCAATTTAAGGCTAACTTGATTATTTATTCTTTTACCTAATTCATTTTCAATAACTTTAGTTATAAGAGTAGCATCTTTATTAGTGTATAGTTTAACTCGTACTAAAATGCTAAGGTCCTTTTTTTGAATTATTTGAAATTGCTTCACATTAGCAGTATAGTTATCAAATATAGTAGTAAGGTATTCTCCTGATAAAACCAGACCATTTGGAAATGTTAAATTATCGGAGGTTCTACCTTTTACTTTATCCATTAAAGGCAACGTTAAACCACAAGTACATGGTTCGTTCAATAATCGACTTTCATCACCATTTTCATATCTAATTAATGGAAACGCATATTCTTCTAAATTTGTTAGAATAATTTTACCATGTTCTCCATTATTTAATAATTTGTTGTTCTCATCAACTATTTCAACCTTAACACTATCAGCAAAAACATGTAGTCCTTTTTTTTGTTTACATTCTGAAGCTATAAAGTAAATCTCACTACAACCATATTGGTCACAAACCGGCGCATTAAAAGCTTTAGATATTTTATGTTCTTGTATTGCAGATACAGGCGCTGCAGTGAGAATTATGGCATTGGGTTTAAAACTAAAAGATATCTTATTTTCTAAGATGTAGTCTGCAATAGTATCTATTGCACCCACATAACCATGAATAATTTTAGGTTGAATTTTTTTATATTTTTGAATAAACGTTACTATTTCATGGGGCGTAATTTGAGTAGCATCCATTCTAATCACCCTTTGTGGCCAATTAATCAAATGCAATGCCATTTTTTTAAGTCCTTTTATAGGTAATCCTCTATACAAACTAGCCATATCAGCATTTAGAGGTGTATTCCACCAATCTAACATTTGCCATTTTTGTACTTCTCGAATTCTACTCTTACTTACTCCAATTTTTAACGGTGTACCCGAACTACCTCCTGTGGTTATAAAATTTAAATCTTTTAAGGTTATACCTTTTGCGATAAATTTTTCAAAATTATCTATAATTTCATGACGTTTTAAAATTGGTATTTGCTGAAAATATTCTGGCTTCGAAATATCATTTGGATGCAAACCAATAGTTTTAAATTTTTCATGATACCATGGTACATTATTAAAAGCAAAATGAACTAAGTTTTTTGATTTACTCCAAGATAATTCATCTAAATCTTCATTACTTAAAACCTGATTAGTGATCGCATTTTTATATGCTTCTATGGTTCCTTTTTTACCGAGTGCATAGCGCCATAAATAAAAATAGTTATTGAAATTCATGTTAATTGCTACTTGTAACTTTTTTACACGAGTCGTATATTTGACTTGCTATTTTATCTGGTGAAAAATCTTCCACTATCTTTTGAGAAGCTTTACCCATATTTTTCCATTTTTCTTTGTTTTTAAAGGCCAATTCCAACGTTTCATTAAAATTGTTTTTGTCTAATGGATCAAACACCCAACCATTTTCTGGTTTTACTAATTCTGGCCAGCAACCATTGTACTTTGAGGAAATAATTGGTAAACCACAAGACATAGCTTCAGGAACTACTAAAGACCAGTTATCTTGTAGGGTTGGTATAACAAAGATGTCTGCAGCATTAAAGTATTTATAAATATCATCATAATCTATTGTTCCTTGAAAATGAATATTTTTTATATTTTCTGTTGTTATATAGCTTAGTAAATTTTCACGCTCTGGACCATCACCTACTATTAATAAACAAGAATCTTCTAAATCTAGAAAACCCCAAGATTTTACTAAATGAATTATTCCTTTTAACTGCACCAGTCGTCCAACAAACAAAAAAACATTTTCTTTAAGATTATGATCTTGTTTAAATTTAAGCCTTTGCGCATGTGAGCAATTATAACAGTTAAACTTTAGAACATCCATATCTGATGTCATATTACCTAATGCTAATTTTGATTTTTTGATTTTTAAAACTTTATTTAAAAACGTATGGCTTAAACTACCATTGCACTGTATAACATTAATAAACTTTGAAATCAACTTTCTATAAGTCAATCTTAACCTCCCAGCATTACGTTCTGTATGTTCCGTCCCTTCGTACAACATGATATGAGGTGTTTTATAGAACATACGCAACCATAATGCAGCATAAGTCCATTGAAAAAAACCATCTGATAAAATAATTACAGGACTAGTGTTTTTAATTGTTTTAATAAGCTTTGGTTGAAATGGGATTCTAATACCATTTTTTTTTATACTTGATAAGGGCTGACTTTTTTTTCCACTTAATCTTAACTCTCCAGTTAATCCAATAGCGCGATCACCAAGTATTGAAGTTAATTTAATCTGACAACGTTCTGGCACGACATCTTTAAAATATATAATTGTTAATTTATTATCACACAGTTTATTGATTGCTGAATATACCGGAATTCGATAATCTAAAAAACTACGGGTGACCCAAGTTATCCTCATTTCCATTTTGGTATTTTATTTTTTATAGCTTTAAATTTATAATTTAAAGAACAAATTACAGTTATCACAAACACGACAGGAACCCAGGATCCATAAACCCGACCACCAACTCCTGGTGCGGTTAAAGACAACACAAAACTCATAATTAAAGTGCCAATGATTGCAACTTTCCATTTGTTTTTTGGCCAATAGGTATTAAAGCCTATTTTGAAAATTGAAAAATAATACAAGACTAAAAATACGGTACCTAAAAGCCCAGTACCTAAAAGCCCTGAAAACAGGAAACTGTGTGTACTGATTGCACCTTTAAATTTATCGTATAAAATAGCATTTTCACCAGAAACAAAACCATAACCTACAATAGGGCTGTCTTTAAATGCCTCCCAAGCTATTTGCCATAATTTATCTCTACCAGATGTATTGTTAATACTAATTTCTTCACGACCAATAAAAATTGTGCTTTTCAAGATAGTTTCAAAATCGATAAAAAATAAAAGACCTAAAATGAAAATAATTAATGAAAAGATTAATGCCTTATTTTTTGAATCACCAAACAAAAGTGCCAACATCCCCATTACGAAACCAATATAAATTTTGTTTGAAAAAGAGAAGAATGCCAAAATTAGAATTATGTATTTAAAAAACTTTCTTTTTGATAAAAATAAAGCAAAAAAAATAGCAACAGGATAGCTTAACCTGGCTACGTCAGACACATAAGCTAAAGAACCCAACCCTCCTAATTTTAAGTTTACAGCAAGGGACCAAATAATATTCCAAAATGCCCAAAAAACCACCCATTCTATTATGTTTTGAAAATCAAGTCTTGTGCTTAAATTATAAACTATCCATGAAATTAACATTAAATACGTTAGTGACTCAAAAGCTCTGTATAACGTTACAGAAAGGTTTGGTGTCCAAAATACAGACAGGAAACAAATTACTATGAACAATAATAAAAACTTATTTGGATTTAAAAATAGTAGTTTCTTTTTAACCGTTGATTTAAAAAATAAAGCATGAAATGCTAAAACAAATATCAAAAACGTAAACCCAATTTGAATAAGAGCAGAATTATCAATACTGGAATATTCTTCTAATGAGCGTCTTCTTTTCACAAAAAAGATTAGAATATTGTTAAACAATAACAAATAACCCGGTAAACCACCAGCTTTAATTAATTGCTTTATAGAAAGTAATTTTGAAGTACTACTCATATGCATTTAAACTTTTCTCTTAAATAAATTACTTTTGTAAGTATGTACCAAAATAGTTTGTTAAATGAACTTTTAACCATTAAAAAAGCAACCTTATCCTTAGGGTAGAATTCTTTATTTTCTAGTGTAGTCTGTCTAGCTAGTTCTGCTCTATTAGACATGAGCATAGCATAAGCCAAATTTTTAGCGATTTTACCTTTAGCCATGCTAAATGCCCTGATTAAATCTTTGGGTAAACGCTTCAGAATTCTAGACTCCCACTGCTCTACATTGGGTGCTGAAGCCCAACGTTTTTTATTTTTATTTAACCATCCTTGTTCTTTAGTGACTGCTCCACCATCACTCACAAATAAAATTTTTGGAATAAATCCCCAATTGCCAAATGTTGCCAGATATGACCAGAATTCTAAATCTTCAGTTATACGTAATTCTGGCCTTTGACCTCCAGTTTGTTTAACGATATCTGTTATCATTAATACCGAACCTGTACACACATGATTGTGTATAGCCCAAAACTGGTAGAAATTATCCAATACGATACCTTGCTTTTGAATATTGTGTTTCTTTTGTAATAATTGTGGCATTACACAATCAGGTTTACCAATAATTTTATGAGTTTGCCCAGCACTAACAGCAACCGCCTCATGGTTGGTATCAAGAAATAAAACCGTTTCTTTTAAAAAAGTTGGTTCCCAGTAATCATCTGCATCTAAAAATGCCAAATATTTACCTGTTGCCTTTTTGATCCCTTTATTTCGCGCTGCTGCAGGACCTTGATTTGCTTGTTTTAAAATAATAAGCGGTTGAGGGTAATCCTCTAAAACCTCAAGAGAATTATCTGTTGAACCATCATCTATAACAATAACCTCCAAATTAAAATTTCCTTCTTGATTAAATACAGAATCAAGACAACGCTCAATTAAAAGAACACCATTGTAATTTGGAATAATTACGCTAATTTTCTGTAATATTTTCATTTATTTTTTTACGAAATTATTTTTAATCCCTAAAATTCCATGAATTAAACCTAGATAATAATAGAATATTTTTTTTGGAGTTTTATCTATCATAAAGCTAATAGATTGCTTAACACCATTATAAAAAAATCTTTTTAAAAATAATCGCAAAGTAATTGTAAAGGATCGATATTGTCTACAAACCAATAAATGATTTCTATTAATATAGAACCAGGCTAAACTGTTATCATTTTTAGTCCCTTCTGTGTAAATATGACAATGCGAACTTAAAGCTTTGCTAGTTGCTATTATTTTATAACCAGCCTTTGCAACTCTCAAAAAATATTCGTTCTCATCGCAATACATAAATAAGGACTCATCCTGTAACCCCACTTTTTCATATACTTCTCGTTTCATCATGTTCATACCTCCAGGTAAACATTCACATTCAATGGTTTCGGACAGATTAGGACTAAGCAACTGATTATGGCACAAGCGATCCAAACCAGTATCTTTAGTTAAGTTTTCACCATAGGCCACTATTGTATTATCGTCACTCTCTAAAAGTATTGGAGCTACAGCACCAATATCATTACTACTAAACAATAGTTTATACAGTTCTTTTATAGAATTTGCATTAATCTTAATATCATTTGCAATTAACATAATAGCATCGACATCAGGATCTTTAAGCGCTTCTTTTATACCTGTATTATATGCACCTGTTGTCCCTCCATTTGTTTTACGCTTAATAATAATTGAATCTTTAAATTTACTTGCTATAAGTTCTTCATAATCTTTATGTGCTGTATTGTGAACAATAATATGTTTGTATAAAACATCTTTATGTGTTTTATGAAATTTTACCCATTGATCAACTACGGGATAGTCATTCATTGTCAATGTAACCGCTGCTATTTTCATGATTTTGAAAATAATTTAAAGTCGTTAACTAATTCATTATCTGAATACTCCTTTATACCCTTATCCATTTTGTAATATTTTTCATTTTGATTATTATCAAAATAACTTCTGATCTCAATTTCCTCATCTAATGACCATACTCGTTGAACATTTTTAGATATAACTTTTACCGGACTACCTGCTAATATGGAATTTTCAGGACATAATTTGGTATAATCTTTATTTAAGAAAGAACCTCTACCAACAATACTCCCATTAGGTAACTTAGTGCCTTTTAATATAGTTGTATTCATTGCAATCCAACAATTATTTCCAATAGAGATTGGTTCATTTCGTTTTGTTACTTCTCCAGTAAGTGTATTCCTTAATGAATGCATATTAGTATCCATTAAAAAACACCCTGATGTAATCCTTGTATTTTTTCCGATTTCCACTAAATTTTCACTTTTTAAATAAACACCACTGCATATTATACAATATTTTCCTAATATCATACTACTACCTCTTAACACCTCTAAAACTGAACCAGAATTTATTATTACATCTCCACCTATTATTAAATCCCCATGTATTCTTAACTTAACCGGTAGTAATGAAATAGGCATATGATCCATATCTTTTCCTATTTGCATCATCCCAAAGTGAATAGGGTCAATAATTTCAATATTGCCTTTAAGCGTATAAATTTTTAACCGACCAAATACAAGTATAGGTAGCTTTAAAGCTGTTCTAAATGATTGGGTTCTGAAATTTATGTAAAAAGTTTTAGTCCAATTAACTGCAAAAATAAATTTTAAGCGAATAATAAAATACATAATAAGTTTCTTAATTTTTTTCATTATTCATTTTAGATTTAATAATATTAAATACGTTAATATTCATTACTTTACTCAATCTTTTGAAAGAATAAACTGAAACGATAAATGCAATGATAACTTGAATAGAATATTGCAAAATTTCACTCCTTAAAAGATTTAGAAGCAATGTGGCAAATAATGTTAACAGTATGCCTCCCAATTGTATAAGCAATTTTTTGTTAAAATATATTTGAAAATATTTGTACATAATACCTTGCATCAAAAGTAAATGTATTAATGAAGTTATTATGTAAGAAATTCCAAGACCAATTAAACCATAGTACTTAAAAAACAGAATATTGATTATTACACCAATTACTCTTTGAAAAGTAACTGATAATACAAATACTTTGGTCTTTTGTTTTGCAATTAATATCATCCCCATAGCATTTGAACAGATGGTTATAATAAATCCAAACATAGCAAATTTTATGTATTCTTGACTTTCAACAAATTCAATGGAATATAAAATTTTTAAAAAAAATGGTAATCCAATAACAAAAACCATTATTAAAGGAAACATCATTAATAAGCCCACTTCGGATTGCCTGTTTACCTCATCAATTAGTTTTAAATTATCTTTATTAATTCCTGCTATTCGTGGATAATAATCAGTTGTCATGGCTGTTAAAACAATTCCAAAATAACTGGAGAGAATAGTTGCTCCTGCAGTAAATAAACCAACCATTTCGAAACTTGAATTTGTAGAAATATACGCCTTGATTATATAATCAGACACTGTACTAGCTAATCCCACGTACATTAATCCAATTCCCATGAATATCATACTTTTCCCTTCTAAAAAATAACTCGTAAATTTTAATTTAACTTTTTTGAATTGAATCTTGTTTGAAAAATAAAAGGCAACAAGATATGTAACAAAAGTAGAGATTATCAATGAAGGTACTATTCCATTAATTCCATAAATATAATAAAGAGGGGCTCCTGTTAATAATCCAAACAAAGAACCAAATATACTTGACTTAGCAAGTTCTTTTAGATTTCTCATACCTGTTAACAGTCCTCTAAGACCCTCAGCATAAATCATAAAAAAGGCAGCAATTGCTAACCACCTATATTCAGATGTATAATCGTCATTATTAAATGTCCATTGACTTAAAAAAGGTGCCAAAAGAAAAGCTATTAGAAAGCCAAATAAAGCAGTACATAGCACAATTACTTTTGTTACTTTCAGGGTTAAATGTAGTTTTTCTGAATCATTTGAATTTTTTGATTCAGAAATATCTTTAACAGAGCTTTGAGGGATGCCCAAACCTGCAAAAGTTTGTACTGTCATTAGCGAAGAACGAAATAAACCTATTATTCCCATTCCAGTAGTTCCCAGTAAAACTGCTACAATCTTATTAAGGCCAATACGCATTAAAATATTAAATACTTTAACAAAACTGAAAAGAAATGTTGTTTTTACTATGTTTTTATAAGCTTTTTGGCTTGACATATTGTTTAATCGAGAAGGTTTAAAAAATATTGGTATTTAATTTAATTTCTTGAAAATGACTACTGTTATAAATCATTGTTTCTATTTCCGTATTATTAAAAGGTAGTTTTAATTTGTTTTTATTTATTAATTCCCACCCTGATTTACAATAAAAGTTAATCAGATTTTCTTTGCAAAACAGTAAACCGACTTTGTTTTCTTTTTTTAGAAACTCATTTGCCAAAACCATTATTTTTTTCCCCATACCTTCACCTGTTTTGAAAGTACAAACATTTCCAACCCCATAACCTTCACTTTTTTTATTATCAACATCTATTTCAATAGAAATAAGATTCAAATAGGCTATTGGTAATCCATCTTTTTTTACTAATAAATGCAAATCATCATCCGTTAAATTGGTTTTCATCCAATTTAATTGGCTTTGGTAAGAATATGGCCAAGCACTAGACTTTACTTTAACAATATTATTAAGTTCATCTCTTGTAATTATTTTATGTTTAATAAACTTAATAATCATTATTGTTTAATTTATCAATTGACACCCACCAACCACAAGGTAATGCCACAAAATTATTCATAAATTCATTCACTCCTTTTAATTCAATTTTATTCTTAAAAACAGCATAAATATTATTGTTAATATGTACACTTGTGGCATAAAAACCTTTTTCTCGAAATTTTTCAATAGTTGCTAGTTTATTTTCTGATAAAATACCATACACCCAATTATTTGGTTTTGTGTTAGTTGTGATTTCCATAGAAGAAATAGACTTCATTTTACCTACACTTTTATGCCATGATTGCGCATTGATTTCTTGTTTTTCTATTAATTTGTGAATATCATCCATTTGACGAATACCAATGAATGAATTTATCTCACTCATTAAAGCGCCATAGCCTTCTAGTTTTATATCACATTTTGGATTAATTTCATTTAGTTCGTCTCTAAATGATGTTCTGTCAATACCGTAATCTCTTATTTTTTTGGCTTTTTCAAATAATTCCTTATCATTAAAAACTAACGCTCCACCATCAATAGTATTTGGTAATCGAACCGTTTGAAAAGAAAAAACAGTAATGTCTGTGCCTAAATTTCCAGTCTTATTTCCATGCAATTCAGAACCAAACGCTTCAATACAATCATCAATTACGGGAATCCCATATTCTTTGCCAAGTGCATTCATTGTTTCTATATCTCCTAAATATCCACAATAATGATTATGAAAAATAGCTTTGGTACATGTTGTTATTTTTGATCTTACATCATCAACACAAAGTGATCCTGTTTTTGGGTTAATATCTCCCCAAACAACGTTTAGTCCTTTTATCACAAAAGGCTGATTAGAGGCTAGACAACTCACTGGAGATGCAATTACCTCATCTCCTGGCTTTAATCCTAATGTTGATAACACAATAAGCATGGCCTGATTGTAGGTGCTCACCGTTAATAAATTTTTGCTTCCTATAAAATCAGAAAGTTTTTGCTCAAACTCCTTTCCATACTTCCCATAAGATAGTCTTCCAGAATAAAGTATTTCATTAATACCTTCCTGAATGTTTTCAGGCATATATGGTTTAAAAATCGGAATCATATTTACCATCCTTTTTTTATTAATTCTACTATTTTAATTCTATCGTCTTTGGATAACCACCAACCACATCCCCAGTGAATAAAATTTGAATAAAAGGATTCTAAGCCTTTTAAATGAGAACCATCTTCAAAAATAGAATGCCTATCATTTCTCAAGTGCAGAGGAGAGCACATCACGCCGTTACTTATCATGTATTCAATAAAATCATCTCTCCTATCAATAATAGCTGTATAAAGCCAATAGGATGGTTTTGTGTTGTCATGATATTTAATAATTTCTATCCCATCGATATCTTTTAATTCTTTATCAAAAAATAATCCATTTTCAACGTATTTATTCACGTTTTCCTCAAGATATTTTAGTTGAATAAGTCCAAAAGTGGCATTCACATCATTCATATGGTATTTAAAACCACCTTCTGTTATATCATTCTGTAATCTTGGTATAGTTTTATCTAATCCGAACCATCTCATTTTTTTTGCACGATTATAGTCTTTGGATGATTTTAAAATTAATAGGCCCCCATCAATTGTCGTTAAATGCTTTATCGCTTGGAAAGAATAAATGGCAAAATCTGAATAGTAACCAAGCTTTTTATCTTTATACTCAGCTCCGAAAGCATGAGCACAGTCTTCAATTATGGGAATATTGTATTTTTCTCTAATACAATAAAATTCATTTAAATTAGCCACCATACCAGCATAATGAACAATCATTATGGCTTTGGTTTTTTTAGTTATTAGCTTCTCAACTGACTTAGGACATATCAGTCCAGTTGTTTGTTCAGTATCTGCCCATATAACTTTAGCTCCTGTTTGAGCAATTGCAGTATTTGTTGGTTCTGCTGTTAAAGACGTTGATATTACTTCGTCTCCAGGGCCAACATTTGCAAGTATTAACGACAAATGAAGAGCGGATGTCCCAGAGTTGACAGTTAACATATTATTGATTTCAAAATACTGCCCTAATTCTGTTTCAAAATCCTCTACTTTTTGCCCTTGAGCAATGTAACCAGAATAGATTGTGTTTTCTAGAGCAGGCATTAAAACCTCTTTGGGTGGAATATATGGTTTTACTATTGGAATCATCTTTTATTTTTCTTTGAGGCCTAATTCTTCTCTAACATAATCTAGTGTTAAAAGCAACTCTTTTAGTTCTTCGACATTCAGCCGTTTTGTATTATCAGAGTTATATTCTTCATCTTGTAACCTTGGGCCATCCTCTTTTAAATATTTAGTGTAATTTAGATCTCTTAGATCTGCAGGAACTCTGTAAAAATCATCTAAATCTTCCGCTTTAGACATTTCCTCTTTACCACACAAAGATTCGTACATTTTTTCCCCATGTCTGGCACCAATAATCTGGATTTCATTAGTAGCATTAAATAACTCCTTCAATGCAATTGCTAATGTTTCAATTGTAGCCGCTGGTGATTTTTGTACAAAAATATCACCAGGATTTGCATTCTTAAATGCAAATAAGACTAGTTGTACAGAATCTTCTAATGACATCATAAATCTTGTCATATTAGAATTTGTTATTGTTAAAGGTTTACCCGCTTTAATTTGATCAATAAATAACGGAATTATAGACCCTCTAGAACACATAACATTACCATAACGAGTAGCGCAAATAACTCCGTTATTAGCCTGAACCCTTGGGTCTCTCGATTTCGAGACCGCAAGTTTCTCCATCATTGCTTTAGTCATACCCATGGTATTTATAGGATACACAGCTTTGTCAGTGCTTAAAACAATAACTTTCTTAACATTATTTCGTGCAGCTGCCTCTAAAACATTTTCAGCTCCTAAAATATTAGTCTTCATAGCTTGCATAGGGTAAAATTCACAAGATGGAACTTGTTTTAAAGCAGCAGCATGAAAAACATAATCAACACCATTCATTGCAGAATCTATGCTTTCAAAATCTCTAACGTCTCCTATGAAGAAATTTATTTTTGGATTTTTAAAAACTATTCTCATGTCTTCTTGTTTCTTCTCATCTCTACTAAAAATTCTGATTTCTTTAAGATCAGAATTTATAAAGTGATTTAAAACTGCATTTCCGAACGATCCAGTACCACCAGTAATGAGCAATATTTTATTTTTAAACATCTAGTATTTTTTAGTTTATATATTTTTAAATAATGAGCACTTAGTTTGAAATATTAATGAAAATTGAGTTTGTGAGATATTATTCTGCCTGTCTAAAAATTTCATGTCCCGCATTTTGTAAAACAATATCTTTTTTCATCAAAGCAACATCACCTTGCATCATGTCTTTTACTAATGAAGCTAAATTGTGTTCTGGAACCCAGTTAAGTTTTTCTTTAGCTTTCGTAGGATCTCCAATTAATAAATCTACCTCTGTTGGTCTAAAATAAGTAGTGTCTATTGATAATACTTCTTTACCTAAAGCTATTTGAAAGTCTTTATGATTGCATGCAACTACATACGCTTTTTCCTCTACACCTTCTCCTTTAAATTCAACCTCAATCCCTACTTCTTTAAAAGCCAAGCGTACAAAGTCACGTACCGTGGTTGTAACACCCGTAGCTATTACCCAATCTTCTGGCTCTTCTGCCTGTAAAATCATCCACATCATGCGAACATAGTCCTTTGCATGGCCCCAGTCTCGCTGAGCGTTTAAATTACCTAGGTAAAATTTATCTTGCAGCCCAAGTGCTATTTTTGATACCGCTCTTGTAATTTTTCTTGTTACAAAGGTTTCTCCTCTTCTTGGCGATTCATGGTTGAATAAAATACCATTACAGGCAAACATATTATACGCCTCTCTATAGTTCTTGGTGATCCAAAAACCATAAATTTTGGCTACTCCATAAGGAGATCTAGGATAAAAAGGAGAGTTTTCATCATAGAATCCTTTTTTATTTTTATTCTCTGGCATACCACCGTACAACTCTGAAGTTGATGCTTGGTAAATTCTTGTTTTCTTTTCTAAACCTAAAATACGTACAGCTTCTAATATTCTTAAGGTACCAAGTCCATCAATATTACCCACATACTCTGGGGTGTCAAAAGAAACACCAACATGAGACA
>MDTF01014961.1_pt1 | contig 15052 bp, 14 predicted proteins | sample 811191 | NCBI WGS metagenome assembly MDTF01 (sample SAMN05326649, study PRJNA326480) | marine metagenome | isolation source: seawater | place: Southern Ocean | collected 2011
AGCCGCGGCGCCATGCGCCTGGACCTCCCACCCGATGACGACCGCGCCGACGAGATCGCCGCGACCATGATCGGGCTGGTGTGCCGGGTGCCCGAGGCCGACGGCTGCGCGATCGTCGTCTACGGCGACACTGATGCTCCTGCTCGCACCCTTGTCGAGGGAATCGAGCGTCGAGCCGAGGCCTGCGGGGTGCTGATCGTGGAGGCATTGTGGGTCGCAGGACGGCGGTGGGGGTCCTACGCGCGGTCTGACTCGGGTTCGGTGCCGACTGCCGATGACCTCCCGCCAGGCATCGAGGACGTCGCAGCACCGGAGGCGAATCAGTACGCTGGCGCAGATCTGCTCCCCCTCGATGCGAGTAGGTCGACCGCGGTCGAGGCCGCCTGTGAGGCGCTCGACGCCGCCATCCGCGGGCTCGTGCTCGCCGACGCAGATCATCCGACAACCGACCCCGCACGCATCGATCCCCGCGCCTTCGCGGCCGCGTGTCTGCTCGATGACCTTCCGGCGTTCGTGGAGCGGCTCCTGGGCTCGGATGCCGCAGCACTCGATCCGTTCGAGATCGCCGCCGCCGCGTGGGCGCTCGGAAGGCCGTCACTGCGCGACATCGCCCTCATCTGCTGGGTCGACGGGATCGACGCGGGAGACGAAGCCGCGCAGGCGCAGGCTTGCTGGGAAGACGGCGCAGAGTATCCGAGCGAGATCGCGATGCGCCTGTGGGGCGAGGGCCCGCGGCCCTCACCCGAACGGCTCGGACGTGCGCTACTGCTGGCGCGACACATCGCCAGCGCCGTCCCTGCCTCCAGGCGCCCGGGACCGCTGGCGGTCGCGGCGTGGTTCTCGTGGGCACTCGGCCGGTCAACCCACGCTGACCTCTTCGCCCAACAGGCGACAGCGATAGAGCCCGAACACGGCCTCGCCGAGATCGTGCGCTCGTTCGTGGGCGCGGGTCACCTGCCCGATTGGGCGTTCCGGCTCGACGAGCCGGAACAGTGACCGGCGGCGGCCGCCCTACTTCACGAGCGGGAAGAGAATGGTTTCACGGATGCCGAGACCCGTGATCGCCATGAGGAGCCGGTCGATTCCCATCCCCATGCCACCGGTGGGCGGCATCCCGTGCTCGAGGGCACGCAGGAACTCCTCGTCGATCCGCATGGCCTCGTCGTCACCGCGGGCCGCGAGCTTGGCCTGCTCTTCGAAGCGCTGGCGCTGGATGACCGGGTCCACGAGCTCGGAGTAGCCGGTCGCCAGCTCGAAGCCCCGGACGTAGAGGTCCCACTTCTCCACGACACCGGGAATGGACCGGTGCTCACGCACGAGCGGGCTCGTGTCGAGGGGGAAGTCCATGACGAACGTGGGACGCACGAGCGTCGGCTTGACGAAGTGCTCCCACAGCTCTTCGACGAGCTTTCCGGGAATCGGGTGCGCAGGCACATCGACGCCGAAGCGCTCCGCGATCGTCGTCAGGTCGGCGAGCGGTGTTGCGGCGTCGATGCGGGGAGCGGCATCCGCGCCCTCCCACGCGTCGGCAAGAGCGTCGTTGAGCGAGTCGTACATCGACATCCGCTCCCACTCGCCGCCGAGGTCATAGACCGTGCCGTCGGCCCAGGTCACCTCGGTCGAGCCGGTCACGGCGATCGCGGCGTTCTGGATGAGCTCCTGCGTGAGGTCGGCGATGCCGTTGTAATCGCTGTAGGCCTGGTAGGCCTCGAGCATCGCGAACTCGGGGCTGTGGGTCGAGTCGGCGCCCTCGTTGCGGAAGTTGCGGTTGATTTCGAAGACGCGGTCGATGCCACCGACCACGGCGCGCTTGAGGAACAGCTCGGGCGCAATGCGCAGATAGAGCTCGGTGTCGAATGCGTTGGAGTGGGTGATGAAGGGACGGGCTGATGCCCCGCCGTGCTGCACCTGCAGCATGGGCGTCTCGACCTCGACGAAACCGTGGGCGGCGAACGTGTCGCGCAGGCTCCGGTTGACCCCGGCGCGGGCGAGCACGGTCTGGCGCGCCTGATCGCGGGCGATGAGATCGAGGAACCGGCTGCGGACGCGGCTCTCCTCGCTCAGTTCCGCATAGAGGTTCGGCAGGGGCAGCAGCGCCTTGGCGGCGATCGTCCACTCGGCCACCATGATCGACAGTTCACCCCGCCGGCTCGAGATCACCTCGCCGGTCACCGCGACGTGGTCGCCGAGGTCGACGAGTTCCTTCCAGCGCTGCAGAGACTCCTCGCCCACCGCGGCAAGCGACACCATGGCCTGGATGCGACTGCCGTCCCCCGCCTGCAGCGCGGCGAAACACAGCTTGCCGGTGTTGCGGCTGAAGACGACCCGTCCCGCAACCGAGACTGTCTCTCCCGTCTCGTCGCCGGCCTCGAGGTGGGCGAAGCGTTCGCGAACCTCAGCGATCGAGGCGGTGACCGGGACACTCACCGGATAGGCGCCGCCCGCGGCATCCGTTCGCTCTGCCAGCAGCCGCTCGCGCTTGGCCAGCCGCACCGCCTTCTGCTCGAAGACGTCCTCGTCGGATGCTTCGGGGGCGGCGTCCGCGGGCACGGCGGCAGAGGTGTCGGTCATGAGGGGAGCTCCTTGAAAATCGTCGCCCAGTCTATCCGCGAGGCCATCGTGACTCCGCGGGCGCGGAAGCTCTGGACTCAGTCCGCGGGCGGGCGGATGTCGTCGACCCCCGCCTCCACGAGCGCGTGGTCGACTGTCGTGTGCATGAGCGCCGCGAGGTAGCGGCCGGGCTCGGTGACACCGGCCGCATGCAGCAGGTCGGTGGCCTGGCGGATGATGGATCTCGAGAAGTCGGTAGCGGTCGCGATCCCCTCGGCATAGGCGGGTCGGTCAGCCTCGGCGATGATCACAGGCTCGCAGCCCAGCTCGACCGCGAGCGCCTGTGCGATCGGCAGCACGGGGGCGGGGGCCGTGACCGCGGCATACGCCCCGATCAGTGTCCGCAGGTCTATCGAGGTGCCCGTGAACGCGATAGCCGGATGGATCGCCAGCGGAATCGCGCCGCGCGCCATCGCCGGTGCGAGCACTCCGGTGCCGAACGCCGGATCGGTGTGCACCACGAGTTGGCCGGCCTGCCAGGCGTCGAGCTCCGCGAGTCCGGTCACGAGTCCGTCGATCTGATCGTGGGGAACGGCGATAACGACGAGCTGGCTCTCGCGCACAACGTCCTGCGGGTCCCTGATGGGAACTCCCGGAAGGATCGCGGCGACACGGTCGTCATCCGATCCGCTCGTGATCGAGACGATCGCGTGCCCGGCGCCGGCCAGCGCGGCACCGATCACGGGTCCGACTCTGCCGGCACCCACGATCCCGACGCGCAGCCGGTCGCTCACTCGTCCCCCGCCCAGCGGTGCGAGCGGTCGGTCGCGACAGCGCCGATAGCGGCTCGCTCACCGTCATCGAACAGGCGCAGCGCATCGTCTCGGTCGAGGATGCCGAGGCTCCCCGACACGCGACCGGCGACCGTGTGGGCGCGGATGTTCGCCACCCGCAGCGCGCGGTCGACCGGGCCCTGGCTCACCTCAAGGCTCTGCATCCGAGCCAGCGGCACGACCGCGAGGGTCCGCCAGATCCGACCCCGCCGCAGGAACAGCGCGTCAGTTCCGAGCCAGAATCCGTTGCGGCGCCACGAGAGGGGTCGAAGCAGCCGTGCCCGCTTCGGCGTGGTCGTATAGGGGTCGTCGGCGACGGGACCGAGGGCGCCGTTGTCGACGATCATCGGCCAGTCATCTTCGGCGATCGTCGGCAGGATGAGCCGCAGGACCCGCTCGACATCGGCGCGGTTACCCACCGGCAGCACGGTGCCGAACTGGTCGTTGGCCCCATCGCTCATGCTGCGGCCCGACAGCCGGTTGATGCGGATCGCCCACCAGCCGAACGGGCGCCACATGAGCGGCTGGGTGACCTCGACGGCGTGGATGCGTCCCGGCGGAATGATCTCGGTGATCGTCGTCAGCAGCCCGTAGGTGATTCGAACACCGCTGGGCGTCGGGGCGATCGAGTATCGGAGCGAGCGGGTGATCGAGCGGATCCAGTAGGCACCGAAACCGAGGACTGCCGGGACCACGCCGAACAGCACCCACCCGGTCGTCGTGACAGCCCCGGTGACGATCGCGGCGATCGCCGCCACCAGAAAGATCGTCGTACCCGACAGGGTCTGCGAGGCGACCAGTCGTCCGACCGGAATCGAAACTACCGACTCCGGTTCGGCAACGGGCGCCTCCGCTCCCGCGATCAGCCCGGTGATTCCTGCCGACACGGTTTCGGATGCCGTCGCGCGCCGCCCGGCCTCACCGCGCGCGCCCAACTGGCGGCCCGACGCCAACCGCAGGATGTCGCCACGAATCGCCTCGGCATTCGCGGTCGACAGGTACTCCAGCTTGACGTTCGCGTCGAGGCCCGCTCCCACAACCTCGAGTTTGGCCAGGCCGAACAGGCGCGCGATCGTCGGGCGGGTCAGGTTCACGCCCTGCACCCGGTCGAGCGGTGCGCGCCGGTGCGACCGGAAGACCACACCCGAGCGCACCTCGACGTCGTCATCCGTGATGCGGAAGCTGTGGAAGCGCCAGCCGAGATAGAAGAGCCCGACCAGCACGATCACGACTCCGAGCACCACGAGGGTCGCAACCAGGATCAGGTTGTGCGAGACGACGTAGTCGACGGGGTCTCCGGGGATCTGCTCTCCCTCGAAGCCGGGAGCCAGCCACGGCAGGAAGATCGCGATCAGCCGGTCGCGCATGTTCGCGATGATCACGCCCGCGACGATCACCAACACCAGTCCACCCCGGAACAGCGGGGTGAGGGGGTGCATCCGATGCCACTCGCCGTCGCTGAGCGGCGAACGCACCTCCGCAGCGGGAGGCGGGGTGGCAGGCGAGGCGGGAGTGGGGTCGGTCACAGGCCGGTCCGGCGGGTCTCTGCCACCGCGATGAGGGGGTCGCGCAGCTGCTCGGCGGCGTCTTGACGGATGCCGGGAATGGCGACCCCGGTGGTGGCTGCCGCGGTCACGAGCTTGAGCTGCGCGATTCCGAACCCCCGATCGAGCGGACCGTGCGTGATGTCGACCAGCTGCATCCGTCCGTAGGGCACGGCGACAACCCGCTGCCAGAGGATGCCCTTGCGAAAGACCAGGTCGTCCTCGCGCAACTGGTAGCCGTAGGCGCGGGCCTGCCGCGGCGTGATCGCGAGCGTGAACGCGAGGATCACCAGCAGGATGCCGGCCGGAATCCAGACCCACCACGCCCCGACGATCAACGAGATCGCGAGCGCTGCGCCGAGCACGAGGAGAAACACGATGCCCGACGAGATCAGCTGCACCCAGACGTACTGCCGGGCGAGTTGGTGCCAGGTTCCGTCGCCGAGCGGGAGCCGGTTCTCGGAGCGCGGCTCGAGGATCTGCGTGAACGTGCCTTCATCGTCGATCACGTCGCGCGTGACGTGAGCCGAGCGGTCGTGGGCGATCGCCGACTCGACGGTCTCACCATCTGCCACCGCCGAAGTCTTCGTGTCCTCAGTGGCTGTGGCGTCAGCGCCTCTGCCGTCAGTGGCTGGACCCTCAGTGGCTGGACCCTCAGTGGCTGGACCCTCAGTGACTGTGGGCTCCGAATCCGGGGTCGACGCCTCCGGGCTGTTCGTCATCGTCATCCTTCCGGATCGTGCACAGATACTCGGCCACAAGCCCCGCCGCCACCAGCAGGAGCCCGGCAACGAGCGTTGCCAACTGGGTCGCCATCGAGCCTAACGGCGGCACGACGGGTCGCGTCAGGAGGAAAACCACCAGTCCTCCCGAGAAGCCCACGGATGCCGCGCCGAGCAGGCTCGATGCCTTCGCAAGCATCGCGATGCGCAGCGCCCGGAACGGGTTGATCGCGGCGCGCGTGTGCCCGCGGGATGCGCGCCACACCGGGATCGCGAAAGCTACCACGATGGCCCCCAACGCGATCAGCAGAACGGGAAGCGTGATCAGCGGCGTGAAGGTTGCACGACCCGTTGCCGTGAGCAGTTGGTTCACAAGGAACCCGCCGGCGAGCGCGATAGCGGCGGTGACGATCAGGATGCCGGCACCGGTGCGCCTCACGACGAAGCCCCGAGTCGCTCGAGGAGGTCGGCAACCCGCCCGGCACCGACGAGGGAAGCATCCGGATCAATGCTGAGCCACGGTGCGAGCACGAAGTCGCGCTCGGCAGCGCGCGGATGGGGAAGCGTCAGCGTCGGGGTGTCGCAGACCACGTCGCCGTAGGCGATGAGATCCAGATCCAGGGTGCGGTCTCCCCAGCGTTCGCGGCGCACCCGTCCGTGCCGGTCCTCGATGGTGTGCAGGTAGCTCAGCAGGACGGTCGGTGCGAGGCGCGTCGTGACGATGGCGACGGCGTTGAGGTATCCGGGTGCGTCGGGATCGGGCCCGTCGAGAGTGACCGCGACCGACTCGATCGGCTCCGACATTCTCACCGCCGACACCAGCGGCAGGTGCTCGAGTGCGGCTGCTGCAGCTGCCAGCGTCTCGTGCCGGTCACCGAGGTTCGCACCCAGCGCCACCACCGCGTCGACGGCAGGAGCGGCATCCGTGTGTGTGCCGCCCTGCATGCCCTCGGCCAGGCGTCGACTCATTCGCCGGCCTCCGCGCGTTCGCGGGTGATCGTCACCGAGACGTCAGTGAACTGCTGCTGGATCGGAGCCTGCGGCTTGTGCACCGTCACCCGCACCACGAAGACACCGGGGAAGGCGAGCACGCGATCGGCGATGTGCTCGGCGAGCGTCTCGATGAGGTTCACCGGATCGCCGGCGACGATCTGCGCAACAGCGTCAGCTACCTCGCCGTAGTGGACAGTATCGGCGACGTCGTCCGTCTGGGCGGCCCGCTCGGCGCTCACGCTCAGGACGAGGTCGATGACGAAGTCCTGGCCGTTCTCGCGCTCATGATCGAAGACGCCATGGTGGCCGAAGACGCGAAGCCCCTCGAGCCGGATCTCATCGAGCTGCGGCATCCGAACCTCCCCACAGCTCCGCAACCCGCAGAGCGTCGCGCGTGGCGGCCACGTCGTGCACCCGCACGCCCCATACGCCGGCGCGCGCGGCGAGGGCACTCGTGACAGCCGTGGCGCCATCGCGCCGGCCTTCGGTGACCGCGCCTACCGTGTCGCCTGACGGGTCCTCGCCGCCGGCTCGCGTTGCCGCGGCTCCGGTCCGCTGTGTGAAGCGACGCTCGGCGTCGACGGATGCCTCGGCCAGCGCCTCAGCCAGGAAGCGCTTGCGGCTCGTGCCGAGCAGCACCCGCTGGCCCGCCGCGACAAGCTGCGGAAGCGCCCGGAGAACTTCCCAGTTCTGCTCCGGGCGCTTGCCAAACCCGATGCCGGGATCGACGATGATCCGATCCGCGCCGATGCCGGCATCCCGGGCAGCCGCGACCCGCTCGGCGAGTTCGGCTGTCACCTCGGCTGCCACGTCGGCGTACTGCGCCGGTGCGTACATCTCCCGCGAGGGCCCGCGCCAGTGCCCGAGGATGATCTCGGCGTCGGTCTCGGCGACGGCAGGGAGCATCGCGGCATCCGCGAGCCCACCCGAGACGTCGTTGACGATCCGCGCGCCCGAGTCGACAGCGGCAAGTGCCGTCGATGCGTTCATCGTGTCGATGCTGATCCAAGCGCCGCGCTGCGCGAGGGCACGGATGACGGGCACCACCCTGTCGCGTTCGATCGAGGGGTCAACCCGTTCGGCACCCGGGCGGGTCGATTCGCCGCCGACGTCGAGGATGTCGGCACCGGCAGCCCACAGCGCCAGGCCGTGCGAGATCGCAGCTCCCGTGTCGAGGTAGCGCCCGCCGTCGCTGAACGAATCGGTCGTGACGTTCACGACCCCCATTACGAGCGTCGACATCTCAGTTCGCTCCGATGAGTGCGATCAGCTCGGCGCGAGCGACCGGCTCTTCGTAGGCCCCGCGGGCGGCGATCGTCACGGTGGATGCGTCGGTCTGCCGGCCGCCGCGCATCGTGACGCACTCGTGGGTGGCATCCAGCACGACGAGCACCCCGCGCGCATCGAGCGCGTCAGAGATGGTGTCGGCGATCTGCTCGGCAAGGCGCTCCTGCACCTGCGGCCGGGCCGCGAGCACGTCGACGACCTTGGGAAGCGCACCGAGTCCCACGACCTTCTCGCCGGGAAGGTACGCGATGTGGGCGTGCCCGCGGAAGGGGAGCAGGTGGTGTTCGCAGACGGAGCGGAACAGGATGTCGCGCAGCATCACCGCACCCGAGGGCAGCGTCTCTGGTGCCGGGCCGCGCGAAATCGAGATCGTGTGGGCAAGCGGCGCAGCCGGGTCCTCGCCGATGCCGCTGAAGAACTCAGAGTAGGCATCCGCCACCCGTTCGGGGGTCAGCTTCAATCCGGGGCGATCAGGGTCTTCCCCGATCGCCTCGAGCAGTTCGCGCACCAGTGCGGCGACGCGTTCACGATCAACGGCCACCAGGCGAGCCTACGCGGTTGCGGGACGCGCCTGTCCGGTCGGCCGCCGTCGCGGCGCCTTCTCGGCAGACCCCGCGTCAGCCTCCGTCGAGGCGGCAACGCCGGCCGGCGCGGGACGACGCGGAACCTCGACCGGGGGCAGCACCGAGACCGGACGCTGCTCGCTCGAAAGCCACTGCGGGCGCTCGGGCAGCTTCTTGACGTCCTTGAAGATCTCTTCGATCTCGAGGTGGTCGAGCGTCTCCTTCTCGAGCAGCTCGAGAGCAAGCTTGTCGAGGATGTCGCGGTTGTCGTTGATGACCTGGTAGGCCTCGTTGTGGGCTTGCTCGATGAGCGCCCGCACTTCGGCATCCACTCGCTCGGCGATCCGCTCGCTGTAGTCACGACCGTGACCCATGTCGCGGCCCATGAAGACCTCACCCGAGCCCTGACCGAGCTTGACGGGTCCGACATCCGTGGTCATGCCGTACTCGGTGACCATCTTGCGGGCGATGCCCGTCGCCTTCTCGATGTCGTTGGAGGCGCCCGTGGTGGGGTCGTGGAAGACGATCTCTTCGGCCACGCGGCCGCCCATCGCGTACGCGAGCTGGTCTTGCAGTTCGTTGCGGGTGACCGAGTACTTGTCATCGATCGGCATGACCATCGTGTAGCCGAGGGCCCGGCCGCGCGGGAGGATCGTGATCTTCGTGACGGGGTCGGTGTAGTTCATCGCCGCCGCGGCAAGGGCGTGTCCGCCCTCGTGGTAGGCGGTGATGAGCTTCTCCTTGTCCTTCATGATTCGGGTGCGGCGCTGGGGACCGGCCAGCACGCGGTCGATCGCCTCGTCGAGCGCGCGGTTGTCGATCAGCTGCGCGTTCGAGCGCGCCGTCAGAAGCGCTGCTTCATTCAGGACGTTCGCGAGGTCGGCACCCGTGAAGCCGGGGGTCTTGCGGGCGACGACCTCAAGGTCGACACCGTCGGCGAGAGGCTTGCCGCGGCCGTGCACCTCGAGGATGCGCTTGCGACCCTGCAGGTCAGGGGCGTCCACACCGATCTGACGGTCGAAACGGCCGGGGCGCAGCAGCGCCGGGTCGAGGATGTCGGGACGGTTCGTCGCCGCGATGACGATGACGTTGGCCTTGGGGTCGAACCCGTCCATCTCGACGAGCATCTGGTTCAGTGTCTGCTCGCGCTCGTCGTGGCCGCCGCCCATACCGGCACCGCGGTGACGACCGACAGCGTCGATCTCGTCGATGAAGATGATCGCCGGCGCGCTTTCCTTGGCCTGGTTGAACAAGTCACGCACGCGGCTCGCGCCGACACCGACGAACATCTCGACGAAGTCCGAGCCCGAGATCGAGTAGAACGGCACGCCAGCCTCGCCGGCCACCGCGCGGGCAAGCAGGGTCTTGCCGGTTCCGGGAGGGCCGTACAGCAACACGCCCTTCGGGATGCGAGCACCGACAGCCTGGAACTTCGCGGGCTCCTTCAGGAAGTCCTTAATCTCCTGGAGCTCTTCGATCGCCTCATCCGAGCCGGCGACATCGTCGAACGTGACGGTCGGGCTCTCCTTCGTGACGAGCTTGGCGCGGGAGCGGCCGAACTGCATGACCTTGCTGCCACCGCCCTGCGCGGAGGAGAGCAGGAACCAGAACAGCACACCGAGCAACAGGATCGGGAGGAACAGCGACAGGAAGCCGTCGAACCACGTAGCCCGGGGGACGACGTCGTTGTATCCGTCGGCGGGGTTTGCCGCGTCGATCGCGTTCACGACCTCTTCGGCCCGCGCCGTCACGTAATAGAACTGCACGTCGGTGGCGCCTTCGTACGGCGTCGACAGCGTCATGTCGACCCGCTGGTCGCCGTCGGTGTTCACGACCTCGGTGACCGTGTTCCCAGCCAGCAGATCAAGCCCCTGCTGGGTCGTGATCTGCTTGGCACCGCCCAGGGTCGACATGAGCGTGAATCCGATGATGAGGAACACCGCGATGAGCGCGACGTACAGCAGCGGGTTGCGTGTGAGCTTCTTGAAATCCATGGTTCGGGGCGAACCCGGTCCCTCCGTCGTTCAGGCGCCGATCCGCGCGGGAACGCAGAAACGGTGCAGACAGGGTATCGCGGGGTTGCTATGCCACGACTGAGCATTCGCCCACGGCGTACCCCGAAAGGCCTCAGCTGTAGACGTGAGGCGCAAGGATCGCGACGTCGCGCAGGTTCCGGTACTTCTCGGCGTAGTCGAGCCCGTAGCCGACGACGAACTCGTTCGGGATATCGAAACCGATGTACCGGCAGTCGACCTCAACCTTGGCGGCATCCGGTTTGCGGAACAGCGCGAAGACCTCGACGGATGCCGCACCCCGCGACGCGAAGTTGGTCAGAAGCCAGCTGAGAGTGAGGCCCGAGTCGATGATGTCCTCGACGATGAGCACGTGCTTGCCGTGCAGATCGGTGTCGAGATCCTTGCGGATCTGGACCACGCCGCTCGATCGGGTACCGGTGCCGTACGAGGAGACGGCCATCCAGTCCATCGTCATGTGCGTCGGCAGTGCGCGAGCGAAGTCAGCCATCACCATGACCGCGCCCTTGAGTACGCCGACGAGCAGAAGCTCCTTGCCCTCGTAGTCAGCCGTGACTTGGGCCGCGATCTCGTCGAGCTTCGCGCGGATCTGCTCCTCCGTCACGAGTACTCGGGTGATGTCGGACTGAACCTCCTCGGCACGCATGCATCCGAGCATAGGCCGACCACTAGCGCGCGGTGAACTCGATCCGGCCGTTGACCCGGGCTGCGCGGCATCCGGGCAGATCGATCGGGCCCTGCCCGCGCCAGTCGGTCACCAGGCGGGCGACATCGAGGGTCTGCGAGCGCGTGAGACTCTGCCCGAACTCAGCGGCAACGACATGGCGGATGAGGCGATGCCGCAAAGCCGCCGGATTGGCAGCGAGCGCCCCGACCGAGAGCGAGATGCCTGCTTCGGCGTGCTCGACGACATCTTCGATGATCTCGTCGATCATCTCCGCAAAGGCCTCCGCGTCCTCGCGCAACTGCGCCGCCGTGCGCGCGAGCGCTTCGGCCACCCCCGGGCCGAGCTCGCGTTCGAGGGTCGGCAGCACCGTTTCACGAACCCGAACCCGGGTGTACCGTGGGTCGGCATTGTGGGGGTCGAGCCACGGGTCCAGGCCTTGCGCGGCGCACGCAGCATCTGTCGTGGCGCGCCGAATCTCGAGCAGGGGGCGCAGGATGCGGCATCCGTCCTCGCGCTCGGCCACCGGAGCCATTCCTTGCAGGCTTGTTGCGCCGGAACCGCGGGCAAGCCCGAGTAGCACCGTCTCTGCCTGATCGTCGAGGGTGTGGCCGACCAGAATGGCCGCCGCGCCGACCTCCCGGGCGAGGGCATCGAGCGCTTCGTATCGCGCGTCCCGTGCTGCGGCCTCGGGTCCGCCGCCCGCGCGCACGACAGCCCTGACGACCCGGGCGGACAGGCCGAGGCTCTCTGCCGTGGCCGCGGCGGTCGCAGCGATCTCGGCCGACCCGTCCTGCAGACCGTGGTCGACGGTGACGGCGACGCCCATGATCCCGCGCTTCGGTGCTTCGAAAGCCGTTGCCGCCGCGAGGGCCAGGGAATCCGCCCCGCCCGACAGCGCCACGATGACCGTTGCGCCCTCGGGAAGAGCCTGGAGGGCAGCTCGCACCGCCCGCCGCACCTCTGCGACGGCCGAATCCAGGCCCGGTCGAACGTCCACGCCGCCACGCTACCGGCCATCCGCCGTCGCTAACTCCTGCAGTTCCCCTGCCATCCACCTCGCCAACATGCGGAACGGCCAATATTGCAGGAGTTACGGTCGCAGACGGCGCGGATCGGCGGTCCGGTGTACGAGTCGGCGGCCTTGCCTCCGCCGCCCGCCGGCTGTGGCTAACTCCTCACATCCGCGCCGCCGCCCCGACCCAACGGCCCGATCGGGCGCAAGCCGTGCCGGATTAGAGGAGTTACCGACGCCGCAGGCACGGGCTCGGGCGGACGAACCCGGCGCACTAGGCTGGTCGGCGGCATCCGTCATCGACAAAGGAGCACAGAGCATGGGCGCGTACGACGCCGTCATCGAGATCCCGCGTGGCAGCCGCGTGAAGTACGAGGTCGACCACGGCACCGGCCGCGTCTTCCTCGACCGCATCCTCTATACCGTCTTCGGTTACCCCGCGAACTACGGCTTCTTCGAGAACACCCTCGGCGAGGACGGCGACCCGCTCGACGTCCTGATCCTGCTCGACCGCGACCTCTACCCCGGCATCCTCGCCAAGGTCCGCCCGGTCGGCGTGCTGAAGATGAGCGATGAGGCAGGCGGCGACGACAAGGTCGTGGCTGTCCTCGCGAAAGACCCGCGGTGGGACCACATCCAGGATGTCGCCGACATCCCCGACTACACGAAGAAAGAGATCGCGCACTTCTTCGAGCACTACAAGGACCTGGAGCCCGGCAAGTGGGTCAAGGTCGACGACTGGGCGGATGCCGCCGAGGCCGAGCGCCTGATCACCGAGGCCGCCGAGCGCTTCGACGCCCACGAGGGCGAGACCCGCACGCAGGGTGAGGGCGAAGCCCCCAACACGCTCTGAGCTCATCACGCGAGCCGCGGTATCCGTCACGGATGCCGCGGCTTCGTGTTTCTCGGGTGGCGGGCCGGCCTAGAAGTAGACGCCGCGGGCTGCCATGAAACCGGACGGGTTGACGGCTGCGCCGTTCACGTAGGTCTCGAAGTGCAGATTGCAGCCGAAGGAGTTTCCGGTGTTTCCGGTGGCAGCGATCGCCTGGCCGGCGCCGACCCACTGGCCGTACCCCACCCAGAAGCCGCCGTCGACGATGTGCGCGTAGCCGGTGCCGATGCCGCCGCCGTGGTCGATCTTGATGTAGTTGCCGTAGCCGCCGTTTCGTCCGACGTAGACCACGCGACCGGCGCCAGCGGCGTAGATCGCTGCGCCGCATCCGGGAGCGAAGTCGTAGCCATAGTGGAAGCTCGAGGAGCAATAGTTCGCGTTGCACACGCTCGAGCGACGTCCATAGCCCGAGGACACGTACCCGGATGACGGGCGGGCCCATCCGCCGCCGGTGACAGCACCACCGTTGCCGCCGCCGTTGGCAGCCTGCTCGCGAGCGATTCGTTCGGCCTCTTCGCGGGCCTTGCGCTCCCGCTCTTCGCGAGCCTTACGTTCTGCTTCCACACCGGCCTGGTAACCGGCGACGGTCTTCGCGGTCTCATCCTTGAGCGCCGCCAGCTGGGCTTGCAGGTTGCCGAGGTGGGTCGTCTGGTTGTCGAGGGCGACCTGCGCTGCCGCGGCAGCCTCTTGGGCCGCGATCATCTTCTGCTCGGCCTCTTGCTGCAGCTTGTCGCGCTCATTGCGCGCCTGCACTGCCTGATCGCTGTAGCTCTGCGCGGCATCCCGGGCCGTGACGGCGTCTTCGTACACCGTCTGGTTGCGCTCGAGGAGCTTGTCCATCGTTCCCAGGCGCGCGAGCAGTTCGTCTGCCCCGACCGCGGATCCCGAGAAGAACAACTGCATCGCGGTGTCGTCGCCGCCGTCGCGGTAGAGCTGCGCGGCGACGCGCCCAGCCTTCTGTGCGGCTTCATCCGCTGCTGCGGCCTGCTCATCAGCCTGCGCCTGCAGGTCATCGGCGCGCTTGGCGGCGTCGAAGTACGCCTGCTGCGCGACATAGAACTCGTCCGAGAGCCGCTGCGCTTCGGCCTGCGTACGCTCGACCTCGGCCGTGAGGCTTTGAATCAGCCCCTCGATGCGGGTGACCTCACGCGACTTGGCGGCTTCGTTCGCCTTCGCGTTCTGGACGTCGTCCCAGCTGGGATATGACTCAGCGAAGGCGGGAGCGAGGCTGAAGGCCGAGGCGCCACCGAACAGGAGGAGTCCGCCGGCAACGCCGATCCCCAGGGCGGAGCGGCGCGAGAGCGCGCGAAGCTCCCGGGGCGTAGGCGCGCAGCCGCACTCCTCAGCGCTCGATTCGAGCTCCACCAGTTCCTCCTGTCACACAGAACGTATTCACACTAACAACATCAGTCACACAAACAACAGGTTTCGCAGCCGAAGTCGCGTTCGGCATCCGGTCACGGCGCCTTCTCGAGCCATGGCTCGCCGGGCGACCCAGTCGGGTGTCGATGCCCGAGCAGCAGGGATGACGGATGCTCCGGACCGGTGTGGATGATCGCCGTACCGCCCCGACGGCGCACGTACCCGGCGGGGAAGCTCCCCGTGACGGGGTTGCGGCTGTGCACCCAACGGCCGCGGACGACGAGTCTCAGCTCCTCGCCCGCGCGGAACCGCGTGGCGTGCTCGCGCAGCTCGATATCGACCGGGATGACCTCGCCCGGGCGAATCGGCACTCGACGCTCGAAGGTGTGGACGGGATGCAGGTCGGTCGTGAGGTCCGGGTCGAGATCGCGGAACCCCACACGCTGCCAGCCATACGACATCCAGGCGCGATCGAAACCGTACGACCCTTCGAACGGCACGACAGCACCCTCCGCTATCTTGCGGACGCCGACGAACAGTGTGAGATCGTCGGCCGCCCGCGCTGAAACGTGCAGGCGCAGCGACATGGGGCCG
>MDTF01012145.1_pt1 | contig 15044 bp, 15 predicted proteins | sample 811191 | NCBI WGS metagenome assembly MDTF01 (sample SAMN05326649, study PRJNA326480) | marine metagenome | isolation source: seawater | place: Southern Ocean | collected 2011
ACTCGAACCTGCGACCAATTGATTAACAGTCAACTGCTCTACCAACTGAGCTACCGAGGAATAAAAAGCAACATACTTTTTTTAAAAAAATAAAACAACTAATTTCTTGGAGGCCACGCCCAGAATCGAACTGGGATACGAAGATTTGCAATCTCCTACGTAACCATTCCGCCACGTGGCCAAAGTATAGATAAGTTCTATTTAAATCATTTAATTGTCTCATTAAAGAAAAATCTATGATTTTAACAAGTGAGTTCGTTTGATATAAAAACTATAACAAATTTAGCAAAATATTTATATGAAATTTGAGAAATACGATCACACGGTAGAAGAAAAAAAAATCTATGATTTTTGGGAAGAAAAAGATTCATTTAAACCAATCTCAAAAAAATCTAAGAAAACTTTTTCTATAGTAATTCCACCTCCTAATATTACAGGAAGGCTCCATATGGGTCACGCCCTTAATAATAGTTTGCAAGATGTTTTAATAAGATATTATCGTATGAATGGACATGAAACTTTGTGGCAGCCTGGTACAGATCATGCTGGAATTGCAACTCAAGCAATTGTTGAAAAAAATCTTGCAAAAAATAATATTAATAAAAATGACATCGGAAGAGAAAAATTTATAGAAAAAGTTTGGGAGTGGAAAGCTGAGTCGGGAGGGTTAATTCTAGATCAATTAAAAAAACTTGGTTGTTCTTGTGATTGGTCTATGTCTAGATTTACGATGGACGACCAAATGTCCAAAGCTGTAACCAAAGTTTTTGTAACTCTATATAATAAAAAATTAATATATAAAGATAAAAAATTAGTCAATTGGGACACAAAATTACAAACAGCAATTTCAGATTTAGAAGTTATTCAGCATGAAGTACAGTCACAGCTTTATTATATAAACTATTCTATAGTTGGCTCAAAAGAACTAATTACTATTGCAACAACAAGACCAGAAACTATGATGGGGGATACAGCTATTGCTGTTAATCCTAAAGATAAGAGGTTTAAGGAATTAGTTGGAAGATTTGCAATAATTCCAGTTGTTAATAGAAAAATTAAAATTATCGAGGATTACTACGCTGATCCAGAGCAAGGTACAGGTGCTGTTAAGATTACACCGGCTCACGATTTTAATGATTATGAGGTTGGAAAAAGAAATAATTTAGAAATAATTAATATTCTAGAAAAAGATGGAAAAATTAATGATAACGGTATTAATTCATATATAGGCCTTGACCGATTTGAAGCTAGAAAAAAAATTGTTAGTGAGCTTAAGGACTTAAATGTATTGGATAAAATAGATCATATTAAAAATAAAGTACCCTACGGCGATAGATCAAATACAATAATAGAACCTTTTCTAACGGAGCAATGGTTTGTAGATGCCAAATCATTATCAAAAAAACCAATTCAAATAGTAAAAACAAAAAAAACAATTTTTTTTCCAGAAAATTGGACTAAAATTTTTCACCAATGGATGAATAATATTGAACCATGGTGTATTTCAAGACAGATTTGGTGGGGCCATAGAATTCCAGTTTGGTACGGCCAAGACGGAAAAATTTTTGCAGCAGAAAATGTACAAGAAGCACAAATATTAGCTAAAAAATATTATAAAAATAAAACTTTTAACTTAATTCAAGAAACTGACGTTCTAGACACTTGGTTTTCTTCTGCGCTTTGGCCTTTTGCCACTCTTGGCTGGCCAGAAAAAACAGATATATTAAAAAAATTTTATCCTACAACAGTACTGGTTACTGGTTTTGATATTATATTTTTTTGGGTCGCTAGAATGCTTATGATGGGTAATTATTTTTTAAAAGACACTCCTTTTAAAAAAGTTTACGTACACGCGCTTGTTAGAGATGAAAAAGGTCAGAAAATGTCTAAATCAAAGGGCAATGTTATCGATCCATTAGAGTTGATAAACGAATTTGGAGCTGATCCTTTAAGATTCACCTTAATTTCCATGGCATCACCCGGCCGTGATGTTAAATTATCTAAAGATCGAGTGATAGGCTATAGAAATTTTATAACAAAAATTTGGAGTGCAAATAATTTTTTAAAAATAAATAACTGTAATTATAATAAAAAAAATGATGTAAAAAATATAAGATTAAAGATCAATCAATGGATCTACTCTGAATTTTGCAATACAAATGAATTAATTAATAAACATATCCAAGATTTTAGATTTGATGAAGCAAGCAAAGTTCTCTATAATTTTGTTTGGCACTCATACTGTGATTGGTATTTAGAATTTTTAAAACCTATATTTAATTCCAAAAATAAAGCTTCTATTTTAGAAGCTAAACAATTTTCTTCGTTTATGCTTTTAAATATACTTAAAATTTTACATCCATTCACACCCTTTTTTACAGAATATGTTTGGCAAAAAAATAAGTTTGATAAAGAAGAAAAAATAAATCTTATTAACGCAAACTGGCCTATTTTTAAAAAAATAAAATCTTATAAGAATAACTCCGAAGAAATTGATTCTATTATTGATATTATCACTTCAATAAGATCAGCAAAAGTTCAGCTTAATGTCCCCCCTAAAGAACATTGTGATATTATATATTTTCAGGAGAGTAAAAAAATTAAAAAAATTATTAATAACAATTTAGAGATTATAAAACAAGTTGGTAGAATTAATAATATTATTTTAAAACCAGATAAAACTAGTTCAATTATCCAAATTATTATATTAAAAGAAAAAATAGGTCTTAAGTTTGAAACGAACATTGACATAGATTCACAAAAAGAGAAACTAACAAAAAAATTAGACAATATAGAGAAAAAAATTAACTCTTTGAGTCAAAAACTTAATAATAAAGTCTATGTTAAAAAAGCACCAAAAGATATTGTAGCTAACGATAAGGTTTTATTAAAAGATTTAAAGATTGAACAAACTAAATTAAAAAGTATTGTATCAAGTATTAATTAAATGACTAAATTTGATAAAAAAAAATTACCTAGCAGACACACAACTGTAGGCCCAGATAGAGCACCACATAGGTCTTTTTATTACGCAATGAAATTAACCCAAAAAGACGTCGCCAAACCTTTCGTAGGAGTTGTATCTACATGGAACGAAGCTGCACCCTGCAATACATCATTAATGAGACAAGCTCAGTCTGTAAAAAAAGGAGTTATTGAAGCAAATGGAACACCAAGAGAATTTTGTACTATTACTGTTACTGACGGTATAGCTATGGGTCACGAAGGAATGAAATCATCTTTGATCTCAAGAGAAGTTATTGCCGACTCGACTGAACTAACTGTGCGTGGTCACTCATACGATGCATTAGTTGGGGTTGCGGGTTGTGATAAATCTTTACCGGGTTTAATGATGGCCATGTGCCGATTAAATGTACCAAGTGTTTTTATTTATGGTGGTTCAATACTTCCTGGAAGATATAAAGGTAAAGACGTAACAGTAGTTGATGTTTTTGAGGCTGTAGGCAAACATTCAGCTGGAAAAATTTCAGAAAAAGAACTTACAGAATTGGAATTAGTAGCCTGTCCTAGTGCCGGTGCTTGTGGAGGGCAATTTACTGCAAATACAATGGCATGTGTTTCCGAAGCAATCGGTCTTGCACTCCCATATTCTTCAGGAACTCCCGCACCATATTTAGAAAGAGACAAATATTCATATTTAAGCGGGAAGGCTGTAATGAATTTATTAGAAAAAAAAATTAGACCTAGAGACATTGTAACACTTAAATCTTTAGAAAATGCTGCAGTTATCGTAGCTGCAACCGGTGGTTCTACAAATGCTGCTCTACATCTTCCTGCTATTGCAAGTGAGTGTGGGATCAAATTTGATCTTATGGATGTAGCTAAGATATTCAAAAAAACACCTTATTTAGCAGATCTAAAACCCGGCGGTAAATATGTTGCTAAAGATATGTTTGAAGCGGGCGGTGTACCGATTATTTTAAAAACTTTATACGATGGAGGTTTTATACACGGTAATTGTATGACTGTTACTGGAAAAACTATGAAAGAAAATCTCAAGTTAGTTAAATTTAATGATAATCAAAAAGTTATTAGAAGATACAACAATCCTCTATCTCTCGACGGTGGTGTGGTTGGTCTAAAAGGTAATCTAGCACCTGATGGAGCCATAGTTAAAGTAGCCGGTCTAAAAAATTTAAAATTTACTGGAAAAGCAAGATGTTTTGACACAGAAGAAGCGGCATTTGATGCAGTTAAAAAAAAAAAATATAAAGATGGAGACGTAATAATAATACGCTATGAAGGACCTAAAGGTGGTCCAGGTATGCGAGAAATGCTATCTACAACTGCTGCAATTTACGGACAAGGTAACGGAGAAAAAGTCGCATTAATTACAGATGGAAGATTCTCTGGAGCAACTCGAGGGTTTTGCGTAGGGCATGTAGGCCCTGAGGCTTTTATAGGTGGTCCTATTGCATTACTTAAGAATGGCGACGTAATTGATCTCGATGCAAATAAAGGCACTATAAATGTTAGACTTACAGCAAATGAGTTAAAAGTAAGAAAAAAGAAATGGAAACCAAAAAAAATTAATTTTGGTAGTGGTACACTATGGAAGTACGCTCAAACAGTTGGACCTACACATGAAGGTGCAACTACACATCCTGGTGGAAAAAAAGAAACCAAGTGTTACGCAGATATTTAAATGAAGGTAAAACCAGTTATTTTGTGTGGCGGAACCGGATCTAGACTTTTCCCAAACTTTAAAAAAAATCCATCAAAACAATTTATAGACTTCGGCGGATGGACACCTTTTGAAAAAACATTAGATAGAATAAGAGACTCAATTTTTGATAGCCCAATTATAAGTACAAATAAATCCTATGAAAAACTAGTACGGCATACTTTAAAGAAAAAAAAAATAAAAAAATTTAAGATAATATTAGAACCTTCTAAAAAAAATACAGCACCGGCTATTATAATCTCAACTTTAATAAGTGATATTAAAGCCAATCAACCAATATTGTTTTTACCTTCAGATCACTACCTTCCAGAAAAAAATAAATTTAATAAAGTTTTAAAATCAAATTTGTCTTCTTTAAATAATAAAAATATATTTATATTTGCTATTAAACCAAAAACTCCAAGCGCAGATTACGGTTATTTATTAAGTAAAAAAATAAAAAATATTAATAAAGTTATTAAATTCATTGAAAAACCAAATGTAAATAAAGCTAAAAAAATAATAAAAAAAAAAGGCTTTTGGAATTCAGGAATTGTTTTAGCTAGAAAAGATTCTATTATACATAATGCTAAAACAACTCAAAAAAATTTATTTAATCATTGTGTTGACACAACAATCAAAAGCAAGTCAAAAAACAACACAACTATTTTAAATAAAAAATACTATCATAAAATAAAATCAATATCTTTTGATTATGCAATTTTAGAAAAAGCCAAAGAAATTAATTCTATAGAATTAAATTTAACTTGGACTGACCTTGGAAGTTGGAAAGAAATATTTAAAATTGTAAAAAACCAAACAACCAAGACCTATATTAAAAAAAATACTCATTATCGACCATGGGGAAATTATAAAAACTTTTTCAAAGGAAAAAATTTTTTACTGAAGGAATTGACAGTTAATAAAAAGTCTTCTATTAGCCTTCAAAAACACTATCATAGAGCTGAACACTGGACAGTGACAGAAGGTAAACCGAAAATTACAATTGGAAAAAAAACTTTTTTTAAAAACATAAATGAAAGCGTATTCATACCTAAAGGTTCAATTCATAGAATAGAAAATGTTTTTAACGAACCTGTTAAAATAATTGAAGCACAATTAGGAGATATATTAAAAGAGACTGATATAATTAGATACGAAGATATATATGGACGTGTTAAATAATTTCCAATTCAATTGGTGTATGATCTGAAGGTTTTAACTTACTTCTAGGTTTCTTGTTAATATTTATTGTTTTTATATTTTCTAATAAATTATCTGAGACTAAGAAGTGATCAATCCTCATGCCATAATTTTTTGGCCAAGACCCAGACATGTAATCCCAGAAAGTATATTCTTGTTGTTTTTTTTTTAGTTGTCTATAAATATCTTTAAATCCGTAGTTTATTAATTCTCTAAAATATTTTCTTATTTCAATTTTATACAAAGCATCATCTAAATATCTTTTCTCATCATAAACATCGATATCTTCTGGAATAATATTGAAGTCTCCAGAAATAATTATATTTTTTTCAGTAGATAGAGCTTTCTTTATAGATTTTAAAAATTTGTTTAGCCATTTTTTTTTATATTCATATTTTTCAGTGTTAATAGGGTTTCCATTGGGCACGTAAATATTAATGAGTTTAATTTTTTTTTTTTGTAACTGGATGTCACCAGTTATAATACGTGATTGTTTTAGTTCATCTTCAATAAAATTTAAATTAATATTTTCAATTTTAACTTTTGATAAAAAAGCAACGCCATTATAACTTTTTTGTCCAAACACAAATGATTCATAACCAATTTTTTTAAACTCTTCAGTTGGAAAATTAATATTTTCTGTTTTAATTTCTTGTAGCAGCAATATATCAGGTTTATCAGTTTTTATATATTCTAGTATGTTTTCTATTCTAGCTCTCACAGAATTAACATTCCAAGAAGAAATTTTCATTTATACAGAAAATGACAAACCACATCCACACGATGAGGCAGCTTGTGGATTTTTTATAACAAAAGAATTACCAATCATTTCTTTCTGATAATCAACTATAGAACCATTAATAATTTCCAAGGAACTAGTGTCGATAACAGTTTTGTTAAAAATTATGTCATCTTTTTCAATTTTTTCATCAAATGAAAAATTGTATTTAAAACCAGAACAACCACCTCCCTGTACAGAAATTCTAAAATAACAATCTTTATCTTGTTCAGATACAATTTGGCTTATTTGTTTCTTTGCTTCTTCTGTAAATTCAATTTTATTAGTCATATTTAACAAATGATGTATTATACATTTTTACCAATTCTTATGCAAAAAAACTTAAATTATAAATATTCAGTTTTATCAGCCCCAATTAAATCAAAAGGTAGGTTATACAAGGAACCATTGAGCTCTCTGCGAACTGCCTATCAAAGAGACAGGGATAGAGTAATTCACTCGACAGCATTTCGAAGACTTAAACATAAAACTCAAGTTTTTGTTAATACAACAGGAGATCACTACAGAACAAGAATTACACATTCATTAGAGGTTGCGCAAATAGCAAGAACGCTTGCAAAATATTTTAATTTAAACGAAGACCTATGTGAAACACTTAGTTTATCCCATGATCTTGGTCACACTCCTTTTGGTCATGCAGGTGAAGACGAGTTAAATGAATGTATGAGTCAGCATGGTGGTTTTGATCATAATATACAAACTTTAAGAATTGTTAATATTCTTGAAACTAAATATTATAATTTTAAAGGATTAAATTTATCTATTGAAACTATTGATGGATTAGTCAAACACAATGGACCAGTCAATGACACAACAACACTTGATAACATATTAGGGAAAAATATTTTTAAAAATAGGATTGACTATACTGCCAACCCTACATTAGAGGCTCAATTAGCATCAATTTCAGATGATATAGCATATAATAGTCATGATCTTGAAGATGGTTTAAGAGCTAAATTATTTAAAATAGAAGACTTAAAAAATATTCCTATTTTGTCAGAGGTTATAAATAAACATAAAATATTTATTAAAAAAAAAGGAACTGATTTAGTATTAAGACAAATTATAAGAGATACAATTAATGTAATGGTAAAAGATATTATTTTAAATACAACAAAAAATATTAAAAAAGAAAAAATAAAATCTTTAAATGATATTTATAAATCTAAAAATTTGCTAGTTTATTTCTCTAAAGAAATGAATTTATTTGACATATCTATTAAATCTTTTTTAAAAGAAAAAATGTATTTTAGTAAAAATGTTCTAAAGAAAACAAACATGGGCAAAAAAATAATAAAACACCTGTTTATAAAAATAAAAAAAAATCCTTCAAAGTTTATTAAAAAATCAATTTTTAATAAAGATAATTTTGAAAGAAATATTTGTGATTTTATAGCTGGAATGACAGATAGATATGCAATTAATCTTTACAATTCATTAAAATGAATATTTTTGAAACATACCAGAAAAAATTACAGGATCTTGTTGTAAATAATTCTAACTATTTAAATATAGATGGAAAAATTAATTTTAAAGGAATTGTAATAGAAATTCCACCCCAAGAATTTAATTTTGACCTCTCTTCAAATATAGCTTTAGTTCTAGCAAAAAAATTAAATCAATCTCCTCTTATATTGGCAGAACTTATTAAAAATCTAATACAAAAAAACTATGATGATTTTTCTAAGATTGAAGTAGCCGGTCCAGGTTTTATAAATTTTAAATTCACTGAAAAAACTTATCAGAAATTAATTATAAACATTCTAAATGCAAAAAATAAATATGGATCAACTATTAAAAAAGACAAATATAACATAGAATTTGTTTCCGCTAATCCCACTGGTCCAATGCATATAGGCCACTCACGCGGAGCTATATTTGGAGATGTATTGGCAAATTTATTAATTTTTAACGGAAATATAGTTACTAAAGAATATTATATAAATGATTATGGCAACCAGATTGTCAATTTCTCAAAATCTGTTTTTTTTAGATTAAGAGAAATTAAATTTAAAGAAAAATTTGTTAAAAAAGAAGGTTTTTATCCTGGTGAATATATTATTGATATAGCACAAAACATACTATTAGAATTTCCTGACATAAATTTAAATGATTTTGAAAAAATATTTGAAATTTTGAGCGAAGCTTCTTTAAAATATTCAATGAAACTTATAAAAAATGACCTGAAAATGTTAGGAATTTCACATGACAATTTTGTTTCTGAAAAAGATCTTGTAAAAAAAAATTTAGTAGAAAAATCTATTAATTATTTAAAAGATAAAGAATTTGTTGAATACGGATATTTAAATCCACCTAAAGGTGAGGAAAACAAAGATTGGAGAAAGACAAAAAGATTAATTTTTAAATCAACTTTATTTGGCGATGACTCAAATAGAGCATTACAAAAAAATGATGGTTCTTGGACATATTTTGCAAATGACATTGCATACCACTCAGATAAAGTCTCTAGAAATTATAATTACTTAATAAACGTTCTAGGTGCTGACCACACTGGCTACATTAAAAGAATAACTGCAGCAACAAAAGCTCTCTCTGATGAAAAAATATCTTTAATATGTAAGGTTTGCCAATTGGTAAAACTTTTTAAAAACGGTCAACCCTACAAGATGTCAAAACGTTCTGGTGACTTTATATCTGTCAGAGAACTTTTAAATGAAGTCAATAAAGATTCAATTCGCTTTATGATGCTTAACAGAAGTAATGATGTAGAACTAGATTTTGATTTTGATAAAGTTTTAGAAAAAACAAGAGAAAACCCTGTTTTTTATGTTCAGTATTGTTATGCTCGAATATCTTCGATTTTTAGAATCTTAGATATTAATATTAATAGTGTATTTAAAATTGATGAAAAGAATTTTCATCTCAACGAGCCAGAAATTAATCTTTTAAGAAAAATTTTAGATTGGCCTAAAGTAGTTGATACCTCATCTAATAAACTTGAACCACATCGCATTCCTTTTTATTTATACGAGCTTGCAACTTTATTTCATTCATACTGGAGTAAAGGAAATGACAATCCTAAGTATAAATTTATAGAAAATGGAAAAATCAGAAACATTAATACACTTTTAATAATTAAATTAGTTTCTTTAACCATAGAAAATGGAATGAAAATTTTAGGGGTTTCTTTACCAAGAAAAATGTAATGATTAAAAATTTTTTATCTGTACTAATGTTTTTATTTATTTCTACATTTATTTACTTTATTTTTTCTACATATTACTCAGATCAAAATAAAAAAAAAATTAACAGCAATAGAGTAGATTCATATGAAAAGATTACAGAAAATATAAAAAATCTTCCTAAATTACCTAATAATACAAATGATGTTATAAAGTTTAACTCTGGTTATGAAAAAAATCACAATAAAATAAAAAGAAATTTTTGGAACTTATTTAAAAAAAATGATTAGAAAAGCTATTATTATTAGTATTTTGGGTCGCACATTAACAAAAGATGAAATAAATATAATTAAAAAAGAAAAACCCTGGGGTTTAATTCTTTTTAAAAGAAATATTTTATCTGAAAATCAAACTATAAAATTAGTTAAAAATATTAGAAGAATAATGAAAGATAATAAATATCCTATCTTGATAGATGAAGAAGGGGGTAGAGTTTCCCGAATATCAAATTTTTTAGATAACTCTCAATTCAATCAAAAATATTTTGGTGACATCTACAAACAAAATCAAAATTTAGCTGTAGCACTCTATAAAACCTATATTGACTCCCTTTCAAAAATTTTAAATAAACTTGGCATAAACATAAATACAACGCCAGTATTAGATTTAATTACGAAAAAAACACATAGCATTATAGGAAATAGAAGTTTTTCATCAGATTCTGATATAGTTAATACACTAGGTAAACTGTGTATAAATTTTTATAAAAAAAATAAAATAGCCACTGTTATTAAGCACGTACCTGGACATGGTCGTGCAAATCTAGATAGTCATTTTGAACTACCTAAAGTCATAGATAGCTACAAACTACTAAAAAACGAAGATTTTAAATGTTTTAAAAGTATAAATAGTTTTTTTGCTATGACAGCACATATTTTATATACAAAAATCGATAACAAGAATAATGCGACACATTCTAAATTTATTATAAAAAAAATTATTAGAAAAGATATTGGATTCAAAGGCATTTTAATTTCAGATGATATTTCAATGAAAGCACTTCAATATGACGTATTTGAAAATGCAAGCTTAGCTTTGAAATCTGGTTGTAATTTAGTTTTATATTGTGCAGGTAAAACAAATGAAATGAGAAAATTACTGCAAAAAATACCTTATATTGATAAGTTTACTAAGAAAAAAACATCAGAATTTTATAAATTTTTAAGTTAAAATTAAACCATGGAATCAAATTTAAAGAACTCTATAAAAATTGAAATACCTAATTATTCAGGGCCACTTGAGGTTCTTTTAGATTTAGCTAAAACACAAAAAGTTGATTTAACAAAAATATCTATTACTAAACTCGCGGATCAATTTTTATTTTTTATTAAAAAATCTAGCAATTTAAATTTAGAAGTTGCTTCTGAATACTTGCTTATGGCTACATGGCTTGCTTATTTAAAATCAAAATTGCTTTTACCGGAAGATGATGATGACAATTTTAAAGCACTTGAAGTTGCTGAAAAACTTAAATTACAATTAAAAAAGTTAGAATTAATTCGTCTACTTTCTGACCAACTAATTAGCAAAGAAAGAATAGGCATCAATATATTTTACAGAGGCATGAAGGGCGGAATTAAATCTATTAACACTCCAATTTATAAAGTTAGTCTTTATGAGCTTTTAAAAACATACTCTGCTATAAAGATGCAAAAAGCATTTCAAACGATAAATATTCCTAAATTACCAGTTTTTACCACCGAAGAAGGGTTGAAACAAATTCGAAATAATCTTCAGAATATAACTGAGTGGAAGAATATAGAAGATTTAATACCCAAAAATTTTACTTTTAGTAAAAAATTAAAAAAAAGTGGTTTAGCTGGTATTTTTTCTGCTAGCTTAGAATTAACAAAACAAGGCGTTACTAATATAATGCAAAAAAAATTATTTGAAAAAGTACTTATTAAAAAAATTAATTAAATGACTAAAATAAAAAAAAATATTAATAATATTGTTAAATTTACTAAAAATATAAATAAATTAGAAAAGCAAGTTGAGGCAATTCTATTTGCTGCAGACGAACCTCTAGACATTGAAACAATTGAAAAAAGGGTACAAAGTACTAGTAATATTAAAAAAATTTTAGAAAATTTAAAGTCTGATTATTTTTCAAGAGGAATAAATTTAGTTTGCATAAAAGATAAATGGTCTTTTAGAACTTCAAAAGATCTTGTTAGCTTAATGTCTTTACAAAAATCAACGGAAAAAAAATTATCTAGAGCTACCCTAGAAACTTTGGCTATTATTGTTTATCACCAACCCGTTACTAGGTCAGAAATTGAAGAAATTCGTGGTGTTGCCTTTGGAACTAATACTATTGAAATTTTACTTGAGCTTGATTGGGTTAGACCAGCAGGAAGAAAAGACGTAATAGGAAAACCTATTCAATATGCCACTACAGAAAATTTTTTACACCATTTTAATGTTCAGAAATTAACTGATCTACCTACTGTTGACGAACTTAGTTCAGCAGGGTTAATTGACACAACTACTATTGATGCATCAATTTTTGGCACCGGTAAGTTTTACAAGGAACAGTCTAAGAGTAAAAAAGAAGATATATACTCAAATATCGAAAAAGCTATAGATGAGACCCCAAAATCAGACAAATAAAATACATTTAATTATCACTAGATATTGTGTATAAGTAATTGATGAGTATAGGTTTTTGGCAAATAGCTATTGTAGTTGTATTAGTAGTCCTTTTATTTGGTAGAGGAAAAATATCCGATTTAATGGGAGATGTTGCTAAAGGCATTAAAAGCTTTAAGAAGGGTATGTCAGATTCACCCGACCAAACTGACGACAAAGATAATTCTAACAAAAGTTAATTTCAATGCCACAAATTGGATGGTTTGAACTACTAATTATAGTAGTCGTAGCTATACTGATTATCGGTCCAAAAGATTTCCCAATAGTTTTGAAAAAAGCGGGCTCTTGGATAAGAACTGTAAAAAACTATTTCTCTGATGTTCAATCAAATATAAAACAAATGACAGATCTAGAAATAAATAAGAATGAATTAACATCCAAAGAAAAAAACAACAAAGATGAAAAAAAATAATAATCAAAATGAAACTATAGGAAATTTTGTTGGTCATTTAACAGAACTGAGAAGTAGGCTTGTTAAATCATTTATTTTTTTAATATGTATTTTTTTAATATGTTATTTTTTTTCAGCCGAAATATATCAATTTCTTGTTCAACCTTATTCCGATGCAATACAGTCTAATAATTTAGATAGAAGATTAATTTTTACTGCACTTCATGAAGCTTTTCTCACGTATTTAAAGGTTGCATTTTTTGCTGCTTTTTTTATTTCTAGTCCAGTATTTTTAACTCAATTGTGGAAATTTATAGCTCCTGGATTGTATAAAAATGAAAAAAAAGCATTGTTACCTTATCTTATTGCTACACCAATACTTTTTATTTTAGGAGGATGTTTAGTTTACTATCTGATAATGCCGCTAGCAATAAAATTTTTTTTAAGTTTTGAGTCTGTAGCTCAACCTGGAGCAATAGCTATTCAACTAGAAGCTAAAGTTAATGAATATTTATCATTAATTATGAGATTAATCTTTGCATTTGGTGTTAGCTTTCAGTTGCCAGTTATTTTAAGTCTTTTAGCTCGTACTGGCATTATTAATTCAGAGTATTTAAGATTAAGAAGAAAATATGTAGTAGTAATAATTTTTGCAATAGCTGCAATTCTGACACCTCCTGATCCAATTACTCAAATTGGTTTGGCACTACCTTTGTTATTATTGTATGAACTATCTATACTAACAGTTAAATTTATTGAAAAGAAAGAAGATGCATAGCATTAAAGATATTAGAAAAAATTTAGATTTTTTTAAAAAAAAAATTTCTGAGAGAAACAGCTCAATAAACTTTGATGATTTAATTGCTTTTGATAAAAATAATAGGGAGCTAATTCAACAAAAAGAGAGTAAAGAACAAGAAAAAAAATTAATATCTAAATTAAAAGATCCTTCAAACTTTGAAAAGTCAAAAAATTTATCTAAAGAATTAGATATAATTATTAAAAAACAAATTATATTACAGAACAAGATTTCTTCAATTCTCTGCAATATACCAAATATTGCTAGAGACGATGTACCTGTAGGTATTGATGAAAAATCAAATAAAATGATTAAACAACATGGCACCATAAAAAAATTTACCTTCCCAATTAAATCACACATAGAAATAGGTGAAAAAAATAGTCAAATAGATTTTAAAACTTCCTCCAAACTTTCTGGATCTCGTTTTGTTATTTTAAATTCGAATTTTGCACTATTAGAAAGAGCACTAATTAATTTTATGCTAGATATTCATGTTGAAAAGTTTTCTTATACGGAAATTTCACCTCCTTTATTGGTAAATGAAAATGTAATGTTCGGAACTGGTCAATTACCAAAATTTGAAGAAGATCAATTTGAAGTAAAATTAAACGATAATGAAGAGAGAAAATTTCTTATACCTACAGCAGAAGTAGTTTTAACAAATTTAGTTAGAGATGCTGTAACGGACTCTAAAATTTTACCTTTAAGATATGTTGCTTCAACTCCATGTTTTAGAAAAGAAGCTGGAAGTTATGGCAAAGATACAAAAGGAATGATGAGACAACACCAATTTTATAAAGTCGAACTAGTTAGTGTAGTTGAGCCCTTAAATACTTTATTAGAATTGGAGCGAATGCTAAATTGTGCAGAAGAAATTTTAAAACTTTTAGAGATTCCTTATCAAGTTATTCTTTTAAGTTCAGGGGATATGGGATTTAGTGCTGAAAAGACATATGATATTGAAGTCTGGATTCCTTCCGAAAATAAATATAGAGAAATATCAAGTTGTTCATCTTGTGGGTCTTTCCAAGCTAAAAGAATGGGAGCTAAATACAAGTCTTCTAGTGAAACAGATTTTGTGTCTACTTTAAATGGATCGGCATTAGCGGTGGGTAGATTAATGATATCTTTGATTGAAAACTATCAAAACGATGATGGTTCTGTATCGATACCGCCTGTATTGAGAAAATACATGAAAAATTTAGATAAAATATAGAATTTTTATATTATGTTCTTGTTAAAATATTCCAGATATTATAATTAATCTTTTATTATGAACGGACAAGGAATAGCACAATTTATACCTC
>MDTF01003593.1_pt1 | contig 15041 bp, 16 predicted proteins | sample 811191 | NCBI WGS metagenome assembly MDTF01 (sample SAMN05326649, study PRJNA326480) | marine metagenome | isolation source: seawater | place: Southern Ocean | collected 2011
TGGCGGAGAGACTGAGATTCGAACTCAGGAAAGAGTTGCCCCTTTGCCGGTTTTCAAGACCGGTGCATTCAACCACTCTGCCATCTCTCCGTTAGCAAGGTTTTATTATTATAAAATTTTAATTCAACAATAAAATTGATAAATTAAGCAAATAATGAATTAAATACTAAATTATTAATATAATGAAAAATCAAAAATTCAATAAAGGTATAGCTTTAACTGCTTTAGGATCTCTTTGGTGGGGAATAATAGGTGTTATTTATTTTAAATATATATCCTTTGCTGGACCAATCGAGGTTGTTATTCATCGTTGTATTTGGACGTCTGTAGTTTTAATTGTTTCTACTTTCTATTTTTCTAAATGGAATATTTTTTTTGAAATTATCAACAATAAAAAAAAGCTAGTTTGGTTATTTTTTTCAAGTTTATTAATATTTATTAATTGGGCAACATGGATATACGCTGTAAGCAGTGAAAAAATAATTGATGCAAGTTTTGGTTATTTTATAATGCCTATATTGAGTATTTTTTTAGGATATATTTTTTATAAAGAAAAAATTAATAAAAGAAGGGGACTTTCTATTATGTTAGTTTTAATCTCAATCTTATTTCTTTTTATAGTGAGTTTTAACTCAATCCCATGGGTTGGAATAATTGTGGCACTTAGTTGGGGTTTTTACAATTTATTAAGAAAAAAAGTTAATGTAGACACGGATGTTGGATTGTTAATTGAAAGTCTTTTTATACTTCCATTTGCACTATTTTCTTTTTATTTAATTTTTCAAAATGGTTCTAATGATTTTAGTTTAAACAGACCCGCATTAATGATTTTACTTATGTTGGCGGGCCCAATGACCGTTATACCACTTTTTTTATATGTTAGGGGTGTAGAGCTTTGTGGACTTGGACCAACTGGAATGATCTTTTATATAACACCCACCTTTCAATTTTTACTTGGTTTTTTTTATTATAATGAAGCTTTTTCGTTTGAAAAATCATTAAGTTTCATTTTAATATGGATTGCTGTTATCATTTATCTTAAAGATTTGTATGAAAATAATTAAAATTTTTTTAACCTTCATTCTCTTCTCATTTTATTTACCGGTGAATGCCGAAAATTCTACCTTTAAAGAGTGGTTAAATGGTTTTAAAATTTATGCTTTAGAGCAAGATATTTCTGAAACTACTTTTGATACTGTAATGTCAGATGTTATATTTTTGCCCAAAGTTTTAAAATACGATCGATTTCAACCAGAATTTTATGAAGATACAAAAACATATATTTCCAAAAGAACTTCTGCACAGAAAGTTAGACAGGGTCGTGCTCTTTATCATAAGCATGCAAATTTTATAAATTCCATAGATAGTAAATTTTCTGTTGAAAAAAGTTTATTACTTGCTTTAATGGGCATTGAAACTAATTTTGGGACTTATGTTGGTAAGATGGATATATTATCATCATTAGCAACACTTAGCTTTGACAAGAGAAGATCAAAATTTTTTACAAATGAACTTATTACTTTACTTCAGCTTGTAGAAAATGGGACCATAGATTACAAGATTTTGTATGGATCATGGGCTGGCGCATTTGGAAATTTTCAATTTATGCCCACAACTATAGATAAGTACGCATTAGATTATGATAAAAATAATACTATTGAGTTGAAATCAATAAAAGACTCATTTGCATCTGCAGCAAACTATATTCACAAAATTGGATGGAAAAAAAATGAACCCTGCTTTATAAGGGTTGAATTATCGGCAGATACTCCAAAGAAATTACTAAATACATCAGCAAAAAATTTGCATAATAAAGATAAATTTAAAAATTTAAAAAAATATATAACTAGCTATAAAGATATTAATATAAATGATGACCTTATAGGTGCCATAATAACTCCTGATAAAGATATTATACCTAATTCAGAAAATTTAGAACCTGCTTATATCGTTTTTGAAAATTATGAAAAAATATTACAATGGAACAGGTCATTAAGATTTGGGTTAGCCGTATGTACATTAAAAAATAAATTTGAAAATGAGCTATAGAAATATTTTATTAATAATTTTTTTAATTTCTTTTACGAGTTGTACGACTAGCGATCTTTCTGTAAATAAGCAAAATATTAACTTTAAAAAAAGATTTTCAAATAAAGGTTTTACCATGATCTATAATCAAAAACATTATGACAATGGTTTAATTTCTAAAAAAATTGCGGAACGTAGTTTAATAATATTTCAAAAAAATTTAAAATTTGGTACACAAGTTAAAATTACAAATATTTTAAATAACAAATCTTTAGTAGCTAAAGTTGGAAAGAATTCTAATTACCCTTTGTTTAACAATTCTGTAATATCAAAAAGAATAGCCGATGAGTTAGACTTAAATGTGGATGAGCCTTATATTGAGATAATTGAAATACCAGAAAGCTCTATGTTTGTTGCTAAAAAAGCCAAAACCTTTGATGAAGAAAAAAATGTAGCAATTAAAGCACCGGTCAATAGTATTAGCATTAATGATTTAAATGTAACTAATATTTTAACTAAACAGTCTAAGGTAAAAAAATTTTCATATAAGATTAAGATTGCTGATTTCTATTTCAATGATACGGCAAAAATTATGTTACTAAGAATCATTAATGAAACTGAAATTAAAAATCCAAAAATAAAAAAAATTTCTGAAGAGAAATATAGAGTATATCTAGGTCCTTTTAATAACATTAATTCTCTACAAAAAACATATAATGATATAAACATATTGGAATTTGAAAATATTGAAATTATAAAAAATGATTAAATTAAAATTTTTAACACTGCTAACTTTATTAATATTAACATTTAAAGCCAATGCTGCTTTTGACGTAAATGCTAGGACAGCAATTCTACAAGACTATCTATCTGGAGAAATTTTGTATGAAAAAGATGCTGATAAGTCAATCTATCCAGCTTCAATGACAAAAATTATGACGGCCATTGTTGCATTTGAATTAATCAAAAGTGGAGATCTTGATATAAATGAAAAGTTTATAGTTTCTGAGAATGCCTGGCGTCTTTCTTCGGCGGGATATTCTTCTATGTTTATAATGGTTGGTGACGAAGTAAGTGTTGAAAATTTATTAAAAGGAATAATTGTTGCATCAGGAAATGATGCCTGTGTAGCTCTTGCAGAAGGTATTGCTGGGACAGAAGAGGAATTTGCATTATTAATGACTGCTAAAGCTAAAGAAATTGGTATGGTTAATACTAATTTTGCTAATTCATCAGGCATAAATAATACTGAGAATAATTCAACAGTAAGAGATATTATGATTATGTCAAAATACCTTATTAAAAATTATCCTGATGAGTACAAAATGTTTTCGGAAAAAGAGTTCACTTGGGATCGGACAGGTGGAACCCCAATAACACAAGGGAATAGAAACCCACTTTTATATAAAAACTTTGGAGTAGATGGAATTAAAACTGGATATTTGGCTGTAGAAAAATATTCACTAGCATCATCTATTTACAGAAATGGTAGGAGATTAATTGCTGTTGGTAGTGGCTTTAATACAAAAAAAGATAGGTCTAAAGAAAGTGCTAAACTATTAACTTGGGGTTTAGTTAATTTTGACTTGATTGAAATAGCTAAAGCTAACACTGTGATTGAAAGTGCTGATGTTTGGCTGGGTAAAGCAAATTATGTTAACACATACGTAAAAGAAGATATCTATAAGACAATTCCAAAAGCACGTAAAAAATTTCTTAAGGTATCTATAAATTATAATGGCCCAATTCAAGCACCGATTCAAAAAGATGATATACTTGGTAAATTAAGAGTTTCTTATAAGAATGAACTAATTGCAGAATATGATTTATTAGCATTTGAAAACGTTAAAAAATTAAATATATTTTCAAGATTAATGAGATCTCTTAATTTTTTAATTTGGGGTGATGTCTAAAAAACCAATAATAGTTTTTGAAGGAATTGAGGGAAGTGGTAAATCTTTTCATATTAATAATGTAGCAAAACTATTAACTAAAAAAAAAAAAAAATTTATTCATATTAGAGAACCAGGAGGAAGTAAAAATTCTGAAAAAATCAGAAAGTTGATATTAGATAATAAATCAACATTTAATAAAAACACAGATCTCTTACTATATTTATCTGCAAGAAGTGAAAATATAGAAATTATTAAAAAAAATTATGGAAAAAAAATTATATTAATTGATAGATTTATAGATTCTACAATAGCTTATCAACATTATGGAATGGGTGTAAATATTAAATTAATCAATACGCTAAATAATTTTTTGCTAAAAAATATTAAGATAAATTTTACTTTTTTAAATTTAGTTAATCCAAAAAACATGAAAGAAAGACTTTTTAATAGAAAAAAACTTAATAGATATGACCAATTTAATGCTAACTTTTATAAAAAAGTTCAAATGGGTTTTTTAAAAATTTTTAAAAAAAATCCAAAAAAATATATGAAGATAGATTCTAACTTGAATATTACAGATAATAAAAATAAGATTTTGAGTAAAGTTAAAGAGTTAATATAAAATGAATTTAAAGGCTTCAGAAAATACACAAATATTTGAAATGAATTGTTATTTTAATGAAATTATAAATCTTTATAATCAAAAAAAAATGCCTAATAAAATTTTACTATCAGGCAAGAAAGGCTTGGGTAAGTCAACATTAGCTTACCACATAATCAATTATATTTTATCACTTAATGAAGAGTACAAATATGATGTTGATAAATTTAATATTAATAAAAATAATAAATCTTTCAAGCTAATTCAAAATCTCTCTCATCCTAATTTTTATTTGATTGATTTAATTGATGAAAAAAAAAATATTGACGTAGCTCAAATACGTAAAATGATAACTCACACCAACAAATCTTGCTTTAATAATAATCCAAGGTTTATACTCATAGATAAAATTGAGAATTTAAATAAAAATTCTGTTAACGCATTATTAAAAATAATAGAAGAACCTAATGATGGAATTTTTTTTATTTTAATTAGTAATAGTGAGAAAAAAATTTTACCTACATTAAAATCAAGATGTTTAACTTTTAAAATTAGTTTAACTTTTAATCAATCAATTAATGTTGTTAATCAATTACTTAATAAAAATATACTAGAAGAAATTAATACTGATATAATTAATTACTATATTACACCAGGAGAGATTGTTAATTTAATTAATTTTGCTGATGAAAAAAAAATAAATCTTTTAGATTATGATTTATTTGGACTTTTAAACTTATTGATAAATAACGGATATTATAAAAAAAATAAAAATATAAAAAATATAATCATTACATTTATTGAGCTATTTTTTTTTAAAAGAATATAAGTTGAGAAATACAAAAAATTCTTTACTTGTTTTTTATCATAATTTTTTAGATAAAATCCATAATACAGAAAAATTTAACCTAGATGAGGAGAGTTTATTTTTAGAGTTTAAATCTAAAATATTAGATGAATAATAATTTTTATATCACTACCCCGATATACTATCCATCAGCAAAACCGCATATGGGTCATGCCTACTCAAGTATCATCGCTGACTTCTTTGCAAGATTTAAGCGTATTGATGGATATGATGTTCATTTCTTAACAGGTACTGATGAACATGGATTAAAAATCCAACGTGCTGCAGAAAGTAATAATGTTGAAACGCTTGATTTTTGTAATGAAATTAGTCAAACATTTAGAGATTTATCTAAAACTCTGAATTTATCAAATACTGATTTTATAAGAACAACAGAAGAGAGGCATAAAAAAACTGTTCAACATCTTTGGTTAGAATTGGAAAAAAATAATGATATTTATTTATCAAAGTATTCTGGTTGGTACTCAGTATCTGATGAAGCATTTTATAATGAGGATGAAATTATTGAAAAAGATCAAAAGAAAATTGCTATTGTCTCTGGATCAATTGTGGAATGGATTGAGGAGGAGTCTTATTTTTTTAGATTATCAAAATGGCAAGATAAACTTTTAGATTATTATGAAAATAATCCAGAATTTATCTCACCAAAATCTAGAAAAAATGAAGTTATAAGTTTTGTGAAAAATGGACTTAAGGATCTATCAATTAGTAGAACAACATTTTCCTGGGGAGTTAAAGTTCCAAATAATTCAAAACATGTTATTTACGTCTGGCTTGATGCGTTGACTAACTATATTAGTGCACTCAATTACCCTGATACAAATGATGATTTATTTAAAAAGTTCTGGCCCGCATCTGTGCATTTAATAGGTAAAGATATTTTAAGATTTCATGCAGTTTATTGGCCAGCATTTTTAATGGCTGCTAAAATTTCTTTACCAAAAAGAATCTATGGACATGGCTGGATTCTATCTGGTGAAGAAAAAATGTCTAAATCAAAAGGCAATATATTAGATCCATTAGATATTATTCAAACCTATGGGTTAGACCCTCTAAGATATTATTTAATTAAAGAAGTTTCATTTGGTAACGATGGCAATATATCTCAAGATAAATTGGAGGATTGCATTAATAGTGATCTTGCAAATAATTTTGGTAATTTATGTCAGAGAGTTACTGCTTTTGCAGAAAAAAACTGTGACTCAAAAGTACCAATTATCAAAAAGCTTGCTGATGAAGATCTTATTATGCTTAATAAATTTACTGAAAATTTGACTACAATAAGAAATGAAATTGATAAACAAAATATTAACTTTTATACAAATTTTATTATTAATTCATTGTTTGATGCTAATAAATATTTTAATGACCAGGAACCTTGGAAGAAGAAAAATGACAAAGAAAGACTTAATACCATTGTTTATACTGCATTAGAAATGATTAGAAAAATTTCATTCATGCTTTACCCAATAATTCCTGACTCAATTACAAAAGCACTTAAAATTTTTAATCTCAAACCTAGTGACATCATTTTTAAATCAATTGGTAACCATGATTATTTAATAGCGGGTGATCAAATTAATAAAATTGACATTTTATTTTTGAAAGTAGAAAAAAAAAATGATTGATTCACATTGTCATTTAGATCATGAACCATTATTTGAAAATTTAAATAATATTATTGAGAGGTCAAAAAATATTGGTCTTGAAAAATTACTTACTATTTCAACTACTCTTGCAAGTTTTGATAGAATTAAAGTTTTAGTGGATAAGGACCCTATGATTTTTGGAACTTTTGGAATTCATCCCCATGAAACAGAATTAGATTGTGTTAATAAGGAAACAATAATGAAAACCATAAGAACTGCATCTAAAAAAATAATAGGTATTGGTGAAACAGGCTTAGATTTCTTTTATAATCATAGTAATAAAATTAGACAAATTGATAGTTTTAAACAGCATATTGAAGCGTCTATTGAACTTAGATTGCCTATAATAATTCACTCAAGAAATGCAGAAGATGAAACATTTGACATCCTAAATTCTTATAAGGATGAAGATTTAAAAATACTTATGCACTGTTTTACTGGATCTTATCAATTTTCAAAAAAATTATTATCATTAGGTGCTTTTTTTTCAGCCAGTGGAATAATTACATTTAAAAATAGTATTGATCTTCAAAAAACATTTAAAACTATTCCACTTGATAGATTGCTTATTGAAACAGATAGTCCTTTCTTGGCACCAATTCCAATGCGTGGAAAAAAAAATGAACCAAGTTTTATTAAATATACCCTAGAAAAACTGTCAACTATAAAAGAAAAAACACCAACAGAAATGGATATTTTAACTACCAGTAATTTTAATAAACTTTTCAATTTTTAGTTTTTTATTAAAATAATTAAATCAGGTATATAAAGTTATCTAGTGTATTATTTTAATTTATAATATTTTTTCAATTTGCTTTGTGATTTTTTTTGAAAGAGGCTCAATAAAAGAATTGAAAGTATCTTGAATTTTCCCTTCCTTATTTATCAAAATTTTATGAAAATTCCATTTTGGTACTGTTGATTTTCCATGGTTTTCTTTTGCCCATAAATACAATTCGTGTGCATCTTTTCCTTTAACATTAACTTTATCCGTTAGTGGGAATGTAATATTAAAATTTGTTTCACAAAAATCTTTAATTTCTTTATTTGTGCCAGGCTCTTGTCCTCCGAATTGATTAGAGGGTACGCCAATCACAACTAGGCCCTCATCTTTATATTGATCAAATAATATTTGAAGATCTGCATACTGCTTTGTAAATCCGCACTTACTAGCTACATTAACCAGAAGAACAGCTTTACCTTTAAGCCTATTTAAATCTAACTCTTCACCATTAATATTTTTGATACTTAAATCAAAAAAAAGTTTTTCATATTTGGCATCAACTTTTTCAAAAAAAGAAAACATAATTATAGATATTAATATTATTAAATAGTTTCTTTTAATCATAAATCACTTTCTTGTTGAAATTGATAATAAAAGATATCCAAATACAGTTGATAATAAAGAACCAGCTAAAACACCAATTTTAACTCCGTCAATATATTGGGTGTTATCAGCAAAAGCTAAATTTCCAACGAATAAACTCATGGTAAAGCCGATACCGGTTAGGATAGACACACTATATAGACTTAGCCAACTGGAATTATCTGGCATTTGAGCTGCGCCCAATTTCACAGCAAAAAATGAAAAGAACATAACTCCAATTTGTTTACCTATGAACAAGCCTACAAGTATACCAAGAGGTACTGGCATCATTAGAGAGGATAATGTTAAACCCTCTAGTGAAACACCGGCATTAGCAAAAGCAAATAAAGGCATAATAAAAAAAGCTACATATGGACTAATTGCATGTTCAATTCTTATTAACAAAGAATAATCTTTGTCTTTAACTCTATGAGGTATAGTTGATGCAAGAAGTACTCCTGCTATTGTTGCGTGAATTCCAGATTTGTATGTAAAGAACCACATAAAAATACCTATTAATAAATATGGTAAAAACTTTTTAACTCCAGATTTATTCAATAGAAGTAATAATATATAAGAAATCAAAATTAAACTTAAATAACTAATGCTAAGATCACCTGAGTAGAAGAAAGCTATAATTAAGATAGCACCAAGATCATCAATAATTGCTAGAGCTGTTAAAAAAATCTTTAAAGAAATAGGAACTCTTGAACCTAGTAACGACAAGATACCCAATGAAAATGCTATATCTGTTGCTGATGGAATGGCCCAACCATTTAATGTTTCAGAGTTACCAAAATTTATAACTACATAAAAAAAGGCCGGCACTACCATTCCACCAACAGCTGCTATTATTGGTAACATGGCTTTTTTTAAATTAGAAAGCTCACCTTGAATAAATTCTCTTTTAATTTCCAATGTTACAAAAAAGAAAAAAATTGCCATCAATAAGTCATTTATCCAGTGATGAACTGATAGTTTTAATCCAAAGTTATTGACACCAATAAAAAGATAGTGCTCTAATGATCTAAAATAAAGTTCATTAAAATCTGAATTACTAATAATCAAAGCAATTATAGCTGCAATTAATAATACAAGGCCGCTTGCTGCTTCTAATTGAAAAAACCACTTAAATGGTTTAGATAAATTTTTAATCATAAGGCTAAATCAAATCTTTGATAAATAATATAAGATCTTTACAGCTTTCAAACAGGTTAGAAAGTAAAGAATCAATATTTGGGATAATTTTTCTTATTGGAGTTTTAAAAGTGTCTATCATGATAATCAATGCTATTAGTGAAATTATAAAAACTATATTTAATTTTATAAAATTATATTTCTTTTTTTTTTTATCACGGTAGACGGGTCCTTCATTAATCTTTTTATTAGTATGTGGAGCAGTTTCATCGTCTATATTTGTATCTTTATCAAGATCTAATTTTTTTTTTTTATTAATATTATCATTAATAAAAATTTTTAAACTTTCATCTTTGATGGGTTCAATAAATTCAGGTATTGATTCATTTATAAAAAACCATTTGTGATTACAGCTACTACATTGAAGTAGTCTCCCTTTTTCAGGTATTAAACTTGCTTCAATATCAAATTTTTTGTGACAGTTCGTGCATCCAATGATCATTCCTTTTTATACCAGATTATTTTAAAAAATCCCTATTTTAGATATTCTTTATCCTTTGAAAATAACATTATCTATTGTATTAGTATCTCAATCGGGGCGTAGCGCAGCCTGGTAGCGCATCTGGTTTGGGACCAGAGGGTCGCAGGTTCAAATCCTGCCGCCCCGACCAAAAAATTAAGAAATAAGTTAACTATATGATCAAGTATTCATGACTGACACAAATAAAGAGCACTCACCAGGCGAATTTAATCATATTGAAAGAAATAATAATCACCATCATTTTTTTAAAAAACTAAATAATATAAAAAATCCTGTGATTTTAGAACTGGGTGTTAATAAGGGTAGCTCTACGGCTAAGTTTTTAAATTATATAAATACTAAAGGAGGTGAGCTTTATTCAATAGATATAATGGATTGTTCAAATATTACTCATAGTGAAAGATTTAAAAATATATCAACTGAAAAATGGAATTTCTTAAAATCAAATGATCTTGACTTAGAAAAAATTTTAAACAAATTTCCTAATTTAAAAAATGGTATCGACTTATTATATGTTGATAGCTATCACGATCGTGTTCATGTTCAAAAAATAATTGAAAAATGGTTTTTTTATATCAAAAAATTTGGGTATATTTTTTTTGATGACACTGAAAGTTGTCAATATAAGAAAAATAGAGATTATGGCCACAGCATAAATAATGATTCAATTGATCAGTTCGTAAATGATTTTCATTATAGAAATTATAATCAAGTAGTTTTAACAAAATACTTTTCAGGTAGTGGTTTATCAGAGTTATTTAAGTTGTCTGAAGCGGGCACAACACCAAATTTTTCCACTAAAGTCTGGTCATATAATCAATTTATTGGTTTAATTTATCTATTCTTAAAAAAGATAATATATTTTTTAAAAAATAAACATAATAAAACTAATATATAAATCTTAAGATTATGATTAAAGCTAAAATATATATTCCCACTAAAAATTCCATGCAATCTGGTCTTGGTAAGGCTGATAAATGGCTAATTAAATTTGAGACTGAGAATTCTGGTATTAATCCTTTAATGGGCTGGGAAACAAGTTTAGACACAATATCTGAATTAAATTTAGAATTTTCAACTAAAAATTTAGCCATCGAATATGCTAAAAAAAATAAGATAGATTTTGAAATTATTGAGCCCCAAAAAAGAAAAACTATAAAAAAATCATATGCTGATAATTTTCTTAAATAATATAAATGTTTAAATTTTTTACACAAAAAGAATGGGGATTATGGTCTTGGCTAGGTTCTTTAATAATTCTTTTATCACTATGGTTTCAAGTAAAGATAGATGTCAAAATTAATGAATGGTTTGGTACATTTTATGACATGATACAGAAAGCATTATCTGCTCCAAATTCAATAACAATTGAAGAGTATTTTGGTGCGTTACTATCATTTATCACTTTGGCAGGAGTATACGTTGGTGTTTATGTAGTAATAAAGTATTTCACATCTCATTATTTATTTAGATGGCGTACAGCAATGGTTAATTGGTATCATAGTGTTTATGATAAAGCTCGAAAGATTGAAGGGGCATCACAAAGAGTTCAGGAAGATACAATTAAATTTACACGTATAATGGAAAATCTTGGAACAAGTTTAATTGAAGCAATAATGATTCTTATTGAATTTACTCCAATTTTATTTGGGTTAAGCATTAGTATTCCAATATTTTTCTTTGGTGATTGGGACTATGGGTTAGTAACAGGGGCCTTAATATGGACGATTGCAGGAACTATATTTCTTGTAGTAATAGGTTATATTTTAAGACTTGTGGGTGTTGAGTATGATTTACAAAAACAAGAAGCTTCATATAGAAAATTATTAGTTATTGCTGAAGATGATGCAACAATTAGGCCTAAAACTTTAGAAGAACTATTTGATGATGTCCGTAAAATCCATTTTATAAGTTTCTTTAGATATTTATTTTTTGACATAGCGCGTATTGGTTATTTGCAAGCTAATGTACTATCAGCTTATGTTTTTTTAGCACCAGCAATAGTGGCAGGCGTTGTAACACTAGGTGTTATGCAACAAATCATTAGAGCCTTTAATAAGTTTGAAGGATCTCTCCAATATATTTTAAAATCTTGGCCGCAAATCATTGAATTAGCAAGTGTTTATAAGCGCCTAAAAGAATTTGAAAATAGCATAAATTCTACCGAGTCTATAGATGAAAAAATTTAATGACTATTGATAAAAAATACATTGATCATTTTATTAATGTTTCCTCCAAAGCAGCTTTAGCTTCATCATATTTAGTTGGTAAGAAGGATAAAATTGCAGCAGATCAGGCAGCCGTAGATTCAATGAGGTTCGAATTAAACAAAATTGACATGAATGGCGAAGTAGTAATTGGGGAAGGTTCATTAGATGAAGCGCCAATGCTATATACGGGAGAATTACTTGGTAATAAAAATGGTCCAACTTTTGATATAGCTGTTGATCCCTTAGAAGGAACTAATTTTGCAGCCAATAATCTACCTGGTGCAATATCGGTAATAGCAATCGCTGAAAAAGGTAATCTTTTTAATGCACCAGAAACATACATGGACAAAATTGCGACAGGCAAAGTTGAAAAAGGATTGATAGATCTTGATTATTCAATAAAAAAAAATATATCTAATTTAGCAGATTTTATGAATAAGGATATTCTGTCGATTACTGCCTGTGTAATGGATAGACCGAGACATAAAGATATAATTGATGAATTAAAAAAACTAAAAGTTAATATTAAATTAATTAATGATGGTGATGTTCTCGGTGCATTATATGTGTCTGATCCTAAATATAATGTAGATATTTTTTTAGGAATAGGAGGGGGTCCAGAAGGTGTTTTGGCAGCTTCAGCCCTGGATGCTTATAATTGTCATTTTCAAGGAAGATTTATATTTGATAATGACAAAGTTATTAGTGATGCTAAAAAGATGGGCATTATTGATTTAAATAGAAAATATGAATTGAATGAAATTGTAAAAGGTGATTCAATATTTTGTGCTACTGGCATAACATCTAATGATTTTTTAACAGGAATAAAAATTGATGATAACAATTATACTTCCGAAACACTTATTACACATAAAAGCTCTGCTTTTAAAAAAATTATAAAAAAAACAACTCCTATTAAAGAATGATTTCCGTCACTGGTAAGAAGTGGGAACAAATAATAATTAACAAAAATTCAATTGAAAAATTAAAACAAGACCATAATTTTTCTGAAATTCTTGCTAAATTAATTATTTCAAGAAATTTTGATCACGATGAAGTGCATTCTATAAAAAATGATTTAATATTAGCTAATGTGTTTGTAAATAATGAAGATTACATATCTTCGATAGATCTTATTATTGATGCTATTAATAACCAAGACAAAATATGTATATTGGGTGATTACGATGTTGATGGATCAGCAGCTACATCGTTGTTGGTTAGATACTTTAAAAGTATAAATCATCCATACTTTTTTTACATACCAGATAGAGAAATTGATGGTTATGGTGCTACCAAAAAACTGTTTCAAAAGCTGATTTTGAAAAAACCAAAGCTAATTATAATGGTTGATTGTGGATCAACATCAAATGAGGCAATAGATTTTCTTAATAAGAACAAAATCAAATCGTTAATTATCGACCATCATGAAATTAACAAACCCTATCCATCAGCAAATGCAATTATTAATCCCAAAAAAAATAATGGCTACATTGAATATGATTATTTATGTGCAACAACTCTAGTTTATTTTTTTTTAGAACTATTATCAAAAAAAAATAAAAATAAAATTAATATAAGAGATTATTTAATTTATGTACTATTAGCAACTGTATGTGATGTAATGCCATTAAGAAAATTAAATAGATTAATAGCATTGACGGCTCTTAAAGAATTTAAGATTACAGAAAATGATGCATTTAATAAATTATATAATTTAATTGATAAAAAAAATAAAGTTAATATTAATGACCTTGGCTATCTAATTGGGCCAATTTTAAATTCTGGTGGAAGACTTGGGAAGTCTGGTTATGCTACCGATTTATTATCGTCTGATGATTATAATATTATAAACAATAGATCTATTGAATTAATTCAACTAAATGAAAAAAGAAAAAAAATTGAAACATTAATTTTAAAAGAAATTGATTTTGACAAAATAGAAAAAGATAACAAAAAAGTTGTTGTTTACTACAATCCAAATATTAACGAAGGATTGATTGGAATTATTGCTGCAAGGATTAAAGATCATTTTAATAAACCAGCAATAGTAATTACTAAATCGAAAGATATATTAAAAGGTTCAGCAAGGTCAGTTTATAACTACAATATTGGTAGAGCAATTAAAAATGCTAACGATGCAAATATAATTATTGGTGGAGGTGGACATAATATGGCAGCAGGGTTTACATTAAGAAAAGTTGATCTTTTAACTTTTGAAGAGTTTATATTAAATGATTTTATTAATAGTCGCACTTCAACAAACTTTAAATTTAATTATGATGCCGAAATCTCATCTATTGCATTCAATAAAAAATTTTTTGACGATATAAAGAAACTAGAACCATTTGGAACTGGTAATCCTGTTCCAACTTTTCTTTTTAGCGGTCTAAAAATAATTAAAACAACTATCCTTCAAAAAAAACACATTTCTTCTGTTCTAAAATCAAAAATTGGTTTTTCAATAAACTGCATTTCTTTCAATAGTGTTGACAGTAAAATTGGGGAATATTTACTTAATTACAAAAATGATTTAAATGTCATAGGACAAATTAACGAAAACTTTTGGAATAACAAAAATACTCTCCAATTAACTATTAGGGATATGATCTTATAGATTTATTAAACTTGATAATTAATGACTTTTAAAATAAAAGATCTCATTGTGGTCCCTTCGTCTATCGGTTAGGACAGCTGGTTTTCATCCTGCAAAGGGGGGTTCGATTCCCCCAGGGACCGCCATAAA
>MDTF01005510.1_pt1 | contig 15041 bp, 14 predicted proteins | sample 811191 | NCBI WGS metagenome assembly MDTF01 (sample SAMN05326649, study PRJNA326480) | marine metagenome | isolation source: seawater | place: Southern Ocean | collected 2011
GGATCAATTACACAACCCTCTGCTCCTGTTAATTCAAAGGAAATTAACGATGCTGGATTCCACCATGAACATAGTTGAAGTTGACTCACATAAATTGGAATTTCAAAGTCTACTGTTACACTTGTATTCTGATAATTTGATGGATTTGCATGTACACTTCCTAAAGTAGTCCCAGACGCGTCTAGTAGATAAATCCAAGCATCTGATGTTTCAAAGGATGACGCTCCTATTACAGCGGTTACAGAAATTACATACATCGGGCTTATTGGATAAACCCCACAGTTCTCAGTCACTGAAACTGGATATGATAATCCAGCTGATACTACCGAGGTTGCATTACATTCTCCACAATCATCTATGAAAGAGTTTCCACCGCAAATTCCTGAGCAATCGATATCAATGATACAAGTCCCATCATCATCTGTTGCGTCAGGGTTGTAATTGCAGGCTAGTTCATTTGTGCAGCCATCTATGATGTATTCACAAGAACCATCATCGAATTCTGCCGCCTCATTGTAATTCAATGCTACTTCAGAAATACATCCTCCTGTTCCTACTGTGATAGTACCGACCATCCCTTGTGTTGCATGGTTTCCGATAGAACAATCGTAAGAGTATATACCTGCCACGTTGAAGACATGAGAGCCAATACACACTCCAGTTTCATCACCGCTTACTGCATCAATAAAGAACACTTCTGGATTACCAAAAGGCTCTCCTGTTAGTGTGTTAATGTCACCATTTACATTATGGTAACCATCAGTGTTTGACCAAGTAACAAGAGTGCCAACTTCAACAGATAAATCTGTGGGAGAGTATGTGTAGTTAGATGACACGACCTCTATTCCATCATTATTGCAAGGACTTTGTCCAAAGAAACTGAAAGAAAGAAATAAGCAAATAAGAGAGGTAAATAGAAGTTTCATGTCTATGGTTTTAGGCTCTAAATTTACATCAATTTGCTTTGTTGCCACTAAGAAACTTGTGACTATTCAAGGTCAGTCTGACCACTAAACGTGCGTATCAACATTGAGTAGCGCAGTTAAAGAATTATCTATTTTGAAAATGGATAAATTTTGTGTACTCAATTGAACCCATCCTCATGTTTGAAATGAGAGAAAGACATTCATTAGTTATTTCTAATGGTAATTTATTTCGAAAATAAATTTCTCTTCCGTCATAAGATGTTATACTATTTTCATTTGCATTAAAACAGATGTCACAATAAAAATGATCTACTAGAATCTGGGTGCAGGTTAAATTATATTGATTTGGTAAAATCATAAAATCTTCTTTAGAACAGGTTGTTTTTATCTGTCTGCGATTTTTATAAATGTTTTCTGGATTAATCTTTTGAAGTGACATGTAATTGGATGCTATGCAGTGTTCAATGTCAAAAGTTGTAGTTAGGATTTGGATTAATTCCAATTGGAAGAGTAGATGTTTTAACTCCAGTTGATGAAAATTGTGAAGTAATCCAAAGTTCACATTTGGAGATTTACTTATTTCAAGGCTTACTATAGGTATTATAGCGTCAAGGAAAATCATTGTAAAGGATAAGAAATAATATTCATGCCTCTAGCTAAATGTGACAATTTCCCACAGTCTTTTTTTTAAGATTTCAATTGCTGGCTGCAATATTGTCAAGCATTTGGAAGAGCTATAGAACATTTCACTGTAGCTTTCACAACTTTCAAACTCACAATCATTTAACCTAAGTTTGTAGTCAGGAAGAATATCAATTCCACAATGAATAAAACGATGAAAGTATATTTTTTAACTTTAGTCACCCTACTGAGTTTCTCTCTAATTACGAAAGCGCAAGTCATCACAGCAGTTGACTGTGATCAAATGGGTTTAGTTGTTAATGTCGGGTCGAATCCAAATAGCATCAATATGTATCATCCAGGAGGCTACCTAACATGGCCGCCAAGCGACAATGTCATGGCGTGGGAGTTCACCAATTCGGGGGGCGATCTGTTGCATGAAGTGACCTTAGTTAACAACAACTTCGTTTCCTTCTCTTTTGACATACCACTCACAGACACGATAAATGTTTCTGTACTCCTGACAAATGAGTCCGCCACCCTGAACGGCAATACCGTTGCGTGCTTGATTGAGGATTACTTGTTCTGGGAAGAAACCGAGATTATCCCAGGAACCTTTTTAGGAAGCTGGACTTTGGGGGGAAGCGTGGGTGTCGATGTGAATGAAACTTCCACCTGCTTCGATCCCAATTTGATTGATCCTTTGATGTTCTGTGCGGAGATTTATGATCCTGTCTGCGGCTGCGACGGTGTGACCTACTCAAACTCTTGCCAAGCCACCTTTGGTGGAGGAGTCATATCATGGGAGGATGGACCCTGCATCATAATCGAATACGGTGCGTGTACATACCCGTTGGCGTGCAACTACGACCCAAATGCGGCATTTGATGACGGTACGTGCATCTTTCCGCCAAACGATTGTTCTTGGCCAGACACGTGGGCTAGCGGATGCACTTATTCAGATGCAATCAATTACAATGAGAGCGCAGCCACAGACGATGGCTCCTGCGTCTGGACCCCCTGTTCGGCATGCCCAGGCGACTTCAATGGAGACGGTTCGATAACCGTCGCGGATGTCTTGAGCTTACTTAGCTCATTTGGTATGGTCTGCGAATAAACAGAACAACATGATTTGGTAAACATCTCTGATGCATGATTATTTTGAGGGGTGTTTTGTGAACCATTTTCGATATGTATTACAATCGTTTCAGGAACTTGAACACCTGCGAAGATCGGGCTGTTCGAACCTGAATGATGTATAAGCTAGGCTGCAGACCCGAAACATCAAGGGAGGTGAGATGAAGGGTTTGGCCGGACTGGCGTAACCGGCCGTGAATGTCAAATATCTCCCAGGTTGATTCGCCGCGAGACAGTCCAGTAAACCAAAGTTGTTCTCGTGCAGGATTTGGGTATACAAAGGGTTTTTCGCCTGCCAGATCCGAAGTTCCAAGACTGGAATCCCATGTTAATGATGCGAGGACGGCTTGTGAAGCGGTGACCTTGCCGTGTCCCCAAACCTCATCTCCCGCAGCAGGCAGTAGTCCTGTGTCGTCGTCTTCGCGGGCTGTCGATTCCAGGATGGAACGAATGTCAGCCGGGGTAAGATCTGGGCTCGCTTCCAACATCAACGCAACCACACCAGCTACAGCTGGACTGCTCATACTCGTTCCGGAGAGCTTCGCAAATTCGTATTCTATCCCATCGAACTCAACCGCGTTAGTGATGCTGTAGCTGTTGTCGCGGAAAGAACTCAAGGAAGACTCGACGCTCACTCCTGGTCCGGAGACATTGGGTTTGAGCCGTTCGTCCAGGGTAGGTCCGTAGGTGGAAAAGTTGGCCAATGTGCCGCCCACTTCTGTTCCCACGGGATTCAGGTATTCCGAGGTGTACGCGCCCACGGCGATGACGCTGTGGCCGCAAGCGGGTTGTTGAATGCCGTAGTACGGATCACCACCAATCCAACCCGATTGGAAGGCTTGGAAGTCCTGCCCCCAGTTGCCAACATCATTGATCAAGTGCGTGTGATTCCAGGCATGCACACGACCGCTTTCACCGGTCACTTGCATCACCACGGCGACGTTGGCGCTTCCTTTGTGGATGCGCATCTGCATGAACGGTCGGCCGTTGGAAGGGTGCGACGGCTCCAATACCACGTCGTAAACGATGGTGTCATTGTTGACCACCTCAATGGTGTCCAGCATCAAAGGCCCGTTATCTGTGCTGTACATTGGGCTTTCGCCAACAACCGTGGATAAGCCGATGGTGAGCAGGAATCCCATTTCAAATGACTCACCGGCTTCGCCCCACAATGTGAGATTCTGGCCCCAGGCGTTGGGGTTGGCAGTCAGTGGGTAAAACTTGACCCGAGAGCGGATGGTATCCCCCGGTGCTTCAAAGGTATGGTCAAGGTGAAAGTCCACGTTTCCATTGTTCCCATTGGAACTGACAAACACGACTCCTTCGTCGGACATCGCGTCGATGAATTGGTTACTCAGTGCACTGCCGTCTGGCGTCCCCCATTGTGGCAAGCCCCAGCTGTTGTTGATGACCAATCGTTTCCCGTCGGCTTCTGCTATGCTTTGCATCCAATCATAGGCATCCAACGCGGAGGACTCATCCACCATCAGTGTGGCGAACAAGAATTCGGCTGCAGGTGCCATGCCTTTCAATCCAATCCCAGCTCCGCTTCCCCCTGCAATACCAGCCACATGGGTTCCATGTGTAGAATATCCGTAGACGTTGGATGTGTCGCTTCCCAACAATTGGATGTCCATTGGGGATTCTGCCACTGTGCCGTACCCGTAATCACTGGGAGTTGGCCCAGCTTGACGGAATTGATCCCACACCGCACGGATCCGCGAGGTCGAGAGAGTTGTGTCGCGAAACATTGGATGTGTGTAATCGAAGCCCCAATCGAGCACGCCGATGAGCACACCTTCGCCATGATATGGTTGCGGAAGGTTGAATCCCGCATGCACACTGTCAACCCGTGTTCCGTAGCGGGCTTTGTTGACATCGGGCACCGCTCGGGAGGCCAATTCAACAAGGTCCATGGGGGTTTGCCACAAGGCCTGGAGTGCATATGCATCCACACGAAACGAGGCAATTCCTTGTCGGCATGCCCCTGCGTTCACGGATTCTTCATCCGCCGCCCAAGCGCGCCATTCGGCTTCAGTAACGCCTTCGGTCAGTCGCCCCAAGAATCCCACTGTGGCTTGGCCGTGTACTTCGGCTACGGGATAAGCTCCGGCGGCTTGCACCAAGCCTTTGGGGTCGTCGTTTTCGGCGACAAGAGTGTTCAATTCTGAAAGGGCTTGGAGGTCCACTTGGGCCATGTTTTGCGCATAACTCGGTCCAGCAATGGACATCAAGAACCCCAGGAGAGAAAGTTTAAATTTCATACTGCTAAAGTAGCTATGCAGCAATTGCTTCTTGATTCCTGAATCGAGAGAGTTCTTCAGGACCAAAAACCATCTTCATTCGTCATGAAAATCGGAACAAAAGATGTTCGAAGCAGTCGTTAATAAGTGTAATTACAGAGGAGAGTGTAGCTTTCTAGGAGCTACAAAGTCATTCCTTGCATCTTGACAGATGTATGAGTTTTCATTGAAGAACTCATAAATTCTTCAGGCTTTCTAAATTCAACCAATGATGTTTCTAACACCTTTAAAAAACAATCTAATCTCTGTTTTAACTTCAGTTCCATTTTCATGGGCCTTTTCAATGATTTGTTTAGCTGCTAAAATATTGGATAACTGATCACCTTCTTCTGAGATGTCATTTTTTCCTTCTATAGAGTCTAAAATAGTGAGTTCCATTTTTTCTAAGCTGGAAATGGTGTTGTTCTCCACTAAATTTTTGATTGTGGTAATATTCATTAAATCAGTTCTTTTAGGACTTCATCAATTAGGTTCTTTTTTGAAGTCGTAAATTCCTTGATAACACGACCCTTTTTTACACCTGTGAAGTATGGTAAATTGTTAATCTTGAAGGCCTCTTTGATGTCTTCACAAGCTTCTACGTCTACATCAACAAACTTGACTTTTGCAAATCTCAAGTCGGTCTTCTGCGCTTCAACGTAGGGGGTAAGAAGTTTACATACACCACACCAAGGAGCATGAAACTTTACAAAAACAGCTTCTTCTTCTTTAAACAAGGTCAATAATTCTTGTAAATTCATGTCTGTAAATTTTTATATAAAATTACAAAGTAAAGAAGGTTCTTAGTTAGCTTTTAATCTATTTTTTTTTGGCACACAGACAGGGTTAAGATGTGCTGATAACCGAGATGTATGTGGCGTAAAACTTTCGCGTCATTCTTGATTTTTGCTATCAGAAATCGAGAAGGGAAATGGCTGATTTTCTTGCTTTAAGATTTGAAAGATGATCGATACACTGTAGATTATTCATCACATGATCTAACACAAATCGGCTCATTCAAAGACAAGTACTGCCGAAAGTGCCAAGAATAAGCAGAAGGTCATCGACTGTGACATTTCCGTCTTCATTCACATCATTCTCACAAGAAAAACTGCACCCGAATTCACTTAATACGAGCAATAAATCCTGGACCGTCACGGCCCCATCTTCACTTAAGTCTGTGGTACAGTCCTGACTCACGTAACAATAGTTAGGTCCGTATACAGCATTTCCTAGGAAGAAAGAACATGCTGGTTCATCTTCAAAGCTGACATCTAGATTAAGCCAAACTCCATTTGATGGTATGTCAATAACATAAGTCGAACCTGACTCTTGCAATACAATAGAATTCCCATTTACTGTAAACCCGCCTGTTTCAGGCGCGCCTGTGTAATCAACCTTAAAGCTAACTGAGTAATCTCCTGTGGCTGGATTGCAATCTGTGTATGAAATAACTTCAATATTTGAAATATCACAAGGAATATCCGCACCAGTCCAAAATTCATATCCATGAGATCCATCACCTATATATTCAAAAGGAGGGAGAGCGTTAATGAAAGTGCCAGCTTCCCAAAAACCGAGGGATGAGCTAATGGATTCGTTGAAACTTCCTGAGCCTCCCCACTGAATGTAGTCCATGACCAAGTTGGTGGGTCCGTACAATTGTAAATCGCCCAATGTTTCGTCAGCGGACCAATTTGACCAAGCCAACTGAATCTCAGCACCTGCCTCTAAGTATAAATTTTGGCTGCCAGAAAGCTCATCAAAGGAATTGTACACTCCGTTAGAAGCGACTCCCCAACCACTGATGTCACCTCCACAGTCCGAAGTGTTCTTCACCCTAATTACATTGGAGTTGGGATTTACGTATTGCAAACGAATCAAAGCGCAGCACGGATCTCTCTGGGTGAAGCAATTGGGAAAGCTTGCAGAGCATGTTTCTTCGGTATTAACAAATACTTCAACGTCCACATTTTCACTGTTTGCGGGAGTATTTACTAAAGAGATGATCTGCGGGCTGTTGTTGATGGCGTGAAAGGTGCCGTTAACGTTAAAAAGCCCTAAACTGGGAGGGTTTTCATAGGTAAGTACCAGCTGTTGCGTGTAGGAGTTCGTCAATGGATTGCATGCCAGTTGCTCTCCAGGCGAGATGTTAAGTATTTCACATACAGGAGGCTCCATATCACAAGTCGTGTAAATCGAATTAACAAGGCTTTGGAAAGAGCCTTGAACAGATTCAACTAAAGTGTGGTCAGGGCATACAGTATAGATCGTTGGGAAATATGAGTTTCCGTAAGCGTTAAAGATACCCTGTGCGTTGTCGAAAACCGGGTAAGGAGTCCCGGTTACCCAATCACCAATTGTATTTGGTCCATTGCCATATAGATCTGCAGAAGTAGTGGATCCGTCAGACTCCAAAGAAAACACGTAGACATCTCCTGTACCGCCTGGACCGTAGATATTCCAAATATCATCTAAGATTCTACTTTCTTTGTAGTCCCAGCATGGTCCACACCACGTAGCGAAGAAATCAAGAATAACACTGTTTCCAGCATCTAGGAGTTCGTAGAGATTGTACTCTACACCATTAATGTCAGTAGCAGTAAAATCTGGTGCGATACTGCCGTTAGGCAATTGTGCTGAGCTATCCATTGATAGGATTGATAGGATAGCTAGTGAAAGTGTGCGAATATATTTTTTCATCATGGGTTAATTCAGATATTCACATACCAGAAATAAAAGATCTCATTGTCTTCAATTAGATTTGTAAGATAATACTATTTTGATTTATTGCGTTAATTTGATAGATTGATTGATTGATGCGATGAATCTATCACAATTTGATTGAGTTAAGACTTGGCAACACTCAGTTCGAGTTCTTCTCTTCGTCACAAAGTTTACGTCCACTGAGTGGGCATCTTTTTTACCCTCATGTTTGAGAGTTTGATGTGGTGATGAAAGTCAAGATGAATGAAACTAGACAACCGTTTTTTTTTATAAATACAGAATTCCTGATGATCACCTCTCCTTCACGCACTCTCCACTGGTTCCGAAACGATCTTCGTCTGGACGACAACCCCGCCTTGGCCTGTGCCTTGCAAAATGAAGAGGTTGTTCTAGTAGTTGTGTTAGATGAGCACTTTTGGGATCAAGATCGTTGGGGACATATTAAAACAGGTTCTTTTCGCACGCGCTTTCTTCTTGAGAGCATAGACGACTTGAAGAATTCCATCGCGCAGTTGGGAGGGAGTTTACTGGTTAAACAAGGCCGACCTCAAAAGATCTTGCCATCCTTAATGCAGACATGGTCATGCAACACGCTCACAGCTCAGGCGGAGCATACGCCAGAAGAGATTGATATCCAGGAATCTGTAGAGAGTGCTGTTTGTCAAGTAGGAGGGGTCTGTTCATGGATTGAAGGACAAACCCTGTTTCATCCAGAAGACATCCCGATGAAACTAGAGTCACTTCCAGACACTTTCACTCAGTTTCGAAAAAAGATAGAAAAACTCAGCGTGGTTCGCGATTGCATTTCTGCGCCAAAAACTCTTTGTTGTCCAAAGGACTTAATCTCAGATGATGTGCCAGTCCTAGGAGAGTTTCTGGCTACATTCGGTCTAACCAGTCCTACCTTAGACAGTAGGAGTGTCTTGCCTTTTAAGGGAGGAGCTTCAGAAGCAAGATTGAGACTAAAGTATTATTTTTGGGAAGCGAAACGTCTTGCTGTCTATAAGAAGACCAGAAATGGTCTTCTAGGGGCCGACTACAGCAGCAAGTTCAGTCCATGGCTTGCCCACGGATGCATCAGCCCTCGACGCATTGCAAGTGAAGTCTATCGTTTTGAGAGAAAATACGAAGCAAACAAAAGCACTTACTGGTTTGTTTTCGAGTTAATGTGGCGTGACTATTTTCGCTTTATAGCGATGAAATACGGGGTGCGCATCTTTCACCGCAAAGCGCTTAAGCCAGAAAGCGCTAGCCGAGAAATACGAAGTTCTGCTTTTATATCTTGGAAAAATGGACAAACGAAGGACAACTTTGTCAATGCCAATATGCGTGAACTTGCCCGAACGGGCTATATGAGCAACCGAGGCCGTCAAAATGTTGCCTCTTACTTGGTCCACGACCTTGGCATTGATTGGCGGCTTGGAGCATCGTGGTTTGAGCATATGTTGCTCGATTACGATCCAGCAAGTAACACAGGCAATTGGATTTACATTGCAGGGGTTGGGAATGACCCCCGTCCCAACCGCAAATTCAACACTCAACTCCAGGCAAATATGTACGATGGCAAAGGTAAATACCAAACACTTTGGAGCACAGATGCTTTGGAACTTGACGTACGTTGAATCTGATCCAAGCGTCAAACGAGCCATCGTCAAGAAATGACAACCATTTGGGAGAGGAATAGTCTCATTAAGCCTGGCGATTTAATCTTTGCCATTTTATGCTTGCCTATCGTTTATTTTTAGTGCACTTGAGATCAATCAATATGCAGTAAGTCAAACATTTTTTCTAGGTATTTTCAACTGAACATTCATCGATCAGTCTTTGGTTTTTGATGTCATAAAACCTTTGAACAAAGAGTTTGTGTGATGTAATGTTGTTGATTTTCAGTTTGAGAAGGTGTCGGGGAAATTGCATCACGAAATCATCTCCACTTTTCATGAAACTCAATTGTGAATACTTACAATACAAACAATATTCGTCATGGTGAAGTCTGAAATAGCCAGCGATTCCATAGGGTCGTATCTCAAAATTGATATTCACAGTGCCGTTTTCATTTTCCAGATCTATGATGTCTGGACTGAGCGATGTGATTTGATACTTGGGGGAACCAAAAACACGGTTTTTCAATTTATAAAAGATTGAAAAGCTGTTGCCTATTTCTTGATTTAGTTTGAGAACCTCCTTTTTTCTTTCAATGTTTAATCGAGAGAGCATTCGTTTAATAAGTTTAATTCGAGTTCCTTAAAATCAGTTGTTTTTATTCAAGTCAACATTGAAACATAAGATCACTTTTTTCTCATGTTGTAAAAGGTGTGTAGCTGTTCAAACTCTTGATGAATGAGAATTGCAGACCATTTTTTATTATGAATATTCTACAACCGTGTAGAGATGCAAATCTATAAAAAAAAACAATAAAAAAATAATGTGCGCTAGGCTTGTAACAAGAGTAAGAGTAACAATACCCAAACCAAAGATCAACCCTATAAAAATATTCCTTCTTGAGATTGATTTCCCTTTTATGTTTAATTGTGTCACAATTCAGGTTGTTTCAAAGGTTGTATTGGAATGTTAGAATTGTTGAATGGCCTCTTAAAATACCCTATGTGTGTGATTCCAATTTCACATTTAAATCCCATTGTTCCTTTATTGATAGCATGAACTCCCACATTTCGATCACGATACACCATTCAAATTACATGGATTAAAAATCGGTTTGAGCCGTGTGCAGTTTCTATCTTTACTGCATGCCAGTCCTTTTGTTAAAATCACTACATATTATCTTTATCGTGACTTGGTTTGCAGGGCTGTTTTATATTGTACGACTCTTTATCTACCAAAGAGAAGCTCAAGATAAGACCGATGTCGAGAAAAGAGTTCTGACGGATCAATTCAAAATAATGAGTAGTCGTTTGTGGTTAGGCATTACTTGGCCGTCTGCTATATTGACTGGAATTTTAGGGCCTTGGTTGTTGATAAAGCTTCCAGGTTACCTGAATCAACCATGGATGCATTTGAAGCTCTTCTTTGTTGTACTTCTGTATGTTTACCAAATTTATTGTCACAAGATCTTTAAAGATCAGCAGAAAGATCAGTATCACTTGGACTCAACTCAGTTGAGAATTTGGAACGAAGTGGCGACTCTTTTTTTGTTTGGAATTGTTTTTCTAGTCGTATTTAAGTCCTTGACAAATTGGACCATGTTCGGTATAGGAATGACTTCGTTATCTCTGTCTTTAATTGTTGCTATCTTCTTGTACAACAGAAAACGGAAGAAAACATTCTAAATAGTCATTGAGAACACCCTTGTGTTTGGAGCCTTTCTGATCAGGTGTAAATCAAACGCCATACAGACATTTCTGATGAAAGGACGACCTATTTCAAATACCTTAATGTAGTCTTTCCCAATTTCAATAAGTCCATCGTCTTCCATTTCACGAAGTCGCAACAAGGTGTCTTGAAGTTCTGGAAATTGCATCTTAGGATCTGCAAAGTCAGTTCGAAAATGGCACATGATATTTAGAATGTGCTTTCGAATGACGAGGTCCTCATCACTCAATATATGTCCCCTGAAAATAGGGATCTCGCCAGCCATTGCTTGACGCTCATATCCCTCTACAGTTTTTGTGTTTTGAGCAAAACTGTACCAAGAATCACTGATAGAAGACATGCCGAGTCCGATCATCAGTTTCGTTTTCCCAGAAGTATACCCCATAAAGTTTCTGTGCAATGTTTTTTCATGCATAGAACGAGTTAAACCATCTGTAGGAAGTGCGAAATGATCCATTCCGATCTCTTCGTACCCCAACTCTAAGAAGCGCTTTTTACCGAATTCATAGAGAGATCGCTTTAGTTCATCTTTAGGAAGATCCGCTTCGCTGTATCCCCTTTGACCCAACCCCTTAATCCATGGAACGTGTGCATAGCTATAAAAAGCAATGCGTTCAGGCATCAACCTAGCTGTTTTTTCAATAGAATCAGTGATGCTTTCAAGTGTCTGGTGTGGAAGACCAAAAACCAAATCATGGCTTACCGAGGTGTATCCCACTTCTCTACTCATATCTGTTACTGCCTTGACCTGTTCATAGGATTGCACACGGTTGATGGTTTTTTGTACAAGAGGATCATAATCTTGCACTCCAAAACTGTTTCTTTTAAACCCCAGATCATAAAGTGTTTTTAGATGCTCTTTTGTGGTATTTTGAGGATGCGCTTCAAAACTGAATTCATAGTTTTCAGTTTTTTCAGCTTTGCTCATAATCTGTTCTATAAGCTTGTTGAGGTTTTCAGGATTAAAAAATGTGGGTGTTCCTCCGCCAAGATGGATCTCTTTAATCCTTGGCGTTGCTCCAAAGACTTTGATATACGAATCCCACTCTTTAAGCACAGCATCGATGTAAGGTGATTCAACGCTGTGTCTTTTTGTGATTCTCTTGTGACAACCACAAAATGTGCACATGCTCTCGCAAAATGGAAGGTGTATGTAGAGGCTTATGCCTTCAGCATCGTTGCTTTCAGAAAACGATTTGGCTACTGAGTCGAGCCATTGTGTTTTGTTAATAGCGTCCTCACTCCAGTAAGGGACAGTAGGGTAGCTTGTGTACCTGGGACCCGGGATATTGTATTTCTGTAAGAGACTTTTCAAAGTTCTGTGTTTTTTAGAATTCTAACAGCATCTCTCGAAAAGTAAGTGGCAATTAAATCTGCACCAGCTCTTTTAAAGCTCAGTAGACTTTCAAGAATGACTGCATCTTCATCAATCCAACCTTTTTCTGCTGCTGCCTTAACCATGGCATATTCTCCACTAACATGGTAAGCTGAGACGGGAACCTCCGACACTTCTTTCACTCTTAAAACCATGTCAAGATAGGGCAGCCCAGGTTTAACCATAACGATATCGGCACCTTCTTCAATATCCAGCAAAGCCTCCTTGACACCTTCAATCGAATTTGCAGGATTCATTTGGTAGGTCTTCTTGTCGCCAAACCCCGGCTTAGAGTCCAGTGCATCACGAAATGGGCCATAGAAACTTGATGCATACTTTACGCTGTAACTCATAATTCCAGTGTTATGAAATCCCTCACTGTCAAGACGTTTTCGAATCGCAGCAATTCTTCCATCCATCATGTCACTGGGAGCGACGATGTCAGCACCTGCATGTGCATGACTTAAAGCTATTTCTGCCAGTACTTCAACAGTAGGGTCATTAACCACTTCACCATCCTGAACGATTCCGTCATGTCCCCATGAGGAATAGGGGTCTAGAGCTACATCTGTCATCACCACCATTTGAGGTACAGCAGACTTGATGGCTCTAACAGTTTGTTGCATGAGACCTTCAGCATTCATTGCCTCTTCACCTTTGTTGTCCTTTAAAGATTCTCGAACCTGTACAAATAAAAGCACGGACTTAAGTCCCATCCCATAGAGCTTTTTCACCTCTTCAATTGTAAGATCTAAGCTTTGCTTGAAGTACCCAGGCATGGACGGTATTTCATGTTCTTGTCCTTTCCCTTCAATGACAAATAGAGGTGTTATGAGGTCATTAAGGCTCAAGCGGTTTTCAGCGACTAAATCCCGCATTGATTGGTTCACTCTAAGTCTACGTGGACGCTTTAATCCATTCATGACTTGTAGTTTTTCACAGCATTTACGAAGGCTTGAGCGTTTTCTACAGGTATGTTGGGTAAGATTCCGTGGCCTAAGTTTGCAATGTATTTGTCTTTCCCAAATCGGTCGATCATGTCCTTGACACCTCTTTCGATTTCTGGAATCGGAGAGAGGAGTCTAGAGGGGTCAAAATTTCCTTGCAATGTTATGTTTCTATTCGAAAAAGCTCTCGCGTTTTCTGGAGTAATCGTCCAATCTACACCCAGAGCACTTGCACCGCTTGTCGCCATTTCTTCTAGTGCAAACCAACATCCCTTTCCAAAAACAATGACAGGAGCTTCTTCCTTCAAAGCATCAATGATTTGCTGGATATATGGCCAAGAGAATACTTGATAATCTGCGGGTGAAAGCACACCGCCCCAGCTGTCAAATATTTGGACTGCATCAACACCGCTTCGGACTTTTGCTTTCAAATACATGATCGTCGTGTCTGTAATTTTCTGTAAGAGCTGATGCGCTGCCTCAGGTTGAGAAAAACAAAACCCTTTGGCTTTATTGAACGTCTTAGACCCATGACCTTCAACTGAATAGCACATTATTGTCCAAGGAGATCCCGCAAAACCTATCAGTGGAACTTCGTTGTCAAGTTCGGACTTGGTCATCTTAATGGCTTCCATCACATAATCCAACTTCTCTTCAACGTTGGGCACTCTGATTTTGTTGACATCAGCAGCTGAGCTGATAGGTTTTTGTAACCAAGGGCCGATGTCTGCTTTCATTTCGAATGGCAAATCCATCGCCTGTGGAACGACAAGAATGTCAGAGAAAAGTATCGCGGCATCGGTGCCTATTTGATGAATGGGCATCACCGTAATCTCCGTGGCCAATTCAGGAGTCCTGCAACGTGTAAAGAAATCATATTTGGCTTTGAGTTTCATGAAATCAGGCAAGTACCTCCCTGCTTGTCTCATCATCCAAACTGGAGGTCGGTCCACGCTTTCTCCTTTAAGAGCTCTTAAAAATAAATCGTTTTTCATCATATCCTTGTTTCTATAGCTTTGTCAACAACTGATTCTATCGTGGTAGTGTTAGATACATCAGCCTGTTTGATGTGTTTCAACACTTCACAACGTGTTGTGTTGCCAATGCAAATTGCGGTTCCGTCAAACGAGTTGTCGGCAAAAAAACTTTCAACACCACTGGGACTGAAAAACAAAACCAATGAGAAATATCCTGGTACCGCGGAGGGTGTAAGTAAGGTGTTGTAAGCTTCAATAATTTGAAGCTCTCCCCCCATCTCTTGAAATACTTCGTGAACACGATTCATCCGTCTCACCCCACAAATAAAGGTTGCAGTTTTATATTTTGAGGCGACATGGAGAGCCATTTCTTGAGAGTCTGAAAACACTCTAGAAACTTGCACGTCATTTGCCTCGATAGCAACCTGGGTTTTTTGACCAACACAATAAATGTCACGGCCATGTAAATCTATAAAATCTGCTGCATTTTTGCTGCTGATCATCACCGCTTGGTTGTCAATTTTCTGTTGTGCTTGACTCTTGACAATTTCAATAAAATCCATTTGAATCAAGTCAAAACCTGAGTCATGAATCTTTTCACATAATTCTTGGCTTAAGATTTTTGTTGATAGAATTCTAGGCTTATTTTTCATCAGCCTGTGATTTGATGTCCTTCATGAGCTCTTTTCCACCAGAGCTCAGAAGTTCTTGGGCATATA
>MDTF01008553.1_pt1 | contig 15032 bp, 12 predicted proteins | sample 811191 | NCBI WGS metagenome assembly MDTF01 (sample SAMN05326649, study PRJNA326480) | marine metagenome | isolation source: seawater | place: Southern Ocean | collected 2011
ATTGCAGGACGTTCTCCGTTATATTCCCACTCTGTTTTTTGAGTATAATCAAAGAATTTCTCTTTGAAATCAGCGGTTGCTAATTTTTTGCTTGCCATGGTAGTCTTCTTTTAAATTCTGATACAAAGTAAAGAAGACTTCGGAGACCTATTTGTAATGTTTGTTACAGTAATTGAAAACCAGATTGCGGATTGAGCATTACACTACCTCAGAAAATTGAAGCTCGTAAAGCTCTTTGTAATGACCATCTTTCTTCAGCAAGTCTTGGTGTGTTCCCTGTTCTACAATCTCACCTTGTTCTAGCACAACTATGTTATCTGCATTTTGAATGGTTGCCAAACGGTGAGCAATAACCAAAGAGGTTCTGCCTTGTGTAAGGATATCGATAGCCCTTTGAATCATCATTTCGCTTTCGGTATCAACACTGCTGGTAGCTTCATCTAAAATCAAAATACTTGGATTGTAAACATAAGCTCGAATGAAAGCAATCAACTGGCGCTGACCAACACTTAACATACCTCCACGTTCTCGTACATTAAAATCATACCCTCCAGGCAATTTCTCAATAAACTGATGTGCTCCAACCAATTTAGAGGCTTCAATCACTTGTTCTTGAGAGATATCAGGGTTGTTTAATGTGATGTTGTTTAAGATGCTATCACTAAACAAGAAAACATCTTGCAACACTACTCCAACTTGTTTGCGCAGTTCATTCAAATCGAAATCATGGATATCAGTTCCATCAATGGTGATGGTTCCTTTTTGAAACTCGTAGTAACGACTAATCAAATTGATCATTGACGTTTTTCCTGCACCTGTAGCTCCAACAAAAGCAACCGTTTCACCCGGTTTAACCGATAAACTGATATCTTTCAAAATCCAGTCTTCATCGTTGTAAGCAAACCACACGTTGTTGATGCTGATGTTACCTTCAAAGTGTTGAGGAGTTACAGATCCTCTATCTTCAATCGTTGATTGCGTATCTAATATTTTGAACACGCGCTCACTGGCAACCATTCCCATTTGAAGGGTATTGAAACGATCTGCCAACTGACGAATTGGACGATACAGCATATAAATGTATAAGATGAAAGCCATCAACTCACCCGGAGTAACTAATCCGCTGATAGCTTCTCCTGCTCCCCACCAAACCAAAAGCGCTAGTGAAATGGCACTTAAAATCTCTACAATGGGAAAGAAAACCGAGTTAGCCCAAACGGTACGTAAATGAGCTTGCATGTGCTTTTCATTAATCGCCTCAAACTTTTCAAGCTCGCGTTCTTCACGGTTAAAAATCTGAACGATATTCATTCCCGTAATGTGTTCTTGAACAAACGCATTGAGTTTAGATACCGCATTACGAACATCTTGGAAAGCATCTTTGATGTAGTCTTTGAAAACCTTGGTAGAATACAGTAAAAGTGGAATTGGCACCAAGCTGAAAATAGTTAGCTTCCAATTGGTTGCAAACATTACAACTATGATTACTGTCAATTTCAACAAATCTCCGATAATGATCAAAATACCTTGAGAGAAGATATCAGCTATGGTTTCGATATCAGAAACAACACGAGTAACCAATGTTCCAATAGGTGTTTGATCGAAGTATTTGAGTTTAAACCCTACAATTTTATCATACACCTGAACGCGTAAATCGCGAATTACGCTCTGCCCTACCCAATTGGCCATGTAAGTTTGAGCAAATTGTAAAAGAGCCTCTAAAACTAAAATGGCAATCATTACCCATGTCATTTGCAAAAGCAAATCGGCATTGGGAATGGTAATGGAATTATCAACCGTATACTGAATAAGCATTGGTCTTGCAGGCGATAATAACGCCAATAAAATGGTGAGAAAACCTGTTGTTACAAAACGAGGCTGATACGGTTTTACGTATTTCAACACTCGCTTGAACAAGCTTAAATCAAATGCTTTACCTGATACTGATTGCGCCATGTATTACCTGTACCGATTGATTGAATCGGGATATTTTATTTTACACAAAAATAAGCCGTGTGCCTTTGCCGAAGCACCTGCTCGTTTTCGATCTTTTTGTTTTACTATCTGTTTAAATTCGTCTACCGAGATTTTCCCTGTTCCTACTTCTAACAAAGTACCTACAACTGCTCTAACCATATTTCGCAAAAAGCGATTGGCCGAAATTTCAAAACGGTAACCACCATCAATGGGTTCAAAAATGGCTTTGCGAACATCACATAAATGATTGGTTACATCTGATCCCGATCTACAAAACGAACTGAAATCATCAAACTCCAACAAACTGGCTGCCGCTTGGTTCATCTTTTCAAGGTCTAATTCATATGGAAAATACCATGAAAAATCACGTTTGAAAGGATTCGGAGTAGTTTGAATGAAATAATGGTACGTTCTGTCTAAAGCTGAAAAACGAGCGTGCAAATCATCTTCCACTTGAAAAATGGAAAAGACAGCCACTTCACCACCCATCATTTTGTTGATTTTATAGGCCAACTGCTCACCATCAACTGAATGGTTTACATCAAAGTGAGCATAAAAATCAGATGCATGAACTCCTGTATCTGTTCTACCACAACCCGTTACATAGATTGGTTCGCGAAGTACTTTAGTGAGATTCTCTTCCAAATCGCCTTGCACTGAGCGGGCATTGGGCTGAATTTGCCAACCGCAAAACGCACCACCATCGTAAGCTAAATGAATGAAATATCTCGGCATAATTTGGCTGCAAATGTAATCCAATTGCGCATCCCTAGCGAAAGAAGTCTACATTCGTGACGTGAGAAAAATCGGACTACTTTCAGATACCCACGGCTACATTGATCCCAAGGTTTATAAATACTTTGCTGAAGTAGATGAAATCTGGCATGCGGGAGATATCGGAACCATTGAAACAGCCGATGAATTAGCTGCTTTTAAACCGTTAAGAGCTGTTTACGGAAATATTGATGGTCAGGATGTTCGAGTAGTACATCCAGAAATTCAGCGTTTTTTCTGCGAAGAAGTTGATGTGATAATGATTCATATTGGCGGATACCCTGGAAGATACTCACCAAAGGCTAGATCGATTGTAAATGAAGCTCCACCTAAATTATTTATCAGTGGACACTCGCACATCTTAAAGGTAATGCCCGATAAAAAAAGAGGTTTACTCCACATGAATCCAGGAGCTGCTGGAAACAAAGGATTTCACAAGGTAAAAACCCTTCTCCGCTTTGAAATTAATGGAGCAAGAATTGAGAATTTAGAAGTTATTGAGTTGGGAACTCGTTAACGCAAACGATCTACTGAACGTACTAAATCTTCATCTTTCTTAATCGCTAAACGTGCTAAAAACGTTAACACTGCTGAGATGAATGGCAGAAAAATCGTCCAATTGTAATTCGCATTATACCCCTCTCCAAGTGCAGCGCCCAATTGCATTGCTATCCAAAACTCCATAGCGCCCAAGGCTATTAAAAGGATGGTGAAAGACATGGTGATTTTAAGCTGTAGTGGTCTATTTTTAAATTGAAAGATTGTTGCAACTAAAACAGCAATACAGAAAACCCAAAGAACACCTATTGGCCATGCTCCTGCAAAATCGACAACCTCTTCTGCTGTGTGAGAGAATGGAGTTAATACAACTGCTTCGCTTCCCTTTAAATATATAGCAACTGGGTTAAGTAACGCTAAGATTCCTAATAATGAAGCTACTGTTAAATATACGGTTTGAATTCTTTGAATCATGACACTTTTCGATTTCGCTGCAAATGTAGCCGAAAAAAAAAGTAGCAAAAGTGTGTTTAAGCTTAAAATTTGTATACTTGCAGTGTGGACAGGTTGAATTCACTCCGCCACACCCCCCTGAAACATTTCTCAAATTCATTATCGGAAACGAACAGGTTTAATAATTACTCTCACAGATTTAGATAATCTCTCTATACATTTTTTTGCATGTACGACATCATTGAGTTGAATGAAAAGAAAGTTGACGAACTGAAACAAATTGCTGAGCAATTAGAAGTTCCAAAATTCAACAGACTTAAGAAGCAAGAATTAATTTACGCGATTCTAGATAACCAAGCCATTAAACCTACCAAAGCTAGTGCTCCAAAGCCCAAAGCGGAAGACCAACCTGCATCAGAAGAAAACAAACCCACACGCAAACCACGAGCTCGCAAACCTGTAGCTGCAACTGAAAAAGTTGAAAAAAAGACTGCTGAAGCTCCTTCTAATCAAGATTCTGCGCAAGAAGCTAAACCACAGCGAGAAAAGCCAAAATTGGTTAAGCGTCCTAGAAAAGATGATGCAGACCAACAACAAAATGATCCTACGCTCTTCGAAGACAAAAAGGAAAAGTCTGTCAATAAAGAATCGAACAACGATTCAAATAAGCAACAAGACAACCAAGCTAAAGATCATTCTCCTAAAAACGATCGTAAAGATCAAAACAATAACGGAGGAGATCAGCACCCTAAAAACAGAGATCGCAACAACAATAGAAACGATCGCAACAAAGGGAATGCTGCTAGTCGTTTCGAAAACAAATACACCAAAGAAGAGTACGAATTTGAAGGTATCATCACCAATGAAGGTGTTTTAGAAATTATGAGCGATGGCTACGGTTTCTTACGTTCAAGTGACTACAATTACATGCCATCTCCTGACGACATTTACGTTTCTCAATCGCAAATCAAATTATTTGGTTTAAAAACTGGTGATACGGTTGAAGGAACGGTTCGTCCTCCGAAAGAAGGTGAAAAATATTTCCCACTTATTAAGGTAATTAAAATCAATGGTCGTAACCCGAAAGAAGTTCGTGACCGTGTACCTTTCAACTACTTAACTCCACTTTTCCCACAAGAGAAATTCCAACTAACTGGACATCCAAAAGCATCTGCAGCTTCAAGAATTGTTGACTTATTCACTCCAATCGGTAAGGGTCAACGTGGTTTAATTGTGGCTCAACCTAAAACGGGTAAAACACAATTATTAAAAGAAGTTGCCAATGCAATTGCATACAACCATCCTGAATGTTACTTGATCATTTTATTGATTGATGAACGTCCGGAAGAGGTTACAGACATGGCTCGTAGCGTAAATGCTGAAGTAATCAGCTCAACGTTTGACGAACCAGCTGATCGCCACGTAAAGATTGCCAACTTGGTATTGGAGAAATCTAAGAGAATGGTTGAGAGTGGTCATGATGTAGTGATCCTATTGGATTCAATCACCCGTTTAGCTCGCGCTTACAATACTGTAGCTCCAGCATCTGGTAAAGTATTATCGGGTGGTGTAGATGCCAATGCACTTCACAAACCAAAAGGATTCTTTGGTGCTGCACGTAACATTGAGCACGGTGGATCATTAACCATTTTAGCAACTGCTTTAACAGATACTGGTTCTAAAATGGATGAAGTAATTTTTGAAGAATTTAAAGGTACTGGTAACATGGAGCTTCAGTTGGATCGTAAGATTGCCAACCGTAGAATGTTCCCTGCTATCGACTTGGTTTCTTCTTCTACACGTAAAGACGACTTGTTACTCGATTCACACATGTTACAACGCATGTGGATCTTAAGAAAACACTTGGCAGATATGAATCCTGTTGAGGCGATGGAATTCTTGAGAGATCGTATTAACAGAACAAAAGATAATGATGAATTTTTAATGAGTATGAACGGTTAAGCCTAAGTACACTTTTAAAATTCAGTTACATTAGATCCCGTTTGACTTTGGTTGAACGGGATTTTTTGTGATTTAACGCCTGTGTGTTCGTAACTCCTCTTCTTCCCTATTCTCACTCGTTTAAAGTCCACGTAACTTGCATAAAATTTACAGATTATGCGAAATGTTGCAATCTTAATGGGAGGCGACTCTTCTGAATATGAAATCAGTTTAAAGAGCGCACAAGTTGTTTACAACCATCTCGACAAAACCAAATACAATCCATACCTCATTTCGGTGAAAGGTACCGATTGGACTTGTAATATTGATGGTAACCTCTATCGCGTAAACCGCCATGATTTCAGTATTGAAACCATGCACGCAAAAATCCAATTCGACACAGCATTTATCGCCATTCATGGAACACCGGGAGAAAATGGCCCACTTCAAGGATATTTTGACTTGTTGAAGATTCCATATACCACATGTGGTCAGTTTCAAGCTGCACTGACATTCAACAAAGCGATGTGTAACACCGTGTTGAAACAACTGGGTTTTGCCTGTGGTAAATCGGTATTTGTGCATCAAGGTAAAAGCTACGATGCTAAAGCCATTGCAAGTGAGATTGGGTTTCCTTGTTTCGTTAAACCAAGCGAAGCTGGATCGAGCTATGGAGTGAGTAAAGTTAAAACCATTGAAGATTTACCAAAAGCTATTGATAGTGCCTGGGAACACAGCAAAGTTGTGCTTATTGAGTCATTTTTGGAAGGACGTGAAATCACTTGTGGTGTTCACAATTTCAACGGTGAACCAGAAGCACTACCATTAACGGAGATCATCACAAAAAACGAGTTTTTTGATTTTCAAGCGAAATACCAAGGAGCTTCAGAAGAGATCACTCCAGCTCAGGTTGACGAAGAAACTAAGTTACGCATCCAAAAAGTAGCTAAAGACATTTTTGTTGCTCTTGAAATGAATACCATTTGTCGCGTTGATTTTATGGTAAACCCAAATGGAACACCTTATGTAATTGAAATCAACACCGTGCCTGGTTTAAGCGAAGAAAGCTTAATACCACAAATGGCACGAGAAGCAGGTTATAGTCTACAAGAATTCTTCGGAATGTGGGTTGAGCATAGTTTAAAGTAGGCCTAACCTTAAACTACTAACTACCACCACTTTTTTACCTTACTTTGTACCTGATTATATGGAAGAAAATAAAACAGTTGCATTTTCATCATTGGGATTGTCAGATGGATTGCAAGAAGGAATAGACGCGTTTGGATTTGAAAACGCCACCCCTATCCAAGCTGAAGTAATCCCCGCTGCTCTTGAAGGAAAAGACATTTTAGGTTGTGCTCAAACAGGAACTGGTAAAACAGCCGCCTTCCTCATCCCAATGGTTGAGAAGTTTGTTCGCAATCCAAGCAAGGGTGTAAAATGTATTGTACTTGCCCCTACTCGTGAGTTGGTTATTCAGATTGAGCAAAACTTAATGGGCTTAATCTACTTCACTGGACTCTCATCTCAAGCCATTTATGGTGGTCAAAATTCAGGAGACTTTACCACACAGAAAAATGCCATTCAAGGTGGAGCTGACATCATTATTGCTACTCCAGGAAGATTATTGCAACACATCAACTTAGGTTATGTAAATCTTGAAACGGTTAACACTTTTGTGTTGGATGAAGCCGACCGTATGTTGGACATGGGTTTCATTGGAGACATTGTTAATCTGCATAGAAAATTAACCAATCCGAATTTACAGACCTTGATGTTTTCTGCTACAATGGCTGTTAACATCCGTAAATTGGCATTTGATATCTTAAAAGATCCGCTTCAAGTAAACTTAGCTATTGCTAAGCCTGCAGCTGGAATCAATCAGCAAGCTTACTTGGTTTACAACGATAACAAAACCAAACTCCTTGAGAAGATCATTCAAGAAAGTGAAATCCGATCGATGATCGTTTTTGCTTCTCGAATCAATGATGTGAATGCACTTTACCAAGATTTAAAATCACTGAACTTACCATATAAGGTTGCAGCTATGCACTCGGGTAAAGAGCAAGAAGAACGCAATGAAATTATGCGATTATTCAAAGCTGGTAAGATTCAGATTTTCGTTGCAACTGACATTCTTTCTCGCGGTATTGATGTGGATGATTTGAGTCACGTTGTAAATTACGATGTTCCAGATGATCCAGCTGATTACGTTCACCGTATTGGTAGAACTGCTCGTGCTGGGAAAAGCGGTGCGGCTATCACGTTTATCAACGATAAAGATCAGTTCAAATTCTTCAATATTGAGCAACTGATTGAACGCACTTTAGACAAGCTACCAACTCCTGAAGAGTTTGGTAAAAGTCCAGAGTACAACCCAACTGTTCGTAAAAAGAATAACCTCAAAAAGCGTAGACCAAACAACAACCGCAACAACCAAAATCGCGGAAAATCGCAACATTCAAAGCCGAAAAACGTAAACGGTAACTCCAATAAAAAACGCGCTGGAAAGCCTAGACCACCTAAAAAGCAAAATAATCAGGATCAACCAAAAAGTGAATGACAAACGAGTTTGAAACATTTACACTCGCTAATGGATTACGTGTTATTTTCCAATACATGCCAGGGCCAGCAGCCCATTGTGGTTTCTTAATTAACGCTGGTAGTAGAGATGAATTGGAAAATGAAAATGGCTTGGCGCATTACTTGGAGCACTGCATGTTTAAGGGCTCAAAAAAACGTAAGGCCTTTCATATTCTTAATCGTTTAGATGCTGTAGGTGGAGAAATCAACGCATACACCACCAAAGAAGACACCGTTATTCACGCTTCATTTCTGAACGAACATTTTGAAAGAGCTCTTGAGCTTTTAACCGATATTACTTTCCATGCAACCTACCCTCAAAGAGAAATCACAAAAGAGAAACTCATTATTATAGATGAGATTCACTCGTATCTAGATAGTCCATCCGAGCAGATTTTTGATGATTTTGAAGATCAACTTTTCATCAACCATCCAATAGGAAGAAACATACTCGGAACTTCTGAGAATCTCAAGCGATTTAAACGCGATGATCTTCTCCGATTCCACAACCGTTTCTACCATCCTGAAAATATGGTTTTGAGTGTAGTTGGAAACCTTTCTTTCTCAAAAGTGAAAAAGCTCGTTGAAAAGTACACGGCTGACATTCCACAGCATTCGCCTGAGATAAACAGAAAACCCTATACGGGCTACCAACCAACGCATCACGTAATTGAAAAAGATGTTTTCCAAGCACATTACATGATGGGAAACCAAACCTACTCAGACAATGATGAAGAGCGCAGATCAATGATTTTACTCAACAATATTCTGGGTGGTCCTGCAATGAATAGTCGCTTAAACCTCAACATCAGTGAGAAATATGGTTTTGCTTATCATTTAGAATCATCATACGTTCCTTTTTGTGATACTGGCTACTTCAGTGTATACCTAGGGACTGAGGAAAAATCACTCAAAAAAGCCAAATCACTGATCTTTAAAGAGCTTGAAAAGCTGAAAAACAAAAAGCTAGGTACCCGTCAGTTGCATATGGCTAAAAAACAGTTGATTGGTCAAATTGCTTTGAGTCAAGAAAACGGTGCCAGCCAGATGATTGCTTTGGGAAAAAGCCTCTTAGCTTTCGATAAGGTAGATACGCTTGATGTTATTTATGCTGAAATCGAATCCATTACAGCTGAACAATTGTTACACATTGCTAATCAAGCCTTTGAAACCGATCAAATGTCATCACTCACCTTTTTACCTACTCCAGAGTAAATTGAATTTCTATGCATTTTTTAAGTCCTGATTTAGAAGACTACATCGCTAAACATTCACAGAAGGAACCTGAAATATTACAAGAATTGGATCGAGAAACCCACTTAAAGGTGGTTAGTCCAAGAATGTTATCCGGTCATGTTCAAGGTAGATTTCTTTCTCAAATCAGTCATATGATGCAGCCCAAACGCATTCTTGAGATTGGAACTTACACGGGCTATTCAGCATTGTGTTTAGCAGAAGGATTAGCTAAAGATGGAGAGCTTCACACCATTGATATCAATGAAGAGTTAGAATCATTTGTTGCGAAATACATCTCAAAAGCTAGACTAGAAAACCAGATCACGCAACACATTGGTAAAGCTCTTGACATTATTCCAACTTTAAATGAAACATGGGATATTGTTTTCATCGATGCCGATAAACCCAACTATTCCAATTACTACCATGCTGTAATTGATTCAGTTAGACCCGGTGGAATTATTTTAACTGATAATGTACTGTGGAGCGGGAAGGTTGTCCAAAATTTGGAAAAACCAGACAAGAGCACCAAAGCTCTTTTAGAGTTCAACAAAATGGTGCAAAACGACAACCGCGTTGATAATGTGCTAGTTGGAATTAGAGACGGACTGATGTTGGCAAGGAAGTTGTAATGACGGGTGCTTTATTCACCCAATAATCATTACATGAAAAAGTTTATACCATCTTGTATCGTTATAGTGCTATTGTGCCTTTCAAGCCATCAACTTTACTCACAAAACGCACTTCAAAGGCAAAGAGGTGTTGCCATTTTAAATTTAATGGAACGAAATCAAGAAGATAGCTCTCGTATCTTCAGTGTAAATCAAATGGCCATTGTAGCTGGCTTCCCTTACATAATAACAAACAGTATTGGAGAGGCTTCTACATATGGAATGATTATTTCAAGTTCTGATATATACTCAACAACATTCTCAAATTTAGAAGTCGATTCAATTCGTAATTACATTTCAGCAGGTGGTGTATTTATTACTTCAAATATGAGAGACTATCGTATGAACGATATTTTTGGTATCAGTGCTTTTACTACTAGTAGACAGAATTACACTTTAAATTGGAATATGAATACCAATGATTCATCTCTAGTTTGGTTTGATCATCCCTTCGAGCATGAAATTATTCTTGGGAGAAATACTTACTCAGAAGTTTTATTTACCAGACACTATACTCTAAACGGTGGAACTCCACTTGCATTCTTCAATAATGATTTAAATTTACCTGCAGTAGTTTATCACCCTTACATAAATGGACATGCTTATGCTCTTGGACTATCACTTCGAGATGTTTCATTGAGATGCATGTTAAATTATGATTACAATTCTGAGCGTAACTTCAGTAATGCATTTGAACCAAATGCAGACGTATTTTTATTCTTTTTAAGAGCTGTTTTTGCCAAGCACACACCTGTAATGGTTTGGAAACACACTTCACCAGCAAACAGCTACAATACCATAATGATAACCCACGATATTGACAGTAGAACAGGAATGGACACCATGCTATACTTCAGTGAGTGGGAAAAAAATGTTGGTATTTCAGCAAGTTACAACGTAACTACCCGATATCTCGCTGATTCAGCTATGAGTGCATTTTATGCAGGCAAAGAATCTAATGTAGAAGCAGTTAAAAATGATGGGCATATTATAAATAGTCACTCTGTTGGACATTTTTACGATTTTCATCACTTTACATTAGGGACATCTGGGATGACAATGTCTAATTATCACCCTTTTTATAACGGAGATTCCACCACAGGTGGATTTATTATACCTGAACTTGAAGTTTCAAAAAATATTTTGGAGAATAATCATAATGTAACTGTTAGAACTTTCAGAGCTGGTCATTTAAGATTTCCAGATCAATTAGCCAATGGACTTCAACTCTTGAATTACGAATACGAAAGTTCTATGAGTTCTAACGATTTAGGCTATAGCTTTCCATTTCCTTTGAAAAAGGATCGCAGTTTTAGCGGTGAAACAACAAATGTTTATGAACTAAGCATGACTTTAAGTGATGTTTATGATGATGGATTTAACATTAATGACTGGCCTCAGAAAGTACAAGGTTGGATTAATGATTGTATTGCTTATATGAATAATAATACCCCTGTAAATTTACTTATTCACCCTAATAGAACACATAAATTAGCGGCAGAGCAAATTTTTTTGCTTAACATGGGACCCAAACCCAAACATTTATCCATGTCTGCCTATGGTGATTTTTGGAGAATGCGTGAAAAAGCTGAATTCCAATCTCAGTTAACAGGAGATACATTAATCATTACTTTAAGTAATAATACAAATACAGTAGACCCTTGGCTTAGTTTTATGGCGGAAGGATATGATATAATAAATACCGTCTTAGTTCAAAACTCTAATGGTAATCCATTGAATTTTGTAATGGAAAAGTATGGTGAAAACCGCATGCTGATCTACAATCCAAACGAAAGTGTAGGAATAGAACCAACTGCTATTGCAGCGACTGAAAGTGGATTTAAGGTATTCCCAAATCCAACAAACGGAGCTTTCACCATTCAACTGAAAAATCAAATTCAGGCTGTTGAAGTATCGGTTTACGATATTACTGGTAGAATCGTTCATCAAGAAATCAGTAATCAGGAAATAATAAACCCCGATCTTCAATTGAAAACCGGGGCGTACTTAATTCGATTAACTTCTAACAACGAAGTTATTGGAATTGAAACACTTATTGTCCGTTAAAATTCAAGATTATCTCTAATCCTGCTGAGTAAGGAGATAAATTCAAATTATCATATTGTTGATTGAGTCTGTGCTTAAAGTACAGACTCACAACATTCCAACCTACTCTACCCATGTATCCATAATTGAAATATTCATCTGGATCCATGTTTGAGGCCATTACCATATCTCCATACCTCACTTGATCTCCGTGAATTTCAGATTGATGAGCAAACGTCCACTTACCAAATCCACCAACATCAACAAACCAACCGATGTTATTCCCTTTACTCAAGCGAAATCTAAATGTTGGAGACAACTCAATGGCTTGATACTTCACCCAGGTCTCTTCAATTGAATTAAAACCTGAGTTTAATGCATTGAAGTTTTCGGAATATCCCACTCCTGGAATAAAATGAGCATCATTGAATTTGTATCGAGAATACGTGTATGATAAATGGGTATTGAAATGAATGATATTGGTTAATTTCAACTTGTATCTCAAACCTATTCCCCATTCTACACTTCTTAGCGCATCTGCTCCTGAAGCTGTTTCACTATCGGGAATTAAGTAGGCTGAGTTTATAACCAAAGCCACATGATGTCTAAAATTCGGACCATACTTTTTAGTGGTATAATCAACTGGTGTTTCGTTCATCATCACTTGTGAAAAAGCTTGAGAAAAGCCGAAGACACAAGCTACCAGTAACATATATTTTTTAATTAATCTCATTGTTGTTGAATTGTAAGGTTAGACACATAGCCATTCAAAAACACGCTTATTTCTTTGGGTTCATCACCAAAATCTGAAGAATCAAACAGTATTTCATCTCCTTCAGACACTTGAATTAACCAATATCTGTTTAAGGTTCCATTAGCCCCAACAACGTGCACATACAAGCGATCTTGATTGATTGATCTGTTTGCTTTAGCATTCTTACTATCTGTATGCGTAACCTTTACGACAAGATCTTTTTCGCTCCAAGATGTTTCAAACCCTTTTACAGGTTTAATCGACTCGTTTAAAATGTAAGCTGCCTGCGGAATTCCATATCCGTGTGCGTAATCGTAATACGGGTATAAGTGTGCACTTTTTTCAATTGTCTCAAACAAATCCATCACTTTTAACCCTGGATTGTGCTGTAATACACAAGCTGCAAAACCAGATGTTAACGGTGTAGAAAATGATGTTCCGTAAGTGATTTTATAAGAATCGTCTTTGCTAGCTACAACGGCTTTCGCATAATTCGAAACATTTGGTTTAATTCTTCCATCAGCTGTTGGTCCGTAAGATCCAAAGCTGATATGGGTGTTTTGCTCTGGACTAATACCTCCAACAGTCAAAGCACTATCAGCATCAGCTGGAGCACCTAAAACTTTCCAGTAATTATCGCCATCATTTCCAGCTGCGGTTACCACCAAAATACCTTTGCGAGCAGCCATGTTAGCAGCACGAGTCACTAAACTTTTTTGCCCATCCATGTCGTATTGCATGTATCTAGAATGCGTATACCCCAAAGAGCTACTGATAATTTGAGCTCCTAATTTATCTGCCCATTCAACAGCCATTTGCCAATACACTTCCTCTTTGCGAGGTTCTAATCCAACTTCTGTACGAGCCAATAAAAACTCAGCTCCGGTTGCCAAGCCCATTTTTTGACCATCATCATAAGAACCAGCAATGTTTGAAAAAGTAGCTAATCCATGCGCATTTTTCTTGTACACATCTTCTTCTTTTTGAGGGAAATTATAAGTTGCTATGATTCGCTTTTCATTGCGGATGGTTTCAAAAGCTCTGTGTACATCAACATCGGGAAAACCACCATCAAAAACAGCCACTCGAACTCCTTTTCCGTCAATTCCAGCAGAGTCAAATAAATCGCCTCCCATTACTTGAATTTGTCGGGCTCTTAAAAAGTCTACGTTTTGTGTTACATCAACGGCTTTCTTGCTTTCCGTTAATTCTGCTCCTTCTTCAAAAGTGGCTTGTACAGATTTCACAAAAGGCAAATTATGAATAGACTGCAATTGGGATTCTGTTGCTTCAACTGCTACCGCATTAAACCAACGGCTTTCACCTACATACGAGTCACTCATTTCTGATACTTGAGCTACGTAACTTGTGTTTAAAGGCCAATCGGTTTGATCGTTTAAAGGAATGTCTTGAATAATACGCCTTTGGATGGCTTTTGCATCAAAATAAGTTAAGGGGTCGAAGCCTACATCTGGCTTATCAGTTAAGAAAACCCAGTAGACTTCCTGGGCTATTCCAAAGTGGGTAAAAAGCATACTGAATAACAGCAATTTGAATGATTTCACCATGGTTTTTCGTTTCACGATTCGTGTTAATTAGGATGAAAAGGTAGTATAATTCGTGTTAATGAACTCGCCACTCTTTCAAGCTAATGGCTAGTTTTGCCTACTGTAAAGTGACAATCAAAATAAAATATTGCTGAGATGATTTGGCCCAAAGAATACAAGATTGAAACAATCAATCGATTGAAGAAAAACACCATTCATGAACCTCTTGGAATTGAGATTACTGCTATTGGTGATGATTATCTAGAAGGCACTATGCCCATTGACAACCGCACTAAACAACCTGCAGGGATTTTGCATGGTGGAGCTAGTGTTGTTTTAGCTGAATCTTTAGGTAGTATTGCTTGTTCTTTAATGATTGATAAAGAAACGCATTACTGTGTTGGTCAGAGCATTTTCGCTAATCATATCCGCCCAGGAATCAGTGGTCTGGCTCACGGAAAAGCAACTCCTATTCATTTGGGAAGGAAAAGTCAGATTTGGCAAATTGATTTAACCAATGATGAGGGTAAATTGATTTGTACTTGTCGATTG
>MDTF01004396.1_pt1 | contig 15022 bp, 16 predicted proteins | sample 811191 | NCBI WGS metagenome assembly MDTF01 (sample SAMN05326649, study PRJNA326480) | marine metagenome | isolation source: seawater | place: Southern Ocean | collected 2011
CATTTAGACATTGCTGGTATGGCTTTTTCAAAATATGGCGGTGCTTTAAATTCAGGAGGTGCAACTGGATTTGGGGTAAGATTATTAAATAAATTGATAGAGGAACATTATGAGTAATATAGAACAGACATTATCAATTATTAAACCAGATGCGGTAGAACGTAATCTTATAGAAGATATTAAAAATATATTTATTAAGAAAAATCTAAAAATTACAAACAGTATAAAAACACAGATAACAAAAGAAGAAGCTTCTGAGTTTTATAAAGTGCACCAAACAAAACCATTTTATGATGATTTATGTACCTATCTATCATCTGGGCCGATATTTGTTATGGTGTTAGAAGGAGACGGGGCTGTTCTCATGAATAGAAAGCTCATGGGTGCAACAAATCCTAAAGATGCAGAGCCTGATACAATTAGAAAAATGTATGGAATATCAATAGATAAAAATTCGGTACATGGATCAGATTCTGTTGAAAACGCAAAAATCGAAATAGACTTTTTCTTCAAAAATTAATTTAATTAAACACTTTAATGACGGCTTCAGAATAGGCTCTATATTCTTTCTGTTGAATTTTATTTTTTAAAGTTTCCACATTATCACTTGAACTAATCGCAACAGATTTTTGAATAATAATTTTTCCAGAATCTAATTTATTATTTACATAATGAACAGTACAGCCAGTTTGTTTCTCTTTTGATTCTAAGGTTCTCTTGAAAGTATTCAATCCTTTATACTTAGGCAAAAGAGAGGGATGAATATTAATTATTTTTTTATTATATCTTCTAATAAATTTTTTATTTAAAATTTTCATATATCCAGCAAGACAAATCAAAGAAATTTTTCTTTTTTTTAATTCATTTAAAAGAAGTTCAAAACTTTTATTGCAATTTAAATTTACAACTCTGTAAGGAATTTTATAAAGTCTTGCAAAAATTAAACCTTTTGCTCTAGGAGAACTGCTAATAATATAACTAATATTTATTGGAAAATTGTATTCACGTGAATTTTTTATTAATACTTTTAAATTACTACCTGCACCTGAAATAAAGACACAAGAATTTTTTTTTACCATTTAATTTGGTTATAAATGTTTATTTTTTTTTTATCATTTGAGATAAAGCCAATTTCGTAAGGCACATAATCTTTAGAAAAATATTTTTTAATTTTATTAATATTTTTTTTTTTTAACTATTAGACAAAATCCTACACCACAATTAAAAGTTTTTAGCATTTCATTATCAGTTATATTGTTAGATTTTATCCATTTAAAAATCTTTTTAATTTTAATTTTTGAAAGATCAATATTAATAGAAAGTTCATCTGGAATTGATCTTAAAATATTATCAATTAAACCCCCCCCTGTTATATGTGCAGCGCTATGAATTAAATTATTTTTAGTTAAATTTAAAATCTCTTTAGTATAAATTTTTGTTGGTTTTAGAAGATCAGATTTTAATTGAGTAGTAATCTTTTTATTTTTTAAAATAGATCTTATCAATGAATACCCATTAGAATGAACTCCACTTGATGGTATAGCTAAAATAATATCACCATTTAAAACATTTTTCTTATGAAGAATTTTTTTTTTTGAAACAATGCCAACAGAAAATCCCGCTAAATCAAATTTATCTTTATCATATATGCCCGGCATTTCGGCAGTTTCACCTCCTACTAAATTACAATCAGATAAATTACATCCTTTTACAATTCCATTTACAATTTTTTTCATCTTATTTAATTTTATTTTACCAACAGCAATATAGTCTAAAAAAAATAATGGTCTTGCCCCTTGCACGATCAAATCATTAACACACATAGCAACCAGATCTATTCCTATGGTATCAAATTTTTTAAAACGATTAGCCAGTTCTAATTTTGTTCCAACTCCATCAGTACTTGAAACAATTAAAGGGTCTTTTATTTTTATTTTACTGATGTCAAATGTTGAACCAAATGCACCGATATTATCTTTATTTAAGTATTTATTCTTTTTTTTGACATTTTTTTTTGAAATCTTTCCGATATAATCAACGAAACGATCGGCTAAATTTATGTTAACTCCACTTTTTTTGTAAGTATTTTTTGTTTTTTGCATGAATAAAATGATAACTACGTAAAATGAATAAATTGTTTTGTATAATCTGCATAATAGTCTTTCTATTTAAAACTGAAACTGTTTTTTCAAATAATTTAATTTATGATGTTAACAATATTGAAGTAAGTGGCGTAATAAATAACGATTTAGATAATAGAAAGCTGATTAAAAAAGCTTTTAAAAAAGCTTTTAGAATTTTTGTTAATAAAACCCTATTAAGTGAAGATGCTATAGAACTATACAAAACAAAGAATGAGGTCATTAAAGATTTAATATTTACGTACCAAATTATTAAAAATGAAAGAAATAATAAAAATAATACTGTACTAACTTTAAATATTAAATTTGATAAGAAAAAAATAAATAGTTTTCTTGCAAAAAAGAAAATTTCATATGCCGATATATCAAATATTTCTTTAACAATCCTTCCAATTTTAGTTGAAGAAAAAAATATTTTTATATATTCAAATAATTATTTTTATAATAACTGGTCTAAAGAAGATGTTAAAACTAACAATAGTAAATTAATTACTTACAACCTTGCTTTAGAAAATATTGAAGACTTGCAGTATATAAATAATAATAAAGAAAATTTAGAATTAATTGATGTTAAAAAAATTACTTCATTACAGAGCGCAAACAATTATGCTTTTTTAATAATTTATTATACCGGTAATAAATTTAGAGCTTATATTAAAACATCTATTGAAAACAAAGAGATCGATAAAAATATTGATCTTGAAATTGACTTTCAAAATAAAAAAGAAACATACAACAAAGCAATAGTTCTACTCAAAGATGAGGTTAATCAGATTTGGAAAGGACAGAATTTAATTGATGTAAACACACCTTCATTTTTAGATTTTTTTTTAGAGATCAAAGATACATCTGATTATTTAAAATTAAGATCTGTGCTAGAATCTATAGATATAATTGAAAATTATTTAGTACTTGAAATGACAAATAAATACACAAAGATAAGAATAAAATATAAAGGAAAAATCAGTAAAATTAAAAATAAACTTTTAAAGAAAGATGTTAATTTAAAAATTGTTGACAATGTTTGGACCTTAAGAATTCAATAAGATGAAACAATTAACTTTTAAATTTCCATTTAAAACCAATTATTTTGAGGAAGATTTTTATGTTTCCTCTAATAATTTTGATGCATATAAATTAATTGAAAGTTGGCCCAATTGGTCAGGTAGATACATAAATATTTATGGACCATCTGGTTGTGGAAAAACTCATTTAGCAAATATTTTTAAAAAAAAAATTAATTCCTTTTTTATTAAAGCATCAGACCTTAATGATGACTCTATTTCTTTTATCAAAATAAAAGAGTGTTTAATTATTGATGATTACCAAAATAATATAGAAGAAAAATTATTTTACACTCTTCTCAATGAGTGTCATCAATCTAACCAATATCTAATAGTCAACTCATTAACACCAATTAAAAAACTTGAAATTAAATTAAATGACTTAAAATCTCGATTTGATAATTTTATCAATGTTGGAATAGAACTACCCACCGATGACTTGATAAGAGTCATTTTGAGTAAAAATTTTTCTGACAAACAGGTCAAAATAGATGCTAAATTACTTGAATATATTTTAAAAAATATTCATAGATCTTACGAAGATATATTTGATTTAATTGACAAACTAGATAGCCTCTCTTTATCTACTGGAAAATCTATAAATATTAATCTAATAAAAAAAGTATTAAATAAATGAATAAATATAGATCACACAATTGCTCTGAATTAAACGAAACGCACACTGGAAAAGTAGTTTGCTTGTCAGGATGGCTACATCGAAGAAGAGATCATGGAAACTTGTTGTTCATAGACTTGAGAGACCACTTTGGAATGATCCAATGTGTTATTGAAAATAACAATAAAATTTTTAATTTATTAGAAGATTTAAAACCTGAGTCAGTCATAACTGTTTCAGGAAATGTTGTAGAGAGAGAAAAGGGGACAGAGAATGCAGATTTAAAAACAGGAAAAATTGAAATTAATATTAAGAGTATTGATATCTTGTCCGAAGCAAAAGATTTGCCTATGCCTGTTTTTGGAGAACAAGAATATCCTGAGGATATAAGATTAAAATATAGATTTTTAGATCTTAGGAGAAATCAAATGCATAAAAATATTATTTTAAGATCTAAAGTAATTTCATTTATAAGAAATGAAATGTCAAATTTGGGTTTTCTAGAATTCCAGACACCAATTTTGACATCGTCAAGCCCCGAAGGCGCTAGAGATTTTTTAGTTCCAAGCCGATTAAATCCTGGAAAATTTTATGCATTACCCCAAGCTCCACAACAGTTTAAACAATTAATTATGGTGGCTGGTTTTGATAAGTATTTTCAAATCGCCCCATGTTTTAGAGATGAGGATGCAAGAGCCGACAGAAGTCCAGGAGAATTTTATCAACTTGATATAGAAATGTCTTTTGTCGAACAAGAGGACATATTTGAAATTGTGGAAAAATTAATAATCAATCTATTTAATAAATTTTCAACAAAGCAAATAATGAAAGAAAAATTTCCTAGAATTCCTTACGAGGAAGCAATGCTAAAATATGGCTCTGACAAACCAGACTTGAGAAATCCATTGCTGATATATGATTTAACAGATATTTTTACAAGAGAAGATGTTACTTTTGATATTTTTAAAAAACTTGTAAAATCTGGTTCAAAAGTAAGATGCATTGTAACTAAACAAACCAAGGATAAACCAAGAAGTTTTTTTGATGGAGTTGACAAATGGGCTAAAGAACAAGGAGCATCAGGGCTCGCATATTTTTCAATAATAAATGATAAAGAAATTTCAGCTAAAGGACCGGTTGGAAAATTCTTTAAAGAAAGTGCACTAAAAGAAATAATGAAAATAACACAAGCAGAAGTTGGGGATAGCATATTCTTTGCTTGTGGAAAAATTAATGATGTTGAAAAAATTTCTGCTTTAGCAAGAGAAAAAATAGCAAATGATTTAAATCTGATAGATGTAAATAAATTCGCTTTTTGCTGGATTGTAGATTATCCAATGTTTGAATTAAACGAAGATACTAAAAAAATTGAATTTAGTCACAATCCTTTTTCGATGCCACAAGGAGACATAAAAAAAATTAATTTTGATAAACCTTTAGAAATTAAAGCTTATCAATATGATATAGTTTGTAATGGTATAGAGCTGTCATCTGGTGCGATCAGAAACCATACCCCTGAACTTATGTACAAATTGTTTTCAATAGCAGGTTATAGTAAAAATCAAGTTGATAAAAAGTTTAGTGGAATGATCAATGCCCTTAGTTATGGAGCACCGCCCCATGGAGGAATAGCTCCTGGGATCGATAGAATTGTAATGTTACTTGCGGGAGAGAAAAATATTAGAGAGATTACTCTTTTCCCTTTAAATCAAAATGCACAAGATCTTTTAATGGGGGCGCCATCAGAAATTGAAGAAAAGCAATTAAAAGAATTGAGTATAAAATTAGATAAAAAAATTAATTCTTAGTTTTTAAGTTTATTCTTATATCACTTAAATCTACAAGTTTGTCTTCATAATTACTTCTAACAAAGCCTTTGGAAGTAATATTTTTTACAATTTTCAAAAATTTATCTTCACTTGAGTCACTATTAACTTCTTGTCTTGTATTAGCTATTGACGGTGTATGAGCCATTTCTTCTTTGCCAAGATAAGATATTGCTAACTCTCTAAATACGTAGTCTAGTATAGAAGTTGCACTTAATATTCTATCATTTCCATCTACTTTTCCTGATGGTTCGAACTTAGTATCTACAAATGCATCAACAAACTCATCAAGCGGTACGCCATACTGCAACCCTAAAGAAATCGCTATAGCAAAATTATTCATTAGAGCTTTAACTAGCTCACCTTCTTTATTAGTATCAATAAATATCTCTCCAATTTTTCCGTCATCATACTCACCAGTGTGTAGATAAATTTTATGCTCTCCGATCGATGCTTTTTGAATATAACCTTTTCTTCGATCGGGCATTTTGAATCTGGAGCTTATTTGACTTTTAATTTTGTTATTCTCATCAAGATTTTGAGAAATTATTTTATTTTTAGATATAATTTCTTTACCAACTTCTTGCCCTAGAGCTGTTAATTCATCATTCTTTTTCTCGTCAGATTTAGATTTATCACCAATTTTTTTCGTTTTTCTATTGTTAAGTCTTACGTCAATTACCTCCACTTCACCGTCAGTTCTATTGTCAATTTTAGACAGTTCAGTATCGTTAAGTTCATCAAGAGTATGAACGGTTTTAAACGTACAAGTATAATAAGTTTCGACTATATATTTTTTCATATTAAAGATTTGGAATCAATATTTGTAGATATATATCAAATATAGCATGTGTCTATAAATTAATATACACCCTTTAAGTGTGTGGATTTATAAATGATTAACCCAAAACAAATTTTTACCTGGTGGCACAAACAAACCATAGGAACATTTTTAAAAACAATGTTTTATGGAAAGTTTGTAGGAGAAGATTCCACTGGAAATAAATACTATATAAGTAAAAAAAATGAAAGGTGGGTTATTTATCAAGATAATATAGAGGCTTCAAAAATAAGTGCAGATTGGTATTTGTGGATGCACCACACAGTAAATGAAATACCAAATAGTAAAAAAAAAAAATATCTTTGGCAAAAAAAACATTTAGAAAATCAAACAGGAACATCTAACTCCTATAAACCAAATTTTATTTCCAAAAAAAACAAAACAAAGAATAAATATGAAACATGGGAAACTTAATATAATATTTTTTATACTTATATTAAATTTTAACACACTATTATTTGCTGAAGATAAGATCACAACTATCCCGTTGATCAATCTTGAAAATTTAGAACCTAGTTTTGAAAAAGAGAATTTAGAAAGTGAAAATAATTACAATCAAGGTAAAATAAATTTAAAAGAAAAAAAAATTACTAATTTTGAAAGTAAAATTACAATAGTAAATATAATAGCTTTAGATAAAATAACTGCAAAAACATCTACTATTAAAATCCTTATTGGAGAAACAAAAAGATTTGGTTTGTTAGAAATTAAAGCTTTAAAGTGTGGAAATGTTAAATCACAGACAGAACCAGACCAGGCAGCGTATATTCAAGTAAAAGATTTATCAGACAATAAAGACAAGCAAGTTTTTGTATTTAATGGATGGACTTTTTCATCTAGTAAAACCTTAAGATCTCTAGATCATCCAGTCTATGACTTGTGGCTCTCTGGTTGCGACAATGTTTAAAAGAATTTTTCTTTTGCGAGCCAGTTAGTATCAAAATCAGAATTAATAAATTTCTTGTGTTTAAGAATCTTCTTATGTAAATCTATTGTAGTAGTTATGCCTTCCAAAACAAATTCATCTAAAGACCTCAATGTCCTTTGAATTGCTTCAGTTCTATTTCTTCCTTTACATATTACTTTAGCTATTAAACTGTCATAGTAAGGTGTCACCTTACAACCTTGAAAAATTGATCCATCAACTCTGGTTCTGAATCCTGATGGTTGGTGACAAACACTTATTATTCCTGGACTGGGTTGAAAGTTTAAAGCTGGATTTTCAGCATTAATCCTACACTCAATAGAATGACCTCGTGGATCTATATCGTTTTGTTTTAAAGCGGTTTCTCCTGTAAATGCTATCCAAAGCTGTTCTTTAACTATATCTATCCCGGTTTGAACTTCAGTAACAGGATGTTCAACTTGTACCCTTGTATTCATTTCTAAAAAATAAAATTTCCCTTTTTCATAGATGTATTCAACAGTTCCAGCACCCTCGTATCCAATTTGTTCAACCATTTTTACTGTTTTATTTAGTAAATCGTTTCTTTGTTCTTGTGTTAAAACAGGACTGGGAGTTTCTTCTATTAATTTTTGATGTCTTCTTTGAACCGAACAATCTCTCTCACCCAAGTGAACTGTTCTATTTTTCCCAGACATTATTTGTACTTCTATATGCCTAGGATGTTTGAAATATTTTTCAATATATAACTCATCATTACCGAAATATTTTTTAGCTTCTGTTTTGGCAGTTAAAAAAAGATTTTCAAGTTTGTTTTCTTCTTCAACCACCTTCATTCCTTTTCCACCACCACCAGCTGCTGCTTTAATAAGCACTGGGTAGCCTATTTCTTTGCATAGAGACTTGGCTTCATCAAAAGATTTTACAGCGCCTTCTGAACCTTCAATAATAGGTAGTCCATATTTTTTTGCTATTTTTTTTGCTTGAATTTTATCACCCATTTCACCAATAAGTTTTGAACTTGGTCCTATAAATTTAATCCCATGTTTAGTAACAACATCTGCAAATTTTGAATTCTCAGATAAGAAACCATAACCAGGATGAATAGCTTCAGCCCCTGTTATATCTACAGCTGACATTAAAGATGAAATATTTAAATAGCTATTTTGTGGTTGGTGAGAACCTATACATACGCTCTCATCCGCAAGTCTGACATGCATCGAATCAGAATCAACATCCGAATGAACAGCTACTGTTTTGATACCCCATTCTTTGCAAGCTCTTATTATTCTAACAGCAATTTCTCCTCTGTTAGCTATTAAAACTTTTTTGAACATTAAATTTATTTTAAAAAAATTAAAGTCTGGCCAAATTCAACAGGCTGGCCGTCTTTTACTAATATACTTGTTACAATACCATCATTTGTTGCTGGAACATGATTCATAGTTTTCATAGCTTCAACTATCATAATAGTTTGTCCTTTTTTTATCTTATCTCCAACTTGAATAAATTTTTTTGCACCAGGTTCAGCAGATAAATAGGCTGTTCCAATAATTGGAGACTTAACTCCTATTCCTTCTTCATCATTTAATACAACTTTATTATTTGATGTTACAGTCTCAGAAATTTTATTTACGCTAGAATTTTTTATTCCTTTAGAAACTTTAATTTTAGTATCTCCACTTCGATACTCTAACTCAGTTAACTTAAATTCATCTAAATTATCGACAAGTTCTTTAATTAATTTTTTATCTATTTTCATTTTTAATAATTTGTTTTAGTCCTTCTAAAGCCAAAACATATCCTTTGGTTCCAAATCCACAGATTACGCTTCTTGCAGCTTTACTCAATAAAGATTTATGTCTGAATTTCTCTCTATTGTAAATATTTGTTATATGTAATTCAACAATTGGTATTTTTAATATCATTAAAGCATCTCTTATAGCTACTGACGTATGTGTATAACCCGCAGCATTAATAACCAATCCATCAAATTTTTTTCTTGATTCTTGGATATAATCAATAATTTTACCTTCAATATTTGATTGTTTAAAAGTTATCTGAATATTTTTTTTTTTACCAAAATTTCTACATTCTTTCTCAATTTGCTTTAATGTTGTATTTCCATATTTTTCTTTCTCTCTCTCTCCTAAAAGATTAAGATTTGGTCCATTAATGATAATAATTTTATGCTTCATTTTTTGAAAAGTAAGTATATTAAATATCTTAATTATGGCAAAAATACAATTAAATGGTCGAAAATTAGAACTAAATAAAAAATATTCAATATTTACATTGTTAAAAAAATATAAAATTATTAGCAAAAAAATTGCAGTAGAAGTAAATGGTAAAATAGTAAATAAAAATCAATATAATTCATTTTATTTAAAAAATAAGGATAAAATTGAAATAGTACATTTTATTGGAGGTGGGTAACGCTTATGAAAAAAGATTTTTTGAAAATTGATAGTCAAATTTTAAAATCAAGACTAATAGTTGGTACTGGAAAATATAAAGATTTTAAAGAAACAGCTTTAGCTGTTAAAGCCTCAGGAGCTAGCATGGTAACTGTTGCCGTTAGAAGAATTAACATTTTAGATAAAAAAAAACCTTTGCTTACAGATTTTTTAGATCCAAAAAAAATAAAATATCTTCCAAATACAGCTGGCTGTTTTAGTGCAGAAGAATCTTTAAGAACACTAAGATTAGCTAGAGAAATGGGTGGATGGAAAATGATTAAACTTGAAGTTTTGGGAGATAAAAAAACTTTATATCCAAATATGATTGAAACACTAAAAGCGACAAAAGTGTTAGTTAAAGAGGGATTTAAAGTTCTAGTTTATTGTTCAGATGATCCATTGTTAGCAAAAGAATTAGAATATCTAGGCGCTTCTGCTATTATGCCTCTAGCATCTCCTATTGGATCAGGCCAAGGCATACAAAATAAAATTAACCTATCAATTATAATAAAAAATTCGAAAGTACCAATAATTGTAGACGCTGGTATTGGGACAGCTTCAGACGCAACAATAGCTATGGAAATGGGGTGTGATGGAGTTCTAATTAATAGTGCTATTGCCAAATCAAATAATCCAATTTTAATGGCTGAGTCTTTCAAAAATTCGGTTATATCAGGCAGGCAATCTTTTCTTGCAGGAAGAATGCAAAAATTATTTTACGCTGATGCTAGCAGTCCTTCAAAAGGCTTAATTTAGGCAGCTTTCTTCTTTCGTCTCACCCACAAAGTCCTAGGTACTTTTTTTTTAATTTTTTTAGTAGCTATTTTTTTTGTTTTTGTAGAGACCGTTTTACTAGTCTTTTTTTCTTCTTTAGGTTTTTTTACTTCCTTAATTTTAATTATACCCTCAAGTCCTTCAATTTTATTTACATTTTCAATTTTATTAATAATTTTTTTATTTTTATCAAGCAAGCTAATACTATATTCAGGTATTATTAACTGAGGAGCAGCCAAAAAATTAATACTTATTTTGAATTTTTTTTGAAAATACTCTATCTCTTTTTTTAATATTTTTTCAATATAGAGCTTGGCTTTTTCAGGAATTTTTACATTTATACTTTTAACCTTGTCTGTAAATGAAAGCATTTCTGTTTTTTTTACAATTTTTAAAGAAAAAGATTCTAATGATAGATTTGTTTCCCATACTATTGAACCCTCTCTTAACCTTTGCCTTGTCATTTCTAGCAAACCAAAAGTACTTATTTTACCAACTTGAATTCTTGCCCTATCTTTTCTGATAATCTCTCTCATCTTTTTTTCTACCATTCTTCTATTAAAGAAATTCATCATATCAATAAAATCTATGACTATTAAGCCAGACAAATCTCTAATTTTTAATTGTTTAGCTATTTCCTCGGCTGCTTCTAAATTTGTATTTAAAGCAGTTTTTTCAATATTAGATGCTTTGATAGATTGTCCAGAATTTATATCTATAGCAACTAAAGCTTCTGTAGGATTTATCACAAGATATCCTCCAGACTTTAGCCTAACCACAGGATCAAAAAGATTATTTAACTCTTTTTCAATTCCAGACTCATGAAATAAAGGTATTTTATTTTTATGTTTTTTTAAAAATTTAGCACTTTTAGGGATAAGTTCCTTTATAAAAGATTTTGCTTTTTTATAACCTTCGCTACCATCGACGTAAATATTTGTTGTTTCGTTATCATACACATCTCTTAAGGCTCTTTTTATAATATCTCCTTCTTCATAAATTAAAGATGGTGCATTCGAGTCTAGTGCTGTATTTTTAATTTGCTCCCAAGTTTTAAGAGTATTTTGAAAATCTTTTTCTATTTCATTTTTTGTTTTATTTGCACCTGCTGTCCTTACTATAACACCCATAGTCTTTGGGATTTCAATTTCTCCTAAAATATTTCTAATTTTTGCTCTATCGTTAGAATTAAATATTTTTCTTGATATTCCACCACCTTTGGCAGTGTTAGGCATTAACACAATATACTTACCTGCAAGAGATATAAAAGTAGTTAATGCAGCTCCTTTATTACCCCTTTCTTCCTTAATAACTTGAATTAAAATAATTTGCCCAGGTTTTACTACTTCTTGTATTTTATATCTTCTAACACCATAAGAATTATTTAATTTTTCTCTGGCATTAATACTTTGTTTTTTTTCTTCAATAACTTCATTATTTTCTTCTTGTTTTTCAGTTTCACCATTTTCTTGTCCATTTTCTAAATTTATTTCATTATTTAGTTCATCTAAGTTTTTATTTTTTAAATCTTCTCTTATTTTTTCTTCTACTTCTTGTAATTTTTCTTTATCTTCAGTTGGTATTTGGTAATAATCAGATTGAATATCGTTGAACGCTAAAAAGCCATGTTTAATTCTACCAAAATTTATAAAAGCGGCCTGCAAAGAGGGTTCAACTCTACTTACAGTTCCTAAATAAATATTATTTTTGAAATTTAATTTATTTTTATCTTCGTATTCATATTCTTCAATTCCATTATCTGATTTGAGAACAACTCTAGTTTCGTCTGGATGCGATGCATCAATATATAATTTTTTTTCCATTTTGAATGAATTCCTTTAGCTATTAAATTTAATGAATTTTGTTTAAAATTTTTCACGTAATTACTATACAAAATTTTATAGAGATTATCACTAACTATGAGTCTTACTGTATGCCTTAAGATAGCCAAAATTAAAGCTTTAGTTATTAATAACCATGTTTAGTCATTTTAATTTTTTAATCAAAGCAGTTACTATCGTTATTTTATCTGTATTTTTTATGGGATTTTCAGCTTTATGGTATTTTTCGTCAGGACTACCAGATTATAAAAAATTAGAAAGTTATGAACCGCCCGTTTCAAGCAGAGTATATGCAAATAATGGAGCTCTTATCGCAGAATATGCGATAGAAAAAAGATTTTTTATCCCATTTGACTCAATACCAGAATTAGTAATTAATTCCTTTCTAGCCGCTGAGGATAAAAACTTTTTTAATCATCCGGGCATAGATCCACAAGGAATTATTAGAGCGATAATTAAAAACTTTAAAAACATAGTCAACAATAAGAGGCTTGAAGGAGCCTCTACAATAACTCAGCAAGTCGCCAAGAATTTTTTACTTACAAATGAAGTGTCTATTAAAAGAAAAATAAAAGAAGCAATTTTAGCTTTTAGAATTGAAAAAGCATATTCGAAAGAAAAAATTTTAGAACTGTATTTAAATCAAATTTATCTAGGGGAAGGGACTTATGGAATAGCAGCCGCAAGTTTAGAATATTTTGACAAATCTGTAAAAGAATTAAACTATTCAGAGTCAGCTTTATTAGCCGCACTACCTAAGGCACCGAGTAAATATAATCCATTTAGATATTACGAAGTAGCAAAGATAAGAAGAAATCTAGTTTTACAAAATTTAAATGAAAATAATTTTATCAACAAAGATGAGCTAGAAAAATACAAAAAAGATTCAATTAACTTAAAAAAAAGAAAAATTAACCTTCTCAAAGAAGCCAATTATTACACAGAAGAAATTAGAAGAATTACCAAAGATAACTACAGTTTTGATAAATTGTATGCGGAAGGTCTATCTATATATTCAGCGTTAGATGTAAGCTATCAACTTTATGCTCTAAGTGCTCTAAGACATGGAATAGAAGCGTATGATAGGAGGCATGGCTGGAGAGGTCCAATCTTAAATACAAAATTAAACAATAATTGGGAAGAAAAATTAAAAGAAAAAAAATTAGATCCAAGTTTAAAATGGAATTTTGCCGAAATAATAAATGTAAATGAATCACAAATTATTTTTAAAATTATAAATCAAAAAGAAAAAGGAACTATTCAGTCTAATCAAATGAAATGGGCCATCAAAAAAACAATTTATGATTCATTTAAAATTAATGATGTTATTTTTGTTCATAAAAATCTAAATAAGAATTGGGAATTAAAACAATATCCAAAAGTTAATGGATCTATAGTTGTATTGAATCCTTATAATGGAAAAGTAAAAGCTTTGGTGGGTGGATTTAGTTTTGAATCTAGCGAATACAACAGAGCAACACAGGCAAAAAGACAACCAGGTTCTGCGTATAAACCATTTGTCTATGCCGCAGCTTTAGAAGATAGTTTTTCTCCAAACTCTATAATTTTAGACGCACCTTTTATTGTTGAACAAGGTGTTGGATTAAAAAATTGGAAGCCAGAAAATTACGGTAAAGAATTTTATGGTCCAACTACACTAAGAAAAGGTGTTGAACATTCTAGAAATCTAATGACAGTTAGAATAGCTCAAGAACTTGGATTAAAAAAAATACTACAATTATCTAAGGATTTAAATATTTATAATGAAATGCCCGAACTTTTGTCTGTTTCTTTAGGTTCAGCAGAGACCACATTACTACAGATTACGAATGCGTACTCATCTTTTGTTAACGGAGGTAAAAAAACAAACCCAGTTCTTATTGAGAGAATCCAAGATAGAAGAGGAAAAACAATTTTTAATTCAGATAAAAGAGATTGTATAGGTTGTGATAAATTCTCTGAGAAGAAAGACATAATACCATCCATCAAAAACAACTATAAACAAGTGATAAGTAAAGAAACTGCATATCAGATACTATCAATGCTTGAAGGAACAATTCAAAGAGGAACTGGAAAGAGACTCAAAGATTTAAATGTTCCACTAGCTGGAAAAACAGGTACTACAAACGATAATTATGATGCCTGGTTTATTGGGGCGACATCTAATTTAGTGATAGGAGTATATATTGGCTTTGATAACCCCAAGACACTAGGAAAATACGAAACTGGAGCAAAAGCAGCGCTGCCTATATTTAAAAATTTTATCAAACAAGCATTATATAAGGACGATTTTAAACCATTTATAATTCCAGAAGAAATATACTTCGCAGCAATAAATTATAATACTGGTGAAAAAATGAATTTTAATGATTCTAAGTCTATAATTGAAGCATTTAAACTAAGAGATATTAAAAAAATTAAAAATAATAACTTAAATATAAATTCTAAATATGATAGCATGGTAAAGTTCAGACAATTTTATTAATGGAAATATTAGAAACACAAATAGACTTAGCTGAGAAAGCATTAAAAAATATCAGGGGGTATCTTTGAATC
>MDTF01007832.1_pt1 | contig 15014 bp, 2 predicted proteins | sample 811191 | NCBI WGS metagenome assembly MDTF01 (sample SAMN05326649, study PRJNA326480) | marine metagenome | isolation source: seawater | place: Southern Ocean | collected 2011
CTTCTGTACGAGGTCGACCTTCAACAATTGGTACTATTGTTCGAAAAGACGGTTCTGCGCAAGCACGATGGCCGAATGGTTCTGGTTTAGCCATTTCTATCGATCGTGAAGATTCACCAATGAATGAAAATATGGAGACAGAAAATTCGAGGGGATCCATTGGATGGCGAACTTTTGTCAGCAAAGCACCGGGTGGGACACAAATGGCTCTGTCGTTAGATCCCAATGGGTACGGTTCCATCAATCGTTGTCTTACAGGGAAAACTTTAATTAGTTTTAATGGTTACAAAAAAGGTGGAAGTTTATTGTCAAGAGATGGTATGTGTTTAAAAAAATGGGATGGCAATGGAAATGTAACTTTGCCAGACGGCACACCAACTAGCATTGGTAACAATGGCAGTACTACTTTAAAAATTAAATTGGAAGAAAAAGGAAAATTAATTGCTAGTTTAACTATTGATAGCAAGTTGACAACACAATCTTCTTTTATGAAATTAGTCATAGAATTTCGCTGTAGAAATATTGTACAAAGATTTATTCATGGTCAAAACGAAATGCCAATTCAAACAGATACTAAAGAGAAGGAGTAAGCAAAGTACAGTTGTAGACATAATGTATATATATGTATACCTTTTATGAGAAAATAATAGTTCTAGTAAATATTTATTTTTGTTATTGTTATCTGATTGTTATCTTATTATCTTACGTAGGGTAGCAACGTATTTTTTTGTTTTTTATTGTTTTTTTTTTTTGTTTTTTTTTTCTCCCCGACACTTTGATTACTCTTTTCTTACTTTTGTATTTACATTAATGAACTGAACACAACACTCATTAATAAAATAGCCATGGTAGACACTGTAGCACGAACAGTTGCCATACTAGTATGAAAACAATTGTCCGTATTTTCACCTTCATCGACTACAATTTTATAATCTTGGAAATAGGGTGGTTTAATAGAAGGTTGATTTAAAAATTCAGTAGCGGATGAATATTCGATACGTGGAAGAACATATGGCCATGATGCATCACCTAACGATAATCCACAACGATCGTAATCCACATCGTCCCATAACTTTTTGGCAAAAGAAGAACAGACATGAATTTCTTTACGATCTATATCCACAAACATTGTTTGTTTATCAGAACATCCAAGACAATAAAAATATTCTAAATTTGGAAATTCTCTTAAACAAGTATTTGATAACAACGATGAATAAGAATCTTTAATTGTAGCATCATGTCCAGAAGTACAACATGCTTTTTGATTAAATTTGTAACATTGGGTCAATGCAGGAAATGGCTGAAGATTGAGAAAAAAGTAAAGGAAACAAAACAAAAGAGTTAGCCCACGGTCAAATGTCACAACAAAAAATAAGTATATCTTCAATTTATACAGTAAAAAACTTACTTTGGAAGCATCATCGTATACTGAACAAGCTGAACATTTAGCTGGATCACCGGTTGTACTACAATGTTTTTGTACGTCATCGGAACTACATACTGTGGTTAATTCTGTGAAATTGTGTTTCTTGTTCTTTAATACACATCCATTCTTTTTATTTTTAGGCCATGCTTCTTGTGCAGTTGTTGTTGTAATGAAGAAAACGAGGGCGAGGAGGGATGAAGTCTTGATTGATAGAGACATTATTTAATTAATTATAGATGTATTGAATTACAATAAATGTAGAAAGAAGGAAACTGAATTGAATAGCACGTGATATATGAATAATTAGTATTTATTTAATAACCAGAACAGCGAGTGAGTTGGATAATGTGTTTGTTGGAACTCTTGAATTTTAGCAAGCAACGCCATTAGATTCAAACCAAGACTCAATATCTTAAATGTTCGTTAATCTTTTAAGGACAGTACACCAATATACTTGAGCCAGCAAAATAGCCGCTGCCCTTTTATTCAAAATTGTGTTGTGTTTTGTTGTTTCAAGTACATTTCTGTACCAAGAGGGCACAGCTCCTATGAAGGATCAGTTCAAACTTTTTACAACAAAACAACGATACAATACAACAATCATTGTTCTGTAATTGCAATTCATATATAAAAATAAATAGAGATATAACAAATTCTCTTGCTGTTTTTAAAAAGATATGAACTCAGATGAAATGAAACCAGGACCAAGTGCACTAGGTGGACCAAGAAGAAGAGATGAACCTGTACGTAGTGGTACCGCAGCGAATGCTTTAAAAAGTAGATTATATACAAAGAATGGTACAGGTGGTACCTCTATGCAAAAGTTACCCGGAAATAAAAGAAACAAAGGTAAAGGTGGATTTAGTGGACGCACCAACAAAGGATTGGTGCCACGTAGTCTTGGAAGAACTGGATTACGTGGAAGTCGTTCTACACCAGCGTTAGGACAACTCAATAATACAAGTAAAGGTTCAAGTATGGGTTCATCTTTTGGATCAAAAGCAGGATTAATGACCAACAATTTTTTGCCGGGTGTAGCAGAAAATGCTCCTGCAATTCAACAAGCACGATCTTTACGTGCACCATCTTTTGGTGAAGCTGAAAAAACAGATACATCTGAAAAGACTGAAGAAAATATCGAGACAAAAACTTCATCCACAACAACAACAACAACAAAGACAACAAATGGTAAAAAGAAAAGAAGAACAGATCAAACATTTACACAAATGTTGCAATTGGATAAAGCTACATTGCGTGAATTTCTTCGTGGTGATTTCTTATATTTAAAAAGTGATCATGATGCTGTATCTGTCTATGATTTACATGTTGTAGATCACGAAGAAATAGTAAAAGATCAAAAAACAGGATTAGCTGGATCGTATTGGACAATGTCACGTGCTGGTTTAACACAATTTTTTCATACAGTAGTTGGTGCAGTCGGACCAGATGCACAAAAAGATCCTGAATTTACGGATTTAGAAGTCTGGGAACGTGACTTTCATATTTTTAATATTATTCAAGGTATACGATTTTTTCAACAATATCCAATGTGGAAAACGTTTCGTACTTGGAGCAAAGGAATGAAAAAAAGAAAAATGCAGAAAGCTAGTCGTGCTTTGAATCAAAAATTGTTTTTATTGAATGCTACTTTGCGTAGTTCAATGACACAGTTGCGTCGTTTATGTGTCGATGTTTCACAATTAGGTTTGTTTACTATGCCTACCCGTGAAAATCCTATTAAAATTGAAGGTGCCGTTGAAAGTGATAGTACCGCAAAAAGTTCACAATCAGCATTAGCAGGATTAACAAGTGGAACCGGCAAAAAGAAAGACACCTGGCAACCACCTACGGTGGACCAATTCTTACGCGAGCAAGTCAAGAAACGCGCGTTGTTGGCTGATTGGTTAATTGATTTTTCAGATGATGTACGTGCACTTGTAAGATCTGCATGTGACCAAGTATTAGATTCTTTTTTAGCAAGAAATCATATTGAAGCGGATCATCCTATGACATTTACAGAAAAAGCTGCATTACGTACTGAATGTCGACGTTTAGTCAAATTTGTATGTCTGTGTGATATGTTAATTCGCGACACACTGCTTGAAGTCGGTATCGAATCGACGGAAGCCTTGCTGGAATATTTACATCCTAGTGTTAAATCCAACACTGTTACTATCGTACATGAAATCGAAGAACCAACCAAAGGCAAAAAAAAAGAAAGAGAAGCGGTTGATTTTGACGAAGAAGGACATCGAATTTACGAAGATGGTACTACATCCGAAGATGAACGTGACGAAGAAGAAAAACTTCAAATGAAATTAGCTGCTGCTGCACATCCATGTGAAGTACGTTTAATGTTAATGACGGAGATGTCTGTTGTTAAAATTGAAACGGCATCACCGAAAGGAAGTCCAAGAGAATTAACGGAAGAAGAAGCAGCAGCAGCTGCAGCAGCCAGTGAAGCAGCTGCAGCAACTAAAAAAGAAGAAGAGAAAAAAGAAAGCGAAGGAGAAGAGGGCAAAAAAGAAGGAGAAGACGGGAAAAAAGAAGAAGAAGAAGAAATTGAAATGGTACAATTGTGTGACAGTAATATTCATCTTACTGTCAGTGAAGATTTCTTAGTCGAAGAATTATTGCAATGTATCGATGATGGTATTCGTGTCTTAGCTGTACCTGAACCTATCATGTCGCACGAAGATTTACAACCCTATGTACGAGGTGCAAATGCAGAAGGATCTAGCAATGGTGGAGGAGAAGATGGAGGCGAAGGGGGAGCCGTACCTATTGATCAACAAGTGCAATGGAGTCAACGTTTTAAAGATGCTAAAAGAAATATTCAACAAAGAATCGAAGAATCATTTGAATCGTCCAGAGAATATTTAGCTATATTTAAACCTTTTCAGAAAGAATTTGAACAAAATGAAGATACATTGGTAGATGTAGCTGCCGCTTTTGCTGAAACACCTTTAGATGAAATGGAAGATCAGATCAAAATATATAAGCAAATGAAAGGAAAATTTGATGACATCCCACGTTTAGCCGACGTTGGTCCAGTTCGAGTCTCTTCGTTAATTGTGCGTGCGCAATTACTTCCTTCACCTATTCGATGTTTAGCAGCTTTGCAAGATTTGTTGCCACAATTAATTCGATCCAATACAGAAGAGTTGGGCAGTGAATTAGCCGACAAAATTTCGAAAATGAATGCTATTAGTCAAGATGTACAAGCCTATATTGATCAACGTGTGTTTCATGCTAAGTGTTCTGCTGAAGTTGAATCTGTAGAAGAAAGATTTAATCGTATACAAAGAATGGTTGATATTATCACAGTCAATTTTGGAAAAGATAATGTACCTGACGATATTAAAGCACACAATCGAATGTTGAATGACAGCAAATCAAATCACGATGGTGCAGTAGATGCCAATGAAGCACGTTTGGCGGAAGAAATGCCAAAATGGGTCGCTGACATTGTAGAAAAAGTCTCGAATTTACGTGAAGATACCGATAATTTAATGGATTTATTGAAAAATCCTATTATTGCTGATGAAAATGAAGATTCATCTACTGTCATTGGGTTTTTAGAAGAACAGACTGCAGTCGTTGAAGAGTTGCGTGAGCGTGCCCACGCCACAGAACAATGGCAAGAAACCTTGGAATTAGAAGTGGATGAATACGATGAATTAAGTGATGTGACGATGGATTGTGCTATTAAATTACGTTTATGGAAAGCAGTACGTACATTTAATGATACTACTGAACAATGGGGTGCATCTGCCTTAGAATCTTTGGATTTGGAAGAAATTACTCGATTGGTACAAATGTCCATGAAAACATGTGGTACTGCCCTACGATCTTTAGATGGTAATCCTGTGCCTGAATTATTGAAAACAAAGGTAGATTCTTTTAAATTAGCTATACCAGCTATCGAAGCCTTAAGAAATCCCGGTCTAAAAGAAAGACATTGGGAAGAAATTGAAGGTGCACTTGGGCATAAGTTTGATGAAGAAAGACCTTGCTTGAAATACCATTTATCGGAACTAATGGAATTAGGCATTGACAATGCTGAAAAATCTGAAATTATTGAAGCAGCTAGTACAAAAGCATTGCAAGAAAAAGTATTGAAAGATATGTTTGCTGAAAAAATTCTATTAGTCTGGAAACATTTAGAATTTGAAGCGGTCATGTACAAAGAAAGACACGATACCTTTATTTTAGGTGGTATTGAACCAGTCATGGAAGGCTTGGATGATTCGCTTGTGACATTGAATACTATTTTAGGTTCGCGATATTGTGCACCTATTCGTTACGATGTTACCAATTGGCAAAAGAAATTAGTTTTGTTGTCTGAAACGTTGGACGAATGGTTACAAGTGCAACAACAATGGATGTATTTAGAAACAATTTTTTCAGCAGCTGATATTCAACGTCAGTTGCCAGCTGAATCCAAACGCTTTTTCGAAGTCGACAAATCGTTTCGTTCCATTATGGAAATGACCAATGAAGTACCTAAAGCAGTTACTGCTGGTACAATACAAGGTCGAAAAAATAAATTAGCTAAACATAATTTAACGTTGGACAAAATTCAAAAAAGTTTAGAAGCGTATTTAGAAACAAAAAGACAAGCTTTTCCAAGATTTTATTTCTTATCCAATGATGAATTGTTGGAAATTTTAGCACAAGTGCGTGATCCACATGCGGTGCAACCCCATTTACAAAAGATTTTTGATTGCGTTAAATTTTTAGAATTTGGTGAAAAACCAGGATCCATTGATATTATAGCCATGAAAAGTCCAGAAGGCGAAAGAGTTGAAATGGGTAAAAATTTAAAAGCAAGAGGTAATGTAGAAGATTGGTTAATGGCAGTACAAGATCGAATGCAAAAAGTATTGCATGATTTGTTGAAAGAAGCTTGTTTAGACTATGTACGAAGACCACGAGCTGAATGGATTACGGAAGGTGGACATCCAGGTCAATGTGTAGCTACTGGTGCACAAGTCATGTGGTGTAAAGGCACCGAAGATGTTTTAAAAGCTGCCAATACTATTCAAGGTGGTATGCAAAAATGGGAAGAAGAAAATGTCAGAATGGTGTTGGAATTAGTCATGAAAGTGCGTGGTAAATTGAGTCGTTTAGTACGTAAAATTTTGGTTGCTTTAATTACTACTGATGTACATGCCAAAGATATGATTGTCTTTATGAATGAAACTAATGTAGATCGTATTAAAAATTTTGCTTGGGAACAACAGTTACGTTATTATTGGGATACAGAATGTGATGATTGTATCATCTTACATGCAAATGCCAGATTAACCTACATGTATGAATATATGGGATGTACTTCACGTCTCGTTATTACTCCGTTGACAGATAAATGTTGGTTGACCATTACTGGTGCCATTCATTTAAAATTAGGTGCGTCACCAGCTGGACCAGCCGGTACCGGTAAAACGGAATCTTCCAAAGATTTAGCAAAAGCTATGGGAACGTTCTGTATTGTATTTAATTGTTCCGATCAAATTGATTACATTATGATTGGTAAATTGTTTGCAGGTTTAGCACAATGTGGTTGCTGGTGTTGTTTAGATGAATTCAATCGTATTTTGATTGAAGTCTTATCTGTGGTAGCCCAACAATTATTAGTTTTACGTACCGGTATGAAAGCAGGAAAAGAAAGAATTATTTTTGAAGGCAGAAACATTGCTTTGTTGTCGCATTGTGTTATTGTTACAATGAATCCAGGTTATGCTGGTAGAACAGCATTGCCTGACAATTTAAAAATTTGTTTCAGACCTATCGCTATGATGGTTCCCAATTATGCATTAATTGCAGAAATTGTCTTGTATGCACAAGGTTTTGAAGATGCTAGAAATTTAGCTAGAAAAATGGCAAAATTATATATTTTAGCTTCCGAACAATTGTCTCAGCAACCTCACTATGATTATGGTTTACGTTCTGTAATTTCCGTCTTAATCATGGCAGGGGGTAACAAACGTAAAAATCCAGACATGTCTGAAGAAGTCGTCTTAATTAAAGCCATGCGTGATTCGAATTTACCTAAATTTTTAGCCGAAGACGTACCATTGTTTCGTGCCATTCTCGTTGATTTATTTCCAGGCGTCGAAGTACCAATGGACGATTACGGTGCTTTGTTGCAAGCCATTAAAGATGAATTGGAATCTCTTGGATTACAAAACGATCAAGAAGAACAAATATCTAAAATTATTCAATTGCATGATATGGTTCGTATTCGTTTTGGTGTCACTATTGTGGGACCAGCTTGTGGTGGTAAATCAACGGCTTACAAAGTCATGTGTGGGGCGCATACACGTTTGAAAGCGGAAGGAAGCGAAGATCCATGGTACCAAACGAGTCGCATCGATATTATTAATCCAAAAAGTATTAGTATGGGTGAATTGTACGGTGAATTTAATGCCATGACACAGGAATGGACCGATGGTTTGGGATCCACTATGATTCGGGCTCAAGTTCGTGAAATTACAGATGATCGTTTGTATACTATGTTTGACGGACCTATCGATACGTTATGGATTGAATCGTTGAACACTGTATTAGACGACAATCGTATGTTGTGTTTAGCAAATGGTGAGAGAATTCGTTTAAAAAATTTAGGTGTCGGTCCATCTGAAATGCGTATGTTGTTTGAAGTTGAAGATTTAGCTCAGGCATCTCCCGCCACTGTAAGTCGATTAGGAGTGGTCTTTTACACTCCTTCTACTTTAGGTTGGCGTCCTTACGTCAAATCATGGATTTTAAGAGATTTAGATGCGATCATGCATGAAGATCAAATTAATTCCATATTAGAAAGATTTGAAAATTCATTGGATCAAGGTATTAAATGGAGAAAAAGATGGGCAGAAGAACCCATTGTATCGGCAGATTGCCAAACGGCACGTGCTGTATGTAACATCTTGACTGCACAATACATTCGATCTGGTTTGACCAAAGAAGATACCGGAGACAACGTTCAAAAATTAGTCGATAAAATGTATGGTTTTGCATTTGTATGGGCTGTTGGTGGATCCATTCATGCAGCAAATTGGGAAGCCTTTGATGAGTTTCAATCCGACGTATTGGACGGTATTAATTTTGGCAGAGACGGTGCCTATGGTTCCTATGTCTATACACCGGGTGAATACGATGCTATTAATGCTGAAGATCCATTCAAAGGGGAAGATCCAGGTCAAAAAGGTGTGTTCCGATCGTTCAAAGAAATTGTACCAAGTTTTGAATATATACCCGGTACATCTTTCTTTGATTTAGTAGTACCAACAATGGATACCGTACGTTTTGCATTGTTATTAAAAATGAATTTTGAACGTATGTCACCTGCTTTTTTTACAGGATTTACTGGTACTGGTAAATCAGTAGTCATGGAATCTTGTTTCAGTGATTGGGCCAAACCAAAAGAAGAAGGCGGTGAAAGCGTGTTACCAATCTTAACAGCATTTTCTGGTCAAACAGCTGCTAAATTAGTACAAATGACGATTGAATCGAAATTAGAAAAGAAAAGAAAAGATTTATTGGGTCCACCATTGGGTATGACGACTGTCATTTTTGTAGATGATGTAAACATGCCAGCCAAAGAAGAATATGGGGCACAACCACCTATTGAATTGGTACGTAGTTTGTTGTGCGATGGATTTTTTTACGATCGTGACAAATTATTTTTAAAGAAAATTGATAATTTTGTCCTGTTTAGTGCAGCAGCACCACCGGGTGGTGGTCGTGCCGATTGTACGCAACGTTTCACCGAACATTTTCACATGTTGTGCATGCCACCTTCTTCAGAAGAAGTGTTGCAATCTATTTTTGAAAATATATTGGAAGGATTTACTTCGAAATGTAAATTCGACGCAGATACAGTCTCTAATTCACCAAAAATGGTTCAAGTAACCATTCAGATCTATAACCAAATAGCAAAAGATTTGAGACCCACTCCTTCGAAATCGCACTACACTTTTAATTTAAGAGATGTCGCCAAAGTATTTCAAGGTTGCATGATGATACGTTCCAAAGAAGCACCCAATGACAAAGAATTTACAAGATTATGGATTCACGAAATAATGCGTGTCTTTTGTGATCGTTTAGTGAATTTTGAAGATGTGGGTTATTTTCAAAAAATGGTAGCAGAAAGTGTTGGACGTGGATTTACGTATGGGTGGTCTCAGGAAGATCTGTTTGAAGACGAAGATAATCCATTGCAGTACTGCAATTTCTTAAGACCCCCAATGGAAGATGGCAGTGTTATATATGAACCGGTCAAAGATTTAGTAAAACAAAAAAGAATATTGAACGATCAATTGGAAGATTACAACATGTCTAATCCAACTCAAATGAAATTAGTTTTTTTCGTAGATGCAATTGCACATATTTGTAGAATTGCGCGAGTTCTGTCACAACCACGTGGTAATGCGATGTTAGTCGGAGTCGGTGGTTCGGGTAAACAAAGTTGTACTCGAATGGCTTGTCACATGAGTGAAACAAGAGTGTATCAAATTGAAATGGTCAGAGGATACAATCATTTATCTTTTATTGAAAATTTAAAAGAGATAATGATTTTTGCAGGTGTAGAAGGTAAACAATTAGCGTTTGTCTTAGTTGATTCACAAATTGTAGACGAATCCTTTTTGGAAGATGTCAACAACATATTGAATACAGGACAAGTACCAAATATGTTTCCTCCAGAAGAATACAATAAAATTTGTGAAGATTTAAGACCAGAAATGAAAAAATTTGGAATCGATACACGAGATGGATTGCGCAAAGCATTTGTAGATCGTGTCCGTAAAAATTTACATATTGTCTTGTGTCATTCCCCCGTGGGTGATGCATTGCGTGTCCGTTGCCGTGAATTTCCGTCGTTGATTAATTGTACTACTATTGATTGGTTCAATGCTTGGCCAGTGGAAGCTTTAAAATCAGTAGCGAATCAATTTCTGGCTGAAGTTGATTTAGGCGACGATGATACAATGGTAATAAATATGTGTAATGCCTGTGCTAAATTACATTGGTCTGCTACAACATATGGAGATCAGTTTTACGAACAGTTAAGACGAAAAGTGTACACCACGCCTAAGTCGTTTTTAGATATGATTGAACTGTATATTGAAATGTTAAATTCATACAGAACAGAACAAAAAATTACACAAAAACAATTAAAAATTGGATGCAAAAAATTAGCCGAGACCGGTGCTGTTGTTGCAGATTTAAAAATTGATTTAACTGCTTTGGAACCAATTTTGAAAGTGAAAGGGGAGGAAGCAGTCAAAATGATTGCTGTTGTGACCGAAGAACAAGCCAAAGCAGAAGTAGTGCAAACCAGAGTTGAAAAAGATGAAGCTGTAGCTGGAAAACAAGCAGCAGAAACTAAAATTATTGCTGACGATGCGCAAGCTGATTTAGATGAAGCAATGCCTGCGTTCAAAAATGCATTGAAAGCTTTGGATGCCTTGGAAAAGAAAGATATCCAAGAAATCAAAGCCTTTTCGTCTCCACCTGATGCTGTAAAAATGGTGATGGAAGCCATATTAATATTATTTGGAAGACCAACCGATTGGAAAAGTGCCAAAGGTTTATTAGGTGAAATGACGTTTATGGAACAACTAGTGAAATTTGACAAAGACAATATTCCCAGTAAATACATTAAAAAATGTAGAAAATATACAAAACAAGATTGTTTCAGTGTAGAAGCTGTTGGCAAAGTATCGTCCGCCGCAAAAAGTTTGTGTATGTGGGTACATGCTATGGTAGTCTATGATCGTGTAGCAAAGACAGTGGGTCCTAAAAAAGCTTTGTTGGCTAGAAAAAAAGCAGAACTGAAAGAAACAATGGATTTATTAGCAGGTAAACAAGCTGAATTAAAAGCTGTTATTGATAAAGTAGCAGGTTTAAAAAAGACATTGAAAGAAACGTTGGATGAAAAGAAAAGTTTGGAAGATCAAGCGGCATTGACTGCTACACGCTTAGTTGTGGCTGAAAAATTAACCGGACAATTGGCTGAAGAACAAGTCTCCTGGACAGAAAGAGTTGGTGTTTTGGACGAAGGAATTATTAAATTAATTGGTGACGTTTTTATTAGTGCTGCTTCCATATCTTATTATGGTCCATTTACCGGTTTGTTTCGTGCCGACATGATCGTATCTTGGGTAACCATGTGTCAAAGTTTAAAAATTCCGATTTCAGACGGTGCCAATCTAAAAGGTACTTTCAATGATCCAGTATGTATTCGTGGATGGCAAATTGACGGTTTACCTACCGACGATGTCTCTGCAAACAATGCTATTATGGTAACGAAAGGGAAACGTTGGCCTTTAATGATTGATCCACAAGAACAAGCTAAAAAATGGATTAAAAAATTGGAACATAAAAATAAAATTGTCACTTCACGTCTAACAGACAAAAATATGTTGCGTGATTTAGAAAATTGCATTCGTATTGGGAAACCTTTATTGATTGAAGATATTGGTGAAGTATTAGATCCCTCTTTGGAACCGGTGTTACAAAAAGCAACGTTTAAACAAGGAGGACGTTTATTAATTCGTCTTGGTGATTCCGATGTTGATTACGATCCAGCCTTTAAATTTTATTTAACTACAAAAATGCCAAACCCTCATTACTTGCCTGAAGTATGTATCAAAGTCACTGTTATTAATTTCACAGTGACAACAACTGGTTTAGAAGATCAATTGTTGGGAGATGTTGTTTTGCAAGAAAGACCAGATGTACAAGAAAAATTAAATAAATTAGTATTAGCTATGGCTGCAGATGCCAAACAGATGAAAATTATTGATGCAGCTATTTTGAAAGGATTGTCGGAATCAGAAGGAAATATTTTAGACGATGTTGAATTCATTCAGACCTTAGATGATTCTAAAATTGTAGCAGGTTTAATTAAAGAAAGACAAGTAGATGCCGTGACCACTTTGTCGGATATTGCTATTATTCGTGAAGGATACAACGCTGCTGCTGTTCGTGGTTCCATTATGTATTTCGTAATGGCTAATTTAGCCAACATTGATCCTATGTATCAGTACTCGTTGGCTTATTTCAAAGTATTGTTTAATTTATGTATTGAAAATTCAGACAAAGACGAAGATATACCTACACGTGTGGATAACATTAACAATTATGCGTTGAAAAATATTTATACCAACGTCTGTCGTGGTTTATTTGAAAAAGATAAATTAATTTTCAGTTTGTTATTAGCTGTTGGGGTATTAATGGAACGAGGAGATATTTCAAAACAAGAATGGAATTTAATTTTGAGAGGTGCCGGTCTAAATGTTAATCCAGAACCCGTTCCATCCGATGAATGTACACCTGCTGCTTGGAACTTGTTGTTTGTCATTGAAACTCAATTGCCTCAAACATTTGAAGGATTGTGTGACGGTGTTGCAGCTAATTGGAAAGCATGGCACCGTTGGTCTAGAAATGATTCACCACATACAGCTACTATTCCTGATCAAGCATACGACGAAGATTTGACTGAATTTCAAAGAATTTTATTGGTTATGGCTTTAAGAAATGAAAAAGGTAGTGCTGCTTTATCTTATTTTGTTGAAGCAAAATTAGGTAGAATGTTTGTCGAATCACCACCTGTACGATTGGAAGATATTTACAACGATATGAATTGTAGATTGCCAGCTGTATTTATTTTATCACCCGGTGCCGATCCAACTGGATTAGTCATGGCATTGGCTCGAAAAATGAATTACATAGAACGTTTGTCGACTATATCTTTGGGTCAAGGACAAGGACCAAAAGCAGTGAAATTAATTGAAAACGGTAAAAAATCAGGAGATTGGGTTATGTTACAAAATTGTCATTTAGCGAAATCTTTTATGATACCTTTGGAAAACATGTGTGATGACATGAGTCAAGTTACATTGGAGGACGGTAGACCAAACAAAATTGCAGATTCTTTCCGATTGTATTTGACCTCTATGCCTGCTTCCTATTTCCCAGTACCTGTTTTACAAAATTCAGTAAAAATGACAGTAGAACCACCACGTGGCATGCGTGCCAACGTCTTGCGTTCATTGACGTTGTTGAACGATTGGACTTCGTTTGATGTATGTGAAGGGGTACATGGTGTGCCAGTCTTTCGCATGTTGGCGTTTGCCACTTGTTTCTTTCATGCTATGGTGCAAGAAAGAGTACGATTTGGTCCATTGGGATGGAACATTCCTTATGAATTTAATGATTCCGATATTGAAGCATCAGTATTGATTTTAAAAGGTTTTTTGGAAGAACAACCTGACATTCCATGGGATGCGTTGCATTATATGTCAAGTGTCAATGGATATGGTGGACGTGTCACTGATTTCTTAGATGAAAGATGTATTGAAACCATCTTAGCTCGATTTTACAAACCAGAAGTTTTAGAAGAAGGATTCATGTTGGATAAGAAAGGTAAATATACCATACCTAAAGGTTCACAATCAATGGATCAATTTAAAGCCTACGTATTGACGTTACCATTAGTAGATCCACCCGAAGCATTTGGATTACATGCAAATGCACAAATTTCATTGGAATACAGTCAAACGAGGTACAACATCAACACGGCTCTTCGTTTGCAACCTAGAGATGCAGGTGGTGGTGGTGGTGGTGAAGAAAAAACCACTGATGAAATTATTACAGAATTAGCCATTGATATTGCCGAACGCTTGCCTGAAATTATGCGTGAAGAAGAAGCAGGACCGTTGGCGTTTGTAATGCGAGGAGACTATTTAGATTCATTGTCTACTGCATTAAAACAAGAACTAGTGCGATACAATAGAATTATTGTCAAAATGGAAGATACCTTGGCTGATATCCAACGTGCCATTAAAGGTGAAGTCTTGATGTCAGCAGAATTAGATGAGCAATACATGGCAATGAACAACAATTTAGTACCAGCAAATTGGGCCAACGTAGCGTATCCATCTTTGAAACCATTGGCTTCTTGGACCGATGATTTAATTAAACGAATTAATTTTATGCGAACGTGGTTGTTGAATGGACCACCCGATTGCTTTTGGATGGGAGGATTTTATTTTCCACAGGGATTCATGACTGGTGCTTCGCAAAATCATGCTAGGAAATATAAAATTGCGATCGATACCTTGAATTGGGCGTTTGAAGTGAAACGAATTGAAACGAGTGAAGATGTGAAAGGACCACCGGACAACGGTTTGTTGATTACGGGGTTGTATATGGATGGTGCTGCGTTTGACACCGAAAATTTGTGTATGGCAGAAGCAGCACCAGCGACCAATTGGCAAATGTTGCCTATTATTTTATTTCTTCCAGTAGCAAATCATAAGGTTGATCCTGAAAAATATGCCTGTCCTTTGTACAAAACAAGTACGAGAAGCGGACAATTGAGTACAACAGGTATGTCTACAAATTATGTTTTGAATGTAGAATTGCCGTGTCCAGAAGATGGACCACCAAGCAAATGGGTATTGCAAGGTACAGGTATGGTTGTTAATTTGAATGAGTAAGAGTGTATGTGTAGATTTAGAAATAGGAAGTTTTTGTAAAATGAATTATTATCGATAATAAAAAATAATAGATAATAGAA
>MDTF01016304.1_pt1 | contig 15011 bp, 13 predicted proteins | sample 811191 | NCBI WGS metagenome assembly MDTF01 (sample SAMN05326649, study PRJNA326480) | marine metagenome | isolation source: seawater | place: Southern Ocean | collected 2011
CTGCGATGAGTTCCCATTTGACGCTGACATTACCCTGCTTATTGGTAAATAGGGGTAAATTCCCGAGGCGCCGTTAAAGGAGGTGCTATCCGTTACAGGATAGGTATCAAAGTGACCAATTTCTTTAGGGTTCGCGGTGTCGCTAATGTCGAGTACCGTCATACCACGAGTATAGTGAGACATATAATAGCGATTGCCGCGGACAAATCCGTTGTGGTCGATGGCGCGAGTCTTGCCCACCCAGGTCGATAATAGTGTCGGTACGCCGAGATCTGAAAGATCAAAAAAGCGCACGGAGGTATTTAGTTGACGATTGAGTTCGTTGAGTTCGTCGTGCACCACCAGCACTTGTTTGTCCTAGGTATACCAGCCCGAGTGAATATATTCAGCTTCCGGATAGGTGGTCGTGCTCAATTTAGAAGGCGCGGCATTATCGGTCTTATCCCATATCTGAAAATTATCCTTGTTAACATCGAATAGGATCTCGCAGACCGATCCACTCGCGATGCATTGGCTATCTGTGCGCACGTCGGTGATGACCATCGATGTGGCGCCGCGCGTGGATGAACCGATAATGTGTAAATATGGTTCGACCCCGTTGAGTGGCGCACCAGGCGAGTAGTCGACATTACTGAGGGGGACATTATGCGCGCTGAGCTCGTTTTTATGCGTCGACAGCAGGGTGGCGGTATCCGGTAGACCGCGTAGGTCGATGATCATTGTGCTAATTGCGGCGTTGTCGGCGGTCACATAGGCGTAGTTGTCCCAGCGACCGCTACCAGTATTAAAGTGTTGGTAGTGTTCGATATCCCGCCAGTCTGTTGATCGGCCGGCAATTATATCGATAATATATGGAGATGTAACGACTACCGCGACGCCATTATTCAGTCCAATTAAGGCATATTCACGTTGGTCGTTGAGGTCGTAAAATCCTCAGATATCGTTAGCGGCGCTAGGGTCACTGGAAAAACTCGATAGGGGTAGGTGCGCCAGCAGGTCGATGTTGCTGCAGGCGTGATCTCCCGCAAAGCCGTTGACGCAGTTTGTGGCGGGAGTTTTTTGTTTTAGTCGTTGGTAGACTTTGAGAGATTTGCGCAATTGTCGATCTTTTTGCTGATTGCGTCCCTTGCTGTCGACAATAACAGTGAAGCCCTTGCGCGCCAGTTTTTCCGTATACTCCAGCGGCACACCTGAAAGGTAGATGAGATTTTTCTCGTTGGTTTTGGCGTATCCGTCTGCCGTATTGTAGCGACCCATAACGGGTACTAGATCACTTAGTAAGTATAATAATGTGTCGGCATCGTCAATAGCATAGTGGCCGGATGCTAGTTTAATTTGATCACCCTTGTTCGCCTGAGATCTGGCATAACTGATACTTTTACAAGGCGTGATGGGATTGTTGCAGCGACCATCTTCGATGCCTGTATCGTACACATAGAGCGACTGACTATGTTCGGCATGCGCCAGTATTAGCGGGCAATAAAACGTCGATATTAGTAGTGTCGTCCAAAAGTACCATGCACAACGTATTGCCCTTCGATTGGTGGGCAGGTCGATAAAACTCGACTTTAAGGTTGTGGCAAAGGCGCGCAGCATGGCGTCACTCCTCTCTGGTCTTTACTTCATGCGTAGCCGTCGACGAAAAACTGTCGTTTTGATGTGAAAAAAACCGGCATAAATTCACAGAATCCTCTTAGTAGTGTTGATAGCTTAGTTGACTCAACACATGAACAGCGGCAATTACGCGCGATTGGGCACTATTCTATCGACAATTTTAAACCGGTTACAGAGACTGCGACTCCTAGAGGTTTGTTGGGGTGCTTGATTTTTTTTGCTGCGCTATTTAGCATGATCACCGTGCAGTCGACACCAGCGCGACTCACAGATAGCACGAAATCGACTCTGTTTCGAAGATGTCTGCACGAAATGTGCCAGTGTATGGTAAGTTCTGGCGGTTTTAGTGAAGTTGCGTCGCAGCTACGCGGTCGATAGCTTTAGTGAAACTGATTACCCGGTTTGAGTCCGGTCGATTTGCAACTGCTCGATACGTGCGCTGATGGCCGTCCACATGCCGTCTTCATCCAGACCAACTGATTGTAATTGCTCGCTGTGCTTGCTGTGATCGGTAAACAAATCGGGTAAGCCGAGGTGAAGAATCTGCACCAGCAAACCGATTGACGCGAGGTATTCGCCGACTGCTGCGCCGGCCCCTCCGGCCACAGCGTTCTCCTCTACTGTTACCAGCAAGCTGTGGCGTGTTGCGAAATCCTCAATAATCGAAGTATCGAGAGGCTTGGCAAATCGCATATCCGCGACGCTAGCGTCGAGCCGGTCGGCGACTGTGAGCGCAGTCCCTAGTAGCGTGCCGAAGTTTAAGATTGCCACTCGCGAGCCAGTGCGTCGCACGAGACCCTTACCAATCGGCCATTCGTGCATTTCGGTTTCAATCGCGACTCCGGGGCCGGTGCCTCTCGGATAGCGAACGGCGGCAGGCCCCGAATGCTGATAAGCGGTGTAAAGTAATTGACGAGTCTCATTTTCGTCAGATGGCGTTATCACAAGCATATTTGGGATACAGCGTAGATAACTGATATCAAAGGCGCCGGCATGTGTGGCACCATCCTCGCCCACCAATCCAGCGCGATCGATAGCAAACAATACATCGAGGTTTTGCAGTGCGACATCGTGGATTAACTGGTCGTAAGCTCGTTGTAAAAATGTCGAATAGATCGCCACCACTGGCTTTGCGCCCTCGCATGCCATACCGGCGGCTAGAGTCACTGCATGTTGTTCGGCGATAGCGACATCCTCAAAACGTTCTGGGAAGCGCTCGGCGAACTCATTCATACCGGAGCCGTCACACATCGCGGGCGTAATGCCAATTAGTCGGCTGTCTAGTTCTGCCATATCGCAAAGCCAGTCGCCAAAAACTTTTTGGTATTTTGGCTGGGTGAGTATCGGCTTTGGCACCTCTCGGAGGTCGACCTTTGGCTCGATCTTAGTCAGGGCATGATAGCCGACGGGGTCGTCCTCGGCGGCGGCAAACCCCTTGCCTTTGTGGGTAATAATATGCAGGAGTACAGCACCTTTGATATCTTTCAAATTATCTAGGGTTTCAATCAATAGAGTCAGGTTGTGACCGTCGATGGGGCCAATGTAGTAAAAGCCCAGTTCCTCAAAAATAGTCGCCGGTGATACCATACTTTTCATATATTCTTCGGTGCGGCGAACAAAATTAGAGGTGCTTGGCATCGATCGTAAAGCTTTTTTACCAGTCTCGCGAAACTGAGTGTAGAATTTGCTACTCCAGAGTTTTGAGAAATAGGTCGATAAACCACCGACGTTGCGAGATATCGACATTTGGTTATCATTTAAAACCACCAGTAAATTGGCATCCACATGCGCTGCGTGATTGATAGCCTCGAAAGCTATACCCGCGGTCATCGCTCCATCGCCCATGATCGCCACAGTTTTGCGCTGTAAACCCTGCTGCGCGGCTGCCATAGCCATACCTAACGCAGCACTCATCGACGTACTGGAGTGGCCTACGCCAAACGTATCGAAGATACTCTCAGAGCGCTTTGGGAACCCCGACAAACCGTCTTGCTGGCGCATACTGAGCATTTGGTCGCGGCGTCCGGTGAGTATTTTATGCGGATAAGTTTGATGGCCGACATCCCAGATAAGACGATCGTCAGGGGTGTTAAAGACGTAGTGCAAGGCAATGGTTAACTCGGTAACGCCTAGTCCAGCGCCGAAGTGCCCGCCGGTCTTGCCGACGCAATATAGCAGATAGGCGCGCACCTCGTCAGCTAGCACTACAAGCTTCTGCAGGTCTAGTGATCGAATATCATGCGGGCTGTCAATTTCGTCTAAAATTGGCGTATGCGGCCGCTGTGTAGGGATTTCTTGAAAGGTTTTGGCCATCGAGATTTCGCACTAGAGATTATTATTTGGGACGTATCAGGATACTACAGGAAAACCCCTTGAGTACCTAAAGGATACTTATTAACCAACAAACACCTAACTATTTGCGTGGTTAACGAGGCATGTCGTGCGTGAGTTTAAAAGTTGCGCGTTACTATAAAGTTGGCGATGCTGCGCAAGCGGTCGGCGCGATCGCCAAATACCTCTAAGCTGTTAATGCTGTTCTCGAACAATTCAGAGACGTTGGCTTGAGCAGATTCAATGCCGAGAAGGGACGTAAAGGTCGATTTGTCACCCTCCGCATCAGAGCCCTGTTTTTTGCCGAGTTCTTCAGTGGAACTCTCGACGTCTAAGATGTCATCTTGGATTTGAAAGGCAACCCCGATCGCAGTTGAAAAAGTTCGCAAAGCAGCTATCTGGGATTCATCGACACCACCGGTACCAAACGCACCCATTAGGACACTCGACTCAATCATTGCGGCAGTTTTCAGTCGATGCATTTCGACTAGTTGCGGTAAATCAATCTGTTCGCCGGTGGAGACTAAGTCAATCGCCTGCCCTGAGACCATACCCTGACAACCGCTGCCACGCACCAATAATCTAATCAATTCTAAATTGAGCAAAGGATCGAGATCGTCAAGTTCAGTGAGTTGCTGAAAGGCAAGTGACTGGAGCGCATCACCGGCTAATATGGCTGTACCCTCGTCATACTCTATATGGCATGCAGGCTTGCCGCGGCGAAGGTCATCGTCATCCATTGCAGGCAAATCATCGTGAATCAGGGAGTAGGCGTGCATCATCTCGATCGCAGCTGCTATTTTTGCGGTATTTTCATCGACTTGGCCAACTGCACAAGCGCCGCCAAAGCACAAGAGGGGTCTTATCCGTTTACCACCATTAAACATGGAATAACGTATAGCGCTATAAAGCCGTTCTGCAGAGCCATCTGCTGCTGGGAGTATTTTTTCCAGTTGAGCATTAACCTGCTTGTGGCAATTAAGGATAAAGTTTTCCATATTAGATCCGGCTAGTTATCGTCGGGCTCAAAAGGTTGACTAACGAGACCGCCACCCTGTTGTATCAGGAGTTCCACGCGTTGCTCCGCTGATTTAAGTGCTTGTTGGCAATCTCGCGCGATTTTGATCCCCTGTTCAAAAGAATTAAGAGACTCTTCTAAACTCAGATTACCGACCTCTAATGAGCTAACGAGTGTCTCCAAACACCCTAGCTGACGTTCGAAGTCTATACCTTGCGTATCTGCCGTCACCTGCTAAACCGCCTTATCCGTTAAGCTTAGAATATTTTTATTACTACACCCTATCGAACCCTTGTCTCTGGGTCAATCAGTCCGTGAGATTTTTATGAAATATACACTCGCCACTGGTATTATCGAGTTAAATTAGGCGTCTATGAGCGTATTTTGCAGGTTTTTTGAGGAAAATACCTCGTATGTATGTATGAAGATTTTACGATTAAATTTAGCCGGTCAATTAATAGAGAAGCTAGGTTGGCAGCAGGCGCTCTGCCTTTATAAACGACACCTGGCGGTATGGGCACTGGGCGATGTGATGCGCGAGGTGCGCGGCGACATATGCCGACTTAGCGGTCGCTGCTCAATAATTGCGGTTCCCTGTATTATTAGCTGGCGGTGGACTATGTCCTCCTAGACAAGTCCATCGACTAATTTATAGCGCGTTATTCGCATACGATGCCCGCGCTAGCATGTATGGTGGCCGCAAACCCAACAACGAATTGTTAGCGCGCGATCATATGCCACCTAAATCGCGCGGTAGCGACGATCGTTGGAAAAATGTCATTACTGCCTGTCTTCGCTGTAACGAGTCTTATACCCGATCGCACGCTGGAAGTAGCGTAGATGCGGCTTTTTGGACGTCCCTATCAACCGAACAATGCTGAATTTTAACATTAATTAGGACACGACGGATTTTCAGATATCAAATCAGGTTTTTACGAACGCAGTTTTCGCGCTATACCTATTTGTAGTGATTTTTGATGGGCCTATCGTTCTTTTATATATTTTGGTAAGTGTATTTGAAGTATATTCAAAAAAGTGCTAATTTTAGAAACCGACAAAGCTAATCTGATTTTTGCCTTTCGGTCAATAAGCGCTGCAGTGAAGTACCATCATGTTCAGCTTTTTTAATAGTCTGCCTGCAGTCACCCAACCTCGGTAGGAGTACCTAATGAGTTTTGAGTTAGATGAAGAGAATCAATTATTTCGCGAAACCACCAGAAAATGGATCGATAAAGAGTTTCCCAAAGACTGGTGTCGCGAAATAGAGACTCGTGAGCACCAATTCCCAACCGAATTTTGGGATAAATTGGTCGCTTATGGCGCGCATGGGATAGGTATTCCCGAGGAGTATGGTGGTCTTGGCGGTAGCATCACTACGCAGAGTATTTTTGCCCGCGAGATATCCCGTACCGCAGGTGGGCTAAGTTGGATATGGGGTGTCACATCGTTTTCAGGTAGTAAGGCGATGGGATACTGCGGTACCGAGGAGCAAAAGCAAAAATTTCTGCCACAAATAGCTGCTGGCGATCTTAAGACCGCAATGAGTTACACGGAACCAGGTGGCGGTACAGACCTTCTTGGCGGAATGAAAACTACGGCTAAAAAAGCCGACGGCGGATGGGTCATCAACGGTGAAAAAATCTGGAGTACGCTGGCGAGTAATGCTGATTATTTACTGGTATTGGCCCGCAGTAATCGCGATGTTACAAAGCGTTCCGATGGTATCTCGATGTTTTTTGTACCCGCGAATAGCGACGGTATTAGCATGACTGAATTGCCAAAACTAGGTATGCGCGCAGCGAGCTCGTGTTCGGTCTATTTGAAGGACGTATTTGTGCCGGATGAGCTATTACTCGGTGAAGAGGGCAAGGGTTGGTATGCATCAACTAAGCCACTCAACAACGAGCGTTTAATTAATGCTGCCACTTGCCTGGGTATGCTCGACGGCGTCTTGGAAGACGCGATTGAACATCTAAAAACGCGCCGCGCATTTGGTAAACCTATCGGCCAGTTTCAGGCGCTGCAACACTACGTCGCTGATATAGCGATGTGGCAGATGCAGGGTGAATTAATGATGTATCACACCGCCCGTTTGCAGGAGCAGGGACTGCCTAATGCGACTGAATCAGCCATGGTTAAAACGCTCTGCTCTGAATACGCTAGCAAGGCGGCCGACCTAGGCATTCAGATTCTCGGTGGTATGGGCTATTCGGCAGAGACCGATATGCAGCGTTACTGGCGCGATTCGCGTCTATTACGGATCGGTCCGGTAAGCAACGAAATGGCGCGCAATCAGATTGCTGAGAGCTTCGGTTTACCGCGCTCTTACTAGCGGCCGCAGTTGCGACTAAGGGGTGGTTATGGCGACAAATAATAAAGCTACAGTAGAGGCTTTTATGGAGGCTTCGGTGCGCGGTGATGAGAGCGCTATGCGCGCATTACTGCATGCCGATATCGAAGTCGTGGAGGCCGATTCTCTGCCCTATGGCGGCGTGCACTGCGGGGCAGACGCCTTTATTGCGTTAATTCGACGAGTCTTTACCACTTGGCAGGACACCCAAATGAGTGTTCAGTCAGTCGTAGCCGAGGGGGATAAAGTGGTTATTCTGGCGACTATGACCGGGCGCGGGCGAGAGACCGGCGTGGCTTTTAGGGTACCGATAGCCGAGGTCTGGCTGCTTCGTGACAACAAGATTTACCGCGTGACGCCGTACTATTTTGACACTAAATTACTCTGTGACGTCGCTGCAGGCGAACACTAGCGGCGACGGCCGTTTCCGAGACAGTGGTGCGCCTGAGCCACCGTTACTTTGGCTTTTATTTGCGCGCCGTTCAGAGGCCAAAAATTATTTTTTCGCTTTTTAATAAACGCTCCATGCCCAATACCAGCACTACGCAGATCGCGAATGTCGCGAGGCAGGACGATACCAAGGGTAGTAAGGGTGTCGCCTGGTCCTTCATAAGATCGATAAGAGCCTGTAACTGACCGGTTACCGGTGCCCAGCGGAGCTGTTCCGTGGCGATGTCGAGGGTTACAGTGTAGGACAGCGTCACGGGTATGAACATGACGAAGGTGATGTAAGTCTGAGCCTCTTTAAAACTCTTCGCCATAAACGACACGTATAGTTGCATGCTGGCCGCTAACGCTGCGACCGGGACAGAGATTAATACCGCGGCGAGTATAAAGGGCAAACCGATATCGATACTAAAGCCAAGTTTCTGCCAAGGCACCATGGGATAAATAATCTTCGAGACACTCACCGCGGCAATTAAACCGGCCATGCCAAAGGTACTAACAGCGCATACCTTGGCCATTACTAGTTCACGCAGACCTACAGGATGACTGAGCAACAAGGCCAGTGAATGACGCTCTCGTTCGCCCGCGCTGGTATCGATAGCAAGGTTCATGCCAGCGATAAATACCGCAAGCAAGATCAATAAAACCATCATGCCGATAAATACGCCACCCTTCGACTCGACAGTCGCCTGATTCTGCAATTGTAAATTGATTGGGCGCACAACCTGCGGATTGATACCTCGGACTATTAGCCTGACACCACTCATTTCCTCGGAGTACTGTTGTAAGGCACGCTGTATACGTCGCACAGAGGTCATTACACCATCAGTTGAGGTGTCGGCGCGCAAAATAACATCCGCCGGCTCCGCGCGGGTCATCTGTCGGGAGTATTCAGATCCAATAATCAACTCGATAGCCAGTCTTTCACCGCTATCATCGCTGTGACTGATACCTTGGCGGTTCAGGTGGGCAATCAAATCCGGCGCTTGCTCCGCGTTGACGATGGTCAGTTGAAAATCTTCAATACTGGACAACTTATCGATCATCACCATAAACAATCCAGATATTAGAATCGGTGTAAATATCGCGTAGTAAAGCCCAGCCATTACTGACCTTTTGTCACGTATGGCGTCGATGAGTTCTTTGCGTAGTAGGCTTAAAAACGTATTCACGCCGCAATCCCTTCATCGCTTCCGATCAGACTAATAAACGCTTCTTCGAGAGAATCCTTATCGGTTTGTCGACACAATTGTGACGGACTACCGACGGCTTTGACCTTGCCATTAGCCATCACCACAACGCGATCACACAGTGATGCAACCTCCTGCATGACATGGCTGGAAAACAAAATACAGTGCCCTTGGTCTCTCAGTTGGCGCAATATATCGCGCAGTAATCGCGTGCTCATCACATCGAGACCGCTGGTCGGTTCGTCGAGGATAATATTTTTTGGGCGATGCACAATCGCTTGGGCGAGCGCAGTTTTCATTCGCTGACCCTGCGAGAAACCCTTGCAGCGCCGATCTGCAATCTCGCTGAGTTGTAAGTCGGCGATTACTTGGGATGTCGCGCTCGCAGCCGTCTGTTTGGGCATGCCGCTCAGTTCGGCAAAGTATTGGATGTACTCGCGCGGTGTGAGGCGTTCGTATACACCAAAGGGATCTGGGAACAGGCCCAGTTCGCGCTTGGCCGCGACAGGATGCAGAGCGACATCGATACCGTTGATGGTGGCAGCGCCACTATCGGGCGTAAGTAGGCCAAAAATAGTTCTTAGGCAGGTAGTTTTTCCGGCCCCATTGGGGCCAAGTAGTCCGGTGATCTGACCATCCGCGGCATCGAACGACACGTCCTTAAGGGCCTGCACATGGCCAATATTTTTGTAGAGGTTGGATACTGCGATCATAGCGCGCCCTCGGCGTTATTTCGCAATTGCCCCTTAGGGACAGTTGCGGAGACTATATCGATACTATTGGCATTCAAATAAAATCCTCCTGGGCCCCCCTCTTCGAGGCACTCACTCTTCAACCCGGCGGTCGATCGAGTGTCGACAAAGTCCGCGATCAAACTGTTCGCACAGGTCTGCATGGCCACGCCATGGGAGGCATACGGCGCGACTAAATGCGCGGCAGCGGTCATTTCAAGCATCGCAAGATCAGCCCATTCGGGCGGTGTTGCAGGATCCTGTTGACCGGACAGTAGCAGTGTCGGAATGTCGCTAGATATTGGCTGGGAAAAATTCTCATCCACTATGTTAGTCGGCCATACAGAGCAGATTTCGGATATCTGGTCGAGCATGCTGCCGCCAATCCTTGAGCGTTTTAGTTGGCCAATTAAGTTGCCGGAAAAGCGATGCAGATCTTCGTTGCACACGACCGAGGCGTGCATGCCCATAGACATGTCCAGCCCGCCCAACGTCAGCGAATAGAGTCCCAATATAGCCTGATAGTTACCGCGCGCCGCTCGATCGATGGCTAACGGCAATAGCGATCGAGTATTCGGAGAGTACAGGGCAAGGCGCAGCACACCGAAAAACTTACCGCGGGTGAGTAAAAATTCCGTAGGCTCACCGCTCGTTGGGTGCACTACCTGCAGCTTAATCGGCGATCTACCGAGCTGTGCGCTGATTGTGTCTAGGCTATGGTCGAGGGTAGGAAACTGATTGCGACAATCATCGAGCCGAGCGCATTCCGCGAGTAATAATTGAATCGCGCGATCGACTGCTAAGCCAACTGCCAGCGCCGATTGTTGCATTGGAAGCACGCCGTCTAGGGTCACTGTGGCGAGAGCTTCTGGATACTCGCGCATATAAAGTTGCGCCATGCGCGTGCCGTAAGAAATCCCATAGAGGTGCAATTTATGGTAACCAAGCTGCTTTCGGACCGCTTCAAAATCTGCCAGTGCGATGGCGCTAGTATATTGTGTTACGTCGGCATCCAATTGTGCCAGGCATTGTTTCGATTCGAGTGCAATGTCGAATATTCGGTCATCCACTATCAAGGGCGATATCGTCTTATCCTCGCGGCATTGCAGCCCGTTGGAGCGACCGGTGCCGCGTTGGTCGATGAGTAACAAATCTCGTGTTTGTCTAATATCGCTAAAGGTCCGGTGAAATAAACGTCCGTTGTCGATCGCCGATTGGCCGGGACCACCAGCGATTGCGAGTAGCGCCTCGTGGCGGTGGATATTTTTGATTGCGGGGATCACAGCGTAGTGAATATCGATCTTTCGGCCATTGGGTTGCGACGGGTTCTCTGCCACTTTTACCAGACCACAGCGCAGGCGGTCATCGATACCAGCGATATAGCAATCGTCGCTACCGTTTGAATGATCCGATGCAAATAACCCGACCGAAACTAAGTAAAGCCTCAATATGACTGACTGGGTGTACCGAGGCCAGGTCCAAGTGAACATGTTTAATCTCCGCTTAAATGGCTAGGTGTCACCTTAGGTGGATCACTCATACGCAAATGAATGTCGGGTTGACAGGGTATGATTGGATCATGTTTATGACGATTCTGTTCTCGCACATTTCTTTTGTACTATACATTATCGAAATTTAGATAGTTCTATATTTTGCTTCAACCGAAGTTTTGTATTGTTGCAACGTGGTTACATCCGTTGGCGCTGATTTTAGTCCATTATGCTGTAGTCAAAGATTCTTTAAAGACACATAACAGCCTGCGCGCAAGTGCCCTTATTTTCTTTGGAGTGTTGCAGGCGGCTATATTTACAAACCATACTTGATCTTCTAGTGAGGGCGTCCCACTCGGAATGCAAATGGCGTTGCTTAAGTGCCAGTCAGACCCACTTTGTTTTAATTCAATTGCCACTGCGATACTTTTGAAGGTTAATATGCCAATAAATACCCCCATGTTATATCTGTATCTAGCGAGCAACTAGCCTTTGGGATAAGTTATTGTCCGTTTGGGATCAGTAATATTTTTATAGATTTTGAGCGGGGAATCATGCGATAGTATTGTTAGGTTTAGTTTTCAACGATGCCGTTCAATTTAAGGGACAGAAATTAAACACTTCCGTTAACAGCTTAGTAGAGCTTACTATTCTTGACGTTTTTATTTAAAAGGGATCGTCAGTATTGGCAATTGCTTGTGATTACAAGGCTGTGAGCGAGGAACACTCTTAGTCCGCGACACCCTGCTGCCCCTTAACGAGGGGGGAGATAACGGACAGCAGGGACATCGGGCATAAACTAAGACAGCAAGTATTACAGATAGTTCTTTAAAGCTGTCTTTTCTTTGTTTATTTACGTCACTGACTTAACCCACGCTTTGATAATGTGTGTTGAGTATTTAAAGTAAGTCCCGATATTGAGGATCAAAGTTGGCGGCGACCTGGTTGCGATTAAATTCACTAACCACCCGGAGTAGCTGCCGACAGGTAATCTGACCGACCAACCGGCCGTCGTCAACCACTGGCCGTCGGCGTCTTCCCTTTATCATCATATCATTGGCGATACTGACAATGTCGGCATGCAAATGGCAGGATTCAACAGAACTAGTCATGTGTTGGCTGACCGAGTCACACTGTTCAGCCTCACCATAAAGGCTAATTAGAAGCTGCCGACAGGTCACCTGCCCTATTAGGCGACCATTGTCTAACACTGGCCTACGCCTTCGACCTTTTTCCAACATATCTTTGGCAACGCTTATCATGTCGCTACCTACGTCACAGTATTCTGCATCCATAGTCATGTGCTCGCGCACCTTTCCTCCCTCCCTGTGGTCGTTATAAATAGCTGACAAAATGGCGCGTAGACAGTCCATCTCTGATAGAACTCCGAGTAAATTCTCTTGATCATCCACCACGCAAAGGCCGGATACGCGGTGCTCAATAATTGCCTTAATTGCCTTAAAAAGGTCGTCTTCAAGTCCAATTTTAATTGGGTGCATTAGCATGTGATCACTAATATTACTTGTGGCAGTGGTATAACTCACGCGGGACAAACCGGCACCGAGACAATCCATTTCAGACAGCACACCCAAAAGTACATCGCGATGATCAACTACACAAAGTCCCGAAACCCGGTGTTCCACAATTAAATCAACCGCCTTATCGATTCCTTTCTCAACACCAATTTTAACTGGGTTGTGTTGCATGTAATCACTTAGATCAACTGAACGTAACATGGTGCCCTCCTCGTACTTTTGAGTTCGCTGCGCGCAGATTATTTATAATTGTCCCGTTAGGTCGATAAAGGGCTGTGGCCAAGAGCCTAGAGCTAGTACCAGCAGCATAAGAAAAATTGCCAATGGATCTCGCCACTTAAGCTCAGTGTGGGGATGTTGTGGTGCGCCTTCGATTACTTTTGTCATAGTGAAGATTACACGCAAATAGTAATAAATCCCGATAGCACTGCCGGCAACTAGTGCGGTTAACAACCACCAAAGTTCTGCGTTAATGCTCAGCATGATGACATAAAATTTACCAATAAATCCTGCGGTTAAAGGGATTCCGGCAAACGAAAACATAGCTACCGTCAGGGTTGCAGCTTGCGCTGGCTGGCGCCAAAATAGTCCTGTGTAGGCCTTCATATCGGTATCGTTTTCATCACCGATATTGTTGACCACGGTCAATGCAGCCAAGGTAGTGAGAATATAGGCTGCGAGATAGTAGCTGATCGCAGCACGCCCAAGACTTAGCGTTTGTGCCGTTTCTGCAAGATTCGGTAGGGTTATAATGATGATTAACAAGTAACCGAAGTGGGCTGTTGACGAGTAGGCTAGTAGTCGTTTGATCTGCTGTTGGCGCAATGCCAACCAGTTACCTATGAGCATAGAGGCTATAGCGACAGCACTTAGGGCGTTGAGCAAAGAGCTATATTGATATAGCTGGCCGTCAATTACCAAACGACTCAAAGCGAAAAACATCGCACCCTTGGAAAGAGTAGCTAAAAAATTTGTGACAGGTGTGGGGGCGCCTTGGTAAACGTCGGGCGTCCACATATGAAATGGTACCAGTGATAGTTTAAAACCAACTCCAGACAGCACCATGGCCGTTCCGGCCATAACTAGAAGTGGATTTTGAGTATAGGCCGCGCCAGCTTTAGCCCCGATACCCGCGTAGCTGAGATCTCCGGTAGCTGCGTAAAGGAGGGCAAAGCCAAATAGGAGCATGGCTGACGCGCAGGCCGATAATACTAGATACTTAATAGACGCCTCTAGTGGCAGGTCACCCTTTTCGGGAAAAGCAATCATCGCGTATAGTGCAATGCCCATTAGCTCCATGCCCAACAATAGCGACGCCACATGGCAGGCTTGCACCAGCACCACCGCTCCGAGCACAGATAGCATGAGCAAAAGATAGTACTCTTCTTTGCGGTGCCCCTCTTTAGAGAAGGCGTCTCGCGACATTAGTAAACTAACAAGTGCTGCTGCGACCAACAGTCCGCTAAACCAGAGGCCCCAGAGATCGACTTCAAATAGCGGTGTTACTTGTTGTACGAAAGGGCTGGCATAGTGTGCGCTCCAAAGCGTCGCGAGCAGTCCGATGGCGCTTATCCACCAGGCTATCTTCTGGTTGCGTTTTACTGATGTCTGCAGCATTAGTAGGATGATGCTAAGCGACAGGGCCAGAATCGGCGATAGTGCTAACAGCTGTTCCGATGTCATCGCTGCGCCTCCAGTGTAATCTTTTCGAGTAAACCCATAAGAGGAGGCTTTGCCAAATCGAGGACTGGTTGCGGGTAGAGTCCGAGAATTATCAGTGCCACCATCATCAGAGCCATTGTCAGCATCTCGCGGCTACCAAAGTCAATTAGTTTTAGTGAGGACAGCTTTGGGTTGGGTTCACCATGAAAAGACCGCTGCATAAGCATCAGTGAATAAATTGCTCCAGTAATCAGGCCAATCGCGGCGGCTACTGCCATCCATCGGTCGACTTGAAAGAGCCCTACCAGCACTAAAAACTCAGCCACGAAATTACCTAAACCGGGGAGACCAAGAGAGGCAATTATAAAGAACATAGCGACTGCGCCCATTCGCGGCATTTGCTGCCATAGGCCACTCATTTCACGCATGTCTCGGGTATGTAAGCGCTCTTGCAGTGCGCCTGCGATCATAAAAAGAGCTGCAGTACTGAACCCGTGCGCCACCATTTGCATAATCGCGCCTTGAAGCGCAAGCTCGTTCCATGCATAGATGCCCAGCAAAATAAAGCCCATATGACTGACGCTACTGTATGCGACTAGCCGCTTAAAATCCGTTTGCGCAAAGGCCAGAACCGCACCGTACA
>MDTF01016121.1_pt1 | contig 15008 bp, 15 predicted proteins | sample 811191 | NCBI WGS metagenome assembly MDTF01 (sample SAMN05326649, study PRJNA326480) | marine metagenome | isolation source: seawater | place: Southern Ocean | collected 2011
AGGAAATTGAAAAATTGAAATCTTTACTTGAAAGCAAAGGATTCGAGGTAACCAAAAAGTAATTTACATATACTTTGCGAATCTATCTAAACACAAAAAAGCCGTTGGAAATCCAACGGCTTTTTTGTTTCATCTATTTTGTGAAATTGAATTTACTTGATCTCAAGTAACTCAACATCAAAAATCAAAGTTGCGTATGGTCCAATTTGACCACCAGCTCCTCTTTCTCCATATCCTAATGTATAAGGAATGAAGAATCTGTATTTTGAACCTACAGACATCAACTGAACACCTTCAGTCCATCCTTTAATTACTTGGTTCAAACCAAAAGTTGCTGGTTGACCTCTTTCAACTGAACTATCAAAAACAGTTCCGTCAACTAGAGTTCCGTGATAGTGTACAGTAACTGTTGAAGTTGCTGATGGTTTAGCACCTTCACCTTCAGTTAACACCTCATATTGTAAACCACTTGCAGTAGTTGTTACTTCATCGCGTTTACCGTTTTCTTCTAAAAATTTAGCACCTACAGATTTCATCTTTTCAGCTTGTTTCTCTTGAATTTGCGAAAAGTAAGTTTGTAAGAATTGTCCTGCTTCTTCTTGAGTCATCAAAGTAGAATCACCTTCAAATACATCAGCAAATCCTTTAGATACAGCATCGATATTCAAAGAATCTAATCCCTGTCCTTTTAAGTTCTCAGCAATGTTAATTCCTAGGCTGTAACTTACCTTGTTTAAATCGTTTGATAAATCCATTTTTTCTTCTGTTTTAGCCTTTTTCTTTTTTCCTTTTTTACCAAAAAGTTGAGCTTGAGCTGGAATTACAGCCAATAGAGAAAAAGAAAAAGCTAATAATAAATGTTTCATAATTCAGAAAATTATTGTGCTGGGTTGATTTCCAACAACTCAACTTCGAAAATCAAAGTAGAGAATGGAGGAATAGATCCACCTGCACCTCTTTCACCGTAACCTAAGCTGTAAGGAATGTAGAATTTGTATTTTGAACCTACAGACATCAATTGAACACCTTCTGTCCATCCTGGAATTACTTGGTTCAATGGGAATGTAACTGGCTCACCTCTTTCAACTGAACTATCAAATACAGTTCCGTCTAATAAAGTACCTGTATAATGAACTTTAACTTGATCTGTTGCTAATGGTTTAGGACCATCTGCAGGAACAAGAACTTCATATTGTAATCCACTAGCTGTTGTTGTAACCTCTTCGCGTTGTCCGTTTTCGCTTAAGAAAGCTTGCTCTTTGCTATCAGCTCCAACACGTTCGCTTTTCATTTTAGACTCTTGCAATTTCGAGAAATACGTATTCAAGAATTGGCCTGCTTCTTCAGCTGTCATCAAGGAATTTGAATCACCTGCTAATGCTTGCTTCATAGCTTCAGCCATAGCTTGATCATTCAATTCTTCTAAACCTTGTTGTTTTAGGTTTTCACCAATATTTACACCCAATGCATAACCAACACTATCTGCTGCGTTTGTTAATGTTCCTGAAAATCCTTTTTCTTCTTGAGGTTGATTACATGCCGAAAAAGCAGTAGCTGCAATAGCGGCAATAACTAATGTGTTACGTTTCATAAATTAATTCCGTGAATTTGAATGTGCGCGAATTTAAGAGTTATTCTATGGAATATGTTGTTAAATGGAGTTAAATCAAGATATTCCACGTTGTTTCTTGATTTGCTCGTAAGCGTCTTGAACTTTTTGAAACTTTTCTTTGGCCGCTTGCTGGAACTCCTCACCTAGTGAATTCACTTTATCTGGATGATATTTTATCGCCATTTTGCGGTACGCTTTTTTAATCTCTTCATCGGTAGCATCAGGTTTCACTTCTAAAATATCGTAATATTCGTTAGAAGATTTAACCGTACCAAACATGGCAAACAGGCTAGAAAAATCTTTTTGTGAGATACCTAAATAGCGAGCCATGGTATTCAACAAATTGTATTCAACGGTACTTATTGAATTATCTGCGTGAGCAATCCCCATTAAATAATGCATCAATTGCAATCGCATGGGATGACTCATATTCTCTCGAATCTGCAAACAAACCTGACGTATTGAAACATCATGCTCCAACACTTCTTTTAAAACCTTAATCAGTTCTTTGGCCTTGGTTTCTCCAAATTGTTTGAGGAAGAAATCTTTTACATAATTCAGCTCCGATTTCATCACTCGATTATCGGCTTTCATTACTGCAGCCGACAAAATCACCATAGAAATATCAAAATCACCTGAGTAAGTTTTCTGACGAGAGGAAGAGTTCCCACTCGCGTGATTGGGATTTTGTCCTGAAATCCGATCTACCTCAGTGGCATTATCAAAAAGGCTTCCTAAAACAAATCCAACAACGGCCCCAATCGGACCACTAATTGCCCAACCTAAACCTCCGGCTATCCATTTTGCGTAATTCGACATGTATTCTGCTTAAAGTATTAGATTACCAGCTTCCACCGGCACCACCACCGCCAAAGCCGCCTCCACCGAAGCCTCCGAAACCACCTCCTGATCCTCCGCCAAAGCCACCACCAAAAGTGCCTGAGCCAGAGTTAAAGTGATTCCATCTTCCACGATGATGATTATCCATCGCACTCATCATCATTAATGCAGTCCAAAAAGATACATCGTGTCCAAGTGCATAATGTCTTGCTCTATTGAATCTACCAACGAGCATGAGTATTACCGCGATAATTATGAATAAGAAAGGAAGAATTACGGGTGCCTTTTTAGGCTTGTTTTTCTTAATGTATTGCGATGCAGGAAACTCACCAGAAGCCAACTTCATTAGTGTTGAAACTCCTTTATAAATTCCTACAGCATATTTGTCTTTCTTGAATTCTGGAATCATTTCTAATTCCACAATTCTATTGGCAACAGCGTCAGGAATAGCTCCTTCTAATCCATAACCCGTTGCAATAAAAGCGTGGCCACGGTCTTGAGCGCCCATTTTGGGTTTAATTAAAACCACAACACCGTTGTCTAATCCTTTTTGACCAACTTTCCAGGTGTTACCAATTTCAAAAGCAAATTGAGACGGATCGTATCCTTCTAGATCACTTACCGTAACCACCGCAATTTGAGTTCCAGTAGAATCATCAAAATCTACCAATGCACTCTCTAACTGCTGCTTTTGATTTGCCGTTAAAATATTGGCCAAATCATTTACCAACCTCGGAGGGTTGGGCTGTGGCGGGATCGCTTGTAGCGCAATTGTTACAACTAAAAATAAGGCTGTTAAAAGAAATTGTAGCTTACTCTTTACCAAAAGATATTTCATCAGAAAGTTCGTTCTTGTCGTTAGTTAGATATGGAAAATGATCACCCAATTGCTTACCAGCCATTTCAATTCCGGTTGCTAATCCTTGAGCGTATTCTCCTTTTTTGAAGTACGAAATGATTGTATCTCTAATCTCATCCCAAAATCCTACTGGGACTTTTTGGTTGATTCCAGCATCGCCTAAAATTGCAAACTGGCGATCTTCATACGCTAGGTAAAATAATACCCCATTTCGGAGTTCAGTTTTGTGCATTTCAAGCACTTCAAACCAATATGCTGCTCGGTCTAATACTTCTTCGCTGCATTTATCATCGATGTGAACCATGATTTCGCCAGAAGTGTTTTTTTCAGCACTTTTAATTGCTTGAGTAACGAGCTCTTGCTCAGATTCAGAAAGAAATTGTTTGGATTTTGCCATTATAAAAGGTTGATTCTGATGCGAATTTAATACTCTCGTTGTGTTGAGAATAGAAATCTATCGACTATTGGATACGAATGATCGATCATTTTCGTTTCGAAAACCGAATATTGAAATAGCTTTGTGAGCACATGGCATTTTTGTTTCCTAAATTTTTATGGGCTTTGTTGGCTTTGGCCATTCCAATCATAGTTCACCTTTTTCAGTTCAGAAGGTTTAAAACAGTTTATTTCTCGAATGTGGCATTTTTAAATGCTGTATTTGAAGACAATAAATCACGATCTAACATTAAAAAATGGCTACTTCTTTTTGCTCGACTACTAGCCGTTGCATTCCTTGTTTTTGCTTTTGCTCAACCGTATTTCCAGCAAGAAAATTCAAATGGTAATCAGCCAGTTAGTGCTAGCAGTGTGTTTATTGACAACTCATTAAGTATGGAATCTTCTGGTTTTGAATCTACTTTACTGGAAGAAGCTAAACAACGAGCTTTACGCATTGCTCAACAATCTAGAAATGGTGTATCTCATCAAATATTAACACAACAATTTGCTGCTTCAGAGCAACTATTACTGAACAAGCAAGAAGCAACCGAGCAAATAAATCGCATTCAAACAGCTCCTCAATCTAGAAGTTTGAGCTCTATTATTGAGCGACAGAGAGCTGCAATGAATAAAGTCAACTCTGAAAATAAGCAGTTCATTATTGTTTCAGATTTTCAAAAATCAACTGTTGATTGGCAAAATATTCAACCGCTAGATTCTACAGAGAATTTGGTTTTAGTTCCACTTCCTGTTCAAACTAAAGAAAACACCTTTATAGATTCTGTTTGGATTGATGCTCCAATAATTCAACCAGGAGAAAATCTATCTGTAAATGTGTCTTTCAAAAGACAAGGTGGAGAAAACACGCAAGAAATTCCTGTTGAGTTGAGATTAAACGGTGAGCAATACACCTTATTCAGCATCGAACTTGCTCCTGATTCAAAACTTGACACTGCCATTCAGGTAATGATACCGAATGAAGCATCTATCCAAGCATCTATTCACATTGATGATGCTGGAATGACATACGACAACGATTTCTATTTCGCATTAAACATCCAAAATTCTATTTCAGTTTTAGAAATTACAGATGAATCTAATTCGGCAATCAGAAAAGCATTTGCAACTGATTCTTCTTATCAATACCAACAAGCTAATCCAGGATCAGTTTCTCCTGAATTATTAGAAAAAGCTCAATTCATCATTCTGAATTCGAAGTCAGATTTATCATCAGGATTCTATCAACTTCTAGGCGAACAACTTCAAGCGGGTAAAAACATTTTGATTTTTCCTCCAAAGTCTGATAACATAATAGAATTGAATCAGTTTTTAGCAAGTAATCAAGCGGTAACATTGACCAATTGGGATACTGCCAACAAAGAAATCAGAGAAGTCACGGTTGACAATCCGATTTATCAAAACGTGTTTGCCAAAGACCCAGATGATGTGCTTTGGCCAAATCTTACTGGTTCATACCAATTCAAAAATGGATCTGTTTATCGTGATGATTTAATGAAAACCAGCGGTGGCTATGCGGCATTTGTTCATCAAGAAGTTAGCAACGGACATTTATTCATCGCTTCATTTCCATTACAATCTGGCAATTTTGCCAATCATCCCATTTTCTTACCTACCCTTTTCAGAGCTTCATCATTCAGCAACAAACAGCAATCACTTTACGGAGTAATTGGAGAGCAAACTTGGATTAACACCAGTTTAAAACCTCAGCAAGACAACACTTTCCAAATTTCAGATTCAAAGGAGAATTCATTCATTCCACAAAGTATACCTCAACGTGGTTTCACACGATTGGAAACGATGAACCAGATTCAAAACCCTGGTTTTTACACCGTAAAAGGAGCTGATAGCCAACAAGAAGTTGCAGCTTTCAATTACAGCAGAAATGAATCTGAAATCAATTATTTGTCTGCAAATGAATTAGAAATTCAAGCATCACAAAATGGTATTCAACTTCATGTTATTGAAGGAAAAATAGAAGACACAGCACAACAGTTATCAACAATTTCAGAAATTGATACCTATTGGAGATTGTGCTTGCTGCTAGCCTTATTATTTTTGGCTGCAGAAGTAGTGATAACCCGATTCATGAAATAAATCTTATGAGAATTCTTATCAAAGAAGCGCGCATCATCAACCCTCAATCTAAACATCACAATAATCGTGTAGATATTCTTATTGAAAACAACACGATTAAAACCATTGCTGACGTTATTGAAGAGGATGCTGATGAAGTTGTAACTGGAAACGATTTACATGTTTCAGCTGGTTGGTTTGATTTACATGCTCAATTTGGAGATCCAGGTTTAGAGCATCGAGAAGATTTAATTTCGGGAGCGAAAGCGGCTGCAAAAGGTGGTTTCACAGGCGTGTTATTGATGCCTTCCACTCAACCTGTAATCGATAACAAAGGTCAGGTTGAATATTTATTAAAAAAAGCTCAAGGTTTACCCACTCAAATAGAACTTGCTGGAAGTTTAACAACTGGCTGTAACGGATTAGACATTTCAGAAATGTATGACATGTCGTTGTCTGGCGTGAAGGTTTTTACCGATGACAAACATCCGATTGACAATCCTGATGTAATTAAACGTGCGTTGATGTATACCAAAACCTTTGACGGTTTGGTAATGGTTTTCCCAATGGAATCTCAAATTGCACACGATGGCAAAATGCACGAAGGTGTTGTAAGCACCAAGCTTGGCTTGAAAGGTTTGGCTTCTTTGGCTGAAGAAATCATTGTTAGTCGTGATTTATTCTTGGCAGATTATGCTGAATCTCGCATTCATTTCTCTTGCATCAGCTCTAAAAAATCTGTGGAGTTAATTCGAGAAGCGAAAGCTAAAGGAACTCAAGTTACTTGCGATGTTAGCTATTTGAATTTGGTTTACACCGATGAAGCTTTAGAAGGATTTGATTCTAACTTCAAGGTGAATCCACCATTGAGAACAGAAGATGACAGACAAGCTTTGATAGCTGGTTTGAAAGATGGAACAATCGATGCTATCGTTAGCGATCACACACCTTTGAACGTAGAAGAAAAAGATTGTGAATTTGATCACGCTGGGTTTGGCGTAGCTGGAATTGAAACGCTTTATGCCGAGTTAAAAACTGCTTTAGCAGATGAATTATCTGAAGAAGAATTACTTCAATTCATTACTGTGAACCCAAGAAATTTATTGGGATTAGATCATCCTGTGATTGATGAAGGAGCAAAAGCTAACTTAACCGTATTCGATCCATTTGAAGAATTCACTCAAGGTAAATTGGTCTCTAAATCTCAGAACAATCCAGCTATTGGCAAAAAACTAACAGGAATGGTTGTTAAAACCGTTTACTAGAGTTTAATCTGAAGTTGGTCGTAAGCTATTTCAACATGAGGAGGTAATTCTTTCGATACTTCATCATGCAATCCCATTTGGTGACTCAGATGCGTTAGGTAAGCTTTTTCTGGCTTTAACTCTTCAATCATTTCCAATGCTTCATCTAATGTGAAGTGCGAAATGTGTTTTGATTTTCGGAGCGCATTAATCACCAATACCTTAGAACCTTTGATTTTCTCTTTCTCTTCAGGAGCAATAAAATTCGCATCGGTGATGTAGGTGAAATCTTTAATTCTAAATCCTAAAACCGGCAATTTATAATGCATCACCTGAATGGGTGTTACCTGAATTCCTTCAACCAGAAATGGGTTGTTATCTATCGTTTCTAAATGAATCTCAGGAACGCCAGGATATTTAAAATCAGAAAAAGCATAATGAAAATCACGCTTTAGAGCTTCTTGCACACGTTCGGTTGCATACACATGCATTTCCTTTTTCTGCACAAAGTTGAATGCTCTGATATCATCTAACCCTGCAATGTGATCTTTGTGCTCGTGCGTAAATAAAACCGCATCTAAATTCGATACGTTTTCACGCAGCATTTGGTAACGAAAATCGGGACCTGTATCAACTACCAATCGCTTCCCATCAACCTCAACCATTATGGATGAGCGCAAACGTTTATCTTTTGAGTTGGTTGATTGACAAACTTCACAAGGACATCCAATTACGGGTACTCCCTGCGAGGTTCCTGATCCAAGTATTGTTACAATCACTTTAATTGAGCCTCTTTGCTGTAAATGCTTTTCAAACACTCAACAGCGTATTCTACATCTTCTTTGGTTGTATATCTACTGAATGAAAAACGCACATTTGGTCGCTCTACATTCGAGTTTTCAAGTGCGCGTAAAACGTGAGATCCTTTATTACTTCCAGACGAACAAGCACTACCGCCTGAGCATGCAACCCCCATTAAATCTAAGCTAAACAAAAGCATAGATGCTTTTTGAGTTGCAGGAAGTTGCACATTTAAAACAGTATATAAAGATTGCTCACTTTGAGAACAAGCTCCGTTGAATTGAACCTCTGGAAACTCTGCTTTTAGCAATGAGATCATGTGATCTTTTACACCTTGCACATGTGCTTGATGTTCTTCAGCATGTTCCCAAGCCATTTCCATTGCTTTTGCCAAGCCAATGATTCCGTATACATTCTCGGTACCACCACGCATTTCACGTTCTTGAGCACCTCCATGAATCAATGGCTTAATTCGGATATTCTTGTTTACATACAAAAATCCAACACCTTTTGGTCCGTGTAATTTGTGAGCTGCGCAAGTTAAAAAGTCAACATCAAGCTGACTCAAATCGAATTTGTAGTGCCCCATAGTTTGCACGGTATCGGTATGGAAATACGCTCCATATTGGCGACACATGGCTGAAACTTTATCTAGTGGCAACAAATTTCCGATTTCATTATTGGCATGCATCAACGAAACCAAGGTTGGTTTTTCGTCTTTCAATAATCCTTCTAAATGTGCTAGATCCACACATCCATCAGGAAGTAATTTAACGAAATCCAATTCTATTTGACCTTGATTCTCTAAATCTTCAACGGTATGCAAAACTGCATGGTGCTCAAGCGGAGAAGTGATTACTCTTTTTACACCCAAATCGCGAACAGAGCCTAAAATGGCCATATTATCAGCCTCGGTTCCACCAGAAGTAAAGATGAGTTCACCAGGAGTAACATGCAACATCTTGGCAATCTTTCTTCGAGCCATCTCAATCTTACCCTTCACTTCTCTACCGAATGAATGGGTTGATGATGGATTCCCAAAAGAATCACGAAGTACTACTGCCATTGCATCGAAAACTTCGGGTGCCAATGGTGTGGTAGCTGCATTATCCAAATAAACTCGTTTACTCATTACTATTTGCTTTTGATAATTTCTTTAATGTCTGAAATTATTTTTTGGGCTAAGCTGTTGGCAGTTGTGTGGCTTTCGCTTTCAGTATAAATTCGAATGATTGGTTCGGTATTCGATTTACGAAGATGAACCCATTCTTTATCAAATTCAATTTTCACTCCATCAACCGTGTTGATTGGATAGTTATGATAGTGCTTTTGAATCTCAGCCAAGATGTAATCTACATCAATTTCTGGAGTCAATTCAATTTTGTTTTTAGAAATATGATAATTCGGATACTCAGCACGTAAAGCACTTACCGAACCTCCATACTTAGCAAGCTGCGTTAAAAATAAAGCAACGCCTACCAAAGCATCACGACCGTAATGCAATTCTGGATAAATGATTCCTCCATTACCCTCTCCACCAATTACAGCATTTACAGCCTTCATTTGTGTAACTACGTTCACTTCTCCTACAGCACTTGCAGTGTATTCTTGTCCGTGATTTTCAGTTACATCTCTTAAAGCACGAGTACTGGAAAGGTTTGAAACAGTATTACCTGGCGTATTACTCAATACGTAATCTGCTACCGCTACTAACGTGTATTCTTCGCCAAACATCTCACCGTCTTCACACACAAAAGCCAATCGATCTACATCTGGATCAACTACGATACCCAAATGAGCTTTCGACTTTTTCACCATTCTTGAAATCTCAACTAAGTTTTCAGGAAGAGGTTCTGGGTTATGAGGAAAGTGTCCGTTTGGTTCGCAGAATAGCTCAACAACTTCATGCACTCCAAGAGCCTCAAGCAACATCGGAATTGCAATTCCACCAGTTGAATTTACGGCATCTACAACTATTTTAAATTTAGCGTCTTTAATTGCTTTTACATCAACCAAAGGCAATTTCAAAACAGCATCTATGTGTTTTTGAATGTAATCAGGATCTTCTGATACGTCACCCAAGTGATCAACTTTAGCGAATGAAAATGCATCTTGATCGGCAATGCTCAACACTTCTGCTCCATCATTTGCAGAAATAAATTCGCCTTTTGCATTTAATAATTTCAATGCATTCCACTGCTTTGGATTATGGCTAGCCGTAAGGATAATTCCACCCTGTGCGTTTTCCATTGGAACAGCAACCTCAACCGTTGGTGTTGTACTCAAACCTAAGTTTACAACATCAATGCCTAAACCTTGAAGGGTACCTAAAACCAAATGCTCAACCATTTCACCTGAAATGCGAGCATCACGTCCTAAAACTAACTTCACCTTTTGATTTGGAAATTGAGCTTGAATCCAACTTCCATATGCAGCTGTAAATTTCACTACATCTACAGGTGTTAAACCTTCTCCGGGTGTTTCACCTATAGTTCCGCGTATACCGGAGATTGATTTTATAAGGGTCATAATTATTCAGATAATTTGTGCGACAAATATAATTGTATACTTCAACTATCGAGTGACACTATTTGAACGTTTATAACGTATATAGCATTTGTTGATTAGTATGTGGAAAAGTCGGTCAACAACAAATCAAAGCCGCAAACCTATTTCCTACCTTTGAGAATAAGCTAATTTCGCAGCGCACATGAAAGAGAACTTCGAATCGTTTTTTCCTCAGGGAAATTCCAAAGAACTCATCGATCGGTATGAAGAAATGATCGCTAGCGGACATCAATATTTCTTTGATATTGAAGAGTTTGAGGAATTAATTGACTACTACATGGAAGAACGCGCAAACCAACAAGCGTTTGAAGTTTTATCCATGGCTAAGAGTCAGCATCCTTCTACCAGTGACTTGGTAATTCGTGAAGCTGAACTACTCGCATCAACCAATAGATTTAAAGAAGCTTTAGACGTTTTAACTCGTTTAGAGTCATACGAAAGATGGAACGTTGATTTGTTCTTGACCAAAGCTTCAATCTTAAGTCAGAGCGGTTTAAACAAAGAATCTATTGAAGTGTTAAAACACGTGCTTACCATTGCTGATGCAGATGAGCTAGATGAAGTTTGTATTAACATTTCATTTGAATACCAAAATATTGAAAAGCCAGAGATGGCTGTTGAATACCTCAAGAAAGCATTAGATTACAACTTGGGAAACGAAGAAGCCTTGTATGAATTAGCTTATTGCTATGACCTGACTGGCGATTCGATTGATGCCATTGAAACATTCCAAAAAGTAATTGATGCAGATCCATACTCTTACCATGCTTGGTATTGCTTAGGCAATGTATACATGCAATTAGAGCAAACACAAAAGGCAATTGAAGCTTACGATTATTCGGTTGTTATTCAAGAAGACTTTGCTTCTGGATACTTCAACAAAGCCATGTGTTACATCCAACTTGAAGAATATGACAATGCTATTGAGCAGTTTCATGAATCGCTCAAACATGAACTAATTGACTCAATTTGTTTGTTTTACATAGCCGAGTGTTACTTTAAAATGGAAAACCTGCACCAAGCAGAAGTGTATTATCACAAAGCTTTGGCTAAGGATAATAGATTGATTGATGCTTGGTTGGGAATGGCTTTGGTTTTACAAAGTGAAAGCCGTTTTATTGAAGCAATGCACCACGTTAAAACCGCCATTGATCTTGAACCAAATCATGCTGAAGCTTGGATTTTGCAAGCTGAAATTAATGCAGATCTTGGTTTCATTGAAGAAACCATGGTTGGTTACGAAAGAGCAATAGAGTTGGGGAATAACGAACTTGGTGTTTGGCTAAATTACACGCATCATCTATTTAACAACGACTTAATAACTGAAGGCGAATCTGTAATTAGCAGAGCCTTTGAAGCGCTCCCCAATGAGAGTGAAATTTATTATAGATTTGCCGCGTATTTATTGAAGAACGGGCAAATCAATGATGCAGAAGATATAATGGAGATCGCCCTAGGAATGGATAGAGAAAAAGCCGAAACGCTTTTTGAATATTATCCTGAGGCAAACCTTTACACTTCCATTGTTGAGCTCATTAACAATTACAACTGATTTAGATGAACTTTGATTTAACATACCTTCCTGAACGCACTAGCAAACCAAGGGAAAAAGGTATCGCAATGATGATGGATAAAGGGTTAAGTAATACCCAAACAGAATACATCATTGGCGCTTGTGGCGACCTAATAGATTACGTGAAATTTGGTTTTGGTACTAGCTTTATTACCAAAAACTTAAAAGTAAAGTTGGCTTTGTATCGCGAAGCTAATATCAAATGTTACTTAGGTGGAACTTTATTTGAAGCTTTCATTGCTAGAGGAATGTTTGATGATTACCGCAGAATGCTAGATAAATTAAATCTAGATGTAGCAGAAGTTTCTGACGGTTGTATTCGCTTAGATCAAGATACTAAGTTAGAGTACATCTCTAAATTGAGCGAGCAAGTAACTGTTCTTTCTGAAGTTGGAAGCAAATCAACTGATAAGCAAATTACTGAAGAAGAGTGGATCAAAAAAATGACTTCTGAATTGGAAGCAGGATCATACAAAGTAATTGCTGAAGCTCGTGAGAGTGGAACAATCGGTATTTACGATTCAACTGGTGGTGCTAAAACAGATATGATTCAACATATTTCCAATGAAGTTGGTCAAGCTAACGTTATTTGGGAAGCTCCTCAAAAAGCACAACAAGTTTGGTTTATCAACCAATTTGGTGCAAACGTAAACTTAGGTAACATCTCTCCAGAGGAAGTTATTCCTTTAGAAACACTTCGTTTAGGATTAAGAGGCGATACATTCTTTAACTTTTTACCAGAAGAAATCAAGAACAAATACCTATGAATCTAAAATCTATTTCAGCCCAGGAGTTAAAATCCAGACTGGAATCAGGTGAGCAGATTCAGGTCATTGATGTTCGTGAACCCTATGAATACTCATGGGAAAATTTGGGTGCTTTAAATATCCCAATGGGTGATATTTTAGAGCGAGTTGAAGAATTACCAATTGACGGAATTGTGGTTGTTCACTGTCAAAGTGGGCAACGTGCAACTGCCGTTTGCGAAGCATTAGAAAGACTACACAAAAGAATAAACATCTACAACCTAGATGGTGGATACCAAGCTTGGTTAGACGTAATGGGTAAATCCCAAATTTCTCTATGAAAAGATCATTGAAAGACTACGCCTTTGTCACGCTTAAAGGTATTGGCATGGGCGCAGCAGATGTTGTGCCAGGTGTTTCTGGTGGAACAATTGCCTTTATTACTGGTATCTACGAAGAGTTAATTGATACTTTAAAATCTATCGATTTAAGCTTAATTCAAACGCTAAAAAACGATGGAATAAAAGGTGCTTGGAATGCTATTAACGGTAATTTCCTTGTTGCTCTTTTTCTAGGAATCGGAATCAGTATTCTTTCATTAGCCAAAATTATATCTCACACTTTAGCTACTTACCCAGTTTTAATCTGGAGTTTCTTCTTCGGGTTAATTATTGCTTCAGCCATTGTAATTGCTGGAAAGATTAAAAGCTGGAATGTTGGAAGCGTTATCTCTTTGATTGTTGGGGCTGTTATAGCCTACTACATAACGGTTGTTGCTCCAGCAGAAACGCCCAATGCGACATGGTTTGTTTTCATCAGTGGAATGATTGCCATTTGCGCTATGATTTTACCAGGCATTTCAGGTAGTTTCATTCTGTTATTGATGGGTAAATACAAATACGTATTGGAAGCCATCTCTAACTTCGACATCAAAGTGATAGTAACATTTGCAGCAGGATGTGTGGTTGGTTTATTAACCTTTTCTCACGTTTTAAGCTGGATGTTCAAAAAGTATCACGATCTAACAGTTGCTCTACTTACTGGATTCATGATTGGCTCATTAAACAAAGTATGGCCTTGGAAAGAAACCATTTCATTTAGAACCAATAGCCACGGTGAGCAAGTGCCTTTCATCCAAGAAAATATTTCTCCGTTCAATTACGATGGCGAGCATTTTTTAGTGGGGGCAATTGTACTTTGTGTTGTAGGTATTGTACTTGTTCTTGGATTAGAGAAATTAGGAAAACACAACCAATCAATTTGAAACGATACGGTTTAATCGGTAAAACACTCAAACATTCTTTTTCTCCGGATTACTTTTCTCGGAAATTTTCTGATTTACAAATTGATGCTACTTATTCAGCTTTTGAGTTAGCTAGTATTCATGAGGTTTCTGATTTACTCAAAGAACCACTGAACGGATTAAACGTAACAATTCCTTACAAAACAGAGATTATTCCGTTTTTAGATCAACTTTCAGATGAAGCAAAAGCCATTGGAGCTGTTAATACCATTGCATTTAGAAATGGAAAAACGTGGGGCTTCAATACGGATGCTCCTGGGTTTTGGAATGACTTAAACCCACTACTTAACTCATCACATAAAAAGGCTTTAATCTTTGGAACAGGCGGAGCTTCAAAAGCAGTTCAATATGCCTTGAGTCAAAATGGAATTGACTTTAAATTAGTATCTAGATCTGCGGGAGATCTCACATATCCTGAGCTAAGTGATTTTCAAGAAATCGAAAATTACACCATTTGGATTAACACAACTCCAATTGGAATGTATCCTGAAATCGAGAAGTGTTTAGACCTACCCTATTCCAAATTAACAGAACAACATGTTGTTTACGATTTAGTATACAATCCCGAGGAAACTCTTTACTTAAAGAAGGCAAAAGAGCAAGGGGCTATAACTAAAAATGGCTGGGGAATGCTAATCAATCAAGCGGAAGAGAGTTACAAAATCTGGACTGCAGATTAATCAATCTTCAAATCTATTAACTCTAAGTATGGCTCTAATTTATTGGGAGAATTCACAACCTCAATCCAAGTAACTTGCGCATATCCTACCTGACACCAAACCTCAACGTAAAATCCAAATATGCCATACAAGTGAACTTGATAGGTTCCCGAATATCGAGATGTCATGTAAGTCCCTTTATCTTTTAAAAGGGTATATCTGTTGTATAAAGATTGTTTTTTGAATTCGCCCGAATCCATTAAAACACAAA
>MDTF01005991.1_pt1 | contig 15007 bp, 14 predicted proteins | sample 811191 | NCBI WGS metagenome assembly MDTF01 (sample SAMN05326649, study PRJNA326480) | marine metagenome | isolation source: seawater | place: Southern Ocean | collected 2011
ACCTAGTTTTATGTTTAAATTTAAGTTAAATTTATCTCGACTAATTTTCTTCTCTTCAATTTTCTTCCATCCTCCACCATGAATTAAAAAAGCATTTGAAAAATTTTTTATATAAACTTTGTTTTTGTCTATTTTTTTAATTAAATTAAGAAAGATATTTGACGTAAATCCAAAAATTAAAAATCTTTTTTTATAATGCTTTTTCAAAAAATTGTTTAATACTTCATAATTGATATTATTTTCTTGATCTAGTAAATAGGCAATTTCTTTTGCAAAAATTGAAAAACCACTTATTGCGGCAGCACTAGCATTAAAACTATTTCTATTTAAATTGATATTTTGTTTGTCCACAACTAACATTGGAAGTCTTGAACTTCCAATTAAATTATTAAATATTTTTTGTAGAACTTTTATTTGATTTAGCGCATTATTTTTATCTATATAAATTTTAGATAAACCATTTGATGTAGTGCCAGATGAAAGAAGTGTTTTAAAAATTTGATTTTTTTTTATACTTAAAAAATCAAATTCTTTAAAGAGTCGAACTGGTAAAAAGGGTATTTCTGATAAATTTTTACTAATGTTATGTTCGTAGTTCAAGCCATTTAAATAATTTTTATATATACTGGATCTTTTATAGTGAAATGTAGTAAGAAAATTAAGATTTTTTTTAAAAAAAAGCAATTTAGAAGAGGCGTCTAATGAATAAGCATTTTGGTTCATCAAATGATTTAAAAAATGCATGACAAAATTATATCCTATATTTGAAATTATTTGTTAAATTTTTTTTGGATAAAATTTTATTGATAAAAACATTTTTATTTATTGAGGTAATTTTTGAAATATATTTTATACCTTCTTTTATTTGTATTGAATTTTTAAAATATACGTTGATTTTATTTTCTTCACCTTCTTTCATAATTGCATCTATACCCTTTTTTAATAAAATTGTTTCTAATTCTGATAGATTAACTCTATTACCATAAACTTTAACATATCGATTGTTTCTACCTTCTACATAATAAAAACCATCAACATCTATTCGGGCTATATCTCCTGTTTTAAGTGTACCTTTGTTTAAATCTGGTAGAGAAAGATCATTTAGATTTTCAGCATACCCCATGCATACATTTTTTCCTTGGTAAACCAATTCACCCTTTTTTTTATTTTTATTGCCTTGTTTGTCAATTAAATAGAATTTTCCACCAGGTATTGATTTGCCGATACTTCCTATCTTTTTTTTTGCGTAATTCCATTTTAAATAAGACATTCTAGATGTTGCTTCTGCTGCTCCATACATTTGGATTAATTTAACTTTATTTTTTTTATAAATATTTATTATCTTTTTAAGAAGAATGTGATTCATTTTCCCACCAGCTTGGGTTGAGTACTTTAATGAACTTGGAAGACCTTTTTTACAAATTTTTTCAATTAATGAGTAGTTGTATGGTACGCCAGAAAAATTATTTACTTTGAAAATATCAATAAGTTTCCAAAAAAAATTTTCTATCATGCTATGATTTGATAAAACTATAGTTGCTCCTACTTGTAAATGAGTGTTTATAACTGATAATCCATAAACATAAGAAATAGGTAGTGAAGTTATTGTAATGTCTTTACTCTTAATATTTAAAAATTTAATTATGTTTTGAGTATTTGAAGAAACATTTAAATATGATTGTCTTACAAATTTTGGAGATCCAGTGGTACCAGAAGTTGACATTAATAACATTAAATCTTTATTTATTATATTTTCTATATTTTTTTCTCTTTTATACAAAACATAAGATTTAAAATTTAAACGTAAATTATATAATTTACTTTTATATAGTCTTTTTTTTTCACAAAAAATGAAGCTTGGTTTATACAAAGAAATTAAACGGTTTAAAAAAAAATTACTAATTTTAAAATCTAAAAAAGCTACAGCATGACCTTTGTTAATAAATGAGATATAAGCAGTAATAGTTTCTAGGTCATTTCTCCCTAACAAAAAAACTAATTTTTTTTTTTCAGAAAGTTTTTTGGAAATCTTAATTGAACTTAATAAAAGATCATTGTAAGTAACAAATTTTTTATTTTCTAGAATGAGAGCTTTTTTATCTTTAAATCTTTTTAAATTTTTAAAAAAAAAACTATTTTTTTTTGACATATTTTAACTTAAATCTATCCCCAACTTCTAAATTAATATTAGATTTTTTATTCAAAACATATTTGTAGAATTTTGGGTGCAAACCATGATTAGGTCTTATTATCTTTACGTTATTTTTCGTGATTACATCACCTTTAGTAATTTTATTTGAAACATATATGGATCTACGACTATTAAAATTTTTTAAAGAACTATTTGAAATCTCAATTCTTCCACTTCCTAAGGAGGCTTCTGCTAATCTAATATTATCTACCATAGTTTTAAATTCTTTTTCAGAAGTTGAAAAAAAGGAGTCAACTGATTTATTGTTAGTCAAATTAAAATGTTTTTCAATTACTTTAGCGCCCATTGCTACAGCAGATACTGATGCTATAAAGCCTTTAGTGTGATCTGAAAGTCCTACCAAGGTTTTATATTTATTCTTAATTTCATTAATAGACTTAATATTTTGTTCATTAATAGGAGCTGGATAAGAGGAAACACATTGCAACAGTGTAATTTTATTATTGCCAGCTCTTTTTATTATTTTTAAAGCTAAATCAATATCTTCTTTTTTTGCTAATCCCAATGAAAGTATTATTGGTTTTTTAGTTTTTGCTACTTTTTCTATCAATGGAATATGATTAATTTCAGGGGAAGCAATCTTATAAGCAGGGCATTTTAACTTTTCTAAAAAATCAACAGCATCAATGTCAAATGGGCTTGAAAATATTTCCATGCCAATTGATCTCGAATATTGAAATATTTTTGATGTTAATTCGTTAGAAGTTTCAGCCTTTTTATATAGGTTCCATAAATTTTTTTTTTTACTCCAAGGATTTTTACTTTTAATTCGAAAATCTTTTTTATTAGATTCAATCGTTAATGTATTTGCTGTGTACGTTTGAATTTTAATTATATCTGCACCATTTTTTTTTGCTGAATTGATTAGTTTTTTTGTAATTGAAAAATTATTATTATGATTAGCTGAAATTTCTGCAATTATTAAACATTTATTGTTTTCACCAATAAATATATTTCCTATTTTAAATTTTTTTTTTAACTTCATGCCTTGATTCTTTTATAATAGATATTGTAGTTGTTACTAATTTTTAAAAAATTTTTCACATATTTATAGAAGATATTATCTTTTTTGAGGGGCAAATAACCAAAATATTTCCAATGATACATCAAAACTTTATTATTTTTATCAATACTTATGAAACAATAATTTTTTTTTTGTTGGTTTAAATAATTATTTTGGATTTTAATAGCTTTTAAAAGATCAAATAAATTAGTTTCTGACATGCAGCTTATTAGGCCAGAATAAATAAGTTTATGGCTCTTAAACTTAAAATGATCAGAAGTTGAAATAAATATTGGGCTTTCCTCTTTTAATACGAAAAATGATTTTCTTAATTTTTGCTTTAAAAACCACCATTGATAATGATCAATCTTTTTAATTATTTTTTTATTGGAAGAATATTTTCTATTTATGTATAAATTTTTATAAAATAAATACTTATTAATAATTTTATCATCTACTTCTACTGTTGTAAATTTTTTCATCTTATTTTGTAAAATATTTTATATAATTTTGTTTTATATTTTTAATATTAATATTTGAAGCAGACATCATTTTTTTTATTTGATTTTTATTTTCTAACATTAAAATAATTAGTTGGGTAATTTTATCTGAATTATTTAAATCTTTTTTCTCTAAAAAAAAATAATGGCCTAACTTTTCATATTCTGACTCTGTTAAATTTTGATTATTATTCATTTTAAACAATAATGTAGGAATTTTTAAAAAAGATGATTCAAATGTTGAAACACCTGCTGATGATATAAATACTTTTGTTCCACTCAAAGCATTTAATATGTTTTCAGGCTGATGTAATAGTTTTATGTTTTTGTATTTTTTGAATTTTTGAAAAATTTTTTTATAATTTTTTGCAAAAGGTCCAATAATTAAAATAATTTTAAATGGTTTTTTATTAGTTTTGGATAATTTTTTTATTATTTTTTCGTAAACGAGTAAATTACCTGAACCACCATTATAAAAAACATAATCTGAAGTAATTTTTTTTTTTTTATTATAAACTGAGTTAAAAAGACCATAATCTGGGCCTAACAAAAAATCACAACTTTTTTTATTATTCTTTTTTAATATATTAAAGACTTTTTTATCTTTTTCTAAAAAGATTGGGCTATGATTAATATAACAGTCAACAAAATGTTTTTTTTTGACAAAATCTTCAATTGAAATAATCTTTTTACATTTTTTATAGATAAGTTTTTCCCATTCAAAACCGAGTCTGTAGCTATCTTTTATAACAATATTATTATTATTTTTATTCTTAATTAATTCTAAAAAAAGACTTGCATCTTTTTTTTCATTTAAAAAATGATTTTTATTTTCATATAAAGAAATTATATTTTTTTCCTCACCTTTAAAAAAAAAAAATTTTGGTAATTTGTCAATTACTATTTTGTATTTTTTTAGATCTAAATATTTAATTAAAGATTTGATCCTGTTATAATGTCCTAAACCATATTTGTTGCTTAAATCAACTCTAAAAAAAATCATATTAAATAATTATTATGCTCTTAAAAAGTTCAATGAAAAAACCATATCAATATTGAACTTATTTGGATTTCTTTTGTACATAATTGTAGAACCTGATAAAGAGGTATTCCATGGAAATTTCCCATTAAGTAGTGATTTAAATAGTTGATATTCTATGTAACATTCTAACTTTAGGTTTTTTTTTGACTTCTGCTTATAATTTTTTAAGTTAAATGTTTTCAAAAACTTTGATTTTTTTTTATTAATATTGCAATTTTTATCCAATTCTAGATTTTTATAAATTTTAAAATTGATATCCCACTTTGTGTCAATTTTTTTTTGTTTTAAAATTTTAAAATAATTTCTTTCTGCATTTATAAAAACTTTATCTAAATTTTTAAGATCTATATTTATCTTTTTTTCTGAATAATAGTAATTTAGTTTTTTAATTTGATCTAAAAATTTAATTTTAAAATCTTCTTTTTTTTCATGACTTTTTTCATTTATTATATATTTTGATTTTTCAAATTTGATTGAACCACCTCCAATTAAATTGCAGATTTTAGTTTTTAAAGAACTCGTCTTTTTTATAATTTGAGAAATGTTTGGTTGAGCAATATACTTATTTAATTCATAAAATTTTCCGTAAATTGCGTATGCCCCACCAGCAGGGAAAAAAACTTTTGGTTTAAGGTACCTTAAATATTGCTCTAAATTATTTAAGCTTTTATTTATAATCTTATTTTTTTCTTTATTTCTATTTATATTAAGAAAACATTGTGGAAATTCACTTGCAGCACCTAGTGCACAACAAAATACATCAATATTTTTTTTAAAATCTTTTTTTATGTAATTGTTTATTTTTTTTAATATTCTTAAATTTATTGGAGTGTCAACATTATTAAAAAGTATTGTTTTATTTTGATTAGACTGAATTATAATTGATGTATCTAAATCAAATCCGATATTATCTGGCAAATCACTAGTGTTACTCATAATTTGAGGAATAATAGCTACTGTAAAATCTTTATTAATTTTTTTTTTTTTAAAAGCCTCTAGTTCTATTATTTTTTTATTAGTAAATTTTTTTAACTTTCTTTTTAATATCCCGTTATCAAATTTTTTAATCAAAAATGTTAAATTTTTATGCTTAAATCTTTTAAGTGTTTTAAAATCTAAATGATCACAATGAAGATGGCTAATATAAACAAAATTTGAATTAAATATTTTACTTTCAACATCTTTAAAATTTTTAATTGGATATGAAAACCAACCATTATCATTAGTTTTTCCTAACCATGGATCACATGTAATTATAGAATTCTGCGCTTCTACACTTATAAAAGAATTTGAAAAATGGTGAATTTTAAACATTCTATTTGCACCTTATAGTTTTTGGCTCATTGTTTCCTTGAAAGACAACAATATTATTAATTTTAACTGTTTTAGCTATTTTGCAGAGTTTATCTTGGTTACCTACCTCAGTTAACTCTTTTAGCGTGCCTCCACTATTATGAGCTGTTTTTATCGAGTATGCTAATGTGGTACTTTCTGGGTGTGCACCAAAAATCAATGGTAATTTTCCTACACCCATAAAAAACATAGTTGGTTTAAATTTTCTGTTATTTTTATTAAATTCAAAATATTTCCAGTATTTGTGTGACGGAGATACATAAACAGCTGTATTACCATCAAGTTTAGCAGAAATATCCTTGGCTTTGTTAGTTAATTTAGTCACACTTAAATTTAATGTAAGTTCTTTTATGCTGGTTATACTCAATATTCTTGTGCGTAATGAGCATACAAAAGTGAATGTTTCTTTTTCACATGTTTTTAAATTAATACCATCGATAAATAATTGATTTCCACCATCATTTTTCCATTTATTATTTAATATTCTAATATCCTTTACAGTTCTTTTTAGAGCTCCATCATCACTATTAATTTTATCTAAATTTTTTTGTACAAAGTGAACGGAGGTAATAAATAATATAAATATTATTAAAGATCTTTTATTAAGTAGTTTAAATATTTTTTTTTGTTTTTTTGATTTAAAAAATGCGTTACTAAAATTAGATGTTAGTACAAAAAAAAAGCCCAACCAATAAATCGGTAACAACTGATAATACGTATCACTGTAACCTCTAGTTCTAAATACTAATAATAAAGTTAATATAGAAATAAAAACTATAAAATACAAGAAAGGTTCTTTTGTAATTTGATTAAAAATTTTATAATTAAATAATTTTTTTTTAAAAGTAGTAAATAATAAAAATACAATTATTGGTATTAAATAACTATTGAGAATAATCTGATTTGATTTTAAAAAGTAAATTAAGTACCCGTTGCCCAAACTTCCATTGGCATGTTCAGTTGTTCCATAATATAGCAGTACAAATAAAACTGAACATATTATAGATGATATGATCATTAATTTAAATGGGATTCTTTTTATTAATAAAAAATAAAATAGTAAGCCTAATGCAAAAAGTCCATGATATGCTCTAGCATAAATTATAAATGGTACTAATAAGCACATTAAAATTATCTCGATATTTGAATCTTTTGGAGATTCTATGGTGCTAAAAACTAACGGAATGAAAGGTATAAATAGTAGAGTTCCCATTAAAACTGATCTTTGAATTAAAATAGAATTAAAAGAAGAGAAAGTAAGAATAAAAATTAATAAAAAAAATATCCAATTCTTTGAAACATATTGAGAGCTAATATAAATAATAATTTTTGAACACCCATAAACAACTAAAGCTGGCATAATCATATTGGCAAATATAACAAATGCCTGAAATACATTAATTGTTTCGCTTATAAATGGATCAAAAAAAATTGCAAAAAGAGCATGATAAGGTTCAAAAAGTAAACCATGAACACCATGACTCATTGATGAATATTCTGACCAGGAATTTATTACAGCAGCATCTCGTAAAGTATCATCTTCAATAATTCCTGTGTAAGCTAGATCACTCATCCAAATAAAGTGGCCATTGTTAATTGTGGTTAATGCTATAATTAAAATACCTGAAAAAAAAATATAGAAAAAATTTTTCCAGTTTGAGGCCAATATTGATTTTAAATTTAATCTTATAAAAAATAAAAAGTCTATTAACGCTATTATTGACAAAATAAAAATTGGTAATTTCAAATGAAATAATCCCATAAAACATATAATAGTAACTGGTAACATCCAGCTAAGAGAAAATGCTACAAATTTATTAATCTTTTTATTTACAATAAGATTAAAAATTCCTTCATTTAATCTAAGCCATAACCAGGTAAATAGTGCATAGAATAAATATACCTTATTAAAACCTCCTAATAACAAATCAGAAAAGTTTAATATAAAAAATCCACTTAATAATATTATAACAGAAACATTAAATGATTCTGATGGTTTGTTATTAAAGAAAATTGAAAAATTATTTTTTGAAAACATGTTTATTAATAGTTGGCCATCAAACAATTGCTTAGAATATTTTTATACTTGTCATAACCACAACGAAGTCAAGAATTTTATTCCTAAAGTAACTTAGATAAGTTTTTATTTAATACGGCTAGCGTCATTTTAAGGCTTTACTAAATATATTTCAGCTATTTAATAATATTTTGTTATTTTAAAAGTTATAAAAAAACCCTAGCTATTTAGACTGGGGTTATAAAATAAATAAAAATAAAAACATATGAAATTATTATCTAATAATGAAGTTTTTAGCCAACAGAAACTACAAAATATTTTCTTTATAAGTGGCCTCTTGTTTTTTTATTTTTATTCTTAGAAAAAGCTATTAATGCTAGTCCCATTAGAGATGAATCTACGCTGCTACAAGTACGATAATTACATTTTAATTTTTTTGCAATAATTTTTTGTATTATAGGGATTTTTCTTACCAAGCCACCCGAAAAAACAATTTTTTTTATTTTCGAAAATTTTATAATTTTTTTAGCACTTTGGTAATAGTTATCAGCCATATTTTCAAAAGCAGAACTAAATAAATTAGAAATTGTTAAATTTTTTTCACTAATATTTTTTATAAAACCAGTATTGCCAAATTTATTTGGAAAAAAACTAATATTAGTTATCAAATTTGTAGATGTAGGATGCACTACTTTTCTTTTAATATAATTCCAAATTTTATCTGAATTTTGATTTTTGAAATTTTCTTGCAATAAATTTGTTAGGCTATTTAAGGATCTACCGGCGGGTAGATGAGTAATTGTTTTGAGATACTTGTTTCCAAAAAAAGGTCTTAATTGGTAATCACCTATTTTTAGCTTATTTACAATCACACTAACTTGGGATCCAGTTGCAATATTAATTGATAATTCATTTTTTTTTAATTTGCATGCAAGTACTGCAGCCTGTTGGTCTCCAAATGTAGACCAACAATTGATTTTTTTTCCATTCATCATAGTGAAGCCCACAATTTTTTCCAGATGAGTTACTTGTGGCCATGAAATGTTATTTAAATTAAGTTTTTTTATTATTACATTATCCCAACTTTCTGTAAAAAGATTATACACTCCCATGCCAGAAGCATGTGTATGATGGATAGGGGGAATTTTCCCTGATAACTTTGTCAAAATGTAATCTGATAGAGGTAGCGGAGTCAAGTTGCTTAAATTTTTACCTCTTTGAGATAAATACCATATAGAAGAAATAGGATAGCCTATTTTTATTTCATTTCCACATAATGATATTCTTTTTTTTCCAATTCTTTTTTTCATAACTTCAAAATAACTTTTTTTAGTTTTTTTATAAATTTCACTAGCTCTCTGGTCTTGCCAAGAAATAAAGTTTGTCTTTGCTTTTAACTGACTATTAATTAGTACACAACCGTGCATCTGGCTTGAAATAAATAAATCCGAAATATTTTTATTTTTTTTTAGCAGTAAATTGATTAATTTTTTTGTACGCAAAAAAATCAGATTTGGATCTAATTCACAAAAATTTGTATTTTTATTTTTTATAAACTTTGGTAATTTTATCTTCTTTAAGTTAAAGATTCTTTTTTTTTAATATCTAAGGTTGCACCCTTAATGTAAGTCCCACCAATATCAATTGCTATGGAGTACATTATGATTCCTCAAATAGTTATCTACTATTTTAAAAAAAAATTTATCAAATTTTATTGGTTTTATAGTTATATTTCCTGGTTTTTGTAATAAAGCCATATTAATTATATTTGATTCAAATTTTTTATCTTTTTTAACTAAATTTAATATCTCTTTTGTTGAAAATTGTTTTTTATATTTTATTGGAAAATTTTTCCTTATAATATTATGTAATTGATTAAAATTTTTTTCTGATAGCATGTTCATTTGATTGGAAATAAAATTTGCAATATCTATTCCCCATATTACTGCCATACCATGATTAATTTTATTATCAGTTGCCGCTTCTAAAGCGTGTCCAAAAGTGTGTCCATAATTAAGTACCCTCCTTAAATTAGTTTCCAGTTCATCTTTTTCTATTATTTTTTTTTTTGCCATAAGGCTGTTATGAATTAACTTTATAATAGGCTTTAAGTTTGGCCCATACTTGTTGAGACAGCTCAATAATTCCGAATATGTTTTATTAGAGTCCATTATTGATAATTTTAAAATTTCTCCATACCCTGAAAGTATATCTTTTTCTCGAAGAGTACTTAAAAATTCCCTAAAAATGACTACTTTTTTGGGGGGATGAAATACACCTATTTGATTTTTAAATTTATTTAAATTAATTCCACATTTTGCGCCTATGCAGCTATCTGACATTGAAAGAAGAGTAGTTGGGTAATAATTCCACTCGATACCCCGGTAAAAAATATTTGATACAAAAGTTGTAATATCTTGAATAATCCCTCCACCAATCCCAATCAATATTGTTTTTTTTGTAGCCTGACTTTTTTGTAAAAAATTAAGAACCTTTTCAACGCCTATTAGAGTTTTTTCTCTCTCATTTGCTTTAACTATTAATGTTGGGTATGTTTCAACAAGTTTTTTTAATCTAGTCTTATACAAACTGTATACATGACTATCAATAAGAATTAATTTTTTTCTGCGATCTGACTTTTTAACTGAGATATTTATTCTATTAAGAAGTGTAACATCATATACTCCATTATAAGATTTAATAGCTATTTTTTTCATTTCCTAAACTTTTGAGAATCCTCCATCAACTACAATTGTTTGCCCACTAATATAGGTGTTTTCTTTTGATGCAAGAAAAAAAACAATTTTTGCTATTTCATTTGGAGTTGCCAATCTCTTGATTGGGATTTTCTTGCATAATTGCTTTATTTCAGCTTGTGTATTATTTTGTTTTGTCAACTCAGTATTCACAAAACCAGGTGCAACAGAATTTGTAAGTATATTTTCTTTTGAAAATTCTACAGCTAAACTTCTTGTTAAAGCATCCATTCCAGCTTTAGTTGAAGAATAAACACTTCTACCCTCTCTTGATAGAAAGCTATAAGCAGATGAAATATTAATTATTCTTCCCCATTTATTTTTTATCATGTGCTCGATAACATTTTGAGTTAAGATATATGGCGCTTCTAAATTTATCTGAATTGTTTTTTTTAAAATATTTAAATCTACTTTTTGGAACTTTTTTGGAATATTTATACCTGCATTATTAATCAAAATATCAAATTGTTTGTTAGCTGGCTTTGAAAAAAAATTCAAAATACTGTTTGAACTAGATAAATCCATATCATTTCTAAGAGGAGCTACAACATGATAATCATTATTATTAAATATATTAAATATACTTTTGCCTATTCCTCGCGACCCGCCAGTTATTAAAACTTTATATTTTTTTTTCACAAGCTAATATTTTTTTATTTTTATTATTAAATCACACACTTGCCTTATTGCACCAGATCCACCTGGTAAAGTAGTTGTAAATAATGTAATTTTTTTAATTTCACTGACAGCATTGCTAACAGAGACTGGTAAGCCAACTTTTTTCATTACCTCCATATCATTTAGGTCATCACCCAAAAAGGCAATTTCAGACATTTTAATATTCATCTTCTTTGATAGCATACTTACCACACTAAGTTTGCTATGAATGTTAAAAAAATAATTTTTTATTCCCAAAGATTTCATTCTTATCTTAATATTCTTTTCATTAGACATTGTTATAACAGCTAGATTTAACCCAGATTTAATTATTTTTTTAATCCCGTAACCATCCTGAATGTTATATTTTCTAGTAATGTTTCCATCATCCGAATAATAAATACCTCCATCAGTCATGACACCATCAACATCTAGACAAAGCAATTTTATTTTTTTTATGATCGAAATACTTTTTTTGCTAACTAATAATTTTTTCAAGATCGTCCTTTTAAAATATTTTCAACTTTTTCAACATCTTTAGGATAATCAACTGCAATAGAGCCGGAACCTAGTGATAAACATCTTATTTTTTCTTTATTTTCAATAAATCTTAACATTTCGATACTCTCAGATTTCTCAAGTGTTCCCTTGGTCCAGCTTACAAATCGCATTAAGGCACTTTTTGTAAAAGCATACATTCCAATGTGTGATAAAAATTCTGAGTTTTTATTTTTTAAATCTGAAATAATTGGAGACCTAGATATATTAACAATCAAATCATCATCATTTTTTGCAAGATATGATTTTATTTCATTATATTTTTCTGGCAACTTACTATAAGGCAGATACCCGTTTGTAACCTCTATTCCTTTCTTAACACTTTCTAAATGAAATGAAACTAATGTGTCAATGTCTATTGGATTAACAAGTGGCTCATCTCCTTGTACATTTACATATGTATTATAACTATACTCTTCTACGAGAGAGGCAACTCTGTCAGTACCAGTATTATAATCTGATCCTGTCATTACAAAGTCAATGTTAAACTTTTTACATACGTTTGAAATTCTTTCATCGTCTGTTGCAACTAATATCTTATCAATATTTTGACATTTTCTAACTTGACTCCATACTCTTACTATCATTGGGATTCCTAATATATCAACGATCGACTTACCTGGAAACCTACTTGAATTCCATCGAGCAGGTATAATGGCAATCGTATTTTTCATAATTAATTTTAATAAATCTAATTTATTTTATTTAAATTATGGCTTCAAAATTTTTTTTATAATTTTATGCATATGAAGAAGTCCGATTAATTTTTTATTTTTATCAACCACAGGAACATCCCAAACTTTTTTTTCTTCTATAATTCTTAAAGCATCTGTTAGAGCAACATTTTCTTCAATAGTTAATGGATTGTGATTTGAATGAACAATAACATCATCTACAAAAATTGCAGAAAGTAATTTTTGGTCATTTAACAATAATCTTCTTACATCGCCATCTGTGAAAACTCCTTTAAGTATATTATAGCTGTCTACAACACAAACTACACCTAGTTTTAGTTCACTCATTTTTTCTAGAGCATTTTTGACCATGTCGTTTGTTTGCAAAACTGGTATTTCATCAGGTTTTAAAATTAAATCTGAAACTTTTAAATTATTTTCTGTGGACATTATCTTCTCCCCATTTTTCAAGTAACTCTAGTCTTAATTCATGTGCTTTTTTTGCATGTGTTAAAATTCTTTCAAGATATTTAATATCTAAAACCGTGTTAGCATCTGATAAGGCTTTAGATGGATTATCGTGCACTTCCATAAACAATGCATTAATTCCACAAGCTGCCGCAGCTCTCACTAAATATGGAATATATTCTCTCTGCCCACCAGATATATCTCCCATTGAAGTTGGAAGTTGAATAGAATGAGTTGCATCAAAACACACGGGGTAACCGGTCTCTGCCATGATTGGAAAATTTCGGTAATCATTTACAAGCATATTGTATCCAAAAAAAGTACCTCTATCTGTTAAAAGTACTTGCTTATTACCTGTAGCCTCAATTTTTTTAACTGAGTTTTTCATATTCCATGGACTCATGAATTGACCTTTTTTAAGATGAACTGGTCTACCTGTTTGACCAGCAGATCTCAAAATATGTGTTTGACGGCACAAATATGCTGGAATTTGAACCATATCACATACTTTTCCCGTAGGCTCTGCCCATGCTGCATTAGAAATATCTGTTACAACTGGAACTCCAATTTTTTTTCTAACATTTGATAGAATTTCAAGACCTTTGTCTAATCCTATTCCATGAAAACTTGAAACTGATGATCTGCAGTCTTTATCAAAACATGATTTGTATATCCAAGTTAAACCAATTTTTAAGCAAATTTCGCCTATCTTTTCTGCCATCATCAAAGCATGTTCTTCGCTTTCGATTGCACAAGGACCACCTAAAAAAACTAATTGCTCTGTTCCACCAATCGTTACAGGTTTTACATCGCCATATCCAACTTTAATTTTTTTCATAAAAAGCTATCTCAATAATTTTAATTCATTTATAATTGATTGAGATCCAGCGGTTATTAATCTTTCATCTGAAGCTGAGGTCACAAAATTAAATCCTGCTTTTATCATTTTTTTCGACATCTCTGGAGAAGAACTGTGAATTCCTCTAATAATATTCTTTTTTTTTGAAATTTTTAAAATTTTTAAAATTGCTTTTTCAGTTGTTTTTGAAAGTATCAATTCATTTGAACGCAACTTATTTTTTTTATCTACTTGTAAAGGAGAGCCCAAAGATATTCCTAAATCATTTGGACCAATATATATTCCGTGGATACCTTTTACAGATAAAATTTCCTCAAGATTATCAATTGCTTCTTTAGTCTCAATCATCACAATTTTTGTTATTTTTTTATTTGCTTCAGATAAATATTTTGATCCCGAAACCATCATTGCTCTTAAAGGTCCAAAACTTCTTGATCCTTCTGGTGGGTACAAACAGGAATTTACAAATTTTTGAGCTTCATGTTTTGTATTTACTAGTGGACAAATTATTCCTGAAACTCCACAATCTAAGATTTTCATTATAGTAGCTGGATCATTGCTAGGAACTCTTACCAGAGATAATGTATTAGTAGATGTGATAGCTTGTATCATTGATAGAGTGCTATCAAAGCCCACCATACCGTGTTGCATATCTATAGTTAAAGTATCCCACTCTTGATGAGCCATTATTTCTGTAGCAAATGCGCTTGGTATTTGTAGCCAACCATTAAGGAGAAATTTTTTTTCTTTAATTTTTTTTTTTAATAAGTTTTGCATCTTCTACGGAAGATATAGTTATTATACTTTAATTGGTATATCTATAAAATTTTTTCAGTGCATAAATCAAGCCAATTGAGCTATTAGTACTGGTCAGCTACACGCATTACTGCGCTTCCACATCCAGCCTA
>MDTF01006913.1_pt1 | contig 14994 bp, 12 predicted proteins | sample 811191 | NCBI WGS metagenome assembly MDTF01 (sample SAMN05326649, study PRJNA326480) | marine metagenome | isolation source: seawater | place: Southern Ocean | collected 2011
ATGGGTAGGGGTCGCATGTCAACTTCATGTACCGTACCCCCACCAGGCGTATAGGGCGCCCAAGCGTGGGTTCACTGCGACACTGCGACCGCCATGGTCGGCATGCCTGTCATGGAGACCGCTACAAAATCAGAGCGACCTTTATCGCATGTTCGTTATAAAACTCACACCATAAATCTATGACAGTAAGAAAATGGATTTAGCTACACCGAAGCCGATCACAACGGTAAAGTCTCTTTTGCTTTCAGTCATCTTCATAATTATTGCCACTGTGGTCAGTCACTATATGTCAAGTTTCGCTATGCAAAACGACACCCTTTCCACGCCCACGAAACTACCAGTGCATATAAGCAAACGAATTGCCCTGACAACGTACGAAACTCACATTGTTACGGCTAGTGTCGACCCGGCCAGCATACGGCACACGCTCGCGGATGTCGGTGGACTTGCCAAGATTAAAGAAGACATCTACTTGAACATCATCTTCCCACTACAATCGCCCAGTACGTTTTTCGGCACCCTCAAGTGTTTGGAGCCGAGTCGAGGCGTGGTGTTTGTCGGTGCCCCGGGGACGGGCAAGACGATGCTGGCGAAGGCGATTGCATCGGAAGCCAAGGTTAATCTACTCTGCCTTACGCTTTCGATGTTGGAAAACAAGTATTTTGGAGAATCCAGCAAACTGTTGGCGGCAGCGTTCTCCCTGGCAGTGAAGATTCAACCTTGCATCATGTTCTTCGACGAAATTGATGGAATGATGCGAGAAAGGGGGGCAGACGAGCAAAGTAGTTCGTATGGCTTTAAGACAGAGTTTCTAGTGCACATGGACTCAATGCTGGCAGAGTGTACAGATGCGGTGTTCGTCATAGGATCGACGAATAACATGAAGGTTCTTGACCCCGCTCTCAAACGTCGCCTTCCAAAGGTGTACCACCTTGAAAAGCCAACCCCGTCCGAGCGTGGGACAATCCTGGACATTCTACTTCAGAAAGAGCCTGAGAATCTGCGGCTGATCTCGGACGAGGATTACTTGCATGTCATTAAGGAAACGAACGGATACACCGGCAGCGACCTCAAGGAGATCTATCGCCTCGCAGCCTCGTCGCGCTTGCGCACGCAATTCGAAACGCCCACGTTTCGGAACATTCTGAAAAATAACGTGGATTTGGAAGGATATATCGATGGCATATGCACAAAAGACTGGGCACACGCGTTGACCGAGTACAAGAAGTGCAAGCAGTACGCGGAAGTGGCATACTGTGGTACCGATCGGACCACCGAGTTATTGAATTCTCTCAAAATAGGAGGGGCAAGCGTTGCCTGACTCGTATTCCCTTTCCTTTTTGCTTTTATTGCAGAAAGCTGATATGGAATATGCTTGTACGCCCGGCACCGTGTGTCCCCTCTCATACGAACCCCATTCTTTGCCACCAAGAATTACAAAAAACACACAAAATCTTAGTTGTACGTTTGTCGAGTGTATTTGCAAGTGTTCATGTCTATAAAATACAGGAGATGGAAGAGATGATGGGTCTTGGTTTATTTTCAGCTGCAAGTGGCGCTGCAATGTTTGAAAAATGTTTGGAAAACCGTACACTATCAGAGATCGTTGCTTTCATTGCCTGGTTGGCACTGCCGCTTGCGATTATAGTCCATCTAATATTCTGCCAAGAGTCCAAGGAGATATCTACACTCATACTAATTTCTAGCGTGTTCATAATCTCGTTCTATTTGAAATTTGTTGTCAGCAGATCTGAATGACATAGCCCTCTTGTGAGAGACGAGGAGTTTCAGGAACTCGGGGGTCTCGACGAGGATGCGGTGATCACGCAACTTGGTGTCTTTCCTCGTGGAATCGTGCTCCTGAGACCCTCCGACCCTTAGCCCAAACCCGACTGCTCCTGCCACAGCTTGCCTGGAGCTCAAGGTGGAAAAGGAGAGCGCGCACAGCGACTGGGTGCACGGTGGCCTTCTCCCCTGATGGCACGGTGGCCTTCTCCCCTGATGGCACGGTGGCCTTCTCCCCTGATGGCACGACCATCGTCTAGGGCTCCGATGACAAGACCGTGGGCATCGGATTAAAAAAAATTAGTACGACTGTACGTAAAATGGCGGAAGACCGTATGATATCAATTATCGTTACCTCCACCAGTCCAATCTGAGCCCATGACGAACCCGTAGGTGACCTGTGTGTCTCAGGGTGTATACTCCGTTGCTTTGGTGTACACCCTTCATAATCACAAATCGAGTCATGCGAGGATCATTACGACGCGCGCATTTGGGCCTTTTCATTCCCTGTGTGGGCACGACGGGTCTTGGGCAAAGGGCTCGGCACCAAGGAGACACTTGCTCCTCCTCACCCGCCGCCGTATTTCGCATCATTGATATTGGCCTGGGGGGGTTCAGGGTCATTTGACAGGGCTCGTGCTTTTGCATGGGATTGCCACATTTTGTCTGATTGTTATCATGGCCCAACATTTTATTTCACGACGAAAAATGGTTGTCGCACTTACAGGCGGGGGAAATGCGAGCCCGCGTGCGACTGTGGTGTCAATATCGAAGTGTACCACGTATACGGTGACTCTCAACGAGTATTTTCCTGCCCGCTGGCCTACTCCCCTCCAGGTAGGCGTGGCAGTTCCCCCCTCGTCACCCAAAGAATAAAATAAGCATGGTTAATAAAAGTATGTCGGTTGCGGTACTACTGGCTTCGTTGAAACAGGAAGCAGTTTACATCACGTCGTATATCACCAACCAAACAGTACGCGACTGCGCTTCCTTCCAAACTCTCTACGAGTCGGAGACCTGCTGTAGTAACCCCACACTCGCAGGGGAGTTCATCGTATTGAGGCGCCCCAGTTCGGTGTGCGAAGTCGGTTGGCGCTCGGTGAGACTCGGGGCAGTCGACAGATGCGTAAAGTTGCACGAAACGGCCGTGTGGACCAAGTCCGAGGCGACGGCCGCGTGCACGACGGAGGGTGGTCGGCTCGTGGAACCGAGGACGCAGGTTGATGATGATGTACTCAAAGCACTTATCAACTCCATCGACGAAGGGCAGGTGAGTTGGTTGTACTTTTGGATTGGTATGACACAGGATCCCACCGAAAGCGACCTGAATACTGGTTGGACGTGGGATGCTGACGCAACCCCTCTCGTCTACACAGGCTGGCAATCGGGTCAACCAACCAGTTACATTGGTGCTGTGGACGATGGTCCAGAGGATTGTGCTTTGTACCGCAAAGGCTACGGCTGGTACGACTTTGCGTGTTCGCCCGCCGCAACGGTCGTGTGCATGGCACCTAAGTTCTCAGTCACGATTCCAAGCTTCGGTGTGTTCGAATTTTGCTGGGGTCCGGACGATAGCGATGGATTTGAGTTTACTGATGTGACATCCCGAGAAACACCGGTGTGCCTGAAAGTCCTCGACACGCCGGCCTACAACCTTGCTCTCGCCAAGGAGGCGTGTGGCGCTATGAATGCGCAGCTATACTACCCGACTACAGCGAGTGAGAACGACGATTTTGCCGACTGGGTGTGGGGCAAGGGCACGCCGGGAGACAAAAAGGTGTGGCTCAACATCGTGCAGAGTCCAAGTGCGACCGATCCTGCCCAGGACTGGATGCTTCCATTAGGGTCAGCCTTTCCACCTGGGCAGATCACATGGAACGGTCCGAGCGACCCGGAACCATCGGAGCCACCCTTCCCGTCGCAGGATTGGCTCAACCTACTTGTGACTTCGCCCGATTCGGGCACTACCGTCTCGGGGAAGTGGCAGGACGTGTCGCGCATGACAACCGGCGCGGGTGCCATCTGTATGAAAGACGCGTAAAGAGCGTCACGAAAACATAGAGACATATTACACTACTCTTTTTTTGTATCTATGATGAAGACGAAACAAGAGTTTTTCTTTGATCGAGAAGACAAGAATTTCTTTGTGTATCACCTTGAAAAATATTGCGACATATTAAATGCCAATGTGGAAAGCAGAAGACATGCTCAGATTTCATGATGCTCAAATTCTATATAGGTCGGGAAAACGCCCCCTAGACGATGACGAAAGGTCACCTGCGGAAGATGAGGAAGACGCAAAAAAAGAGAGTTCCTCTTTGTTAAAAGACGCGATACACAAGCAAACATCTAAAGTATTCGTGCATTTGAATTTTACGTTAAGGGATGAGACTAACAGTCCTTGTTCGAAGCCGACAGATGCCAAGGAATTAACAATTACCATTACCTACCATGACAAAACACCACAATTACGCACGTATTTTAAAACTGAATGCAGTCAACTTTTGAATGAACTCTCCGACAAACTTGCTACTGGTTATCATCATAGTGGAGTTACAACGGGTGCTGATCCCGATGCTTACAGCGTGACTGTGACACAAATGGAGTTTACGCAAGAAAACATGAGTTCGTTGCAAATATATTTGATCAGGCGAGTTGAGCAAATGTTGCAATCACAGACATTTCAAAATTTGCAAGGGCGTCTCACGAGACATAACCCTCACCTCAAAGAAGTAAAATGGTTGTTAATGCCCGAACTTGGGATGGGGTTTAAAGCGACAGCGGATCGTCAACTGGGTGAAGTGATGGACAGTGCACTACGGAAAAGAAAGCAAACAAGAAAGAGACAAACATGGAAAAGGACTCCATCACCGCTAAGACGGCCCGAGCGACGAGACACCGCACCGCTAACCCTGCCCCCTCCGAGCGACGAGGACACCGAGGTTGACAGTGAAAATGAGTGGCCTGGCGCGGAGCCGCCCAATTGGGTGGATGCCCGCCGGAAGACAGGAACTTGATCCACCCAAGAATGTTATCAGCGCGAAACACTCAACGCTTTCACGACGAGAAATAGTACTTTTCTGCGGGAGATATGATGGTTCCAACAATTTTTTGCTAAGCATGTCGATTTATCTTGCGCGGAAGGATTGTTATGTGGCGTGAAGATGGTACATGGGCGGGTGCTCTTCATACTAGTGGCGTTGAACGCCCTCATTGCAGGTTCCCTCTGTTGCACCCCGATAATCTGTCTATTGGAAGTTTCACACTCACGGTGGTCTGCGTGGGGAAGAAGGCAATGTAGCTTTTCGTGTCATCAAGGTATTTCAGTGATTTTGACAGATACCCTAGATCGTGCCAATTGTCTCCAATGTTTGCAATGATGGTGTAGCCACTGTCGCCGATTTCTTCTCGGCAGCTGCTTTTGAAACGCTCAAGGTTTTTTGCCTTGATTTCCGTGCCTCTGGGTCGCATGTGTACTGACCGAAACTTGCTCAACTTCATGTTCATGTGTTTCATGACCCTCGACAGTTCCTGCATGCCCTCCTCGCATTCCTGGCGCGCTGTGACAATGTGACACGGAATATTCTTGCGTTGACAAAAGTCGAAAACCTTGTAGATTGGATCAATTCGTTTGAAGCTATGGCTGTCCCGCTCGATTAGCGTACTGTCGACGTCAAAAACGACTGCGGGGTTGTCGACCGTCATCAATTTCATTTGCAGAAAGCGTATCAACCAATCGGACACTTCTTCTCTGCTACGTGGCCCACTTGTCTCACTCTCGGCAATGATAAATTGAAAGGTTAGTGGGATCATGCCTCCTTATCTTTATCTCCAATAGAGAAAAAAAAGGAGTTCGTTTACATATGTCAGTTTTTTCTACTCACATCTATGTAAGATGGACGCGCGTGTACAGTCAATTCTAGATGAAATTATCAACCCAGAGGACACCGAAATCACAGCCTCTCATAACAAGTGGATGCAACGAGAATTGGTCAAACTATTACACAAGGAAATGGATGTTGCTAGGAACGAACAGAATTTATCGAATCGAATGGATCGCGAAAGAAAAAAATCAAAACTGGTGATAAATCATGCTTCGGACGCGACTTCAAAAACACCCAAGAACTGCTAGAAGAGGAAACTGCCCCTCTTGTGGGCAAGAAAATGTAGTGTCAAAAAATGTTGTCCAAAGAGATCCCGACCACGTGGAGACTTTTATCGAGCGTCGACAGAGACTCACTAAAATCAAGAAAATTAGTCAGAGATCACTTGGGTTTTTCAAACAAGAAGTCGGTAGGTGAATCTCGTTACAAATCGAGTCTATCCTATTCGGCTCAGTTGCAAATAGGAGATCGGCCCCGCACGGTCAGCACGGTGCGTAGAGAGAGTACGGTCGGCGTGTCAGTAGATTCAATTTTTTTGTCATTTGCGGACTTGTTATGTGCGTAGGCGAGCAGCAGTGCCCTGAGGGGGGGTGCGAGAGGTTAGGAACGGTGTAAGGGTTAGGCTTGAGGTTGCCTTCGACCGAGGGATTACCGCAGACCTGTAGGTGGCTCATACTGCACCTGCCGACCGAGACACCGAGGGAGGAACAGACCAGATCTCAATATGCTCAAAACGTAATGAAAAACACATTCCAACAACTATCAGTAGCGAGCGGTGACGGTGAAGGGTGAGGGTGCGGGTGTTACGTCACAAACGAATCTGAATCTCCCCCGTTGCTGCTTCGTTTACCTTTTCAGTCTTCATCATGTTCCACTTCGGAGTGTACACCTTAGCGGGTTTGCGCGTAGCCTTATGAATCCCCTTGTACCCCCTGCCCCCCGTGCCTTTCAATTTGCCATTGCTTTTTTGCAATCGGTTTATCGCGGTTGCTGGCAATACGCTCGTGTCGCCGTTTTCATAAGCGTCTTCCAGCTGCTCCGACGTCTCCCCCCGGAAAACTCTGACGTCGTCGGCCAACCCCCTGTACTTACCGCTTTTTTCGTAACTTCCTGCAATCCTTCCGACCGTACCGTGTATTGCGTAGATCAAACAAAGGTGTTTCAATCTTTTTTTGTGTTCGTCGGAATACGGCGCGTAATCTGTCGCGTACGTTATCTGATTCACCTGTTGCATTTGCTCCCATGTCAAAGGTGCCACATCCTTGTTCACCTCCAGTGCGTCCAATGCTGTCGCTACGTCCGTCAGTCGCTGCAACAGCCCTTGTATGTTAGTAGCCCAAGTCGTCTCACCAGCGGTCGAGATGTCGATGTCGTCGTCGATCGCGTCAGCCTTGCGCTTCTTACTCTCTGGTTGGCCGAGTTTTGCTCCCCACACCTTCTCCGCGCTGTCCGGGATTTCACCCAACGCTGAGCCCCCCCCGGCGTCCGCATGGGTTGGACCCTGTCCCGTGACTTGCTGTGAACCAGTGAGTCGCACGTTCGCTCTCCCAATAGACAATTGAATTTGTTCAACCACGTACGAGCGCATGGGGAACGTGATCCCCTTCAATTTCTCAAGGATAAGGTCGGCGGTGGGGAAATCGCACATCGTGTTGCCGACCAATTCCTTTGCAATTTCTCTTGCATACCCCTGAAAGCTGTAGACCGAACTCCACCCATCTTTGAAGGAATGGGGCCGGTATCTGTATCCGTCTCGAACTGGCCCCACGCTTGCAGGATCGACTTCATATTGCCTTACCCACATCATCTGCGCGCGACTGAGCTTGTCGGGGAAGATCCCTACGACCCTATAGGTCCCCTTCTCTAGCGCATACGCCACGAACCCGTACCAGGCAAATATGAAGATCACACTCTGCAGGTTCCCACGCTTCTTTGTCGTCACAATTGTCCCTTTTGTGTCTGTATCTGGAACATCGAAGTATGCCCTGTGCTGTGTGTTTTGGACCAGTGCATCGCTTTTCGAAAGCAACTCCTCAAAAAAGGCTTCCTTGCCCCTCTCAATCGACACAAGCAGAGTCGTTTCTGATTCCATATCTCCCCAGGGGAACTGTATCTCCATCCGCGGGTGCTTTCCAACCCCCCCCGTCCCCTTTGTCACCTCCTTGTAAAACGTACCTTCTTTGGGCAGATCCTCCACTAGACTGAGTGCGATCAGGTACATTTGCAGTCCTGTCAGCGATGGATTCATGATTTGCAAGTTTGATGTGCTGATTGAGGTTTGCACGAACGAGCCAGTCTCCCAGTATGTCAGTACGTCGCCGTCGCTGTTCGATGCGTCCACGATGCACTCCCTCAGTGTGCCATTCTCTCGCTCGACGAATTGGGCCGATTGGAAAACTACCCCACTGTTCAGGTGCTTTCTGCTACGCCTCGTCGCGTGCGTCTCGGCGTGCATCGCGGCGTGCGTCTCGGCGTGCGTCGCGGCGTGCGTCTCGGCGTGCGTCGCGGTGTGCGTTTCGGCGTGCGTTTCGGCGTGCGTCATGGCCTGCGTCGTGGCGTGCGTCTCGGTCTGCGTCTCGGCCTGCGTCGCGGCGTGCGTCTCGGCCTGCGTCGCGCCGTGCGTCTCGGCCTGCGTCGCGCCGTGCGTAGCGGCGTGCGTCGCGGCGTGCGTCGCGGCGTGCGTCATGGCCTGCGTCGTGGCGTGCGCCACGGAGTGCGGTTGTAGAGTTGACGTACGCCTTGACCCTCTCCGTTCGGATGAGAAACAAACTGACAGTAAAAGCGAGGCGTCGAAACAGAAGACCGTGTTCATGTCACTGGTACGAATACATTGGCGATTTGAAAATGCAAGGTAACAAATATATCTTTCAAGAGTGGGTACCTGTCACGAAAGGCAACAACTCTGTGAATGATCACTTGACTACCGAAAGTGAAATCAGCGCCGTCAACAACGATTCATTCGGGAGTACACAGAATATAAGGACCCCTCTACACCTTCTCTCATTGACAGTCAGGAGAAACATCCTCTATGCTAGGCTGAAGAAGGTGTACACTGTTGCTCAGCTGGCGACGCTCATCGGGATGGCGGACACGGATATAATGGACCTAGAAAATGGAAGGCTGTTTCCGAATGCCGTGATAATTTCCAAGTTGGAAACGGTGTTGAATGTTCGATTGACACCCATATAACGGCACAGGTATGCCCCAAGGCTCCTGTGCACCTCGCGGGAAGTGTGCAAAGTGAGAAATGTGAATCTCTACGCGTTGAGTGTGTGTAAAACTTTTATTTTGTAGAGCAACATGGCTGCGAGTAATAATAAAGTGGTCCTTTGGGAACCAACGTGCGCTTACAAACAACACGTGGATCATCCTTCCGACATTTATGAGTCCAAAAATTTATCTACAGTCAATGGTCCACCGCTCACCTACGTTGTATCGGCTGCCCTTCAGGAGGTTTACAGGAACGCGAAAATATCGACGTTTCAGTTAGAGACGGTGCGTCATATTTGCCAGTGTCTCTCGCATCGCAAAACATTTTTTCTCGGCGACGGCACCGGATGCGGTAAGGGAAGAATGATCGCGTCCGCTGCGTTGGAGTTCGTTGAGCGCGACCGAAGGGTTCTGTGGGTGAGCATGAACAAACGCCTGTTTCAAGATGCAATGCGAGATACAAATGTGCTAGAATCGCCCCAACTGACATGGGGCAAATTCACGGCAGCCCTATCGTTCATCACATACAACGAGTGCGTGAACGACGGGGTTCGTGAACAAGTTAAATCTTGGTTGAGGGGCCCGCACGAATGCCTCGTAATCCTCGACGAGTGTCATTGGTTGCGGAACGCGTCCAAGTCGTCGCTCTGCCTGCGTGAGCTCTTGGATTCGCTGCCTCATTGCAAGATACTGTACAGCAGCGCAACTGCTGCCAGCGTGCCGAGTCATTTCAGGTACACCGATGGACTGGGACTCTGGGGCGAGGAAGATTCCCCGTTTCAGTCACTTGGCGATTTCAAGTCGAGCCTGACTAGAAATGGGGACACCATCATGGAGCTGGTTGCGCTACACTTGAAATCGCGTGGCGTTTACGTGTCTCGTCACCTTAGCATGAACAATGTGCAGGTTCACTGTGTTAAGCAAGAGCTGGACGAGACCACCCGAGACCTATACAATCGCTGCGCCCGCGTCTTCTCTAATAACCATTTCACACAAGGTATGAAGCATCAAATGTTCTGGCAAAGGTTCTTGGCACGCACAAAAGTACCTGGCGTATTGGAATTGATACAGCACGAACTGGACCGCGGAAATGCTGTCATCGTAGCACTTCAGAACACGGGCGAGGCGAGTGACGTGCGAAACATGACACCCGAGTCGCCCGACTACGTCAGCACGTGCCAGGAAATATTCGAGCAGGTGGCACCGAACTCAGTCGTTCCTGACTTTGCATTGGATCCAATCGACGCGATCGTGCACAGGTTTGGGTCACACAACGTCGCGGAGATTACAGGAAGGCATCGGAGAGTGACACTTGACACTAATGGCGACAAGGTGTATGCGTCGAAGCCAACCCCCCTGCAAGAGCACAAGGACTTTCAGTCGGGCAAAAAGGACATTGCAATCCTGTCGCGTGCTGGGAGTACGGGCATTTCATTGCACGCTGAGCTTGCGCACTCGAAGCCCAGAGTCCACGTCTGCTTGGAGTTGCCGTGGAGCCCCGAAGACTTTTTACAACAATGTGGAAGGAGCCATCGGGCATCCGAGACCCAACTTCCAGTCTACAAGTTCGTGTACACCTCTATACCGTCGGAACTTCGATTCGTCTCGTCGATGTCACAGAAATTGGCGAGCTTGGGGGCGCTGACCAAAGCGGACAGGGACTCATCTGTCAGTCTGCTGCAAACCCCAGAAAGGTGGTCAACCGCTGCGAAACGCGAAGTTGCATTACGTATATGTTATGATTTCATGCTCGATAAGCTCAAGTCATCGCCAACGCCCAATATCCCGACACTGCCTAGCGGGAGAGTTTATGAGTTACTGGGCTGTCACCCCAACTGCTCGATGAATAGGAAGCGAATCAATCTGTTGCTGTGTGTGTCTCGTACAATTGAAACCACCGAGCGGCAGCCAGTCTCGCCCGTCGACACACACCTTTACCCCCAGGCAATCGCAATGATTCGCGTGGTCCTCGTCGATCACAAAGCATGGTCGAGCGGAAGATTCTCGCAAGAGCACTCCTCTCTGTATTCGAGGCGTACAAAGGGACCACTGGTCGGACTGCTATTGGCTCGTCAAGCGTGGGAATGTAGAAACACATTGGGGAGCCTACCCGACTCGTTATTCGATTTGATTTACGAACAGGTTGCAAAGGATTGTCACATTGACAGCTCTGCGCTCTACAGCTCATTGATGCCGTTGATGTCCCCGTCAGTCTCAATCGTCTCGTTGCCTACGATGCCAAATGACACGTTACAAAATCGTTTGCTAGGCCTCACCATAGAAGATCAACACACGTTTCACCGTGTCATGGGCGACGCGGCGCAGAACAATGGTGGTAAGAAATGCAAGGGGGTGCATATTCTAGAGCACTACCGAAAGAAGGTCAATGGAAATAGCCTGAGTATATCAATGCGTATATCCGGCAGGGATCCTACAGACTATTGGATAGACGTGGTCTCAGAACTACCAGTATATCCTGATCTCTCCGCCGAGCAAAGTATTTTGAACGTTCTCACACAGCAAGTTCACAAGATACGATTTGAAGGCAATCTCGTACTAATGTACAAGCCCTGTATGGTGGATCCGTCTCGTAGATTCACGGTGGATCAATTCGAGCAGGAGGTTGCAGAAGGCCGCGTGGTGTTTTGTGGCGATTCCAGGTTCGAGAGCAAACATACGAATCGCATTCGTCACCTGACCAACAGAATACACCTCTCACGATACCGTTACCGGATTGCGGTCTTCAATGGCCTGAACCGGTGGGAATCTAGCGAAAAGACACTACTTTCGTTCGATGTAGATGGCGACGACATGGTCGGATTGCTGATATCGTGTGAACGAATCAACCAGCCGCACCTGTAGTCACCAGAAGCGGCACCCATCGGGGGTATGTGACGCACGAGGAGCTGAGCGAGTACCGTCGCGCGTGAGCCGTTGCGGGGGCCAAGGCAGGTGCGGGGTTGTGTCAAAAAAAAAATGTTGGGTACAATAAAAGCGAGTATGGGCAACATGTGCTCGAGCGCGCCAAAGGCAATGAATGAAGTTGATGATCCCCAGACCACCTCGCAACCGGCACAAACGGGGGGTGGCGTTGCATCCACCGGCCCACTGGGCACAGCAAGTAACAGACGCGTCGTGACCGGCATGGCCTGTCGTCGCTGAGTGCACCCACTTCTACACCGCACTCTTTTAATCACCTGCGAGACGACAACAGGGTATCAATAGTTTCGTAAAGTTCTGTATCCATTTTACATTGATCATTTTCAAATTTACACGCGCTGCCCAGGTACCGTCGTCAACCTCACACTACCCATCCCGCCACCCGACACCCACATGATCATAGAGGCCACAGCGGCCACGGACGAGGCTGCAGTTGCCGAGGCCGTGCGGTTGTCGTGCCGCTCTCTGGGACGACTACTGCAGGTGCAGCACACGCTACTCAGCCTGGCGGTGTGAGATGGTTATGTGAAGAGCCGTTCAGTCACGGAAAGAGTAGTCGTAAACGATTGCGTGTTGGTGTTCGTCGGTGGCGGGCATTCCGTTTGCGCTCCCGGTTACAAGCTCGTGCCATCCGAGAATGCGCACTTGGGCAAGCTAACGGTAAGAACTGAGATGGCGAACACTTTTTTTCCCGCCATATTCAAAATGCCAATGTGGAAAGCAGAAGACATGCTCAGATATCATGATGCTCAAATTCTACAAAGGTCAACGGGGGGAGGAACAAGTGCCATCGAATACATACCTGCAAATGCTCACAATCTGAGAACTGCAAATGTCGACACACTTGTGATTTATTTGAAGGATAGCTATGTTCAACTCAGACATGATCAAAAACAGCGTGTAAGTATCTGGCAGAAGTCTAAGGGGGAGAATGGGGTTTTAGACGAATGGTTACGGGTAAATCCCGAAGGTGCTTTTTTCCATGGCAGAACTGAACTTACACGAATCTACACCCCTGTCAAGAATGATTTGCTGCAATACATTCGTTGGAAAAAAAAGAGCAATGATTGGAACCTTCTCAACAAACAGGGACGGTACAAATTCGATGCGTCACGGTATACGATAACTGTCACCGATCTCACAAGAGCTACTGAATCGCAGCTAGTCATGGAGAAAGCAGGCGTTACCGGCGATTCTTTCGCAAGATACACGGGTCGCTTGGAAGACATTGGGATTCAAAATATTAACAGTGCGATCCAAATAGAAGTTCAAAAAGTTCAATCGGAAAGCGACAGGTTGAAGATTTTTGTGTTACCCTCACAATTGAATGGTGCCGAATATCCTTCCCCAGACACAATCGTAGAAGATGTAAGCGATTACCTTCACGACAAGACCGGGGGACCACGTGGTCAGTTATCCGCAGATCCAGGTGTAGCACAATTTATCATAGATAATGCATCCAATCAACACGCAAATGATGGTATTAACAATGTAAGCCGGATGGGCAATATCCCAGGAATTCGCTTAGAAAATGGGTACCTGATGGTGAGTTCAGAAGAATTAAATATTCAACAATTTTCAAATCAGTTGAAAGAGATGACACTCCTAGGTGTTCAAAACGTAGCAGTCAAAGGTTTGGATACCTCCTACTCGAACTTCGTTGACAGAGCCCATACAGTGGATTTACTCTATGCATCAGCAGTGCCTGTGGGTGTGTATGGAAATACAAATGATGTTAAGACTCAGATGGTGGCAAAATTGACACTCTATGCTCAATATGTTGCAGCCATGCGCATTGCTGTTAATCGAGGAAATTGTGATCTTGTTCTCATGCCACTTGGTGGAGGGGTGTTTAATAACCAAGCAATGGATATCAAAAGTGCAATCTACTCCGCATTTGTGCAAATGCGGAGTTATTTGTCATTTGCAAATGTTGAAGTCAAAGTTTTAACCTACGACAACAATCATGCGGAGAAAAAAACGTACAGATGACACAAAGTTCCACTGGACAACGACGCACGGGTGGGGCTCTCGCTAGCACAGAGGGTGCAGGGGTCGCAAGCCTGGCAAAGTGGACCCAGAACACGTGTTCACAAGGACCAGAAGGTCGTTCAAGGCAGCGGCGAGTTGCATCTTTCCGTTGTTTGCGCTCGCCATGGCGTGCATGGTCTTTTCCTTGATGTACCCTGTGAGCGTTGCACGGTGGTATTGCGATAGTCGCGTTGCAATGACTTCTTCCACGGTGCCGTGAGCTGTGGAAGCCTGGAGGAATGACGTCAAGATCGCCATTGCGACGGTGGCGTCTTCCACGTGAACGAACAAACCGATGTAGATGTTCCAGTTTGTATCTGGTCCCCCTGGGCGTCGTCCTTTAATCCGCTTGTTGAATTTTGTTTGGTACTTGTTGTGTGATTGCTGCTGGACGTACCTGACCTTGCCAGAAATGTCGACATTCACATCGGCAACGCCAAGTCCGTACGGCAGCAGCTTTTCCCGCAGGCCTGGCATCTCTGAAATAAGAATGCTGTGGGACGGTGCTTTGCAGGCACTTGGTACAGGCTTCCCGCAAATGTTGCGGCGATGCTTCTCCATTTTCCCTGACGGCACAAGGCGAACGTCCGGCTCATGTATGAGCATCGCTGACTTCCCCCCCCCGCCGGTGTGCGCGCCCAAGCGCTGCAACGTGAACGCCGCTTGCGTCGTTGTCCTCATGACCAGCCTGTCCCTCGCAGTTTGACGTAGGTAGGGGACCGCGTCTGCGCGCGCCTTGGCGACGACGGCGCGCACGTTGCGCACGCTCTGCTCAACGTCAGCAAGCCGTCCCTCGCCTGGCAATAAGTGTGGGTCGTACAGCGCGCTCGTGGCGGCGTCCAATTGCTCCAGCGCCGCGCGTACGCCCTCGTCGATCGGCACACAGGCACTCGTCTCGTCGGTGCACTCGACCGGCGCCGAAGCTTGCGTGGGTGCAACGGGGATGGGGGCAGCGGGGGTGGGGGCAACGGGGGTGGGGGCGGGAGTCGTCGCAGCCACGATCGGCGTAGGAACGATGCGGCGGTGCGCGGGTGCGGCCAAGGCGATGTCCACGAGCCTATGATTCTCTTTGCGCAGCGTCTCGATTGTCGCATTCAGTTGACGTATCTTCCCTTGGAGATCCTGGACGTATGCGTTCTTTCGA
>MDTF01006805.1_pt1 | contig 14979 bp, 10 predicted proteins | sample 811191 | NCBI WGS metagenome assembly MDTF01 (sample SAMN05326649, study PRJNA326480) | marine metagenome | isolation source: seawater | place: Southern Ocean | collected 2011
CGATTAGCCTCACAGAAACGCGACGGATCGCTACACTTCTGTCGTTTCATTTCTTCGAAGACCCTCTTGGATTCTTCACCATTCATCCGCTCTATTGTGCACCGCGATCTTTTTTTGTCATTCAATGTGTCATGGTGCAGCACGTCCATGGTGACCTTCCCCCCGAGGTACTGTTTCACGCTCCTGGGGTTGTTTACTTCGTGAACCTCGTACACGTAGTACGCCGGCGTGTGCAACAGTTGTTTGAAAGAATCCATACCTGACGCCGGGGGGTGACAGTACAGGGCCGTGTCGCCACTGACCTCGTTGGTGTATGACGTTTGCTTATTGACAACGTGGCGAATTCCCCACAGCTTCCCATGGATGTGCAGCATACCGCCCTTTGCCTCGAGCCTGAGTTGGGAGGGAATCTCGTGACCATATTCCATGGCGATGACACCTGACCTCCAACCGTAAACTGACTAGAATATCAGCGGCGGTCGGCGCGCGCCCTTTCAGGCGTCATCGTCATCGTCTTCCTCTGCCTCGCTGTTCTCATCCAAACTCACATTGTGACAGCTGCTGGTATTCCCGCGACCCACGCGGACCACCAGGCCCGATCCACTCGTCATTCTAGCGCTCAAACTCGAGATGTCACCCCTTGCCACCAACTCCCTCAGATTCTGCAAATTCGCAGCCGGGTATTGGCCACGTACTTCGTGAAAGTTGACCAACTCGCAGGTGTCGTCGTTGTGAGACTGTGACGTCAAAAAGGGGAGTGAAAGAAATTCGCGCGTCGAAAAATGAACCTCCGGGTAACCTCCAACATAGCCCCTTCAGATCACCAAGTCCGCTCCCGCGAGCAGTGCAAACGCACTCAACATGCCAGTGCCGACCCCGACGTCTACAACCACGATCGGCCTGTCTTTTTCTGTCGTCACCTCCCGCAGATCCCGAATACACGCGCATATGGCACGCCAGTACTGTAGCGACCTGTCCACGTCATCAAGCATTGCGTAAAAATACGAAGGTAATTCCGTTCCAGGCGCAGGTTCGTAACTCATTCTCCCTCTCTCTTCCTTCTGACACGAAAGGACCGAGAACGCAATCTGACACGCGCACAAGTGTTGTCCAATGTTTGCGGCCCTCCAAGCTGACAGATTTGCACAGAAGTCGACGAGAGTTTAGAGGCACTCGTACGCGCGCGCAGCTGCAGTTTGCGCACCCGTTGAATCATATCGCAATACACGCGACCATCTTGCACGCAGTATGCGCCACAGTCTCGCGGGTCTCCGATTGTAGATTATGGTGGTCATGCCGTGTAGGCTGAGATTTTTTGCCTGTGGTAAATAGATGACAGTGAAGTGAGGCGCAACCATACCGATCAAATCAACGCTCCTCCGAATTCTGGCAATGCTACGGCACAGGGACATCCTACGAATCGCATCTTCGACCATTTTGTACACGTCTTCGGCATGACCGAAAAGCCAAAGGGTGTATAGGTTCCGGTGTGTTCGCTCATAACTCATCGTCGCTTCATCTCCATCGATGATACACTGCAGATTGTTTGAGGCACGCAAGAGTAAGTGCGGTACTTCGTTCTCTTGTAGCATTTCCACACGTCCGTCAAAGTTCGGCGTCACGGTGATGCTGCTCATCGCAACACAATCTGACTGGCTGCTGCGATACCACGACTACCGAAACAATTACTATTTCGCTCGACCGGTATAAATTTCACACATTGCGCGGGGTCCGACTGTGCATTCCACACTTTGCCGGTGCTTGCGTTTCGACTGTGCATTCCACACTTTGCCCGTGCTTGCGTTTCGACTGTGCATTCCACACTTTGCCCGTGAGAGACAGCAGCATCGGGGCTTCCTCCTGGTGCGGGCTGGGAAAGTTTTATTGTTTCGAAGATCATGTGTGTGTGTGTGCGTGACGGCGGTTCGTTGTTGGGTTTCGAAAAGAACCCCCCCCCGCCCGACACCGACCCATGCTCCCCATTGTGCTTACGATGACGCTTGGCCTCTTGCTGGGGAGGGTCTACCCTACGGACCCAGAGAGTCCAAATGGCCAACTCATGCGCGCGTCGCGCAAGGGTGACATTGTTGCCGTCCGGCGCTGCTTTCTCAACTTCAAGGTGTCAGAAATGGACACGGAGAGCGCCCTGGATGCCGCCTCCGCTCACGCCAGGTTCGACGTCGTCAAATTCCTTGTGAGCATTGGTGCGAAGAAACTGGACAGCGCTCTGTTGAGCGCCGTCGCAATGGACGATGCACGCATCGTAGGCTTCCTCATATCGCACGAGCGACCCCACCCGGCTGAGAATGTCCAGAACGCGCACACCCTTGCGTCCAGTTTTGGATCGCTCAACGCTGAATGGACCCTCGCGCGCCACCTCTTGGACAAAAACCTACAGTTCTGATCATTGCACATGACACCGCGGGTGCCGAGGGAGGCGGAGGCGACATGTTTCACCGTGACGACGGACGCATTCTCTTGACATGTTAGGCGCCTATGACACTTGGAAGCCTCAGTTAGGTACAAAAATACTAGATTTCGTGAACTAGTCTTCACGTGGACTGTATGTTCACATGGTCAAAGTCTCCACAGACGAGTTGACGTCGTTCACCGGACCCCATCAGATACACGGTCGCTGATTTCTTTTGGGAGAAGCCCTGTTCTGACCACATTTCCTTGAGAACGCATACTTTGCGTGAGCTGGCCTGGAAGATTTTATCGTAGAGTTTTTGTCCGGAAATGGCAGTCGAATAGACGTGTGAAAATTGTGCATCTGGCGAAAGTGTCAGAAAGTCTTGGTAGTGAAGCCTTACATTTGTCACGCCTTCGGCTTTCGCAACTCTTTGCGCAATGTGTAGGGCGACCTCGTTGATTTCAAAGGCGTCGAATTGAGTTTCGGGGTGTTCTTTCGCGACCGATAGGAGCTCTCTCCCGTCACCGCACCCAACCCACGCGACGGTGGCGACTGTGTCCAACTCCAACAACTCGATGATGTCTCGTACCGCCTTCTTTCGCAGATTGAGGCTGAAATATCCATTCGTCTGACATAACTCATCGGTTTTTGTATATTTGTGATACAGTGCCATCTTAAGGTATGTCTTCAAATTAATCCGCAGCAACGTACGCGCAGTATCGTGACGTACACGCAAAACATACCTACATCCTCCCCCGCGGAGTGGCCGCAATCGTCGACAACCAATGAAGTCACGACGAAGAATCCGAGATTCGTGAAGGGGTTTCGGGCCCGCCGGCCCATTGAAGGGGTTTCGGGCCCGCCGGCCCATTGAAGGGGTGTTTCGGGGTTTCGGGCTCCCGCCGGCCCATTGAAGGGGTTTCGGGCTCCCCGGAGCCCAGGTAATGAGTGGCGCACCTGCGTACTTACAACTGACAAGAGCCCAGCCGGCGGTTGCATGCTGTTTGCACCGAAGCAAGGGGACGCTGAAATGGTTAGGGTTAGGTTTAGCTCATATCACGCAACTGCCATCATTAAACGGTGGCCAGTTTGTCGTGGTTGTCTGCCTCAGCGCTGTTATTACAGCCATACAGACTCGCTAGAGTGCACTCTCTCTCAGTTCGTTGAGAGTCAGTTTATCGACTGGCCGACCAACTACGCCGACGGCACCCCTGCGCCTCCATGCAACCCACTGTGCGAGAGCGATTGCCGTGCGGTGACTATCCAACCGAGCCCTCGAAGGCGCGGACGCGGCCAGGCAATGCACGTGAAAACTACGACCGTCTCGCGAGCTTTGCGAGCTTTGTGCGCAATGCGACCCTTCCAAACCAAAACGCCGCGGTCGACGCAGTTAGGGTGGTGAACGGTAATCCCCCATTAGACCTGGGTCTACAGGCCGCGCGCAACATAACACAAGGCGAGATCGTCGTGTGGTACGGCGGACCGTACTGTCCACTCGAAGGCATGGCCACAATGGACCGGACGCACAGCGCTCATGTGATTGACCCGGTCGAAGGCGCCGACCAGGTGCCGAGGGCGATTGACGGCAAGATTCTGAGCGCGGCGTTTCAGGATGCTGTTGTCACCGAGTTGGAGCGCCAAAAGCTACTCCTGATTGCTGGATCGCTGGCAAACAGCACGCTCCCCGACAATGAAGACGGAGAAGGGATGAAGTGGGGACCCAGTGACTTGCTGCTGAGGTGGAGGTCGCCGGATGGAATCGAATTTGCGGCCAGGCCCTTTGTCGCCACGCGAGACATACCTGAGGGCACCGATCTTCTGTGGAACTATGTGTACTATGAAGAAAGGGTCACTGAACCACTTGGATTCAAGAACATGCTCCCCCCCCCGCCAGATTCGGAGAGGCGCAAACCGAACAAGCGCGTCATTCCACTGGCCAATCCAAATGGCAAATGAAACATGAAATGAGGACTTCATCCCACCCCATTGAACATCCTGTTGTTAAAGGACAGATGTCCTGAGCTTTTAGAAAGTCGTAACACCCCTCACAAACGATTCGTGTTACGCGAGAGGACAATTCAGTCGACAAGATAACTTAGTTATAGAAAGCGGGATTAAACCGGATGAGTGGGCAGAAGAAAACCCTGGTGAAAGAACCATTTTCTGCCCATCGAACAGGCTGAAATTCCTCGACGAAACGTTTGGCAGCTGCAACACTACCACCGACAAGTGTAAGAAGGCAGAACTTAGGTCAGGGTTAGGGTTAGCTGACTGCTGTTTTGGAACAGTGACGAAGAACGGAAGTGTGAACTGCTTCTAATTAAAGGAGTTCCAGACCAGTCTGGATACTGTACAACCGGGGTGTGCTACAAGACTGTGCAGGAGGCATTCGCTACACGCACACACGATTCGGATGTGGGGAAAAAAAAAAAACTCTCTTAAAATAAGCGTAATGGCAACGACCGAGCAATCCATCGGTCTACTCAACGGCAAAGTGTTCAAACAGGGTGATGAAGAAAGCAAAGAACTCACGACTCCACCCACTGGTGTCTATTTGAGAGAACCGCCCACTGGTAACGGGTCACATGTTGCATTTTACAAAAGATTTGAGGACCTGTTGCAACAGTATCTGCTTTCGGGGTCGATCGATCCGTTCTACGAGGCCGCGTTGGACGAAGGCTGGTACATGGGCACGGTCATTGATATACTGACAAACGAATCGGGGGAGAAGTACCCACTAGTATTGCAGTGGCAGCAGAGGTCGTCGAAGGAATGCGTGGAGTTCTATACCCCTAACAACGCACTGACCACCGAAACGAAGTTAACCTTTCTTGTCGATCCTGTGTCTCGTCATGAGATAAACGGTCGCAGTGTCTTCACGGGAGATCGCGTAAAGGTTTACAACAGCCTGTATGAGAAGTACGTGTATGGAATCCTGATCGAAATCGGGACAGAGACCGAGTCGGGGGGTGTGGACCTCACACGTGGGCGCGTTTGTTATGACACAGGGTACAGCGACGCGATAGACTTGAATGATGTCGTCCTGGAGAACCCCGCGCTTCTTGACGAGAAGAATTGGAGATGGCACGGTTCGACCGCGGCTCGGATTGACGTGGGAGTCGGCTGCATATTGCAGCTGGATAACCCAAATCTTTTGAAGGATTGCGAAAACAAGTATACAGATTGGATATTTCCTCGTGACGGGCCCAGCGAATTCAACTACACCCTAAAGAACGAAGCGAAAGCTCTCGAGACATTTACGGTGTCAAAAGCAGATTTCGTGTTTGACCTCGAGTTCATAATTTCGAACTCAAGAAACGACATCACGACAAGCTTGAGCACCGAGACAAGATGTCAGAACCTGGTAACGCCAAGCGCCAATTGGCCGACTGAAGATGGCACCAAAAGCAGGGGGACGCACGACATTTGTGGTGCGGCTGGTGAGAAGATTATCGATGGAGGTAAAGAGCACGGTGAAAAAAATGCAGAGCGAGCGGCCAGACGCTTGCCCGGTGAATATGACTTCATCTTGAGCACTGGTCGACTTTACTACAAAAGGAAATTACCTAGCGGCTTTGATGAGTCTGTCGGGGCTTGCTGCGTCTTGGGCGGTGGGTCTTGGGGGACCCACTGTCACCCGAGTCAATCAGACACGTTCCTGGTGGGTGGGCTCTTGAACTTGCAAAGAACATTAACGGGTAGGGCGATGGAAAGGAACATGAACGGCTGTCCGGATAAGATGACATCACACTGCCATCAAAACTTCGAGACGCTCGTGAGTCCGGAGTGTTTGACCTATCTGGCCCACACAACTGACGAACACAAGCAGCACACGCTGCGCAAATACTGTGACACGGAAGACGGCCGGAGCGACGAGGGGTGCGATTGTGTTAACGCTGCCGTTGGGAATCTTGATTTCTGCGGATCGTGCTACAGACCTCGAAGCACAGAAGACCAGACCTTGGTGTCCGATGCGAAAGATGATTACTGGAGCAAGTATGAGAATTCTATCTGTTTGCGACCCGAGGAGGTGAAAAGCTTCAACGAATCGTACGCGGAATACGAACAAGACACACTAGACATATCCGATGTTGTGCACGCAGTATTGGACAACGAGGTGATAGTGATCAAGGCGTCGCACATAGCCGGCGTCGCCGTAGCTATCATACTTGCCGTGGTCAATCTCGTGTACATGTTCGTTCCACCGTCAAAGCCCAAGAACGCAGTGCTCTCAAATTCGTCTCCTCTTAAAATACTCATATTCTCCGTCATATCCATGACTGTCATGATCATGTATTTTATTTACACCGAGATGACATTTAAGGACCTCAGTCACATGTCGGATTTCGCCACGGGAGGCACCGCAGTAAACTACCGCTTGGCCACGGGAACCGATGAACCTGCAGATGATGATACTGAGCCATATGTCAACTGGGTTCCCTCCAAGGATGAGATTGACCTTCAAGAGGTTGTGGATGAGGACTATTGTTTCGCCCCTCCACCCTGTTCGCAGTACAGTGGGTATTCGAGCGTCGCCGAACTTCTCGCGCACGAGGACACGAAGCATACGGTCCCGGCTGAGTACTTGGGGGAAGCTATGAATGAATGTTGCCTCCCAATGAGTTCTTCTTCTGGCGGGAGGGACCCTAATTGGCACGACGACCCTCGAAATATGTGGGCCAGCATGGCCTTCGAAATGGGGGTTGGCATCGTGACGTCTCAGGTGCTCGATTACTTGCTGAGCAAGAAGGTCTTCAAGGATTTGATGAGCGGGTATTACCCGAAGAAGGTCAGGTCTGTCTACCGAACCCTGTTCCGAATACAAGGGGAAGCTTCGGACAAGCTCCTGCCGAAGACCAGGGAAGCTGCTAGAAAGGCCACCAACAGATTGCTAACGAAGCAAATGAATGCGCGTCGGTTGATGGTGACGAAGCTGACGAGCGAACTGACGCGTCGACTTCCGGCGAACAAGAGCCTTGCGAGGTCCATACGCATCGTGAAGAGGCAGACGAAGCTTGCCAAGGGCGGCGTGGTCTCCATTACTAAAGCGGGGAACCAGGCCAGGCGGCATGTACAGAAGGCGATGTTCACGGCAACGCAAGGTCTGACCAAGAGAGCGAGCAGGAGGTTGTTTACGAAGGGGGCTGCGGCGATCGCTTCTAAGGGCTCGTTTGCTGCGAGGTCCGCACTTGGGTTCGTAGCAAAGCGCGCTGTGGGTTTCTCGAGCTTTGCTGGGGGGCCGATCAGCGCCATATTCCTTCTTTATGAGATTGCAAGTTCGGTATGGGACATGATTGACGACGGAGAACTAGGCTTATTCCAGTCAAATAGGTCTATGCTCGCAAGGAGAGATTCCTTGGACGAGGCCATGTGGAAAAGTAATGGCACATTCTTTACTTTCCCAGCAGCTGCTATATTCCCCGTGGAGTGGAACCGCGCATACGCGGATTTCATTAGTGAATCTGAGATGCTTGGGCTAGATCAGCTGTGCGAGGACGAGACGTGGGAAATCGGCTACCAGGCTTTCATGGCTGGCAATCTTGCCGACGAGACACTTGATGTGGAGTACTGGGATGGGATAATCACAGATAAGTTATTGGAGATCACCGACGATATGGAGAGAACGGATCGAGAATGCACAAGACTGTTGGCAAAGCACATCTACAATGCGAATTACGACCCCGCGACCGTGAGGGCTTTCAGGCAGTGTTCGTGGTGGATGTTGGGGCGTCCTCGGGTGATGTGTATGGTACCTCCAGATGCGTGGAACGCGGATAATTGGGAGCAGTTAACGAATTGTGAGGGGCCAGAAGACGGGAGCCTCAACTTTAAAAACTACCACAATCAAGCCAACATCGGCATATCCGCGGTGAGAAAGCGCCGCGGCCTCGACGTCATTGAAATCAGTGGCTTCGACGCGGATTCGGACCCCACAGAAAATGAGCTCAAGACATCCGTGACAGCCATACGCCTGAATAGTATGACGTATGATGAAACGTTGCCTATACTTCCAGATCCAACGAGCCCAAACAGCTTGGTCCATTGGACGACATTCTTAGGTATTCTGGCGGAACAGCCTGGGTTGAAGTTCGACCTCTCGACTGGCGACGTGTGCGGGAATGCGACGAAGAAGCCTTCACCCTCACCTTCACCTTCACCCTCACCTTCACCTTCAACCTCACCTACACCCTCACCCGTAGCCTCGCAGTGCCCCAAGGACGAGGTGTGCACCTTTTGGGAGAATGACGTCTGTACGTCTTGTATGGACGAATGTGAGGAAACCATCACCATGCGAAGCATATTTAGGACAACCGGAAATGACCTGGGCTTGGATAAGGCTATGTGGGCAGTCATTTCACCTCGACCGTGGCACGACATGGAGTATCAGCTAGAAGGCAACGCCGATCCTGGTACGTGCCGTCTCGTAGAAAATTATGCATTTAGATCGGCTCCAGACGCTTCGGATAGGTCCAAGTTCAACCAAGGGTTTGGATTGAGCAAACTCGGCTGCAACGCGTGGAACAGGTTCCACGCCGCGTTGCAGAGGCCAGGCGAAGAAGGGGAAACCGCCATCACGGCTTTCTTCCCTTTGGAATCATTGACGCTGTCCTTCATCACGGCACTTTACACCAACAGTTACGGGAAGAATGTCGCCGAAGAAGGTGAAACCGCCATCATGGAGGATCAGAACCTTCCAGGGGGGGCGTTTGCGGGATTAGCGATGCCTGGCTATGGTAGCCTGATACTTGCCTGCAATGGAAACGCCCAAGATTCCCGGAGCACCGGCGAAGGTGGATTAACGTACGCCCGAGAGCGTGAAGTTGTTGACAGTAATGGCAACACACGAATTAATAAGAAGGCAAACGATTTTGGTGAAAGAAGGTTCCACCTTCTCCCCGAATTCGACCACACGAGGCGAATGTGTGGGTATACCGACGCATTCTGCCGGAGCTTTGGTTTGGACTACCGACTTTGCAGGCTGGGCGAGGACGACACTCACTGCACGGAACACTTTACAGAGTCGAACTGCGTAGACTCTAAGCAGTTTCCCGATTGCGTAATGGACGAAAAAACACGGGTCGCAGTGATGTTTCTTGGCGACAACATGGTCAAGAGAATCTTCAAACCGATCGGAGACATCTTGGCGGGAAGGGGGGCTTACGTATGCTACGACGAAGACCAGGACGTTGGCAAGTGCGAGGTGCTGGGTGTGGACCCAATCACGTTGGAACCAAAGTGTTGGAACGAGGAGAAAGCTACACAGTGTGAACTCAAGACGTGTACTAAGCATGGCCAATCTTTTTAACGACGGCTAGCCAAACGCTGGTCGGAGTTGTAGTGGTTTTCGAACTTCGAACGAAAACGCGTGTGCAGGTATTTTCAATCTGTGTGGAGAGGTGAAATGTATTTTTTTTTCGCTAGTGTTTGGAAAGTTAAATGCATCCAAAGTACATTATTGCAAGTGCGATTGTGTCGATCATCGCGGTAGTGTTGACAGTTTTGCTTTTACTCCCCCCCCCGACGAAAGGTGAGGAGGGTGCATCTTCCGGGCTTCTACGAGGTTACGTCAAGCCCGTCGGAAACGATATTACGTTTCCGGGTGTCGTTTGCCGCGGCGCGGAGAGTATTGCTGACATGAAGGCAAGGTACGGCAACAATGATTACAACGACAAGAAAAGTGCCATGCTAGCATGTGCATTGACTAAGGACTGTGCGGGGATCTACGAACCTGCCTCAAACGCTGATATGCAATTTGTGTTTGACACCTCAGAGTGTGAGGATGACCCTGATTACCACGAGGGAGCTAATGAGGCTGAATTCGGAAGATTGATCTTTCCGAAAGGAATGAAGTGTAAACCAGGTTACGTCAACCCATCGAATGCGTGCAGAACAAAAGTGCTCAGCCCATGTGAAAACGACGTGTGCACAGAGCAAGAGACGTGCGCCATGCTAAGTGATGACACACCTTACTGTTTCCCGCTTGATTTCTATGATCACATAAGAAAGAGTGTGGCCGACGAGGATGACCCAATATTCACACGAGCGGAGTTAAGTGAACTGACGGTCGCCGACGATCTGGTGACGCAGTACAGGCAGGAGCAGATCGACGGCGGAGTAAGCACAGAAGAGGCGACGGAGAAGGCGAAGAGGTGGAAGAAACGAACCACATCAGCAAACATGTTAGCGGAATTGGTGAAAAGATATCCCGACGAAGCAAACACAGACCGCATCAACGAGGCATTCCAAACCAAGTTCACCAATGATGGCGAGAATGATGGTGGTGAACGCATATTTTGCTACAACGGCGGTAGATCGATAAACATAGACGGACACCAGTATTGCGTGTGCAATTTGAATGCAAAGTACGACAACAACGCTGCATGGGGTGGCACTCGCTGCGATGTGAAATGTCCAGTGTGGATTGACGTACAACGGAATCGAATTTCGCAACTAGAAAATGGACTCGGTGATGGAGAGTCACTGATACACCGAGTCGATCATGTTAAGGGGACCTTTGGATATATGCTGGACCCCAAAGAACCTGAAGCTACCGAAGCGACAGACGGATTGCTGAGTCCGGAGTATGACAACTTCTTTAAGAACCAAGGCCAGGAGCGGGACACATCGGACCCGTCTATTCAGATATGTGGCAACGAGGTAGCGCCAAATGGTAAACTAATACGCCGCGGCACGTGTGTTGCAACGAACCCCTTCTCCAGAAACCCACTAGGGGCACACTGTGCGTGCGTGGGCAGGCACCTGAACCAAGCAAAAGGTTGCCGCGTGGACTCCTGCCCTTTTAACGGGCAGTGTGGTCCATTTAACGAGCAATCTGTTGGCAGCTGTCAATGGGTTCCTGACCACAATGGCACCAAAGAAGTAAAGAACACAAATACACTTGAAGTGGTGCCTAACGAGCCCGTGGACGGGATGAGGAGATGCGTATGTGCTTCAAAAAAGGTCCCAATCGATTGGCATGGGGTCGGCGGAACAAGTCTAAAAAAACTATACAACTACCAAACAGAGTATGAATTGCTCAACCGCGGTGGGACTGAGTACACGGAAAGGACGTGCCTTGACCCGTGCGCTCTATTTGCGTGTGGCCATGGAAACGACGTAAGTTCCGGGGCCCCACGCCAGTTCGACAAAGATGCGGAGTGCGGAATTATGTACGATACGGACGAACGTACATGGGGACGGGCGACAGGAACAGGGTCAAAACTATTTTGCAAATGCAGTGCGGGCTGGAAGGGGGTCAAGTGCACGGAGAAAAACGACTGTCCGGAGTTTATAGCTAACACCTCAGGTATTGGCGGTGGTGGGGGCACTGCCACCGAGGGGAGCCCCTGCGGTAGTGACATCGCGAGCGGCGCACGCGGTGTATGTAGGAAGGGTTATACGACGAAGGATAATGAGCTCGTCATATTCGCACAAGCTCAACACGATGATCCATCGCAGCTTCCCAGGACAGCGCACAATAGCGCACAATGCAAGTGCTTCAGCGGCCGTGGTGGACACAACTGCGGGCTCGATCACTTGAGTATGTGTTTTGGTAATGGTGTTTTTCTCGATGGTGGAGACACGTGTAATTGTTGTGACGGAGCAAAAGGATCAAGGTGTCAGTTCACAGACAAGTACAATTGTAACGGCGCCGGGAGCGTTTCAGTGAAGTCCTCGGAGCCATCCGATGACCAGGATGAAACCTTTGATGAAACCTTTGAATGCTCATGCAAAGACGGTTTCCATGGCGCAGCTTGTGAGTACAGTGAAGAAGAAACATGTAACGGTCATGGCATTCCGGGTAGCTTTGGCGTCTGCACGTGCCAGGATGGTTATCAAGGCAAAGGGTGCCACGCACCCCCGGATTGTCCATTTCAACCTTGTCACGGGGAAACGATTGCCCCGGGGGAAATCTGTCAGATAGAGCCTGAATCAGCTCAGTGGGCCGCAGGAGACTCTTCTATGATCTACGGCCCTCCCGGTGCTTATGCGCCCAAATCGCATTGGGCGCATTTTGTGCAGGAGAAGGGAAGTCCTGAAAAAGGTACATCGAATGTGTGCCTAGGTGGCTACGGCGATTTTGACACTTCGGACAAGAGCCTTGGGCAAAACGATCATGGTTGCAGGGACAAGAGGCGGCAAAGTAATGGCAAGGCCAACATGGCATGTGGAGTGAGGCGGATCACAATAACGACCAGCAAAGATGATCTTAAGTTAAAAAAGAAAAGTGATTGGACACATATACTGTACCATGATACACACAGCGATGACAAATGTCAGCATTGTCAACAGGATGAATTTGTCGAAGGTATATGCTGGAAGAAACAGACTGAATGTGATCATGATTTTATTGTGGAGCCAACGACTGCACACGCGTACTCAAGGGATAACTCGCACGATCCAAATAAGTTGGTTGGGGCATACGAGGGCGATGGATGCAGTTGTAAAACGGCGACGTTCGCCCTCCAAAAAGCGATTTCCACTGACCAGTACGCCACCCAACCCGGGGATGGTAACAAGGTCATTTACACCGGCCCCACGCAGGCTAATGTAGCGGCAGGTGGAGCGGAAGTACCAGTGCAAGGTTGCGGCCCGGTTCCTAGATCCGACACTGGGGCAGCTTGTGAAAACGACCCTCATAGCGCTGCTCTAGAAATGCAAGCGAATACAGGATTGGAAGGACTCAAACTGAGCAGCGCAGCTGGCGTGGATTGGGAGAGGTGTAAAGCGAGTCAGCCGTGACGACCCAAATTCAGGTCAGTTTTCTTTACTCGCCAACCGACAGGAGCGGCGGGGGGGGAGGGCTGGCTCGGCGTGCCAACGAATGAGAGACGCCGTCATTGCATCGGTCGTTGCGTGCACGGGAGTGTCTGTCTGGTGCTGTTACCTTTGGAAGTGCGAGATCGAGTTGAAACGACAACAACTCAAGATGCAATATATGGCACTGCTGGCAAAAGTGGCGATGAAGGTTTTGGAGCCCACTCTTTGCAGCAAGGCTCGCTTTGAAACGCAGCGTACACTTTAGCCCAAACAATTGCCTCGTGACGACCAGCACCTTGCTCTAGTTGCTTCGTGAGACCAGTACACCAAGCAACAGTGTGAAATGAATGAATCTATACGTTCGGCATATACGTTTGTGAAATATACGGAGAAGGTCCTGACAGCCTACTGAAAAAATAAAAGAATACCATAAAAGACATGATCGTTTCTATTCTCGCACTTGTCGCTTGGACATCCCTCGAAAATCAAAAGTGGGAACGCGGCATCATCACCTATTCAGTAGAAGACGACTTTTGCGATAATATACTGCGCCACTTCCTGGAAGATCGCTTTCTCTCTTTTCACTCTATCAATTGTGACGACATAAAGTGGACACTGCGGCGTGCGTTCTCGGCATGGGAGTACAACTCGGACCGGATCAAGTTCAAGGAAGTCGCAGACACGGAAGTTCAGAATGTTGACATAAGAATCACACACCAAGATGTGGGAGAACAAAACGTGATCGCTACCGCTTCGAATTTTAAGAGCTCGGGAGGCCATCGGATCGATAGCTCTGTCATTCTGGTGGACGACAGCTTTTGCTTCTACATCGACAATGTCTTCTGTCACCGTATGAATCAATTCGAGGAAGAGCACGATTGGCTGTTACCATTCCTCAAAGCACTACTGCTTGCATCATGCATCGTTTATTCCGGCATCCTGATCATCCTTCAGGTACAGGGCACCTGCTACCACCGAACAAGCAGGCACAGGGTCATGCTCACGCTAGGGACAGCGTGGGGGATGCTGCTACCGCTGGTATTATGGGGGGTCGTAGTTCCCTGCACGAACTGTCACGACTTCAATGTCGTGATGACACACGAGATCGGGCATAGCCTTGGATTTGGTCACACCGACGGAGACTACAATCAGTGTGGATGCACGAACGTGACTCCGTGTGGACCAGACGAAACGTCCATTCTCGTCAGCAAGGTCGACAAGCGACCAAATGCGTGTTTGTCACAATCCGACGCGGACGGCTTTCACCGAAAATACAACGAGTCGTGCCGGCCGGTGGTTTGTTTCCCCTCCGCGTCTGAGTCCTACATTGGTTACGCGCGCGGCGCGGTCTCCATCCTGGTACCAATCCTCGCCTCCTTGTCGGCGAGCGCGCTGATTCATTGCACAGAGCGACGTCGCGCACTGAGTGTCGACACGCCCCCATCCGCCCTACCTTCTGCCCCGAGGGCAAGGGTCGGTCCCTAGCGTTTCCGTCGATTTCGGTGCCCGTATAAAAAAGACAAAACATCAATTTTTTGTCTGCTTTGCTAAAAAAATGGCTAGTCAATTAAAAGATGTGGCCGTGTCAATCGAAGGTGAATTATGTGCAAGTATAGCACTTGCGGCCTCCGCGGGCCAGTGACGATCTTTGTAATATATTTTGTTATGCTTCAACATTTCTTGCAAAAAATCAAAGAATCGACGCTCGGGACATTAGCCATCGGAGATGTCATAACTGGGATAAACGACATCTCGCTACATGATGACACTGGCGCGGGCGACCCATTCCAACGATACGTGAGCGC